>OATC01000005.1_pt1 | contig 347348 bp, 283 predicted proteins | sample 1475871 | NCBI WGS metagenome assembly OATC01 (sample SAMEA2579940, study PRJEB22360) | human gut metagenome | biome: human gut; feature: human-associated habitat; material: faeces | place: Denmark | collected 2008/2010
CAAAATAACCAGATTATGCTCTTAGCGGACAGTCATACCACTATGGTGATCGGGGTTGACGTACATGTGACGACGGCTCCCCCCTTCAACCCCATCCATCCCTACATCGGGATGGTGATAGACCCCGCTGACTACATACCGTTCCTGGGTACGAACGTAAGCGTGAACGGACTGAAGCGCGGCGTATCCGATACGGGCGGGATGATCATCCCCCTGACGCACATACCGCTTGCCGGCCCGTTTGCCATGGCATCCATGATCGGCCACGAGAGCATGAACTTCTTCGCCTCACAGAACACGTTCTGCGACGGCAGCCGCATGAGTCCGAAGGGATACATGGTGATGACCTGCAACGACGTGGGCATACCCCTGTCGGCAGGTGTAGGAAAGAACAAGGCGGGAAAGACAAGGCTCATACCGAGCCTGTTCGCGCCTACCTCCTTCTCCCTCCCGGTACCGACCGGAAAGCCCGTAATGGTGGGCGGTCCCTATGTACCCGACTGGGGAGGAATGCTGGCCGGCCTTGCTGCAAGCATCGGGTTCAGTTCACTGATGAAATGCACAAGGCACGCCATCACAAAGTTCAACTGGAACAGAAAACTGACCAAAGGACCGAACAAGCTGAGTAACTTCCTTTGCAAACTGGGTTTCGAGCCGGTGAACCTTGTAAACGGAGCCGTGGTCTACGAAGGCACGGACTTCGGATTCCCCTCTCCGCTGCCGCTGGAATGGACGAGGGCATGGTATTCCGACTCGGATTACGAGGGATGGCTCGGGCACGGGACACACTGCCGGTACGACCGCACGGTGGAGAGCTTCGAGGACGAAGGCGTGACGATGCTGCGCATGGAGGACGGACGTGCCGTGCCGTTCCCGGCGATAGCACCGGGCGGAGAGTTCTACATGCGCTCCGAACGCACCACGCTGCGCCGCACGGACAAGGGCTATGAGGCATACAGCCACGACACCCTGCTCACTTACCGGTTCGACATGAGGGACGGCAGGGCATGGAGACTGACACACATAGAAAATCCGGACGGGCTCCAGCTCCGGCTGCACTTTGCCGACGGAAAGCCGGCCGGACTGACCGACCCTGCAGGACGCAGGGTACAGGCCACCACGGACGGAAAGGGACGGATAACGGAACTCTCGTTCGTGACGGAGAAAGGGAACGAGCCCCTGGTGTCGTACACCTACGACAAAGAGGGAAACATGACCGCCATCACCGACGCCCCGGGAAAGACCACAAGGATGACGTACTCCGGACACCTGATGACGGAGAAGACAGACCGCAACGGCGACACCTACTATTGGGAATACGACGGGAAAGGACGCTGCGTGCATACCTACGGCAGGGACGGAATGATGGAGGGACGCATAGAGTACCATCCTGAAAAGGGCTACAACCTGGTGACCGACTCCACGGGAGGGACGACCACCTACCGCTACACGCCCGAACAGCTCGTGACGGCGGAGATAGACCCGCTGGGCAACGAGACACGCCACAGCTACACGGACTACATGGAGCCGTACCGCACCACAGACCCCGAGGGCGGAGTGACGGGCTACAGCTATGACGGGGAGGGAAAGCTCACCGGCATCACCTATCCCGACGGCAGCGGGGAAATGTTCGTCCATGACGAGAAAGGACGGCTCATCATCCACATAGACCGTGAAGGGAACAAGACGGTGCGCCTGTACGACAGGGAACGCCCGCACCTCGTGACCGGATTCATAGACGCTGCGGGAGAAGTGACGGAACTGGCCTACGATGAACACGGACTGCCCGTGACGGTAAGCAAGGGAAAGCGCCGGAGCGAACTCTCGTACGACAGGGACATGAACCTCGAGGCATGGCACGAGGACGGCAGGAAGCTCGGAGGATGGAGGCACGACGCAAGGGGAAGGATGACGGAACGCACCTCCCCCGGATACCGCACGGAGTACTACCACTACGACGCGCTGGACCGCCTGCGCCGCATAGACGCACGGGACGGGAACATCATACACCTGGACTACGACAGCTACGACAGCATCACCGAGGCACGTGACGCAAGAAGGCATGTGCGCATGGGCTACAACTCGGTGGGCAGCATGACCTGGCGGGAGGAAGCCGGGCACAGGGTGAGTTTCAGCTATGACGGAATGGACCGGCTGACAGAGGTGGTAAACGAGGCTGGCGCAGGATACCTGTTCGGACGCGACCTTGCGGGAAACATCACGTCGGAAAGGGACTACGGAGGCATAGGGCGCACATACCACAGGGACGGATGCGGAAGGGTGACACGCATAGACCGCCCCGGAGGACGCTCCACGACCTATACATACGACGCCATGGGACGTGTGACGACAGCCGTGTACCATGACGGCACAAGGGAGGAATACGGATACGACAGGAACGGACTGATGGTATCGGCCGACAACACGGAGGCACGCATAAGGCTGGAGCGCGACCCGATGGGACGTGTGGTATGCGAGAAGGCGGGCCTACCGGGAGGCGACACCTTCACGCAGGTGATGTCCGTGGAATCGGAATACAGCATATACAGCGAGCGCACCCGTGTGAGAAGCTCGCTCGGAGCGGACATGCGGCTGTCCTACGACAGTCCGGGACTTGTCGGAGGAATAAAGGCCGAGGTGGAAAGGCCTGGACCGGACAGGGCATCCGCAGAGGAAGGGAACACAGGGAAAAAGAACATACAGTCCTGGGAAAGCAGCATCCTGCGGGACGATGCGGGACGCGAGACGGAACGCTTCGCCACGGGCGGGATAAGGATTACCACGGACTATGACGACATGGGGCTTGTACGCTCCCGCCACGTGCATTCGGGCGAAAGGCATACGGGATGGAGAAGCTACCGGTGGGACGTGGGCGCAAGGCTGATGTCGATGCGCTGCAACCTCTCTCCCGAGCCGGTCATCTTCGACTACGACGGAATGTGCAACCTCGTGAGGGCGGACTACTCCATGCACGAGAGCATATTCCGCACACCAGACAAGGTGGGAAACCTGTACCGCAGTGAAAGCGGAAGGGACAGGACGTATGACGGCGGCGGACGGCTGACAAGCGACGGAGAGTTCCACTACCGCTACGACTGCGAGGGGAACCTCGTACACAGAAGCCGCAGGAACCTGTCGGATATGAACAGCGGCAGTGCAGGCCGCATCAGGAAGGGGCTGTTCGGACTGTTCTCCTCCCCGGAGAACGGAGAAGGCGGCAGTACCGGAAGCAAGGACACCCCGTTTGCGGACTGGCAGCCGGGAGACACCTGCTACGAGTGGCTGGCAAACGGAATGCTTGCCGGAGTGAAGACACCTGACGGAAAGACCGTCTCCTTCGGGTATGACGCACTCGGGCGACGCGTGTCGAAGACCATGGACGGAACCGTCCGGCGGTTCGGATGGGACGGAAACGTGGTGCTGCACGAATGGGACACCAGCGAGGCGGACAGGCCGAAGCTCATCACTGCCGGAAGCGGACGCGAGGAATACGAAGGCACGGAGAAGCCGGAGAACATCGTTACATGGATATATGACGGAACCTCGTTCACGCCGGTGGCGAAAGTCACTGACGGGGAACGCTACACGATAGTGCATGACTATCTGGGCACGCCTACCCAGGCATACGACAGCAGGGGAAACCTTGTATGGGAGATGATGCTGGACGTGTACGGAGAGGTGAAGGAATGCCACGGAGACCGAACGCTCGTACCCTTCCGCTATCAGGGACAGTATGAGGATATTGAGACCAGACTGTACTACAACCGATTCCGCTACTACTCACCGGATATGGGGATGTATATTTCTTCTGACCCGATTGGTTTGGATGGAAATAATCCTACACTGTATGGATATGTACAAGATATTAATACGAACCTTGATCCATGGGGATTAAAATGCAAAGACAAAGACAAAATAATTAAAATTAATCCTAAAGATTTAAGATGGACTCAGCGTACTGCAGGTGGCAATGGGCGTGCAGATATTCTCAGAGATAGTATGAAAAAGAACGGATATAAAGGAGAGCCTATTGATGTAGTTAAAACACCTGATGGTATAGCAACTGTTGACCATACAAGACCTGCAGTTGCTTTGGAACTTGGTATTGAGGAAATTCCAGCAAGAGTTCATGACCCATCAGAGCTATTACCTCCCAATATGGCAGGACGGTTTGGTGACTCAAAAACTTGGGGAGATGCTATCGTCTTTAGAACGGGACGTCAAATTCCACCTTTACCTCCAACAGGAACGACAACACCACCCAAATTACCAAAAATTAAAAACATATAATATGATAGAACAATTAAAAAATGCAGAAGGCTATAAGTGGATTATAGAACATAATATGGTAGGATTTGAACCTTTTACTCAATTTCAGCCGTGGTATCTATTACCTCAAAATGATTGTTTTTGGGCTAATGATAAATGGCATAATAAATCTTTGCTAAATTTACTTGTTTTTGCTAGACGACAAGATAATGATGAGTTTGCATGCTTTAATATAGTGAATGACACAATAACCAATATTTACATAATCCATGGTTGGACAGATAATGGTTATGATATTGTAAATTCGTGTTTAGATATTTGGGATTGGTTGCATTCCGCATTAAACGATATAAAAGAATTAGTTGAAATGCAGTAAGAATATAGTTTATTATTGATGTATCTAACTATTACAAAATAACCAGATTATGCTCTTAGCGGACAGTCATACCACTATGGTGATCGGGGTTGACGTACATGTGACGACGGCTCCCCCCTTCAACCCCATCCATCCCTACATCGGGATGGTGATAGACCCCGCTGACTACATACCGTTCCTGGGTACGAACGTAAGCGTGAACGGACTGAAGCGCGGCGTATCCGATACGGGCGGGATGATCATCCCCCTGACGCACATACCGCTTGCCGGCCCGTTTGCCATGGCATCCATGATCGGCCACGAGAGCATGAACTTCTTCGCCTCACAGAACACGTTCTGCGACGGCAGCCGCATGAGTCCGAAGGGATACATGGTGATGACCTGCAACGACGTGGGCATACCCCTGTCGGCAGGTGTAGGAAAGAACAAGGCGGGAAAGACAAGGCTCATACCGAGCCTGTTCGCGCCTACCTCCTTCTCCCTCCCGGTACCGACCGGAAAGCCCGTAATGGTGGGCGGTCCCTATGTACCCGACTGGGGAGGAATGCTGGCCGGCCTTGCTGCAAGCATCGGGTTCAGTTCACTGATGAAATGCACAAGGCACGCCATCACAAAGTTCAACTGGAACAGAAAACTGACCAAAGGACCGAACAAGCTGAGTAACTTCCTTTGCAAACTGGGTTTCGAGCCGGTGAACCTTGTAAACGGAGCCGTGGTCTACGAAGGCACGGACTTCGGATTCCCCTCTCCGCTGCCGCTGGAATGGACGAGGGCATGGTATTCCGACTCGGATTACGAGGGATGGCTCGGGCACGGGACACACTGCCGGTACGACCGCACGGTGGAGAGCTTCGAGGACGAAGGCGTGACGATGCTGCGCATGGAGGACGGACGTGCCGTGCCGTTCCCGGCGATAGCACCGGGCGGAGAGTTCTACATGCGCTCCGAACGCACCACGCTGCGCCGCACGGACAAGGGCTATGAGGCATACAGCCACGACACCCTGCTCACTTACCGGTTCGACATGAGGGACGGCAGGGCATGGAGACTGACACACATAGAAAATCCGGACGGGCTCCAGCTCCGGCTGCACTTTGCCGACGGAAAGCCGGCCGGACTGACCGACCCTGCAGGACGCAGGGTACAGGCCACCACGGACGGAAAGGGACGGATAACGGAACTCTCGTTCGTGACGGAGAAAGGGAACGAGCCCCTGGTGTCGTACACCTACGACAAAGAGGGAAACATGACCGCCATCACCGACGCCCCGGGAAAGACCACAAGGATGACGTACTCCGGACACCTGATGACGGAGAAGACAGACCGCAACGGCGACACCTACTATTGGGAATACGACGGGAAAGGACGCTGCGTGCATACCTACGGCAGGGACGGAATGATGGAGGGACGCATAGAGTACCATCCTGAAAAGGGCTACAACCTGGTGACCGACTCCACGGGAGGGACGACCACCTACCGCTACACGCCCGAACAGCTCGTGACGGCGGAGATAGACCCGCTGGGCAACGAGACACGCCACAGCTACACGGACTACATGGAGCCGTACCGCACCACAGACCCCGAGGGCGGAGTGACGGGCTACAGCTATGACGGGGAGGGAAAGCTCACCGGCATCACCTATCCCGACGGCAGCGGGGAAATGTTCGTCCATGACGAGAAAGGACGGCTCATCATCCACATAGACCGTGAAGGGAACAAGACGGTGCGCCTGTACGACAGGGAACGCCCGCACCTCGTGACCGGATTCATAGACGCTGCGGGAGAAGTGACGGAACTGGCCTACGATGAACACGGACTGCCCGTGACGGTAAGCAAGGGAAAGCGCCGGAGCGAACTCTCGTACGACAGGGACATGAACCTCGAGGCATGGCACGAGGACGGCAGGAAGCTCGGAGGATGGAGGCACGACGCAAGGGGAAGGATGACGGAACGCACCTCCCCCGGATACCGCACGGAGTACTACCACTACGACGCGCTGGACCGCCTGCGCCGCATAGACGCACGGGACGGGAACATCATACACCTGGACTACGACAGCTACGACAGCATCACCGAGGCACGTGACGCAAGAAGGCATGTGCGCATGGGCTACAACTCGGTGGGCAGCATGACCTGGCGGGAGGAAGCCGGGCACAGGGTGAGTTTCAGCTATGACGGAATGGACCGGCTGACAGAGGTGGTAAACGAGGCTGGCGCAGGATACCTGTTCGGACGCGACCTTGCGGGAAACATCACGTCGGAAAGGGACTACGGAGGCATAGGGCGCACATACCACAGGGACGGATGCGGAAGGGTGACACGCATAGACCGCCCCGGAGGACGCTCCACGACCTATACATACGACGCCATGGGACGTGTGACGACAGCCGTGTACCATGACGGCACAAGGGAGGAATACGGATACGACAGGAACGGACTGATGGTATCGGCCGACAACACGGAGGCACGCATAAGGCTGGAGCGCGACCCGATGGGACGTGTGGTATGCGAGAAGGCGGGCCTACCGGGAGGCGACACCTTCACGCAGGTGATGTCCGTGGAATCGGAATACAGCATATACAGCGAGCGCACCCGTGTGAGAAGCTCGCTCGGAGCGGACATGCGGCTGTCCTACGACAGTCCGGGACTTGTCGGAGGAATAAAGGCCGAGGTGGAAAGGCCTGGACCGGACAGGGCATCCGCAGAGGAAGGGAACACAGGGAAAAAGAACATACAGTCCTGGGAAAGCAGCATCCTGCGGGACGATGCGGGACGCGAGACGGAACGCTTCGCCACGGGCGGGATAAGGATTACCACGGACTATGACGACATGGGGCTTGTACGCTCCCGCCACGTGCATTCGGGCGAAAGGCATACGGGATGGAGAAGCTACCGGTGGGACGTGGGCGCAAGGCTGATGTCGATGCGCTGCAACCTCTCTCCCGAGCCGGTCATCTTCGACTACGACGGAATGTGCAACCTCGTGAGGGCGGACTACTCCATGCACGAGAGCATATTCCGCACACCAGACAAGGTGGGAAACCTGTACCGCAGTGAAAGCGGAAGGGACAGGACGTATGACGGCGGCGGACGGCTGACAAGCGACGGAGAGTTCCACTACCGCTACGACTGCGAGGGGAACCTCGTACACAGAAGCCGCAGGAACCTGTCGGATATGAACAGCGGCAGTGCAGGCCGCATCAGGAAGGGGCTGTTCGGACTGTTCTCCTCCCCGGAGAACGGAGAAGGCGGCAGTACCGGAAGCAAGGACACCCCGTTTGCGGACTGGCAGCCGGGAGACACCTGCTACGAGTGGCTGGCAAACGGAATGCTTGCCGGAGTGAAGACACCTGACGGAAAGACCGTCTCCTTCGGGTATGACGCACTCGGGCGACGCGTGTCGAAGACCATGGACGGAACCGTCCGGCGGTTCGGATGGGACGGAAACGTGGTGCTGCACGAATGGGACACCAGCGAGGCGGACAGGCCGAAGCTCATCACTGCCGGAAGCGGACGCGAGGAATACGAAGGCACGGAGAAGCCGGAGAACATCGTTACATGGATATATGACGGAACCTCGTTCACGCCGGTGGCGAAAGTCACTGACGGGGAACGCTACACGATAGTGCATGACTATCTGGGCACGCCTACCCAGGCATACGACAGCAGGGGAAACCTTGTATGGGAGATGATGCTGGACGTGTACGGAGAGGTGAAGGAATGCCACGGAGACCGAACGCTCGTGCCGTTCCGCTATCAGGGACAGTACGAGGATATTGAGACAGGACTGTACTACAACCGCTTTAGATATTACTCGCCGCAGATGGGAATGTACATTTCTACTGACCCTATTGGATTGGCGGGAAATAACCCTACTCTCTATGGGTATGTCAGCGACATCAATATTGGATTGGATATATTGGGACTTATGTGCAGAAGAGGTCCTAAGACAAAAAAAGAAGGCGGTCCGCATAATGACAAAATTGGAGAGATTGCAAAAGCACTCGAAGATGATGGCTGGACTATTAAAGAAGGTGGTAATAGAATGCCTGAACGCCTTCATGAAACTGGTGGTTTAAAAAGCCGTCGTCCAGATATTGTTGCAGAAAAAGGTAATGAAACGAGAGTATACAACGTTGGTAAAACAAAAAAAGATGGAACTCCCATTAAACGTGAACAAGAAGCTATTGATGATTTAAAAACGATATTTGATGATGTAAGATTTATTCCCTATGACAAATAATTTGACTCAAATAATAAATTATCAGTTCTTCATTCTTCCGAATGAAGCATTTGAATTTTGTATTAACATTAAAAGTCAGAATAATCTTTTTATGTATATTCTGACGGAAGATAATTGCAAATTTAATATTGTCTCTCCTGAATCTTTTGATAGAGAAAGGATAGATAAAGGTAAATATACAATTGTTTTATCTTTGGAAGATATTCAATCTAATATTGCGAATAACAAGGCTACATTTTTCGATAAATATCCAAATTCCCTCTTTATACAGATAGGTATGTTTGAGGATGGAATTTTACATGAATCATGGTTATATTCACTTAAAATTTATAATAACATATCGGCATTTAACATGTGGAAAAGAATAGAGCGAAATTTAAAAAAAATAATGCAAAGAGGTGGATACTCCGTATTTATTCCCAATATGTCAAAAAAAATAGTAAGACGATTAAATTACACCTCGAATGTGTATAAAGTATTTAAGGAAGGTATTATATGCAAACCAGATACTGGTAATAATATATTGTTTGAGTTAGGATTATAAAACTATTGATAGAAAAGGAACTCCTCAAAATATAAATAATATTAAAAACTTAATTATTAAGGCTAAACATATTAATAATGAATTAACTTCACTTCCATCAAATCTTTATATTTGTAAAGTGGAGATTGACTGTATCCCAACTTTGCAGACAGGTATTTATAGACGTATATCTCCAATGCTTAGGGAACGTTATAATAATTTTGGAAGTTGGGAAAATGCTACCCACGGGGATTGGTTGAGCATTGATGATATGAAAGAGTTATGAAAGAAAAACCAACTTCATACATAGAAAACATAAAACATCAATTACATTCATGTTCGCAAAACTGGTCTAACGATGCTTGTAGCTTATTTAAAGATAATCGCATTAGTGTTTTTGCAGCAGATGTAAATAGCTTTGAAAGAATTTATATAATTTGGTTAGGTGAAGTTGATGAACCAGAAATATGGATTTATGATAGTAATGGAATGGCACGATACAAGAATTTGATGTGTTATTTATAAGCATATATAGAAGATGATTTAAGTGCATATAATAGATTATTTTATATAAAGGAATTACGTTTGAAATATTTTTGAGAAACCAAAAATAGTCTAATTATGTTACTCGTGGACAGTCATAACACCATGGTGATCGGGGTTGACGTTCATGTGACGACGGCTCCCCCCTTCAATCCCATCCATCCCTACGTCGGGATGGTGATAGACCCTTGCTTGAAGAAGTGGTCCCGTAGTATCGGAATATGACGGCTACGGAAACTGCCAAGGGTAAGGAGTTTGCTGGGCACAAATATGAGGCTAGGCTATGACAACTTTGGGCTTCTCAGCGGAATAAACGCACAAAATAGCAAAGAGGACAGCTAATTCTACATTTTTACAATATAAAACGAATTTAATATTTATATCTCAAACGACGTTCTTCAATAATCTTACGCAAAACTTGAGATTTATTATATAGCTTAAGAAAAAAATCCTCTAAACCAGACTCAAAAGTAATTGAATCTATATTTTGTTGTGCCTTTTGCCGTAATATTAAAAAAGAAAGCATCGCCATAATAGGCTGAGAAAAAGCGTATTGTTCAATCTCAGATATAGCTGCTGCATATTCTGAATCAAGTTGAGAATAAAGTGGTTTGACGTCATTAATAAATGAACGATAAGTCTTTTCAACGGAAACAATATACCCAAGCCAGTTTTTTACTTTTATTTTTCCTTGAAAATCAATATCATTGAGATCTGAATCATCATAACATCTCGTAGAAGAAAGAATATCCTTAATCAACTCTCTATTCAGGTTCTCCCTCTTAATATCCATTCCTTGCTTCTTTGCCATATCAATGAATATCCGTTCGATATTCGTTACTATTGCCATAGCCGGAAAGTCTGAAACCTTATAAACAGTCCTTACATTGCTTACTTCAGGATAATGAACTGTTATGAGGTAGAATATGTAGGCAGCAATGAACGACAGCCCGACTCCGTAAAAGAATTTTCCACAAGCAACAAAAAACTGGCAGGGAGCAGGAATATCAAAAAGCCACATATCCAAACAAAAAACAAGGATGACAGAAGCCAAAGTCAACATGTTTAATGTCCGATTCAAAGTCTTGAAAAAAACAATCCAAAAGTTATTCATAAATATATAAAGCCAATAATCAATTTAAAATATATCAGTAAGTATTATTACAATATCACATAGCCATATCTGCAGTCAATGATTGATAAAGTTCCCTTTTTTCTCCTTCCTGAACAAATAACTCAAGGAACCTAAACATAGCCTCCTGAAACTCCACAATATTAGCATTCAATAATTCCTTGAAATCTATATCTTCACATTCCATTATATTATCCCAATCTGCAATCTTATAATCAATAACGGAACAGGATTTACCTTTCTCGATAGAGAAGAAATAACAATCGAAAGCAATAGATATATTATGACATGCAACCTTGATAATGTCTTCTTTAACACGTTGTAAAAAAGACTGAAAGTTTAAAATTTCCTTTATTTTGTTCTTATAACAATACTGTTCGGCCTTAGAATCTATCCTTTCAGAAGATAAACAAGGAATTAAATTATCCCTCAAGCAAGCCAGGAGTTCGTCTGTTTCTGTCTTAACACTATTAGGAGATACGAAACATAGATTATCACTATTCAAATCCTCTGTAACCAGTACAGGCTTGCCATCCAGAAAAGACACTTCCAGAAACGATGTGGTAGGAAAATCTAAAGCTTTGATAAACTGATATTTCTTTATACTACCTTTTGTGGCCATATCAACAAAACCTTTAGACTCCTTGACAATCACAGATGTACAGTCCTGTAACAGGCATCTATATACTTTCCAATTGCCTCCCTCACCAATCCCCTCTTTGGCCACAATCCTACTTAAATCAATCATAGAGAGTTTACATAAGCTATATATCTAACCTTGCAGCATTCTTCTGAACTTATTCTTTACCATTTTGCTTTCTGACAGGCAAGCAATAAGATCATTGAAAACAGTTTCATCCAATGTACCTATTTTTTCAATAGAAGTCTGCGCCATACGTTCCTGTAAATCCAGCTGTCCTGCAGGATAAGTATCAAGATTGAAGCCATAAATAAAAGTATTCTTATCAAACGCAAAAGGTGTCCCATCATCCTTAACCGCCACATTCTCACCAGCCATAAACACAAAAATATTCAGCATCCTCTCCGGAATGTTCAAACATCCGTACTTAACCTCCAAATCTGATGGTACATGGTCTTTAGATGTAGGCAAACTGGCAAGCAAAATATCACTCTCCATTTTTTTAAGCACAAGGAAAAACTTGTCCTGCGGCTCAGCACCGTTCTTGAACAAAAAAGGACGGAAAAACAACAAATTACCTTCTTCAAACATGAGATTCCGCATTTAAGAGGTTAGCCGTCTGCCGTATATTCAAACTCTCGCAATAATCCTCTGCCGCACAATCAGTCATTGCTTCAGCAAAGTCAATCTGCTGGTCGGAGTTGTTGCATTCATGCTTATTGAATGCTTCCAACAATCCGGTACGAGCAGCTACCCGATACCAAAGAGTACCCTCCTTGTGTGTCTCTGCAACCAAATCGGATGCAGTCATATTACCATATTTTGCCAGTATCTCGTCCATCATCTCTATCTCACATTCTGAGAATTCGCTATCATCAAAATCGGCTGTTGCCTCAATGAAAGTACCGCCATCCTTGAAATCTGTCTTTACAAAAGACTTCAGAAGATACGGGCCGTCCGAAAGGTCAACAAAGACGTCCTTCGCTACAGGGCCTGCCTGCCATACCTCAAACGGAATACCAATGAACGGGACATGATATTTCAACGCCATACGTTCCTCCATCAGATACAAAAGCTTTAGCAGCTTTGTCTTGCTGAGACCGGATGTATGATGCGCAATATATATAATCGCATTACCAAGTTTCTGTTTAGTAGATTCAGAGAATTTGCACATAATCAATGTATTTTGGCTACAAAGATAGCCTTTTGCCTGAAAACGACCAAGAGAACAGGCAATTAACTGTACAAATGTACGTGGGCACATGTAATCAAACAAACAATAAAACAGTTTCAGATAGAAACAAACAAGATAATTAATGAAAAAATCAGTCTTCAAATATCCGTAATTCATTAATTATCCGTATCTTTGAGTTCTCAAAGATAGGATTCGGTTCGGAAGCTGAACCCAAAAACATTTTTTTTCGTTCATACATCCCTTACCTTCCCACTATCTTTGTCTATTAGAAAATAACGTTACAATCATGAAAGAATCTATAATTATCAAGAATTTGGGTCCACTTAAAGAAGTGGAGATTAGCGATATCAAGCCACTGACTGTATTCATCGGTAAGTCTGCCAGCGGTAAGAGTACAATCACGAAGATTATTGTACTCATGAGATACATCTATAAAATGGTGAATATCCGATCGTATCTGAAAAATGCGAAGATTACCCGTTCGCCATTCAAACTACGCTTCAACTCTCTGCTTCAGGACGGTCTGGAAAGTATGATAACGGCAGGAACCGAGATATACTATACCGTAGAAATAAACGGGAACCAATATACCCTGTCCTATACCAACAAGACTTTGCAGTCGGACATCAACATTCCCAACAACGACCTGGTATTCTTCAAGGAATCGTATGTATCAGAAACACGAAGCGTAATCCCTACATGGGCATCCAAAGTGGCCACGCTCAAAGGGGCAAGCCTCGGCTTCTTCTTTCACGAGACATTCAACGATTTCAATGACGCAACAGATGTCATCAAAGAACAGCAACTGGACTATCTGAACCTGAAGATGAAAGTCCAGAAGTCCGGCAACAAACCAAAACAGTTTATGATAGAATCATTGCAGGAAGGTGCCAAACCTGTGGAACTGAGGTATGCTTCTTCCGGTATTCAGACATCTGCCCCATTGGTTACCATTGTCCGCTATTTTGCAAAAGAATTCTCATTCAAGGACGCTTTCAAGCGTTCTGTGCTGGACTATCTGTACAAACAAGACAGACTTGAAAAATTCACTCCCCAAATCAACCAAAGCGATTTGGAGAAGTATGTGCATATCCATATAGAAGAAGCCGAACTGAGCCTTGATCCTGAAGCACAGAGAGCCCTCATAAGCAATCTTGTTGATGAAGCGTTCCACAAGAACAATGAAGACCGCAAGCTGGGGCTGATGATAGCCACACACAGTCCTTATATCGTAAACCATCTGAACGTATTGCTACGTGCCGGATATTTTGAAAAGGCAAGGGAAAACTATCCATTCCTGGAAAAGGATAATATCGCCGTATATCGTGTGCATGAAGGCACTCTGACATCACTAATGGCAACGGACAACGATACTGAAGAATATGTAATCAACACCTACGATATGTCCGACACGATGGAACGAATCTTTGACGAATACGAAAGCATGGAGAAATAATGTATGGACAGCGCACTGATTGATTTCCTCAAAAAGGACTACCCCAAACATTTCGGACAGGAATGGAAAGAAGATACTATGCAAGTCCGGAGAGAACAACGGTCTAAAGGCAAGTTCGAAATACGAGACGGACAACCGCAAATTGTACAATATACAGGTAATGGCGTATCCGTCATCAACAACAACTCGGAAATAGATGTAGAGATCATAGACTTTGAACACTATATAAACATCTTTCACGATACCGATGCCGGTATGGGATGTAAATGTGACTTTATCATCAATCCGATAGCCGGATATGACTTTATCATATTCAATGAGCTGACCGAAAGCGAAAGGCGGTACATTATGCCTTTCACTTCTCCCCAAACAGGGGAAGAAAAGGAAGGAAAGCTGGCATATGCAAAAAAACAACTGGAAATCTCCATTGAAAAATTCTATAGTGTAAACAGCTTTTTGGACGACTATGAAAAAAGAGTGGCCCTCTTTTCGTGCAGACTGACAGACGGAAAGCCGGAACGCTATATGACACGGTCTGTCAGTGCTTTCAGAAAACCACAAAAGATTCTATCCAACATACGTGCCCATGAGCCCTTGGTACACGGGTTCGTATTTGAACAAAGAATCTACAACAAAGAATACAAAACAATATAACAATAAACCAACTAAATATAAAACATCTTTCCAGTATGGCCAACAACGAACATAATCCGATAGCTGCAAGAATAGGCAATATACAGAACTTATGGATAGAGGAAAGACAGAAACACCCGGATGCAAAAGTGTACTGTATTACCTGCGACCAGGAAGACTACCCACTGGTGGAAGGGTTCATCCGACTGGAAGGTTCTCCACACGGGAAAAGCAGTGACATAGTCCTTGCCTTCATAACAGATTATGAATCTCCAGCTGCACTATACTCATTCCTGATAAATGAATGGATTACATCTTTTGAAGCCGACCTGAAAAAATACCCGGAATGGAACTGGACGGAGTTTGACAGTCTGAAACGGGAAGCGGCCAAACTCGACCATAATGACAGCAAAAGCCTGAAAACATTCTATGTCCGTATGGTTTCCAGCTTTAAGGAATTTGCTGGAATCGCTGACAATATCCTAGGCATAACAATCATCATTTACAAAATCGGAAACGTAGAATCGTTGAACAAAAGCATAAAGGAACTGGCTGAGCTTCTTCCATCTCATGTGAGCCTGATATTGACAGACTATAACAGCCGTGAAGTATATGAACCATTGCTGGACAACCTGAAAGAAAAAGCGTGCCGCATAAAGATACCCAACCAGAATACGGCCGGAGCCTACAAAGAAATTGCCACACAAGGAGACCCACACAATCCGCAAGTAAAATACAGACGATGTCTGTTTGAACTGGGAGAAGCCACCAATGCCGGCAAAAAACAAGAGGTGAAGCGACTGGGCGAAGAACTTGTAAAAATATGCCGTGAAACAGGAGGCACAGTAATGTGGGCTTCAGCCTATCTGATTTATGGAGGATTCATGCTAAGCTTCAAAGACGAATCCGCCTTCACTCATAAAATACTGGATAGAGGCATCAGCATTGTACAAACGGCTAAAGAAGAGACCAAAGAATGCAACCAGATTCTGATACAGCTATATGACTATAAGGGTATCGCGTTCAATCTTTCGAGAGACACCAAACAAGCTGTAAAATGCTTCCTAAAAGGAGCTGAAATCGCCAAGAAAGAGGAATTGAAATCCATAGCAGTCAGCCAATATGGCTACGCACTGCTTGCCGCACTGAAAAAAGACCGACTTTTTTATGAACCAATCCTTACAGAAGCCTTTGAATACGGATATGCACTGGATGACAATGAACTGAGAACCGTAAACCTGTCTTTCATTGCAAGCACCTACATTGATAAAATATACACTCTTGATGGTAAAGAACGTGAAGAGATAGTAAAACGGATGGAATCCCTTTATGGAGAGGACTGGCAGGCAGACTCAAAAGAACTTTCCACTAAAATAGAACAAGAATACCAACTATCGAAAGCATGATTCTACCGCCTTTCAATATCATCCAAAATATCATATAGTGCAATCTCCGTAAGTATCTGAACATTAGACTCTTGTCTTAATCTTCCCAAAACCGAGCGATCAGCCCCTTCTCCAAGAATAACCATATCGGCTGTATAGGAAAATGAAAACAAGTTAATGGCTCCGAACTTATGCAGTTTGGAAAGCAAAACATTGATATCCGGATATCGGGAAAAAATACCGGAGATAAAAATATGCTTATGATAAAATATTGTATTCCTGTCCGTAACCTCATCATCCGGGAGCAAATTATACAAATTCTCCTTCCCCATTGAAAAAGGCTCCAAGCCATCACACAATTCATTTGAAGGCAGCCTATGAGTCTGCCCAACTTTCATATACAATCCGGCACAAGCACGTGTCTTATCGAGCAAGCAACAATCAGCTTTCAGCTTAATCCCGTAACACTCACATGATTCCTCCAACTCCTCTCCCGGCATACGGCAAATATCCAAAAACTCATTAGTCAAAAGATTGCTACTCTCCACACCAAAGAATCTACAGTTCCTACGCACCCGTACAATTTCCTTCTCATCGTAAACCACAATCTTACAACTACCTGCAAATGCTTCCATCAAACGCAACACTTCCGGGAACTCCGGGGCATTGGCATACTTATTACCACCGAATACGGAAAGAAACGTATCCAGCATGTTTCCTTTACCGGCAACCGGTCTGACGAGCGAATGGAACTCCTGCACTACTACAGAATTGACCACTTTCACCATAGCAACAGAACATATTGCGGCATGATTGGAAGTAAAAGACTCTGTACATAGAGCCACGAATGTCTTGTTCTCTTTCATATATTTCCAAAATTTCAGACTATGACATTTGCAAATCTATTGTTTTTTACTTAAACTACAAATTATCCGTTATAGTTTTGCCTGAGAAACAATAATGCTCAAGGAAAAAGAGCAAAAACATAATACTACAACAAGATAAATCCATACAATATAAGGTTACAAAAAACTTTTTCATAAAAAATTGAGAAAATGTTTGGATATATGATTTTATTTCCCTATAATTGCAATTGACAAAGATGATGTTTTATTTTTCTTCTTCTTTTTCCACAAATAAAACAGAAATCGTCGGGAAGAACCGGAGGAAATTTCAAAAGATCGTTTTTTGGAGTTTTCTCTTTTTTTGTTTTCTGCCGGAAGACAGACAGGATTCAGAAAAGGGAAACGGAGTCACTCAAATTTATTGTTAAACTTTTAAATTCTATCAACTATGGCATCATTTAGAGCTACATTGGAATTTGCAGGAAAAGAGTATGACGTACTGCACTCTGAGTATGAATTCAGTCGCACAACAGACGCGAAGGGAAAACCATCCTCAAACATTCAGGGAGGGCGTGTTTCGGTAGTTATCGAATCAACGGACGACACTGCGACCATAGAAGCCATGCTGAACAGCCAGTTCAAGCAGGTGGAGGGAAAAATCGTATACAAGAAGATTGAAGAGGATGCCAAAATGAAGGAAATCGAGTTCAAGAACGCCTACATCGTTTACTACAAGGAAACTCTTGACGTGAACAACGACGTGCCGATGACCATCGCACTGACATTCTCGGCTGAACTCATCAATGTGGGAAACGCTGCGCTGGACAACAGATGGCCGAAAAACTAAACGCTCCGGGGCAATGCCCCTAAGCGGAATGTAAGATATTGCCGCTTGAAAGGGCTCAATCCGTCAAGCGGCAATTTTATTTATCCACCTCAAATAATATTGCCGTTATGCTTGAGCAGAAAAAGACAACCGTCAGCATTGATGGAATTCCTCTTCCTTCCTTTTTTCAGGTTGTGTTGAAACAGTCCATCAATGACCATCATTATTTTGAAGTTCACATGGATATAGAGTCCGGTGAATTCTACAAGACTCATACGCTTGACAACAGCATGAACTGGATAGGCAAGCAAGCGGAAATCCTTTTGGGCGGCAACAGCTTCAAAGGGATAGTGACACATGTGGGACTGCACCGCTCGAAAGGCAATCACGGCTATCTGCTCATCCAGGGGTATTCATTGACCTTCCTTCTCGAAACAGAGCTAAACTGTGCTTCATGGACCAACACCACGCTATTCAGCATAGTGAAAGAAATATGCGACAGGGCCGGTATGCCTTGCGCCATCAAACCGGAATATACAGCTGAGATAGAATACGAATGCCAATATATGGAAAGCGACTTCGACTTTATCCGCAGGCTGGCCAGACAGTATCACGAATGGCTGTACTATGACGGGAAACAACTTGTATTCGGCAAGCCTGACAAACTGCCATCAGCCATACTGCTGAGCTACGGACGCGAAATATCCGACCTGAACATAGGTATCCAAACACTTGCCCGCCCGGTAGAGGGAAATTCATACGACTCCGCCAATGCAAAGTTCTGCAAAGGTGCCGCCCCCAATGTTTCCACCGGCATGAACATGCTGGGGCAAACGGCCTTTGACGCTTCTGTCAAGCTCTTCAAATCGAAGGCATTCCAACATACAGAAATCAGGGTTGCCAACGACAGCCAAGCAGAAAACCATTTCCAAAAGAAACAACAGAGCGATGCTTCGCCTTCACATTATATATCCTGTGAAACGGACTGCAACCGAATAACACTCGGCAGCGTAGTGGAAATACAAACCGCAATACAGAACTTCCAATTTGATTTTATAGAAAAGACTTTAGGTGAATATTTCATCACCGAAATTACCCATGTAGCCGGAACCGGAGAAAGCTACAACAATAACTTTACCGCACTCTACTCGCTGACAACAAGTCTTCCGACCCCGGAAGTTCCCCTACCAGTGGCACAGACACAGCAGGCGGTAGTGGTAAGCAATGATGACCCCAAGAAACAAGGACGTGTACAGGTAAAGATGAACTGGCAGGGCGATGGCATGACAACCTCATGGATACGTGTCATGACTCCCGATGCCGGAATGAGCAATAAAGTATCAACAAACAGGGGTTTTGTCTTCATCCCGGAAAAGGACGACATCGTACTGGTAGGCTTCCGGTATGATGACCCGAAACGTCCGTTCGTAATGGGCAGCCTGTTTAACGGGAAAACAGCTACAGGAGGCGACAGCGGCAACAAGAAAAAAAGCCTGACCACACGGAGCGGATGTACCATCACCATAGATGACGACGAAGGAAGCATCAAAATGACAGATCAGGCCGGCAACAGCTATGCCGCCGACGGGAAAGGCAATATCAGCATTTCCGCATCCAAATCCATAAAACTGTGCGTAGGCGAAACCAGCATTGAACTGGACAGCGAAGGAAACATCAAAACCACCGCCGAAGCCCAAATTACGGAAACAGCCGCCAACGAAATCACACAGGCCGCAAAAACAATAAACAGCAGTGCCAAAGAAGCATATAACATAAGCGGAAGCGACGTAACCGCCATGGGAAGCAAAACCGCAACCCTGTCGGGCAACACACAGGCCACCGTGGACTCCAGCGGAACAACCGCCATAGCAGGTACAATCGTAAAACTGAACTGACCTATGAGCAATGCCATACAACAAATAGCGGACAATATGCTCCTCCTTTGGGAGGATGCCGTAGCACAACCGGTAAAGATGATACGCATTGTCATCAATCCGGGGGACGAAACCATGCTCAAGGCTTTCTATGACTACATGCTGGCCATCGACAGCGAAGAAGAAGACATGGTCTTCGTCATCGCTCTTCCATTTACATCAGCAATGGAGTTCAGTAAAGATGTACTGCAATATATCAGCAAGCAAATAGAGTACTGGAACAACTCGAAAAAGCCTGAAGACATCGTTTTTGAAAAAGTGGAATGGCAGGCAGATGACAGCACCATAAATAGCAGCAATGCAGCCCAGACAGTAGTGGAAAATTTCAACCGGCTGACCCACGAGCTTGTCAGCGGTACAGACATGAAATGCAGCTTCATTTTCAATCTGGAAGGCACAAAGGACTATGAAGGATGCCGACAGTGGTTCAGTCAGGCACTCTCCCAACCATTCGACAAACAGATGGTATGGGGAACCGGCGATATCATCGGCCAAGAACAGTTCGGCAAGCTCATGACGACCTACCAGAAAGAAACAGTCTCCATCTCCCCCCCGATAGACATGGACGGAGCAACCGAACAACTGGCAGAACAGGCGGCTAACGAAGACCGGAGCGACCCTGCCGCCTCCGACTTCAGGCTGGCACTGACCAGACTCATGAACAGCGTAAAGAAAGGAGATGCCGCCCAAACCGACCTGTACGCACGCAAATGCCTCGACATGGCACTTGTCAATGTAAAAAAAGACCTGAACTGGCTGAGTCAGTTCGTAACAGTATATACCATTCTATATACAGACCGCATCAACCATAAAGATCTTGATACGGCTCTGTACTTTGCCAACAAAGCGGTAGAAGCGGCACAGATGGGCGAAGGGAAACTTGACCCGTCTCTATCGGGCCGTCTTCTCGGCAGTTCGCTTGTAGGAAAAGCATCCATACAGGTACGGAAATCCGACTGGAACGATGCCGCAGAAACCTACCGATTGGGCGCAGACGCCTACGCACACTGCAAGGATTACCTCATGCAAGCAGAAACACTGAGAATGTGCGGATGGTGCTGGGAGAAAGCATACGAAACGGAAAGAGCCACGGAGTGCTACATCGAGGGATTCCATCTGGCAGACAAGCTGTCGTCCGACCTGATAAGACATTCGTCTTATCCCCTGCTGCTGCTCAAGCTGCTGGAAAGCCGGAAACGCCAGCCGTCAGTCAGCAATGAAGAAATCAACTCGGTACTGAGCCGTGCCATCGGCAAGGACTGGGAAGACTTTCTGTATGAATACAAACGAAATTTAGGGAAATATCATGGAATGGATCAACAAAATATGGACGACCCTCAAACAAATGTTCAGTGAGGGCCCAGGGTACATCAAGGAAAACCCGAAATCGGGCTATCTTGTAGTCATCCTGATTCTGCTGGTATGGCTGACAGGACTGATACTGGACTGGAAATGGACCTATGCCCGCCCCGGAAGCTGGGGAGGGAACTTCTGGCTTGACTTGCTGGGCCCAAACGGATTTCGTTTCTGGCTCGGAGTCATAGTAGTGCTGGCCATTCTATTGTCAGCCTATCTGTTTTTCAAAACTTGAACCCACTCTAAAAACAACTATAAACTATGTCATCAGAAACAGGGTATTTCGACCAGGTAAGCGCACAGCTTGAAGCCACCGTAGGGGCACAGATGTCGGGTGTGGTTTCGGGAGCTTCCGCCAATGCAGAGGCGGGCGTATCCCCGTCCGTCAACGCGCTTGACACCGGACTGAAGGCAGCTACAGCCTTGGGCAGTCTGGCAGACAACGTGAGCGAGGCAGCCGTACTCCCCGTGATCGGAGCACTGGGGATGAAAGGACAGGCCTGCCTGCCCATCTCCAAACAGCTCGACCCTGTAATCGGAGTGGATATTCATCTGGTGAACATACCACCGGCCACAAGCGTGCCGATGCCTCACCCGTATGTAGGGACGCTGCTCTGTCCGCAGGACTTCATGACGGCGGCAGTGGCATCGTACATCCCCCCTCCCCCAACAGCGGAAGAAACCGGGGATGCAGACTCGGCCAAGCTCGCAGAGATAGGACACACGGCACTGACCATGGCAGTGGGCATGATGGGAGCCACCGTAAAAATCGGCGGATTCATTCCACGTGCCGTAGCTTCCACCCCCACACGCAGCATACCGCATGTACCGATGGGAGTCGGATTTGCGGCAAACTCGATACCCATACCCAAAAACAACGGACATGCCTTCATGGGAAGCCTGACCGTACTCGCCGACGGACTTCCACTGTCGGGAGGGGGAACGCACATGCATCTGGACTGCAACGACCTGGGCATGTCGAGCGTGCACAAGGTTCCCGGACTGTTCCTGCCGACAGGCGTAATCAACCCGATTCCTCCGGCCAGACAGATTCTGACCAGCCCCGTACCCGTGCCACTTAACCCGATGGCAGCACTCTCAAGAAAGTGTATGGGAGCCTTTGGAAGACTGTACAAGAAAAAGACCAAGAAACTGGCAGACAAGCTGCATGGAGCCGTCAATGACAAAATAAAGAGCGGAAAACTGCAGAACATGCTGCACAAGACAATATGTACAGTAACCGGACACCCTGTGGACGTGGCAAGCGGAACATTCTTTACAGACGAGGAAGATTTCTGGATAGACGGTCCGATCCCTCTCTCATGGGAACGTACCTGGTACAGCCGAAGCGACTACCAAGGGCCATTGGGTAATGGATGGCATCATGCCTACGACATGGGTATCGTAATGGAAGACGGTATCCTCACCTTACGAATGTCCGACGGAATACCCGTAGCCTTCCCACTACCGACTGAGAAGAAGCCCTCGTTCATACGTGCAGAGCGCAAGGAAGCACGAAAAGAAAAGGACGGATACTGTATCTGGGACATGGACGAAGACCTGTACTACCGATTCACACAGAAGGAATACGACTCCGTACATCTGCTGGAGAGCGTGTCGGATGCGAACGGGTTCGCCATACGGTTCGGGTACAACGGCAAGGGATACCTGAAGGAGATAACCGACAGCGCGGGAAGAAAGCTTACCGTAGAATGCGACGAGCGCAGCGGACGCATCCTGGAAATAAAAGGGCCACACCCCGAAAACAAGGGAGAAGAAACAATACTCGCATCATACGAATATGATGCGGAGGGAAACATGACATGCCAGCGCAACGCCGTGGGCGATGCCATGCGGTATGAATACGAAGGAAGGCTGATCGTAAAGGAAACATGGAGAAACGGACTGAACTGGTTCTTTGAATACGACGGCAGCGAAATCGGATCCCGATGCATACATACATGGGGAGACGGAGGCATATACGACCACAAGTTGCAATTCCTAAATGGAATGACCAGAGTGCTTGACAGCCATGACAAGCCGACAGAATATCACCACAGGAACGGACTGGTGTACCTGAAAGTGGACGCCAACGGAGGTGAACACCGATGGAAATACGATACAGACCGGAAACTCCTGCAGGAAACCGACCCGGCAGGCAACAGCAGCCTGTACAAATACGACCGCTGGGGAAACTGTACCGACAATTCCGATCCGGGAGGCGGCAGCGTATCGGCCGTGTTCTTCCGCAAGGGAGCATTGCGCAACAGGCCGCTGAGCGTAACCACGCCTGACGGCGGAACATGGAAATTCGATTACGACTCAAAGGGAAATGTGACCAAAAGGACCAATCCGGAAGGGGCTGAAACGCAGATAGAGTACAGCGAAGGACTGGCCGAATGCATCACTGACCCGTATGGTGTAAAAACCGTACTGAGCTATGACACCAATGGCAATCTGGCGGAAGCATCAGACAGCCGGGGCAACACCTCAAGCTACAGCTATGACGGACTGGGACGTTGCACACAGGTGACAAATCCGAAGGGAGCCGTACAGACAAGACACTATGATGCCATAGGACGCGTAACGGAAGTGGAGGACTTCGACGGCAACCACATACACCTGAAATATGACGGCATAGACAACCTGCTGGAATACAGGGACGACCTGCAGAAGGTGGAATACACCTACTCAGGCATGTGGAAGCTGACACACCGCAAGGACAGCCGAGGTGTCGTAGGTTTCCACTACGACAGGGAAGAACGGCTACGCCACGTGATAAACGAGCGGATGCAATACTATGAGTTTGATTTAGACGACGTAGGCAACGTAATCCGGGAAACTGGGTTTGACCGGGGAACAAGGATATACCAACGTGACATCGCCGGACGTGTAACCAGCGAAAGGCTACCGAGCGGAATCGTACGGGAATATGAATATGACAACGCATCGAGAGTAACAAGGGTGTCGTATGTGACAACGGATGAACCCGACCAGACCTACCAATATGGAATATCGGGAAGGCTCGTGGAAGCAACACGTGGTGAAAGCCGCGTGGAGTTCGCATACAACGCACTGGGACTGCCCGTAACGGAAACGGCAGACGGTGAGACCATCACACGCACTTACGACAGGACCGGACAGATACTGTCCCTGCAGAGCACGCTCGGGGCGAATCTGGAGTACAAACGCAACGGGTTCGGAGAACTGACGGAGTTCCGGGCCGGAGACGACAGCGGAAACGGTGAAATGCCGTGGAAGTCACAGCACAGTTACGACACACTGGGATTCGAGGTGGAACGTATGCTGCCCGGAGGCGTAGTGAGAAGTTTCGCTTACGACAACATTGGCCGCCTCGTGGACGCACGCACGGGAAAGGATACACGGACACGACACCTGCGCCGCTACCGCTGGGGCAAGGCAGACCGGCTGCTCGCAACGGAAGACAGCAGACGGGGAACGACCCGGTACGGGTACACCCCGAACGGACAACTGGAATATGCCGAGTACGGAGACGGAACGGAACAGTGGAGAAAGAGCGACGAAGTGGGAAACCTCTACCCCAACCCGGACTGCACGGTACGCCGCTTCCTGAAGGGAGGAGCCATGGAACAGGACGGAAAGTGGCACTGCGAGTATGACAAGGACGGGAACCTGACAGAACGATACATCGGTACGGGAAGATGGCTGGACGGAAAGAAGGAACATTGGAAATACAGGTGGAACGCTGACGGCTCGCTGGCAAAGGTTGTACGACCTGACGGAGAGGAAGTGACATTCGAATACGACGCACTGGGAAGAAGGCTATCGAAGAGCTTCGGAACGACCGTGACACGCTGGATGTGGAACGGGAACGTGCCACTGCACCAGTGGAAGCTGAGACGGAGCTACTCAAGGGAACAATGTGCATGGCTTACAGACGGAGAACATAGGGATAATACGCTCTGGCTCTTCGAGGAGGAATCCTTTGTGCCTGTAGCAATGGTAAAGGAAGGCAGGGCCTATTCCATACAGACAGACCATCTGGGTACGCCTACCGAGGCATACGACGCAGATGGTAATGAGGTGTGGAGCAGGACGCTGAACATGAACGGTGAAGTCATCGAGGAGACCGGAAATGTGGGAATGATACCGTTCCTGTTCCAAGGGCAGTATTATGACCGGGAAATTGAATTGGCGTACAACCGGTTCAGGTATTACTCGCCGCAAATGGGGATGTATGTATCGAAAGATCCAATCGGATTGGCTGGAAGAATACTCAATCTTTATGGTTATGTCAGTGACACTAATATATGGGCTGATATATTGGGATTACAAGGTGGAGAAACTTCATTTATCGGGAATGCATTACATCCAAGCACTGTTACATCGGATAATCCAGGAGGGGTTTATACCATAACTGCTACAGGAAGTTATCAACAAGATAAAGTCGCTCTGTATGGTAAAGCAAAATTAAAAGAAAGTTTTTCTATAGAATATGTTGCACATCATATAAGCTATGACCCAAAAACAAATACAATGAAAATGCAACTTGTAAGGCAAGACGTTCATTCTGTAGTAAGTCATATAGGAGGAGTTATGGAATATCGTGAAGCTCATAATGGGTTAGGCTATGGAAAACCTGAAAAACAAAAAAACACAAGTTATAATAAAAAATAAGATTAAACATGGCTAATCATTTTTTTTCAAACTCTAATCTGAATTTTCAAATATTGAAAACAGGTTTAACAAAAGAACAAATAGAAAAGATAATTCCATTTGATTTTATAGGAAAGGATTTTTTTATTCAATTTTATATAGCATATGATGGAGTTTATTTTCCTAATGGAGCTTCAATAAAAACATATCATTCTAATAAAGCTATAGATAGTGAATATGATGAATTTGAAGTGGAATTTATTTATAGTATTGAGCACCTGACTAAAATGTGGAATGTTCTCAAAAATCGTTCAAATGAAACTAAAAAATTTGTAGAAACACATATCCCATTCGCACGTGATGCTGCAGGAAATGAATTTTTTATTGAGTTCAATACAGGTATGGTAAAATACATTTTTTGGGAAGATGGACTAAATGGAAATATAATAGATGTTGTACCTAACTTTAAAGAATTTTGTTTGGCAATAAGATCCTTAGATTAAAAAATGAATAACAACCGAACATATTATGGCGAGTATTCACTAGCCTACTGGATACAGATGATACTAAAACGCAACATAGTGTTGCCTGAATATCAGCGTACATTTGTATGGAACAAAGATGACTATACCAACCTGATTGACTCATTCAAAGAAAAACAATTCATCCCTCCTGTGACTATCGGAGCTTATAAAACAGCAAACGGACAAGATAACCTGATCATTGATGGCCAGCAGAGACTTACTTCCGTACTTCTGGCATACATCGAACGTTTCCCCAAAAAAGAGGCTGGATCTGGGAATATAGAAAGTCTTGCGAACGAAAACGATGATGACTCTGATGACGATGAACAGGAAAATATGATAGAATGGACTTTTAAAGAGCTATTGACCAAAGGTAATAGCAAGGAAGAAATTATGGCAAAATGTCCTCAAGAAAAATATGAAAGCCTTGAACATCTGGACGATGATTTCTTTAACAAGAATTTCCTTGGTTTTGCCTACATCGTTCCATCAACTACTACGGAAGAAGAACAGCAGAAGTTTTTCTCTACCTTGTTCAGAAACATCAACATACGCGGAAAGTCACTTTACGTACTGGAAAGCCGAGCTTCCCTCTACTTCCTGAACCATCAGCTCAAAGAATGGTTTGATCCCGGATTCTGCAAGGAAATATCAAGTAGCGTTGTTGATAAATCCCGAAAAAGCTGTATGGACTTTGTAAGATATGCAGCATTGCTCTCGCAGTACAAGAAAAAGGGTTCGGATAGAGGTATAGGATATGGATATGCAAGCAAAATGGAGAGCTATTATGAAACATACATTTACTCTGTTGTAGGCGACAAAGACTCTCAAATATTTGGCAAATTTACCAATATTTTCCCAAATAAGGACTACAAACCATATCTGAATAGCATTGACACCCTCATTACAAAATTGAACTATAAAAGACGCTTTCTGTCAATCATAGATCTGGATATTTATTTTTTCGGACTTATCTATTTCATGGCTTTTGAGAAAAGGACATTAGATACATCCAGAAAAGAAGCATTAGAGGAAGAGTTGAAAAGCACAATCAGGGACATAAAAGGTAATAACTATCTGCATACGAAATCTCCTGCGTGCCTCAAATATTTGCGTGAAAGAATTTCCAAATCAATCGAAATATATCAAAAATATTTAAGTAGGCCATGAGTGTGCATTCCGACTTCATATTAGCACCTGTATCGGATATCCTGTGTGATACATCCACCATAACCCACTCTATGAGTTGGGGAATTGAAATGTACCCGTTGTGGGATAATATCATGCAATCCATCTTTATGAAAATGACAGGTGCGCAAGAACAAAAAATGAAATGTATATGCTGGGAAATCGCCACCATAGATTTTGATTTGCGACGTGATATATACTTCCCTTGGAATTTGAATGAATGTTCCCAAATAACTGATAAAAGAAAAGTTCTAAACTTTCTAAGAAAGGCAATTGTCAAACTGAAAAAGGACTTTGACTTCTCGACAATAGACACCAATGAAATATGGAGCAACACAAAAGGTATTCTGGACGAGTTTCATGCAAATACAAGCAGTATGGGGTTTTGCGAAAGAGAGTATCAGGAATATGTGGAAATATTCAATAGTATAGGAGGAGGTTGCCTTGACATTTCTGCATTCTTCAAAAACTGCAGTAATTGTACCCATAAAAATGACAGCAACAAACCATTTACATGCACCATAAAAAAAGGACTAAATGAGATGTATAGCTGCCTGTATTTTCACAGAAACAGGTGTGCCCATAATCTTACATCATACCAGCAGAACAGGCCTTCCTTGGAGCTCCTGTCCGGCATAGACTCTGTATATGAAAACTATTATATAAGATTTGCGCTGCTGATCATTATTGACAAGATGATGATAAGTCTTTATCGAATCTTTCAACATGAAGCCGACCACTTGAAGCTATTTTAGAATAAATGTTTAACGAACTATATTAAATATTTCAAGTCTAAATGAATTATATTATTGGCATCTTAAAAAACATTATAGCCCCTGTCATCAGGAACAGGGTATTTCGACTTGGGAAGTACATAGGTGTCGGGCGCATCTGCCCATCTCCAAACAGCTCAACCCGGTCACCAAAGCGGACATTTGTCTAATAATATATTGCATGTTGATGCATAAATACAAGCATATTATTAGATAAATAAGTTGTATTTTGAATATACAAGATAAGAACGGACTCATTATGAAAGAAAATATAGATTTTGACTATGAAATACCAGAAAAGCCATTGGCAGGTAGAAAACACATCTCTATCTTAATTGGAGCAGGCTTTTCTGCGCCTCAAGGGTATCCGATAGGAAATACTCTGAATGAGAATATATTGGACTTTGAAAAATATAATGCAGATTTTTCACCAAGTGGCGTACTATGCTGTTCAACAACTGGAGAAAAACCTGCTTTCCAAGAAGAAGGGGTACTAAATCTGCATCAGAAACATTTCGTATTTTGCAAGCGTCTAATAAAAAAGTATGCAGAGACACATAAGTTCGACTACGAAGAGTTTTATGACTTCATAAAAGGTGAAGAAGTATATAGCTCATGCTACGAAACATTGTGTGATGATTTATTAGACGAATATACGGACTATGGAAGTTTTGTCTTCAGTTTACCCGACATCTATAATCAGATGGTGAGATATTTGCTGAGAGACAAAGATGGTAATTCCTTCTATGAAAACCAACCATTCCACATAGGCTTTGTGGAACATTACGATGGCTTTCTGAAATACCTAAGTCACTTGAAAGAAGATTACATCATTGATGTGCATACACTGAACCATGATTTACTTTTTGAATCTTTTAATAAGACTGAATATATCAACGGTAGCATTTCCGACGGCTTTGATGAATATGGTTCGGAGTTTTACGGAATACTGAATAGAGACAATGCTACTTATCATTGCCGGTTAGAAAGATACACAGCCAGATACGACACCCCTATAAGGCTTTATAAATTACATGGCAGCTTAGATTATGTGCCTTATTACAAGACTGTTGAAAATAATTTCATGATACCTATCAAGTATGTGAAAATAAGGGAAGGTATTGGCGTAAGTGACTTATTAAGAGGAATACGAAGCAAAATGGGTTATGAAAGTTGCCCGATTGCTTACCATGCTGATTTTCTGACCGGCACAACCTCTAAAATAGAAAGATACAACAATCCTTTACTTTTCAAGAAACTCTTCAAAAGATTCAGAAAGAACCTGCGAAATGCAGAAAAACTGATAATCATAGGATATGGATGTAAAGACAAAGGAATTAACAAAATGATATTGGAGAACTTTGATTTCGCCCACAAAAGTACTTATATCTTTGACAAATATGCAAGTGATAAACTCCGCGACTTTGGCAAAAAACTCTCGGCCAAGGTAATAGATGGAATTGAAATTGAAGATATAGTTCCTGAAATGTTTCAATGAGTAAATACAGCGCATTATGGGAAATAATCGTACAACATTTTTAATAGGTGCAGGAACACCTCTTGACCTGAATTTACCTCAAGGAGTAATAAAAGCATCAATATCGAACATCACAGATGATGTTCGCAGACCCTACACAGATTATCTTACTCAAGGCAATCCAATAACTATTGTAGATGATATCTACAACCAACTTATGTGCACTTATCCACCAGACTGCTCTAATCCATATATAAGTGGAACACCTACCCCCTATATTCATTTTGAACATTTGTTTCACGTATTAGAGATGTTAGATGCTTACAGTTGGGTATGGAACAAAAAGTGTAATAATCCGGATAGATATCCGGTTTTTGCTCCTTTTACCAAACCTAATATGGGCTTTGACCCTAACACACTTCGTTCTGTTATGGACCAATTTATCCTTAGAATAATGGATATTGTAAATGGGTATGATTCCAACATCATGAAAGAACAGACGAATGAATGGTATTGGAGATTTTATCAACGGTTTGCTGAAAACAGCGACTTCTTTGTATTGAACTATGACACCACGATAGAAAAAGCAATTGGTACTTACGAGGATGGATTTGAATCGAAAACAACATAATACACATTCATAAAATAATATAACAACATAAGAGCCTTTTTTAGCCGACATATTGGAAAATACGATTTTTTCCCTTATATTTGTTTCCAGTTATATCTTCATTCTTTTCCGAAAGCAGTTCTCTGCTTTAATCAAGTTTTTGAAACCTTGATTCATAATCATAAAAAATACTTATATGGGAGCACTCAGAGCAACCGTAAGCATACGCGGAAGAGAAATAGAAATTCTTTTTTCTCATATTGAATTCAGCCGGAAAACTGACAAAAAAGGTAGGCCTGTAACATCCGTTATCGGAGGAAAACTGACTTTCAGTATCGAAGCGACCAAGGATACTGAAATTCTGGAGTCTATGGTGAACAGCCAGTTCAAGCCTGTAAGCGGCAAGATAATCTTCTACAGAACCGATGACAATTCTGTATTCAGAATTATAGAGTTCAGATGTGCCTACATAGTCTATTACAAAGAGGTATTCAATGTAGATAAAAAGCGACCGCTTTTTACTACAATAACACTTTCTGCAGACAATCTGATTGTAGGGAACGCTTTTTTGACTAACAGTTGGTAAAAACCGGAGCCTATTTAACTTCTTATGATGCAAAATGAATGAAAGCAGGACCAGAATGAAATCCAGTCCTGCTTTCCAAGCCAATGACAATGAAAGTTCAACTCTTTCCTAGATACCATCCTCTAAAGAAGCAACAATATCCACCACATCAGGAGCAAGCAATTCAACCTTAGTGTTTCTATTGGCCTCCCGAGGAGAATAATCAGAAATCCCTCCCTTGCTGTCAACGACTATTTTTCCAGACGATACTCCACGCTGTAATAGCTGGTCAGATATATAGTTCGCCCTTTTCAGACTCAACGAATCATTAACAGCAGAAGTTCCCGTTTCTTCATCGGCTGCGCCAGTAACCCTTACAGATAAATTATACTTAACAGCAACCCGAGCCAACGCATCAATATTGATTGATTGAGATTCGTCAGTAAGCTGCGCAGAATTCAAATAGAAAAAGAAATATACAGGCGAACCAATTGTTCCATCAGCAAACAGACCAGTATTCTTTATCCCAGAAATAGAATCTTGAGCCAAACGACAATGGTAAGCAGAATCCTCTAACAACTCCAAACCGTGAACACTGTCATTACATGAAAACAGGTTGTCTTTAGCACTGTCAACAGTATCCTGATTTGAACTTTCGTCAACCGATTTACCATTCCACTTCTTATTCTTCAATCTTGCCAAGAGCGAGTTCAAGCCACTATAATTGTTTACCGGGAAAGTACGACCAGCTTGTTCGTTACCATCGACAAAAAGATGGGAATACTTATCAAGCAGTCCTTCTATTTCCAGAACTTTCTTCAGTTCAGCCAATGCCCGGCTGTTTTTATCATTTAGTCCGGCATAGTAACGGTTTTCCGCAGAAAGAGAACCGGTGCAGCTAACCAGCCGTCCATTCATTTGCATATAAGGACCGGCATCTACAACACGTTTCCAACCACTTTTCCCAATAGAGAATGACAGGCCCGCAGTCAGCAGAAGCATATTGTCTCCGGGACGATTCGGACGGCCTATACCATCGAAATGCTTAAAAGTAGTCATGCCGGAAAGTTCCATAAGAAGACTAATCCGTTTGGAAAGTCTATACTGCCCCTGAATGCCATACGACAACGCAAACGGATTATTACCATTGGTAGCATGATGTATCATTCCGACACCTGCAAAAGGCGCAACAGTCCATCGCACCTGTTCCTGTCTGGCATACCTGCGACCCAATATATTCCACATCAAGTCCGCATGGACATAATGATACTTCTGATCGGACAACAAACCGTCTTTAAACGCCATCCCATTATAATTGATACGGCCACCTACAGCCGGAGTAAACCATTTGCCTACAGCGAAACTGTAGGCTGGTTTTATGCGACCAAACAAATCATCACACCCCAACGGTGTTCCAAGAAACGCATTCAATCCACCTGCAACCGTGACAAACCAGTTGCCACTTCCAGCAGCCGGAACAAGCACACCATCAAGGCAGATCGGCTCCAAAGGCTGTAAAATATCCAGGCTACCCCCATGCGATTTACATTGTACAGTATCTGTATAAAGATATTGCTCACTTGCATACGTCTGTATCGTACATAACGCAGCAAAAAGAATAGTAATCATTTTTATCATATCAGAATTAATTATTGAATTAAAAAATTTACCAAACGCCAATTCTTTGCCAACTAACGCTTAGGTTTCTTGCCACTGGCAGGACGCATCATACGCGATGCCATCCTCATGCAGCGACGCGCCCAGGCACGGTTGTCCTCGTCGTCATCACGCCCCCATTTGAGGTCGCTTCCGCCACCTCCGCCGCCATGTGTTTCGGCAAATGTGGTGGCATCATCCACCATTCCGAGAAAAAGCATTGTAGCACACTGCATGACTTCCATGCCACGTTCAGCCACAGACCTGACAAGCGAGTCGTCAAAAATCTGCCGGTCCGGAAGAGACAACCTTGCCGATAGACCACGATGCTCGTTCACCATTTCTTCCAGCATAGCATCCTTGAGCAAGCTGTCCACTTTGGAATGCACCTCCCGTGAGTAACGGTATGCCTCTTCCTTCAGACCTTCCGTCCGCTCCCTGACACTGCTCATTTCATCTTTTAGCCCGGCCAGCTGTCGGTCAGCCAACTGCAACTTGTCCTGCTTGTCTGCCAGTCTTGACTGGATAACAGAAAGCTCCTGTTCGAGTTTTTCCTTTTGACGAAGAATGGCAGCAGTATCTCCATTCTGGGACAGAAGCCGGTTTTCGATTGCCGATAGTTTTGCCTGCTTTTCCTCCATCTCCTGACGGATATTATCCACCATAGTGGTAAGCCCCTTTACCCTTCGCTCTGCCAGTCGGATGTCGGAGCGAAGCGATGAAAGCACCTCCTGATGTCGGACAATGCTTTCCTCTATGCTCGTACACTCTTCCGACAACATGCGGCGATATTCTTCCGTCGTCCTGTGTCTGGCACCAGTTTCCGCAATACTGGAACCACGTGCCATTCCCCACTTGCGGTTGACTTCAGCAAAGTCACTATGAAGCTTCTTCATGCGTTCGCTATACTCGAATTTGTCCTTACCGGCAAATATCTCCTTGTATGCAAAACGTCCGTCCTTAATCGGCAGAAGTGTGCAGTGTACATGCGGATTCAACTCGTCGAGATGTACAACAAAAGCCGCAATGTTCTGCTCACCATATTTGCCACTTACGAATGTATATACATCCTTGGCCCATTGTTCTATTTCCGATTTTCTTTCGACATGGGAATTGTCGGAATTGTTTTCAAAATCCACGGTCTGACTGCCAAAGGCAAGCTCCTGCATACGCTCTCTTGAACCTCCGAAAATGATATTCACCACCGTGCGGAATTTCGGTTCCTCCAACCCCTCGTTGGGATCCTTGATACCCCGGCTGCGCAATATTTCCGCCATACGGTCAGGTATGCTCCGGCTGGTATCAACAGACCGGATCTTTCCTCCTCGGACCACCTCAAAATTCAGGTGTTCGCGTGTGGGATCGTAATTCCCCTTGCTCATGGCATATTCCCTTGCCTTTTCGCTACGGCATCTGAGATGCTCGTTGCTTTGCGCACGGGTTATGCCTTTTGATACGTGTACGTCAAGTACCTGTTTTGCCTGTGCCATACTTTATTTCCAATTGTTTCGGATAATCCTCCGTGTCCCAGCTTGCTGCTTGCTTGGACACCTCTCCCTGTGACGTCAGTCAGCAGGGGTATTAGGCTCATACCTTGTGTTATTTTATAGATATATATAAATCAATGAATTATATTTAATAATACTTTCTATAAGTAACAAAATAGAAACAAATTTACAATAATAAAATATGTTTTTATTATGAAGAGATATTTTTGTATAGGAAGCATTTTCTTATGTTTTTAAGCATGATAATCTAAAAAACATCTATAATATTTGGCTTTATTATTCTTATTCTTTAACTTTGGGAGAATGGTTTTATTTTCTTCTCTTTCTTCCCCCCCCAATAAAACTATTATTATAAAATATTTATTGCCATGCTGGAACAGAAGAATATAATCGTAAGTATAGCTGGGGGGCTACTCTCCTCATATCAAAAGGTCTTATTAAAACAGACAATAAACGACCATCACTATTTTGAACTGGTTCTTGATATAGAGACTGGTGAATTATATGATACCCACACACTAGAGCGCAGTAAAGACTGGGTAGGAGAAAAAGTGGAAATAAATTTCGGAAATAAGCAATTTATAGGAATTGTAACACAAGTATCTCTCAAACGAAGTAGTGGTAATTATGGATGCCTCATTGCTTCTGGTTATTCCATGACTTTCTTACTTGAATCAGATTTGCATTGTGCTTCATGGTTGAATAAGACACTGGCTGATATTGTGAAAGAAATTTGTGATAAAGTAGGATTAAGTGTGTTAGTAAATCCCGAATATAAAGATCCTATAGAGTACGAATCCCAATACATGGAAAGTGATTTTGACTTCCTTCGCCGCTTGGCACGACAGTATCATGAATGGTTCTATTATGATGGACGCCAATTAGTGTTTGGAAAGCCCCAATTACCTTCTGCAATACCATTGACTTATAATCGCGATATTTTCAGCATGGATATGAATATTCAGGCCATAGCACGACCATTAAAAGTGCAATCATATAATTCAAAGGTAGCTCAAATGTATGATAGTACTAGTCCGAATGTACCACAAGGTCTTAACTCTTTAGGACAATCAGTTTTTGGTTCGTCAATGAAAATGTTTAAATCCCCTTCTGTTCAATATTCAGAAATGAGAATAACCAATGCGAGTGAGTTAAAATACTATTTACAAAAGAAACAACAGAGTGATAGTGCTGCATCTCATTATATTAATTGTGAGACTGATAACACTTGCATTGATTTAGGAAGTGTGGTATCTATACAAACCTCTATTCATGTCTATAAATCAGAGTGTGTAGAGAAACTTTTAGGTTCATATGTTGTAACAGAAATAACACATACTATTGAATCTGGTAATAATTACCGCAATCAATTTTCGGCTGTAAGTTCTTCTGTTAATTGTCTTCCTGTTCCTAATGTTCCTCTACCGGTGGCTCAAACACAACAGGCGGTGGTAATAGACAATGAAGACCCCAAAGGGCAAGGGCGCGTGCAGGTAAAGATGAACTGGCAATCTGGAAACATGAAGACCTCATGGATACGTGTCATGACCCCTGATGCCGGAAGTAGTGATGCCGTTTCCAAAAACCGTGGATTAGTTTTTATTCCAGAAAAAGACGATATTGTGCTTGTGGGTTTCCGTTATGGTGATCCCAACAGACCTTTCGTGTTTGGAAGTCTGTTCAATGGAATTACAGGCACAGGTGGTGGCAGTGGAAACAAGAAAAAAAGTCTGACCACTAGAAGCGGATGTACTATTACCATTGATGATGATAAAGGCAGTGTTACGATGAAAGATAAATCCGGGAATAGCTATAGCGCAGACGGAGACGGGAATATAGTCGTTTCAGCTTCCAAAAGTATTAAATTATGCGTTGGAGAAACTATGATAATATTGGACTGTGACGGTAACATTACCTCCAATGCACAAAATAATATATCAGAAAATGCGGCAAATAATATATCACAGCAGGCAGATAGCATAGACAGTACTGCTGTCAATGAATATAATATTAATGGCACTGATGTAACCGCTACTGCTGAAGGTAGTGCTATGATTTCAGGTGGCACTTCAACCACAGTTGATTCATCAGGTACAACAGCCGTTACGGGTTCAATCATTAAATTTAATTGACAATGAGCAATTCCATACAACATATAGCAGACAACATGCTTAGCATGTGGGAAGAAGCCATAAGAAATCCGGTGAAAATGGTGCGCATCGTAATTAATCCTGGAGATGAAATTATGATCAAGGCTTTTTATGACTATATGCTGGCTATAGACAGTGATGAAGAAGATATGGTATTCGTTTTGGAATGCCCTTTTTTTAACCCTGCTACTTTTTCTAAAGAGCTCCTTGAATATGTAGAGACGCAAATTATACTTTGGAATGAATCAAAGAAGCCGGGAAATATTGTCTTCGAACATATTGAATGGAAACCAGATTACAACATAGAAGATAAAGAAAATCAAGCTATGCTGGCAGTCAGCAACTTTAACAGGTTGACTGAAATTCTTGTCGGTGATATAAATGTAAAGTGCAGTTTTATTTTCGACGTAGGAGAAGTATCAGACAATGAGTCTTGTAAGGAATGGTTCAGACAAGCTCTATCACTACCATTCCATAAACAGATGATTTGGGGCATAGCAGACATAAAAGGATTTGAGTATTTCAATAAGTTCCCGACTCTTTTTCCACATGATTTTATTTCAATTTATCCACCGATAGACATAGATGGAGCTATGGAGCAGTTGGCAGAACAAGCTGCTAACTACGACCGCAATGATCCTGCTGCATCCAAATTCAGGCTTGCACTGATAAAACTGATGAACAGTGTTAAAAAGGGGGATTCAGCCCAAACAGACAGATATTCAAAAGAATGTCTGGACATGGCTCTTGTAAATGTAAAGAATGACATTAACTGGCTAAGCCAATTTGTTACAGTATATACAATATTGTATACAGACAAGATAATACGTAAGGATATGGATGCCGCCCTATATTTTTCAGGCAAAGCCATTGAATCTGCACGGCTAGGCATTGGCAAACTTGATCCGTCGCTGGCATTCCGACTGCTCGGTAATACATTATTTGGAAAGGGAGGGATACTTGTTCGGAAATCTGAATGGACGGAGGCGGCAGAAGTTTATCAGCAAGCTGCTGATACATATAAGAACTGTAAAGATTACCTTATGCAGGCAGAAGCCCTCAGGATAAGCGGATGGTGCTGGGAAAAGAAACATGAAGATGGATGTGCTGCTGACTGTTATATTGAAGGATTCCGACTTATAGAGAAACTCTCTTCTGATTTGATCAGAAACTCATCTTACCCCTTACTACTGCTTAGTTTATTGCATAATTCCAAACGTATGGAAATCCTTTCAGATGATGAAATGGAGAAAATATTAAGCAAGGTACTAGGTAGTGACTGGAAAGATTATTTATATGAGTACAAACGAAATTTAGGGAAACGTTATGAACCAGGACAATGATATACAGAATTTTATGGGAGGACTTTCAGAAAAAATATCCGTTTTTTTTGACAAGAACCATGATATTGCCTTTTTAGTTTTTATCGGAGTCTTTGTTTTTTTGCTGATTGGCAATATTTTAAACTGGAAATGGACCTATGAACCTAAAAGTTGGGTCGGGTATTATTGGCTTGATCTTTTGGGACCAACTGCTTATCGTTTTTGGAATGCAGTTATATTGGTTGTTATAATAATTATATTATTTATCATCTATTTTCATACATATTAACTACTATGTCATTAAGAGAAGATGGTTACTTTGAACAAGTCAGCGCACAGCTAGAGTCAACAGTTGGTGCCCAATTTTCGGATGTGACTGACAGCGCATCAAAAAATGCCGAGTCTGGGGTTTCTCCTTCTGTTAATGCGTTGGATGTAGGTATAAAAGCAGCGACTGCCATAGGCGGTCTTCCTGACAACGTAGCGGAAGCGACAATTCTTCCGGTAATAGGTGCGCTTGGCATCAAAGGACAAGCTTGTCTTCCAATAGCCAAACAACTTGATCCAGTAATTGGCATAGATATACATTTGGTAACAATGCCTCCTTCCCCGGTTGTTCCTATGCCACATCCTTATGCCGGGATGCTGCTAAAGCCGCAAGATTTTCTTGCAGTATCCATAGCGACATATATAGTACCCAAATTGCTTCCGCCGAAAAATGAATCAGAGACTGCCGATGAATCTAAAATTCGTGACATTAAGCAGCTAGGCATAAATATGGCTGTAAGCAAAATTGGAGCGACTGTCAAAATTGGAGATTTTCTTCCTCGTGCTGTAGCATCAACTGCAACAAGAAGTATTCCTCATGTTCCGATGGGAGCTGGATTCGCTATTCCTTCACGCCCTATACCTAAAAACAATGGTCATGCGTTTATGGGAAGTCTGACTGTGCTTGCAGATGGTTTACCTCTCTCAGGAGGAGGTGCACACTTGCATCTTGACTGTAATGATTTGGGTATTCCAAGCGTGCATAAAGTAACCGGTCAATTTCTTCCCACAGGGATTATCAATCCAATTCCATTGGCAAAACCAATTCTGACCAATCCTGTACCTATACCGCTAAACCCAGTGGATGCACTTGCGAAGAAATGTATGGGTGCTTTTGGAAGGCTTTACAAAAAGAAAAATGCAAATGCTGCTAAGCGTTTGCATGACATGGTCAACGAAAAAATAAAGAGCGGAAAACTAAAGAATATGCTGCATAAGACCATCTGTACCGTAACCGGGCACCCAGTGGACGTGGCAAGCGGCACATTCTTCACTGATGAGGAGGACTTCTGGCTGGACGGCCCGATTCCTCTCTCTTGGGAACGTACCTGGTACAGCCGAAGCGACTATCAGGGGCCGCTTGGCAATGGATGGCACCATGCATACGATATGGGTATTGTGGTGGAGGACGGCTTACTTACCTTACGCATGTCCGATGGAATACCTGTGGCTTTCCCGATACCGACAGAGAAGAAGCCCTCGTTCATCCGTGCAGAACGCAAGGAAGCCAGAAAGGAAAAGGAAGGCTACTGCATCTGGGATATGGACGAAGACCTATACTACCGCTTCACCCAGAAAGAATACGACACCGTACATCTGCTGGAGAGCGTGTCGGATACAAACGGATTCTCCATAAGGTTCGGGTACAATGGTAAAGGAAACCTGAAAGAAATTACCGACAGTGCGGGAAGAAAACTTGTCGTGGAATGCGACGAGCGTAACGGACGCATTCTGGAAATAAAAGGCTCCCACCCTGAAAACAAGGGAGAAGAAATAATCCTTGCATCCTATGAATACGATGCGGAGGGAAACATGACATGCCAGCGTAATGCCGTGGGCGATGCCATGCGGTATGAATATGAGGGGCGGTTAATAGTAAAGGAGACATGGAGAAACGGTCTTGAATGGCATTTTGAATATGATGGGAAACATATTGGTTCCAAATGTATTCATACTTGGGGTAGCGGAGGAATATACGACCATAAACTAAAATATAAGGATGGGGTGACGGAAGTTCTTGACAGTTATGACAAACTGACAATATATCACCACCAAGATGGTCTGGTGTACCTCAAAATAGATGCAAATGGTGGCGAATACCGCTGGAAGTATGATTCGGACAGGAAACTGCTTCAAAAAACAGATCCTGTCGGCAACAGCAATCTGTACAAATATGACCAATGGGGCAACTGTACGGACTTTGCAGAATCCGGCGGTGGAAGCGTATCAGCCGAATATTTTCATAAAGAAACATTACGTAACAGACCTGCAAGCATAACAACAGCTGACGGTGGTACATGGAAATTCGTGTATGATAAAAAGGGTAATATAACTAAACGTAAGAATCCTGAAGGAGCCTGTACAATCATAGAATACAACGAAGGTCTGCTTAAACACATTACAGATCCGTATGGAAAGGTTACAACACTGTCTTACGATGAGGAGAAAAACTTAATACTGGTATCTGACAGCCGAGGCAACACCTCAAGCTACCGCTATGACGGACTGGGACGCTGCACGCAGGTGACAAATCCTAAGAGAGCAGTACAGACAAGACGCTATGATGCCATAGGACGCGTGACAGAGGTGGAGGATTTTGACGGGAACCACATACACCTGAGATATGACGGAATAGACAACCTGCTGGAATACCGGGACGACCTGCAGAAGGTGGAATACACCTACTCGGGCATGTGGAAGCTGACACACCGCAGGGACAGCTGGGGCGTGGTGGGTTTCCATTATGACAGGGAAGAACGGTTGCGCCACGTGATAAACGAGCGGATGCAATACTATGAGTTCGACCTTGACGACGTGGGCAACGTAATTCGGGAAACAGGGTTTGACCGGGGAATAAGGATATACCAGCGTGACATAGCCGGACGTGTAACCAGTGAAAAGTTGCCGAGCGAGATCGTACGGGAATACGAATATGATAATGCATCTAGGGTAACAAGGGTGTCGTATGTAACCACGGATGAACCAGACCAAACCTACCGGTATGGAATATCGGGAAGGCTAATGGAAGCCACACGGGGTGAAAGCCGCGTGGAGTTTGCCTACAACGCACTGGGACTGCCGGTAACGGAAACGGCGGACGGTGAAACAATCGCACGCACCTACGACAAGACCGGACAGATACTGTCCCTGCAGAGCACGCTCGGGGCGAATCTGGAATACAAACGCAACGACTTCGGAGAACTGATGGAGTTTCGGACCGGAGACGGCAGCGGGAACGGTGAAATGCCGTGGAAATCGCAGCACAGTTACGACACACTGGGCTTTGAAATAGAACGTATGCTGCCCGGAGGCGTAATGCGAAGTTTCGTTTATGACAATATTGGCCGCCTCGTGGACGCACGCACGAGAAAGGATGCGCAGACACGCCATATGCGCAGCTACCGCTGGGGTAAGGCTGACCGACTGCTCGCAACGGAAGATAGCAGACGTGGAACGACACGGTACGGGTACACTCCGAACGGACAGCTGGAATATGCCGAGTACGGAGACGGAACGGAACAGTGGAGAAAGAGCGACAGCCTGGGAAACCTGTACCCCGACCCGGACTGCACTGTACGTCGCTTCCTGAAGGGAGGAGCAATGGAACAGGACGGAAAGTGGCACTGCAAGTATGACAAGGACGGAAATCTGACAGAACGATACATCGGTACGGGAAGATGGCTGGACGGAAAGAAGGAACACTGGAAATACAGGTGGAACGCTGACGGCTCGCTGGCAAAGGTGGTACGACCTGACGGAGAGGAAGTGACATTCGAATACGACGCTCTAGGAAGAAGGCTCTCCAAGAGTTTCGGTACGACCGTGACACGCTGGATGTGGAACGGGAACGTGCCTTTGCACCAATGGATTCAGCATAGAACTTACTCCTGGAATGACGGTAACTGGGAAATGGAACAGGAACACAGTGGAAGACTCCTCTGGCTGTTTGACGAGAGATCTTTTGTACCTGTCGCCATGATAAAAGAAGGCAGGGCTTATTCCATACTGACCGACCATCTGGGTACGCCTACCGAGGCATACGATGCGGAAGGTAATGAAGTATGGAGTAGAATACTCGATATGGATGGGAACGTCATTGAGGAGACTGGTAACAAGGGAATGGTACCGTTCCTGTTCCAGGGACAGTATTATGACTGGGAGACGGGGCTGGCGTACAACAGGTTCAGGTACTACTCGCCGAAGATGGGCATGTATGTCTCGCAAGATCCAATTAGACTGGCTGGCGGAATACTTAGCCTGTATGGGTACGTTAATAACACTAATATTGTTATTGATTTATTTGGACTTAGTGGTCGCGGTAGTTCTACACACCAGAATATTCAGAACCAATTAGCAATAGATTTAGGTGAAAATGCTGAAATCGAAGGGCAAATTAAATTAAAAAATAAAAAATCGAGGTTTGGTGATGTAGTAGTCCGAAATAATGATGGAAAAATTATTGAGGTACATCAGATTGGAGAAATGCGTTCTCGCGGAGGATTTAGACCATCAGCAAGAGAACGAGGTGCTATTATGGACATCAGAGAGGCTTTAGGTGATGAGGTGAGAATAGTTTTCCATGATAAAAGGCAACGAGTAACACTTATTAATCCAGATAAAGCAGATGATTGGAAGGAACCGAATAAAAAACATAGAAAAAATTCATATAGCTAATTATGAGGTCAATGCAGTTTTGTTATTTTGCGGATAAAAAAGGAGAAGAAATTGTAAGGAAAGAACTATTAGAAACATTAGGTTCTCTTCTTGTGATGAAGTATTTGTCAGGCACAGATAACATTGTCGAAGATACAGTTAATTTTGTATCAAATTTTAGCGAAAGATCATTAATAACATCCACGGATGTAAAGAATTATCTTACAACAGACGAAAATGGTCATCTAAATCTTTTCAATAACCCTGTTATTGAATACAAACCTTCAAAAATAAAAGATGAAGGTATTTATTTGGAAGGACGTTTGGCATATTTTGCTGGAGACAAATATCCAGAATTAAAGAAAATAGTTCAATCGTTATTCAGAAAGTTAAAAAAGTATTGTTGGAAAGATAAACAATGGCAAATTTGGGTATTTGAAACTGTTGGAGATGAAGCAACCGTTTTTATACCCAATAGAATAGTCAGTCTAAAAAAACAATAGACATAAGTTTTGATATCTAAGGGAAAATAATAAATAAACTATCATGTCAGATGTGGGTTATTTTGACAGCGTAAGTGTGAACCTGAAGGCCTATGTTGGGGCGCAGGTAAAGGACATCTCTGAGGACACAAAGGTGAACTCCGCCACCGTCGTATCCCCTTCGGTCAACGCGCTCAATACTGGCGTGAAGGCTGCGGTGGCTCTCGGCGTTCTTGCCGGGAACCTCTGCGAATCAGCTATTTTCCCCATACTGGGTGGAAGGGTATGACCTGGCTGTCCGTGTCCAAGCAGCTCGACCCTGTCATCGGCGCGGACATCCACCTCGTGACGGTCCGCCTACTCTCGTCGTTCCCATGCCTCACCCTTATGTAGGGGTGTTGCTGAAGCCGGAGGACTTCCTCGCAGCTGCCTGTGCCTCGTACCTTATTTCTCCTCCGCAGAATACGGGAGACGCAGATGTCGCAACTCTCTCCGAAGTGTCATATACCATCAAAACGGTGCTCGAAGGCATGCTGGTACAAAAGGTACTGATGGAGTAAGATTTGGTAAAGGAGATACAATAATCCGTATCACACCTAAAGGAACACAAAAGCCTACAGTAAGAGGAATTGAGCAAATTGGTATAGAAGATTCCTCTACTCCATTATTAGGATATGAAAGTAATAATGTAAGAGGTAATAAAATCAATGGAATTAGTATAACTAATAAAAACAGAGAAGATTATCTAAAATCTGCAACAGATTATCTCAATGGTTCTACTATTGCTGATTTGATAAAAAATGGTGAAACAAAGAGTTTTGAAGAATACCAACATAAAAAAAAGAATTCATATAATTAGTGTTAAGATGGAAAGAAAAGGTTGCCCACATGATAAAAGTATTGATGAATTATTTCTTCAATATAAAATATGTAAAGATAAAAAAAAAGAAATCGTCTCCTTCTTTTTAGCTAGTCTATCTACGGGGAATTTTCTCTGGAGATGCTTTTTACCTGCATTTGCAATAGTGCGAACCTATCCAAAACATTATTTTGTAGGTTCCCGAAAGGAAGAACCATTCTTGGAAAGTCCATGTGAAATTTGTTCTGAACAATCATGGGTTGGAATAAAACCTGAAGATTATGAATTCTATATAAACAGAGCAAAGAAAGCAGGTGGAATAGCTGTTTTTAATATTAAATATTGTATTGTTTTGTTATCAATTTTCAACAAAACAACTATGTCTATTAAACCAACAGAAACAGATATTGAGGTCTTTGGGGAAATTATGTCTTGTATTTCATTAAATGATAATGATGGAGTTCTAAAAAAAGATATCGTTCGAAAAATCAAAGAAATCCCAAAATTCAAAGGTAACAAATTTCAGACTCAATGTCTTCTTCAGACATTGGGCTTCTGTGGAATTTTGGAAACGGAACAACACAAAAGTCCATTTCATGGTTATGTAAATTTAGGATTAGCTCCCAAAAAATCTCACAAGTCTGATTGGTCTTATCCCGTTGATTTTTGGGAACCATCAGACGGCATAAATAAAGAAGCTTTTAAGTTTTGGTTTGAAGGTTATCCGGAATTTGAAAAATACTGGCAGTAGAACATTATTCTTACAGTCATGTAATTGTATTAGTACATTAGAACCAACAATCAGAAAATTAAGTCTTGATAAACTTAATATTGAAAATTGCACCAATCTGAAAGCAGATGAAACTTTAAATAAATATGTCAAAAGTATATCAATAATATAATTCTTATTTTTTGATGAATAGATTGTCAAAATAAGTAGCCATAAACGTGCAGATAAGATTATTTGCTCTTACAAATGGCAGTAGATTAGAGTTTAATTAAATCTATCTCTAATCTGCTGTCATATATTGTAAATATTAAGGTTTATTCATTTCTATAATCCATAGTTTTATCATGTCTCAAACATTTCTGACGGAGTAAAATATACTTCTGTTCAATATCATTCAGCCTGTGATTTTCACGTAAAATAAAGAATGAGGTTACGATGCTGACTACCCATATAAAAATGGCTACAAGGATACAGAATTGCTTGATATACCTGAATCCGACATATCTGTCAATCCAAGACCAAAGTCTCTTGAAGACCCAAAGAATCCAGCCTTTAATGGTAGTAGGTTTTACCGGTGCTTTTGACATGTTATACCGTTCTGCTACAACATCAAGGATACGGTTCATTCGTTCTATGTAAGGGATAATCTTAAGATATTGCTTGTTCGTGTCCGCTGTCAGTGCAACAGCGTTAAGGCTGTTTTTTTGTATATCCGTACATAGATTGGCAATCTTAACCAGTAATTCTTCTGTCTGGGCATCGGACTTTCCGGTTTTCAGTTCCTCGTATGCTTTGCTCAATTTATCTAATATATCATAGAACAAATTCCTCAGCTGGATAAACTGTCTGTCTCCACTGCTATCCATATTGTGGCCACCGGTTTTACTTACAGAGGCAATTTCACTCTTTATAGAAACAAGTCCGGCTTCTATCCGGTTAAGTTTGTCCGTATGTCTATCCAGTGTAGTCTGGATTTCATCAATGGAATCATATTCTTCATCCTTTAACGGTTTGTTCTTTGCCATTGTTACCTCCTTCTGCCTTTTCGTGGTACATATTTGTCTTTTTCTTCATCACGTTCGTTATCGTCGCTGCTTCCACCACCGCCACCTCCTGTTTCCGGTGCCTGATGTGGCTGAACTATCAGTTCAATGGCGGCTCCAACTATTCCAGATCCTATTGAACTGCCACTATCGGTTCCGCTTTCTACATTGCCAGCATCCATAATTTCCTGATTGGATTGTGCATTCTGAATATTCGGGCTGTATTCCGGAGTGTCTACCGGACAGGCTTCCGCATGAGCCATATCCTTTGAGATATTCATGTCAGATCCGGTAAAAACGGAGTCATGTTTTCTGATATCCGATATAGCGGTTTTTTCCTGTCCATAACTGCCGAACTTCCTTCTTAAATTTCCGAATGACAATTCCGGATCCACTTTCTTTCCGGCAAAAGAAAGATTTTCTGCTGTATATACGATACCACGTACATTCCCGTATTCATCCCTTACCATGGTTATATTGACACCTTCTGATTTCAGCCTTGAGATATATTCTTTCCACGAACTGGCTTTGTCAAGAACAGGGAAAGCTATGTCCATGATATGATATTTGACCTTATCCTTTCCGATAAGTCTGTCTCGGTTTACATCTTTTTTTCTCTTTGATGGAGCAGAAAGTCCGTATTTTGCCCGGATAGATTTGCAGATATTTACTGAACGTGCATAGTTGCTGTCGCATGTGATAGCCTTTCCTTCGTTGTCTATACGACTGTAAGCGATGTGTACATGATCGTGTTCTTGATCAAGATGACGGTAGCCGAGATAGATAGTGGGCGGAAATTTCATACGCTGCATGTATTCCTTGCAGAGCTCCGTTATAAATTCGTCAGTCAGCCTTTCCCGGTCTTTGGGCGAGAAACTGATTACCAGATGTCCCATCTTGTCCTTTATCTTGGAAGAACTGTTTGCCCATTGGAGATTGAAGGCAGCAACGACAGTCCGGTTTGAGGTTGTACTGACACCATTGGAAAAAATCACTTTGGCATTTTTCTCTTTCATGCTATTGAGGTAGTCAATCAGACCTCCGGCTGATTTCCCTTTCATTATTTTTGCATTCATCGTTATCTCAGTTCACTTAATTTATTCAACACTTCATCTATCTTTTCTGACAATAGCCTGTCAGCTGCTGCCACATCCTCATAGCCTGCAATGTGCGCTTCGTGTGCCAGCTGGTTCAGGTTGTTTGCCATTCCTGAGAGCTTCCTGAAACAATCCATCATCTCCTGGGAGAGCGGTTCGTTTATCTTACCGTTTATTGCCAGATCATAGACTATGGAGGAAAGTGAAGCCTTCATCCTGCGGCTTCTTTTTTTTAGTTTTTTGAAGTTCAGTTCATCAAAACCGACCTTTATAAAATGGCACTTTTTCTCTGCCGAATCCTTTCGAGGGCGGCCTCCTTTTCTCCGTTCTGAATCCTTTCGGGGTGTGGGTGCAAATTCTGTCATGTCCGTTTGTTTAAGGTCATCCAGGCGGAGCCTTCCGACATTCAGTCGGTGGTTTTTTGGCACAAAAAACCTATCTTGCTCCCACACCCCTTAAAAAAGTGTCCTACTTTCTGAACAGGATGTACAATGCTACGGAAGCCATTATAACAGGCTATTGTACAATATTCTTCGTGGATGACGGATTTATAAATGGAGTTTTATCTGTGCCAGTGTACCTGTGCTTCTTCATAATATGAGTGGTCTCTGGCTATTGATTCAAGGACTTTGTGCAGATAGTCCAGTTCGTGGTGCTCCAGGCATGGAATGGCTCCGATTTCTATATTGTATGATGCTATCCACCTGTATTCGCTCCACTTCTCATAGTCTTTTCCGGTACAGCTTACTATGGAGTCAAAATAGGCATTTACCTGTTCTATCTGCCGTTCCGACGGTACACTATCTTTTCCTTTAGTGTGTATAAAGGAAATCATGGAATCAACGGCATTTGCCAGTAAAGGATCAACTTCAGCGAGTACCTTTTTGAGTTCTTCCTGTTTCATGTCTTAACTTGTTTGGAGAATATGTCAGCTCCGGTATGAACTGTTGCCAAACCTGATGGGCACGACCATTTCAATAAGCCGGTCGGCGATACGTTCCTCATATTTTTCCTTAATCTGTGAAAATGTCAGATTTGTCGTAAAAAGGGTGAACAGCTGTTCCTCATACCGTTTTGTTATCAGGTCTATCATAGGGGTAAGACAATTGCCGAAACTGATGATTTCCTTCGGGTCTGTCCCGAAATCATCTATCGCAAGGATTGGAAGTCTGGCTATCCGAGCCCATTCCTGATATTCGTCTTTGCACCTGTAAGCCAGTTCCCTTGCATTCCACAGCGATACGCTATAACTGGAATTGGTCTGCGGATGGCGCAAGTTCAATGAATTTATCAGGGTACGGATGGCTTTAAGCCATGTGGTTTTTCCATTTCCGCACATTCCGCTGAAAAACAGACCGAACTTTTCGGAATTTCCCGTAAGGAAGCGTGCAATCTGTTCACGTTGGCTTTCAAATTCTTCACAGGTTGTGAAATGTCTGCACCTGTATTCGACTTCTGCCTGGTATGCGGCCAGCAGCATATCCTTTGTCTGTTCGTAGGAATATGGCAGCCTAAACCGGCCAATCGTAATCTTCCGGTGAAGTAGCTGTGATTTCAGTAGCTCTACGTCCACTGTTGACTCGTTTTGATTCTGCTCTTTCATGTTTTAGTCTATAATTCATTTTAATGTTCAGCCAGTTGCGGAAATGTTTCTGGATGTCTATTATTTCCCTCTTGTCGGATGACTTCATTTTTTGTTCGGCAATGAACATTTTCAGGTATTCCAGTACAGTTTCACGGTCTATATCGCTTCCCCGTTGAAGGATTACCGAGTCCAGCCAGGCAGCATCATTTGCAAGAATCATTTCCAGTTCATCCAGTTCCAATTTTCCGTTGCTGATATTATGAATATTATTATTTCTATTTTTATCTTTTATATTAATAGGGGACAACGGCACCGACATCTTTACCGACAAGTTCTCCGACAACGGCACCGACAACTGAGAAGTACGGTCAATTATGGTATATAAAGGCGGATTCTCCTTTCCAGTCCCGGCTGTGAATGAAATCAGACCTCGCTGCTGGAGTCCGGCCCTGGCCTTTACAATATTCTGCTTTGTTGTCTGAAGATCGGCACTTATTCTTTCCGTATAGCCTGTAAACGGCATCTGCCATCTGGCGGAATTTGCCATATTAAGAAGATAGAAGTATAAGATTGTTTCTGTCTTGGAAAATGCCCTGTATCCGTTATCCCTCCAGAATAGACTGAACAATTCATACAGGTTCATAATACAGGCTATTTAAGTAGGTCTTTTTGGGTCACATAGGCGATTGCCTGCCGGTCCACTTCTTCCTGTGGTGCTATGCGTATCCTGCGGAGCCATTGATCAAGTTCGTCCTTGTCAAAGAAGCACAGTTTGCCGTTTGGTTTGTAGAAAGGAATCTCCTTTTTCATCATCAGTTTATGCAGATAAGACTTTTTCATCCCCAGATATTCGGCAGCTTCTACCGTTGTCAATAAATTGTTTGTCATATGATTCTATTTTATAATTATTATTTCCGTTTCGACAGCAAACAGGTTTTTGAATGCTTTTTCTTTCCTTTTGCTCTGTTGCAAAATTATGCCTATTCCCAAGTGGAACAATGTGTACGATTTGTGGTTGGGGACAAAAAACGAATAAAGCCATATCGTTGTTAATCAACAATATAGCTTCATTTGATTTGTTAAAAGATGTATAGCTCTGTGGTCGCTCTGTAATTCTGTGTGGTCACTTCACTGATTTTGCTTTTTCGATGGCTTTTTCGATTGCCTTGACAAATTGGGCATTGGTTTCTCCTGTTCCGGAATTGAGTGCATCTCTATAATGGGATTTGTAGTATCCGGGACTGATTTTACACTGTTCCAGCATGTGTTGTATCCACTCCTTTGCTAAAGACTCATTCATTATCTCTTTACTGACGACATACAACAGGTAACAGACACGGCTGTTTTCACGATGACGGACAACAACAGGTCGTGAAACTTCTTTCAGGTTCATGAAATCTACGAAATCCGTACCTTTCATGTGTTCAAACTGGTTGCCGTTGCAGATCTTGTACAGGCTGCAACAGATGGTCAAATCTACTATATCAAATAGTTTGGCCGTTTCTTTCAAGTACAGTCCTGTCATATTTTACCTTCGGATTTCAGTTCTTCTATATCTTTGATAATGCTGTCTGCAATCCTTTTCATTCGGACAACCAGCATTTCAAGGTATATCATCTCAAAAAAATAAAGTTTGGCTGTTTTCTCACGTTCTGCGGTGTAAAAGCGGTATGTCTCATCACTCTTGGCTTTCTCTGCTTCATATCTTGCCTTTACCTCCTCGGATTCTTTTTCTATGGCCTTGTAATCGTCATCTTCAGGATTGAGATAGTCCATGCGGACACTCATTTGAGAATACCGTTTCCATAGTTGTGAAGTGGCATATGCAATAGAGTCATATTCCTTTTCAAGCGGCTTGATATGCCTGTCGCAGACTGGTTGCGGATTATAAGAGCCAAATATATCCTCGTGACTTTCATATGTGGCAAGGAAGTCAGCCGCAGCGGCAGCCAAGGCTTTTGCCTGTTCCATGAGTATTGCCGGGCTGTCGTTTAACTCTTTTTCAGCCGAGTTGATTATACTGTTTATGTCTTTGTAGTCATGATAGAATCCGGAAAAAACCAGATTTTCCTCAAAGGTCAGTTTTGTATCTTTGATATATTTTAAAAGGAGCCTGTTTACTTCAAGCAACCTTTCAGTTATTTCAGCAATATACATCTTAATAGTGGGGTTATGTAATCAATACTAAAATTCCATGTCACTGAATGCATCGTCTATAAGACTGACTGCATCATCCTTTTTCTTGTTGATGATCTTCGCATATATTTGGGTTGTTTCCACCTTGGTATGCCCAAGCAGTTTGCTTACAGTGTATAAGTCAACTCCCAAAGTCAGCATCATCGTTCCGAAAGTATGCCTGCTGCAGTGGAACGTTATCGGCTTACTTATTCCGGCGGCTTCCATCCATGGAGTGATATACCTCTTTGTGCAGATCTCGCGCGGAAGTTTAGGGAAGATAAGACACTCATCACTCATGTTACCTTTTTCCGGGAGCCAGCCGATGGCTTTCTTGGATATAGGAAGATATATGGGTGTTCCTGTCTTCTGCATCAGCTTGTTCAGTCTCCACTGGTCACCGTCCTTAATGAGATCCTTCCATCTGAGCTGACGGATATCGCTATATCTCAAACCGCAATAGCAGGCGAACAGAAAAGCCTGTTTGATATGCTTATGGGGATTTTCCGTTTCTTCAACTTTTTTCAGTTCATCTATTGTCAGGAATTCCCTTTTGCTTTCTGGTACCTTTATCTTGTCCTGGACGGAAAGCTTGTTTATGGGATTTTCTGATATGATGTCCTCACGGACTGCCGTGTTCAAGGCATTACGCAGACAGGACATATAACTGATTATCGTGAATGTCTGAACCTGTTTCCCGCTACGTGTGCGGTAATCATTTTTCAGGAAGCTCATGAATCCGATGCAGTATTGCCTGTCAATTTTGTTTAGCGTAATGTTTATATTGTATTTTGTCAGCACATTTATGGTCTTGTGAATCAGCTTCTGGTCTTTGATACCCTTCTGTGCCTGCTTCTTCTTGAAAGTTTCCATCCAGTCGGCCAGTGTCTGCTTGGCTTTCAGTGAAGTATTCTTCAGACCGGCCTTGTTGTTGGTTATTTCAAGAATACGGGTCATCTTTATGGCGTTGGCAGCCTGTAGAGTGGCTTCGTTTTGAGCCTTTGCCATGGCTCCTTTCTCCGGTATCAGATACAGTTTCAGAAACTCATAGCTGCGCTTTCCGTCCACATAACAGTCCAGATAAAGTGACTGTACTCCGTTGGCCAGATTCTTTACACGGAGTCTGACGGGTTCCTTTGTGGATTTGATTGTTACTTTATTTGTCATATATATGGGGATTTATAGTTTGTTATCTATCAACCGGACTGCATCGTCTTTTTTCTGACTGATGATTTTTGCATACCGTTGTGTGTGTTTGATACTGGTGTGCCCCAAGAGTTTTGATACAGTATAAAGGTCAACACCAAGAGTAAGAAGCATGGTGGCATAGGTATGCCGGGCCGTGTGGTATGAAACATTCTTGTTCATGATTCCGGCTTCCTTTACCCATGGCTTAAGATACTTTGAGAGAGCATAGGGAGTCAGATCAGGAAACACATTGCTGTCAGCATTCCTTTCAATGTCCGGCAACCATTTCAGTGCCTGTCCGGGCAGAGGAATATAAACGACATTTTCAGTTTTTTTCATTCTGGTAGCCACCTTCCATGTACCATTGTCACTGTAGATGTCTTTCCATTTGAGGGCTCTGACATCGCTCAGGCGCAGTCCGCAATTACAGGAAAACAGGAATGCACGTTTTACAGTTTCATTTCCGCACTTTGCTCTGATAAGCTGCTTTACTTCATCGATTGTAAGATATTCCCTGATAACTTCGACCGGCTGTATCTTTTCAGACGACGATAAAAGGGAAAAGGGATTTGTAACAAGTATTCCTTCACGGACAGCCGTGTTAAGGGCTGTATTCAGTTCGCAGAGTATATTGAATCCAGATTTGGGGCTCAGACATCTCCCATCCGACATTTTGTATTCAGTCTTAAGATAATTGGAAAAACCGATGCAGAAAGACTTGTCAATCTGACACAACTCTAAATCTTCACTGTATGTTAAAAGGAATTTTTTGGTTCTTGTGATGTTCGATAGTTCTCTTACACCTCTGTCCTTTTGGATTGTATAGTATTGGTCCATCCATGAAGATAACATGATGGGGGATTGTCCCGTATCTTTGATTGAAATATATTTATCCGGTACCGGGTTCTTCTGGAGTTCTTTAGTACGTTGCTTTCTGAGTTTTTCAACCTTGTTTAAGGTTGCACGGTTTTTTCTGATGGAATTGTCATCCGTCTCCACAAGCAGGAACAAATCAGGAAGACGTTCATACGTGCGCTTTCCATTCTGGTAAATCTCAAAAGATATGGATTTACGCCCGTCTGCCTTGGTAGTAAACCGGACTTTTACGGGATCTTTTGTATATTTGCCTCTGTCTCCTTCCATCACTTCTAATTTTGTTACAGCTACAAAGGTAACACAATTCCCCGTATTTATCGCAAAAACGAGTAACAAAATTACAGCAAAAATAAGCTATTTAATAAAACGAAAGGAATCAAAGGTGATTTTATAAGTATCTATAAATTAGTATTATAAGTTGCTTTTGCTTCCGTTTCTTTCTTTTGATATTCATATTTAAGGTATTAGGCTCCCCATTCCCTTTGTTCCATGGCAGACGGGCAAGCCCGGATACCTGATAAAACCGGCAGGATGTCCAGCCTACTAGACGGACGGATTATCTGGGGTTATACAATACTTGTAATGAGCTTTCGGCTCAGAAAGACTCCTGCGATTTCGCAACAAGCGCAAGGAACGGGTTCCTGAGCGATTTAAGACACTCTCTGCCTTCAACGGTAGAGAAATCAGGAACGGATGATTTGCTGCCAAGTACAAGCTCTACAAGCTCCTTGGAAGCATCAACAAACGCATCCCATTCCCCACCAAGTTCCTGATGGAAGAACTGTAAAACCGGCGTGGCATCATCGAATCTGAACTTACGCAGGACTTTCTGATGGGCGGCATAAGCTATACAGCCGAGAGCTTTTTCCTTCACAGCATCTTCCGCACTGACGATGCCGGACTGGCGGTTTTCTGCATCACCCTGGATACATGACTGAGCAGCGGAACCGGCAAGCCGATCAAGCTCCGCACGAACAAGTCTGCCACACGCCGCACCGACGGTTTCGGTATCGTTTCTGCCGATTATCCAATCGGACAATACATCCATAAGCTGCATGACAAGGTCGGGAGTGTCATGTACAACATCAGGGGATGAAGGCTGTCCAGTCAGTGAAGTCATTGTAATAATCACACTTTTTGCCCGTTTCTCCCTTTCAATCTGGCTAAACTGCTCAAGCCTGTCGAGGAAGGAACGTACCGTAGCACGGTGCCATCCCCAGTCCGACGCAAGGTCGGAAATGTTCACATGGCACTGGCACGGCCCGAGGTCAGACTCCTTCTTTCTTAAAAAAGGGGAAACAAAACCATCGTTAGCCTTGTACATCAGATCAAGATAGGCTTCCATCTTAGTTTTCCGGTCCCCAACCTTTTCACTGAGATACTCAAGCACCTTGATATCTGCCGATATGGCTTTGTCCATTTTTTCTCTATTCTTCATTATTTTCTGTGATTTGATATTGGTTATCGCGCGGATTCATATCTTTGCCACTATCCGCACATTCGTGGCGTATTGCGTGATGAAAACAGTGGTAAGCCCTTATAATCTCTTCAGCTTGCTCCTTCCAGCATCCCTTCTTGCCATATTTCCAGCATTCTTGTATTATCCTTGATGATGGATAGAAAAGGGCTGCCGTCATAAAATACACTATCGTAGCCGCTAAGGTGTACAAATGGGGAATTGCCATGATAGCCATTGCAGACAGGGCCAATATGACAACCAGTTTGAGTCGTTCGTGTACCATACGCAACAGTTTGTCTGTCCTGCTATATGAAACCAGAATGAGACACAGTACTGTTGAAAGCAGAACACCGTAGTCTCCCGGCTGTACTTTGATATAGATATAATGGAAGACAAGCAGAATGATAAGCCAAACGCTGATATAGAACTTCCTTACCTTTTCGTCTACTGCCATTGCCAAGTAGAACCTTATCATAAAACGGTGTTTGCAACTGTACAATACCATTGGCAGAACAGAGGGGATGAGAAGTATTAATGAAAGGAATAAATAATTAATCATAAAAGGATGTATTAAGGTTTGAATTTAATGGCATGGATATAAGATTCAAGCGGACAGCACCACCGGTAGCAAGCCTTATGATTTCCTCCACATCAGTCGGCCTGATGTAGTCAGGAGACTTTTTGATTTTATCTCTAAAGAATCTGTCGGTTTTGCGATATTCAGCCAAAGCCCTGTCCAAAGCATATTCCGATACAATCCAAGTAGTATCAGCATCAATTCTATTATTGGACTTATAAGCCCGAAGCAGCAAAAAACGTGATGTAAAATGACATGCGTACCCTCTATAAAGGAATGCAAACACACCATACATATCGGCATCAACCACGTCAATCCATGTACGTTGATTCTTTATCAAAAACACTATTTTCCTATAAACCGGTTCCCGCATAAGCACGTTCCCAATTAAATGAAATCGACAAGAACATGCTCTTTGTCACGCTTGTATTTGAACATTCCGGTCCTGGCATGGAGATCAAGATCAAGACAAAGGTCTCCATACATAAATTCAAGAGAATCGTAGATTGTAACAAATATACGAGTGACACGCCCGGTGTCGTCGGTTTGGGCATTCATCTTATACATCTGGCCGAATGTCGGATTTGAATAGGCACAGGTGCTGTGCCCGCTTTTATCACCCAACCGGGGTGTATGGTGATACAGCGTAATAAGCTCCATATCATCTTCAAAAATATCCATCACCTCCTCAAGGTCGTATGGCTCACGCAGAGGATATGTCAGCAGGGCATAATCGCCATAGATTTTGGGTTCTTCCATTGTAGTAACATCGATCAGCTGCGGTAGCTGAAGCGGTACAAAGGCGAGAAAATCATCCATAAAATGTTTCAGCATAATCATGTTATTATAAAATATCTAAATGGTTAATACTAGAATTTCAAGAAGCATCGCCGGCAGTTCGGATAACCTGTGTCTTTCAGAGCGAATAATTTCATGAAGACGCAGTAACGCCCCAGACGTGTCAGACACTATTCCAGTCAAAACACATCTTTCGTCCTGTGACATCAGAGCCATACAAAGACCATCCATGGAAACATACGGCTGAAGTATCATACAGGCGTATGCCCACGCCTGCTCTCTGCCATGTACCCTACCGCAACGTATATCTCCGAAGCAGGCAAGAACATTCTGAACAAGCCTTCGATTGCTTCTCAAAGCCATATATACTGTAGCTTCCCGATAGCTAACACATCCCCTATTGGCCGCATCGAAAACCAAGCTGCAACACTTTTCAGTAGCCCGGGTAATATCCGAAAGGTCTGTATCACCATAGTCGTGAAGATAGGCAAGAAAAGACCTGTACACGACATCCTCTTGCTTTATGAACTCCTGCAGTTCTTCAATATCCATAATACTGTCTTTCAGTGTTTCGGCTAGAAAAGTACGGTAACAGGATAACACTTTCTGTTTTCCACCGACAATCATTCCGTTTTCATCCAGGGAGTCAAAGAATGGCCGTATGCTTCCTGCCGCTTCAACCAATTCTCCATCCCCTGTATATGGAGAAATTTTCTCCCTGACCAAGAGCACATCAGAAAATGAATAATTTCCCGATGCAGCAATGCGTGCAAGCTCTATCCTTACAGAATCATCTACAATATGACATTCAACCTGAAGTGCTGAATGCGGATTTAGAGTATCCCTGCGTAATGCCATAAATACGGAATCCCTGATGTTTACCCATTCTGTGATATATGTCGCCAACGAATCGGCCGGGAGGACTTCCATCATCCTGATATGAGACAGCCATGTTCTGTATGAACAGACAACATCGGCAAAATTTTCAGACTCTGACACTCTTTTCCTATTGGTACAGGAACAGGCTACAAGAATGGAAAAAAGCATGACCATAATACAAGATTCAGTTCTCATATTTCTTAAGTATGACATAATATGTTTCATATTATTTAATTTGATAACAGACACAAAATTAGATATATTTGATATATTTTCATAGGTATAAAACCGCTAATTATTCATATTTATACATCATACTTTAAAGTATGATTTCCAATGATAAAAAAGGGATAGAAAGAGAAAAAACAGAGTATGATTTATGTGAAAAATTCATTTGAGTATGATTGAATATAAAATTAAACTACTATCTTTGTACACAGATACTCTAAACAGGACAATGATATGGCTAAAGTAGGATACATATTCAAGAAAGAACCTTATGAAGATTTCAATGAAGACAAAAACTGGATGCTCCAATTCGGTTGCGTAAATGTGGTAGAGGAGCAGAAGGAACATGAAAAGCTACGCCCCAAATGGAAACAGCTCCTGTCGAGTCTGGAAAGAGGCGATGAACTTGTAGTAACAAAATTCAGCAATGCAGTAAGAGGTTCGAGAGAACTCGCTTCACTGATTGAACTCTGCAGAATCAAGGTAGTGCGAATCATTTCAATGCATGACAAGATAGATACGAAAAATATTTTGTTTCCTGACACAAAAGTATCTGATGTTATCGAAATGTTCGGTTCATTACCGGAAGAATGCGCCGCACTACGTAACGCATCATCGCATATCGTACAACTGCAGCAAGATATAATAGTTTCCAAAAAGTGGAATATCACCAACGCAGAGGAACGGGCCAAGATGATAGTAGATATGTATAAAAATGGATACAGCATTTCAGAAATCCATGCCATCAGCGGTTTTAACAGCAGGAGTTCTGTATTCCGCATATTGAACAAATACGGGGTCAAATTGAATCGGGGACGTTTCAGCGGCCCTCTTGGAAAACGTAAAAACAAGAAAGATAATCAGGAGAATGAAGAAAACAGTTAGTGCCTTACGGCAGGTATCTGATATAACAGTAAGCATTGATTTACCTATACATATTAACAATGCACGGTGCTTGGCCGTGCATTGTTATTTAAGATGAATAAAGATTGATAAGTCTTAGTCTATTTTCTCTTGCTTTCTTGAAAGTATAGTAGGTTCCCCCCTGTAACTTGCCATCATAGTATGCCACAACTGTACTACATATTTTCAGCATATAATCGTTTCTTCGCAAAAAGCATCCGTGAAAATACTCTTCACTCAATACTATTACTTCATCCGCCTTGTCAAGAATGAGACTATGCCTCGCTCTCTGCATAGCATTCCACATTTCGGACTGCGCCCTGTATGGTAAGACGCAAATCAGGCGAATGTCAGGAAATCGCTTCTTTAGCGACAGGACAACCTCGGCACACAACAAATCAAACCCCAATGCCATACCACACAGGTATTCAGTCTTCCCACTTAGATAAAGATTCTCAACACAGTCGGAAATTCTCTGTCTAAGGACATTGATTGTTGCAAACGGAATACTTCTGTGCCCCGTAAAGGCAACCTTTTCATTAATCATTACAGTTTTCATCATATCAGTTATATCTATAAAATGTTTTACTAAGAAAGAGACCTCCCAACACATTTGCTCCGAAGAACTCAAGACGGTTAGCCAGCTCTGCATAACTTGTTCCGGTGGTGACAACATCATCGTAAATCAGTACATCTTTTTCCTTGAAAAAATCTTCATCAAACTTTACAGACTGGCCGGAAAAATCGGCATGTGTCTTTTTCTTTCGGTTTTCGTGAACTGACGGACGGTCAGCCAAAAGCCTGATATGGGAAAATCCGTTCACAACTCCAGCCAAGCTGCAGACCTGCTCACAAAAAAATCTGTATCTATTTTCGTTCTGTTCATATGTACTTGCCGGAATACATACAAAAACAATGTTTTTTACCCTGTCGCCAAATTCATTCAAGAGATATGATGCGGTCATCCGTGCTACTTTAAGCGTAATTTCACGGTCTGCATCCTTGAATCCCCATACGAGTTTACGGTTTTCTATTGCGTCTTCCCCAACATTCCTGATGCGCACAGGGAAATACTTAACGAAGTGATACATCTTCTTTGCCAACTGCTTTTTCAGATTTTCATTGATTGTTGCCATAGTCTCATTTGTTTTACTTCCCTCTGTTTGCCGGATTTCAGCCAGCTCATCGGGATATTTTCTGCCCGTAGGGCGGAACTGCTGCAACAAGGCAAATGAGGGCATGAACAAATACGCTCTGCACGGCAGAGGAAGATTTTTCGTGAACAGGCAATCTGCCGGTGTCCCGGTTTGATGGTTGACAAAAGCAGAACCGCAATTTTGCAGGGAATATCCGAAAGAGCTGGCAAAACACAGGCAATCATGCCGAATGGCAAGGAAAACAGGATATGGCTTTGTACACTTCTGGGAAAAGCCTTAAATTTGTATGACTTTTACATCAAAAACAATTATGGAGAATTATATATCAAAAGCTGCGGATGCCTTCCTTACAAGCCGTCCATACGGAATCAGACTTGATTTTAAGCATAAGGGATTTGTAATATTCAACCACCACATGAATTTACTGGGAAACGGTACTCCCTGTAACGTGGATTCACTACCACTGGAAATCTGCACTTTGGAAGATATACCGCAAACAGGTGAAAGAATTATAAAAAACGGAGATATAATGGATATTTTTTTCTATGATGAAACAAGCAATCCATATACAGGATATGGCGTAGATCTGGAAAAGCTCAAAATGTATAACAAGTATATCTATCCATTAGCTTTAGCACTGAACAGAACTTTGTAACAGAATTTGAAGTCAACCAGTATATAATAACTTTGAGGACTCTGCCTCGAAGTTATTTGTTATATTCAGTAAAATAAGATTTTAGGACTGGATAAGTAGACAAGAAAAGCTGCATAATCAAAATCAACTGATACAGAAATAGTATGACATGTAATTGCACAATATCAGGAAAATGTGGGGCATGAAAAAGTTCTGTGCCTTGCTTGGATTCTCAAGGAAAAGAACCGAAAAAGAAAAAGGCTATGAGACATTGTAGTAAAATCTTGCATCGAAAAGCACAGGTGAAACTTTGACGTAAAGGATTATATTTAAACTCAGAATATAAAAATGTCAATCTACCATACCCACAATGGCATGATAGATTGACATTTTCAAATAGAAACATTTCCATTAATATTAATCGAAAGAAACTCTCAAAGGAACATCAATCCATCTTTTACGGTCATGAAAATGTAAAGAAATAGAATCTCCTTCAAAAAAATTATTTATGATATTTTCCTTAAATCTTCCATTAAATTCTTTTAAAGAAACATGAATGGTATCTTTCTTTTCACTAATCATCTTTTGATAGTAGCCAGATAAATTTCTTTGCAAAGTATCATTTTTATCAATAATATATAATATAGAACCATTAAATACTTTATAAGATGAAGTCAAATAATTGTTTTCATCATGAGTCATTAAATAACAAGCAGCTGTACCTGAACTAAGTTTCTTATTGTGAAACAAATAAGAGTTTTCTGCATAATAAATATCCCTATTATCTGTTTTTTTTATCTTAAAAGATAAAGGATAGGATAAACTGAAGATAGAATTTTTATCTTTCTTCATTCTCAACACAATTGAATTTGTACTTTCAATTTGTTTTACCAACACTACATTTTCGTTAGAAACACATCCAACAAAAAATGAAATTATTAAAACCTGAATAATGCGAATCATATTATATAATATTAATCAATAAAAAATGAGTCAATCTGAAATATTAAACCATTATCACTATCAAAATACTCATATAGAATAGTTATATTTTTATCGTCCACTTCTTCCTCTGATGCAATTCTAAAGTCTCTAAATTTTTTATATTTACCTTTAATAAGTTTATCAGCTAAATTAAATGACACCTTAATAAATTCAAAACGCAAATTTGAAGTCTTACTATTATTAGCTTTTTGAACTACTCGTTGCACCTCATATAAGTCTTTACTTTTAGCTTTACATAATTCTACATGCACATATTCACCATATAATTCTTCCCCTTTATAATACATGTCTTCTGCTATAAGACCACCCAACTCAACCAACAGAGATATAGCCATACCACAGCTACCTGTTACACCAGGTAATGAAACAGATAATGGTTTCGAAATATCGCTTGCATTCATATTTGTTACAGAAGAGAAGATATCCCAATATCCTATACCTTTAGAGAGCAGATTCAGAATCGTAACTCGTGCACCGTTGTTCGCAAAATGTTCATATTGGTTTATTCCTTTTGTTGATAATATCTTTCCATCTCCGGTTCTTGTAGTCCAGTTCTTACCTTGTTTAACATAGACAATTTTTCCATCAGTCGTATAGTAACTACAGTCGTACACTTCTCTGCGACTTCCATCACTTAGACTTTCATATATTTTACCTTCATTGCTTACCATATACCCTTTTGCAAGTTTAGCAAGGGCTATCTTATTCTTATAAAACCCTAAAGCCTCTACAGTTTCCTCTGTAATCTCATCTTTTATTTCATCCTCAATAAACTTTATGAAAAATAACTGTTCACCATTTTTTGTATATACTTCAGGCATTCCTAAATTTATATATGACGGTTTAATAAATAGATCTCGATCTGACACCTTTACATTTAAGAAATCTTTTTTTGATTTTGGCAAACATGTATCATTCATATTAGAGGATGTTACCTTCCAATATAATTCAAGAACTCCTCCATCTTCTTCTACATCTTTTGTCCACGTCCTTGGAAGTTGAAGTTCTATTATAGCATAGTCATTTTGTATATGCGTCTCAGCTGTTTCTATCTTTCCATTAAACCGATATGTATCAGGACACAGATAGTCTAAGAAAAAAAGCTCTTCCAAATTATATAATTGCAAATCTATTTCAGTGCCACTCCGAACACCACTTGTATTGATTACAAAATATACAGTGTCTTCAAGTTTGGCTTCCGTAATTTTATACTTGATATCATAGCTTTTTTTACTTGACCACCATCCTGTAATCTCTCTTATACCTAAATGGGCTTTACCGTGTATCTGTGGGGAAGTTATCTCAATTCTCTTCATGTTGTTTCGTTTCAAATTTAAAATTTTCAATGATAATAATCCCATCACCATTTATTATACCTGAATATTTTGCACATTTGTAAGCACCTGAATCTTCAAACTTAAAATTCAAATCTATTTGCTTTCCTACAATCGGAGTATCAACTTTAACGTATAAAGTAAAAGGGAAATCAGGAAAAGAATCTTTTTGCATTGTATTGTTTTCATCAATCCAATATGCATCTGTAATCTTTGTTGAAGGCGCCTCTTCTGATTTGACAATAATTTTAGAAACTTCCTTTTCTTTAAATCTTACCCACCCAAAACCATAAGTGGTTTCAGGCCGTCTGTCCATACGAATGAACTTGTTAATATCAAGACGCAAAGTAGAAATAGTAAGCAAAATACTCATAGGATAACCGTTGGCATCCATCTTTTCCTTATAACGGGTAATATAGGCTTCCTCAAATGCAAGTTCACGGAATACATGTACATCATCCTGCACAAACTGGATTCTACCAGAAACAGGGCAAGGCTCATATTCTTCCCATGGAACACAAGGAACCTTCCTTGTCTTATCCGACAACATAGTTTCCAGAATAGAATTGTCGTAACTTGAATCAAGGACGACATGGATATCACCGCCCTTTATTCCGGTAACAGATTTTCCCTTGAAATCCGGTACCTGGTAAAAATCATAAGAGAAGCCTGAAGCATTATACTTATGACCGTTTATTTCCAGTAGAATCTCTGCTGCCATATAATTCAATATTAGATTGGTTGGTAATGATGCAAATATAGTAAATAAGATGAAATATATTTGCTTAGAAATCAAAGAATATAAATGAATATGCTGAACGACACATAAAAAAGGGATAAAGGAGATACCAGAGAACCTCAAAATTTACTGTATGACCCGATTTTACAAAACTGCAATATACATATAAAAAAGGTATGTATAAAACAGTAGACGATTCCGTCAAAAGTTTCCAGTCCCATAATTGGGACCGGAAAACAGATAGGAAAATCAAATACGTAGGAATTTACTAATTTCCGGATGGTCATCACAAAACCTCCTGTACTTATGAAAATTAACGCCACCTACGAAGTAGAATTCGGGATAAGAAGTGAGACCTGATGTTACAGAACGTTTCGTCTCTAAACCAAAGCCATTATCTACAAGCCAATCAATAATTGAAGAACCATTATTTTTGGTATCAACGAACTGGCAACAAAAGCCACGCGATTTCTTAGGGAAATTAATAGTAACAGTAGTTTCCCTCACAAATTTGCCTTCCTTCAGATTCCACGAGAAAAGGGCAAAGTAAATAGGACTATCCTTTCCCGACAAATAGTAAGAAATAAGAGGAAATACCCACTTATCACGCCATCTCAATAAGATGAATTTGCAACCACCTACTTTAATAACTTTTTTAGCCATAATCATAATATTTAAATTCAACTTTTCCCTATTATAGTTCATTGTTTATCTATAGGGAGTAATTAATTCAATTTTACTGCTTAATGTATGGATGCCAATATCTGCAAGGTTTATGGCTGAAATACTCTTTTTCTTCAGGAAAAAGGAAGATTTCTGACATAACTGGAAGGAAGCCTTGTAAAGATATGGCTGGCATCAATAGAACTTTGCAGTGAAATGAATGGCTACTCCCGATGTGAACAATGAATGTTGGAACAACAGATATAAGTGGAGGCATGGAAATATAAAATGGATATGCTGACTAAAAGAGGGAAACAGGATATAACCGCAAGGCATTAAGCTAAACTCAATGCCTGCGGGATTTGATTATGGCTTGTATATAGATTTATTCAGCAGAAGGTATCATCTGTCTGGCGTAATCCAGAATCTGGCTCATGGACAGCCATTGCGGTTTCTCATCTTCATCGAAACTGTTATAAAGCTGTTTCATGTATTCTATCTGCTTTTCTTCGTTGCCAGCCCATAGACGGGACTGATTCCTATTACCGAAGCCAAGATAGTACTCGCAATCTGACTGCATACGACCAAGCAACATATATTTGCATTTTGAATCACGCTGTAAAATTTCTTCTATTCCCATTGTATTATCCGATTAAATTGAACATTAAATTATTTATTTCCCTTTGGTCGTACATCTTTTTGCCAAAAGGTTGATTTTTTCTGCCCGAAGATTGACAAGCAGTCCGGCCAAGGATGGTGCGAAAAATACGCTTTCGGCAGGGCGGAAAGGAAGATTTTTCAGCAACACGCTGAAAGCAGGCCTTGACAGGACTAAGAGAAGGCAATCGAACTTTGCAGAGAAAATAAACAGGTTTGGCATTGATGATACTAACCGGCAACGAGTATAATAGGGATATCCGGGACTACAATATATAAACGGGAAAAGACCCGCCGACAAGCAGCCGACAGGTCCAATAAGGAATATAGGATCAATCTGTACAGAAGCCTGCTTGACAGCCTGAACCTGTACCATAAAAGAAGTCGAGCTGAAGCGGCAGCCTGGATATGGAGAAAAGGCTCATCTTGTCCTTGAAGGTGTTGCCTTGAAAATCCTCCTGTATAGCTGACCACCACATGACGGGAGGACATGTATCGAAATTCTTGCGCAGTTGTGCCGGCGCTTTCCAAAAGCAGTTGAGACAGTTGGAATCTTCGGGAAAGTCAATTCCCTTGTCCTGCCAGTAACGCTTGATGTCATAGTGGGTGATACGGTCTTCTATGAGAGGGAACTCACCCACTCGCCAACGAATATCCTGCCAGCGGTTAATCCAGCGGCATGACCGCTCCTGCCATTCCGCCATATAAGCGAAATTGAAATTCTCGGTAAAACGCAACGCACGTTCCTGCTCGTCGTAACGATAGCCTATCCTCATACGAACGGGCAGCTCGTGGTATGAATAAAGAAATTCGAAGATGGGCTGCATCTTCAAGACTGTCGTACAAAAGCGTTTGGTCCGATTGGGAATAGCACGCTTACGGCGTATCATTTCCTCCCAACCCATACCGCGTAACCAAATTATCTCACGACCTATACGCTGTTCTAGATCGAAAATGACCTTGAGGACTTTAGGATCTTCGGAAGTGGCCACAAATTCGGGATAATGTGAACAATACTTCTGCAACCTGTCATTGACCATCTGCTTCATACGCTTGTCGATGGTGGCTCCGGCATTGTGACAATCAATGCAACAAAGCGCAAAGACTTCGATATCTGCCGGATAATGCACGGCGATGTAAGAGGAAGTTTTTCCTCCTGACAAACTATTTACTGTTTTCATTGTCTAATATACTAATATTTGCCAACTGTTGACTTAAGATAACTATAAAAGCAAGATGACTTGCACAAAAAATTAGATTCCTGTCGCTGATAACTCATGTCTCCATTGCTGCAGACCATGCCTTTGGCATTGAGATAAACGTCACCATGAACAACCCCGTACTCGTCCATGTAAACAGGATAGACCGGATTGTCGAAACCGACTGTACATCTTCCTTCCTTGAAAAGAAACATGTGTTCGGACTGGCCACGCATACCGAAAAAAGGAAGCTCCGACAAACGGAATACGACCTTTTCACGACCTGTACTGTCGTGAAAACTGTCATCGCTCAATTCAAGCATACACCTGCCTGTATCTTCGACCTTCTCTGTCTGGTAATCATACAGAGCACAACAAGTTTCTATAAACTCATGAGAGATAGAGGACAAAGAGCCATTGGTGACAATATAGAAACGGTCAACATGGATTTCTCGATGTTTGAGGTGAGAAAGAAGGTATCGCATAGCCTTGACATTGAGAGACGGCTCACCACCGGTAATATTGATGTTGTGAACCGCACGAACACGGCTTAACATATTCCGAATATAGGCATGGCTGATGTCGAGTGTCATAGCATTGCCACGCATACAATGTGAACACGCCATATTGCAACGGCGTGTCACTTCGATGCTGAAATTCCTGATATAAACACTATCCATAAATATTAATCTCCTAAAGATGATTGGTTACTATCATAATCTGCAAACAGCGCAAGACCAGTATGCTCCTCACAATGATGACACCAGTTGTTACCTCTGTCATCTGTACCCAAAAAATCGACAAACGAATTGTCCTCGTTGGGATTAACCCATGCCAGAGTTTCCACCTCAGATGAACCGCACTCCTCGCATACCCACTCCGGTTCGTCAGTATCAGGCAGGAATGAATGGAAACGTAACCAATGCACTATATCCAACATACTTTCGAGTAAAAGAGTGTTGAATGGAATATCATACTCGCTGCTGTATTTGTCATCAAGAGTACACATCAGTATGTCGTCCGATGCAAGATAAATATCGTACAACATGGCACTCTCATACCCTCTGGCTGTACATACCATACCGCTCTGAAAGACTACTGCAGGGACATCCTCATACATATCTGCGGAACTATATTCCATATGGTGGATACCCACATTCTTATAGCAAGTGCCAAGACATCCTCCAGCTCTGACAACGGCCTGACGAACCAATGCAACAAGATGCCACCGAATGGTTTCGCTCTGAAGCAGATAGGAATCTCTACGCATACGGGAACGTAACTCACAAATGACATCATCGTGTACAATGTCAAACAGAGAATGGCCATTATGGGCAAGGATATACTTGTCATTGTCGAAGCCGTATCTTGCGGATATTACCTTACAAAACAACTTATATTCTTGTTGGGCTAATTTCTGGATATTATTTTCTTCATAAGGTACAGGGAAATACAACGGCTGCATAAGTTCTGTAATCTCCCGAAAAAGCTGTTGCTTACTAATATTCTCTAAATTCATAAAACATCTGATTAATATATTATACAAAACATTTAACTACCAAAACTACTTGAGCAAACGAACCCAATAGCCAAGATCATCAAAGCACTCGTCGTTGATATAGGACAAAAACTCTTCAATGGTATATTTCCTTACCGGATCTTCATCATTGAAGTTATTCACGTAATCGGAGATAATATCCTCGTCAGACGCATCACGGCTAAAACGGCTAACGGGATAAGCATATACTGAGTATTCGTCAAGACAACTTGCAAAGTCAAACTCTGGCTCAACCAAGTACAGCAGGCGAAGTAAACTGTCAAGACAAATATCGGAAAGGTTTCGCTGTTCCTCGTTGTAGCAAGGATATGTTACTAAACAAAGGCCGTTGGTGAAAATTTCGGTGAGTAAAACACGGGTAAGATTATTTTCCTTTTCTCTACAACGCTCCATGACAAACACCGGCTCGGACTGAAACCTGCGATTTTTACGGCACAATACCGACACGACAATAGAACGAATTTTTTCTGTTTGTTTCAAAACACTCATAACAATAATTATTTAAAAAATTAATAATCAAATTGTTTGTTCCCTTATATCCCAGTTTATTCTGCCCGGAGGGATTTGTCTATTTTTCTGCCTAAGAGATTGCAATAGAATGAAGACAAGTGTTTCTTGAAAAATACTCTCCAGAGGAGGAAGATTTTTCAAATGAAAAGCGAAGCATCACTTGGCACAAAATTCAAGTGCAAGCTAACTTTGCAGATAAAATGACATCACCCAACGGGCAATAACAGGGCAAAATGCAATAAAGACAAAAAGAAATTAAAAGGGTTCTGAAGGAAGTAGAAAGGGACTAAAACAAAAATATTACCCTATTGCGGTATAATCAACATGAAATTTATGCCAATATCCGTTTTTCGTGTCTCTGTCACTTAAAATCAGCAACGATGCCAGGAAATTACATTATTATATATTTATGCAAATGTATAATTATATTTTTAATGAATTATATATTTATATAATTATATCACTACATTACGTTATTAAGATAAACAAAAAGTAACACGTATATAACATGTAATAAATTATATACATGTTGTTTATAAGCTAAATATATTATACAATTATATAATAAAATAAAAAGACAATTATATAATTATATAATAGAATATTTTGAATTTAAAGAGTTTTTACTATCTTTGCGGAAGATAGAAACTATATAAAAGGAGAAGTATGGAAAATAAAATTGTAATCTTCAGCAATATAAAAGGAGGTGTAGGCAAAACCACACTCTGCGCACTTTTCGCAAGCTATCTTGCAGAAAACGGAGTGCCTGTAATCACGATAGACGCAGACCTCCAGGCCTCACTCTATCGTCATCGCCAAAGAGAGCAGGACGTGGCTGCAGATGCAAAGGCTCCATGGAACGTAGATTTGCTTGACACCGCAGACAGCAAGCATCTGAAAAAGGCGATGGAACAACTTAAAAAAGTTCCGGGCATCGTCCTTATCGACTGTCCAGGAAACCTGAACGACCGCAATCTTGAGTACATCTACAAGAATGCAGACGCAGCTATAATCCCGATTTCATTTGACCCAGATACTGTAGATGCAACCGGAATATTCATCAAAGCATTGAAGAGTGTATCAAAAGCCAATCTTGTATTCATTCCCAATCGTATCATTACATCGGAACGCAAGTCAGAAGAATTGAGACAGAGAGCGCAAACCATCGAGTTGCTCGGACTGGTAGGTGCCGTGATGCCGATGGTAAAGCAGAGTGTAGCCGTGAAGCGATATACGACATTGTATCCTTTGGAAAAGACACAGCTTGACATTGTAGAACCTGCATTCAGAAAAATCATGGAAATAATTTAAATAAAACTCAAATGATATGAAAAAGAACGAAAGACCTGCGATAGATAACCCATTGGCAAGCATAGGGCTTGACCAAATAGTACGCGGAATAACCCAGCCGGAGGCGCCGAAAGACAAAAAAGAAAAGTCTAAAACGGAAGATACAACAAAGGCAGAAAAGAAGCCTAAAACCAGAAAAAGCAGCAAAAAATTCTTCGAGGAGAATCTAGCAAAGTACACTGGTTTTGGCGAACAAGGAGTAGCAGTATGGCTGCCTAAAGAGGTAAAAAAGGAACTAGAGAAAATACGTATTAACTCTAACCGCAACATTCCTATCAGGACACTTGCTTCAGCTATAATCATGACATACATCGAAGAGAATAAGACAAAGTTTGAGAACCTATAATCTACTTATAAACAGCATATAAGACAATGAGAATATTTATGTAATTACATAGTTATATAAATATTTAATTATATAATAATATAAATGTATAATTAAATAATTAAACCATGGAAGTTATAATAGTAGTAGCAGCAGTATGGATATTTGCCAAGATAGTAAAAGCCCTGCTAAGAGGCTATGGGAAAAGCAACTTCAGGGACGACAGATGAAATAATATAAATGGAATAAGAGACTTCTAGGCACGATAAAAACCTGCGTTAAAACTGTACAACATTGAAAAATCAATGCTGCTAAACTATATTTGTCCTCTGCAGCATTGATAGAAAATGACGGTTGCACGTATACAGCTGTCCAAAGCATTATGAACCTGTTCCCAACATCTCAGCCGCATAGCATCGAATCTGTTCCATTGTCAGCCACTCCGGCTTTTCATCGGCTTTAAAACTCTCGTATAGCTTGGTCATAAACTCAATCTGAAGAGCTTCGTCGCCAGCCCACAACCCTTTGGGATGCCGCTCCCCATAATGAAGATAATAATCACAATCTGACTGCAGACGGGATAATAGCATATATCGGAATCGCTTGTCACGATTGACAACATCAGCAAGTGTCACCCGACCGTTTTCCTCTGTAGGTATTGTACGCGTACTCATATTCTTGTAAATTAATCTGTTACTTCATAAAAATAGTCCAACTCCTCCCCTTTAAGGTTTTCAACAGCATATAAGTCTGCCTTTTCCCATAGGCTATTATACAGTGCTGCAAACTCAGGGCATGTATCATGATATTGCCATATCTTATGATTAAGTACCAATATCAACTCTGTTAGATACTTGTAATGCTCTTTCCACTCTTCAAAAGCACGGTTGAATGTGTCTTGGATAGCTGTCAAACCAAACCTATCAGCTATTGAAAAGTCTTCCCAAAATGTTGTCTGCAACTCATAACCGTTCTCTTGCATAAATTCTTTGAATGTCATAACTATATTTTTTTAAGTTGTTTCATTTCCCTCTGGTCGGCTTCCTTGTAACGGAATCCGCTTCGGGTTTTATGGTGCTTTCCGGGGCTGACGATGAAGCCCTTTCCGACGTTTTTTCTTGTCAATTACACTTCGCAGAAAGAAGAATTTGCAAGAAATGCACTTCAAAACGACGGAATCAGGCGTGGCAGCCCATATTTGCACCGATAAAACCGATGCGATAACGGACAAGAAAGTCTGACGGAAAAGAATACTGATACCGGGGAACGATAAAAAAGGACGATGGAAGCTAAAAAGGGATTCATCTATATATGGTACTGTATGGTACGAACGAGTAAAAGAGGGTAAGAAATGACATGAAGTCCCTATGTGATACTATAGGATAAAAATGTCGGAACGATCATTGAAAGTCGATAAGTACACTACAGCAAAGCCTGCTTCTACATCAATCTGCGGAGACTACGGCATCACTTCGTGAACCGGTAAGAGTGGTTTCTGAACAACGTGACTACCGGTATCTCGCCGATAAGTAACGGCTTCTCGGTGAGATACCGTCGTTTATCGCCAGCTCACTGCCAAAACATTTGGGAAATACTGCGTCCAACAAGTGAAATGCAAACAAGATGTTATACACGGTGAAACAAACCAACCAAAGGTACACGACATAAAGAGAGAGGACGGATTCTCCGCCCTCTTCCCGTTCATACGACACCTTTCTGAATCTGTTCCGAGTAATCATTGCCTGAGGTTGCAGAGTGGAACCCATACCGCATTCTCCCCAAAATCCTCGATACCGCTCTCATCTTGAATTGGCTCGTTCAAATTATAGAGATCATCGTTAGATTCGTCTTGAAAAAGGTATAGTTGTGATTCCGGCCAGCCAAGCGGTTTGAAATATCTGTCCGACTCCGGTTGTTTCTTAAAATGGGCAATATAATCGTATTCGGAAACATAACGTGCACCATTGTCACTGCTACCAAACGAAGGATAACCGATATATTCTTCTTCGAAGAAAGACGTGTCGTCAGGAAACTCAACCAGAACATACAAATGTTCATGCCACTCCTGCCCGCAACCTTCACAACGAAAAGTACCTTTCTGCCCATCGAGACAAACATGCCGGCTGGCGCAAACCGGACATTCGGGGTAACGCGGAAACTCCAACCCTTCGGCGATAATTTCCATGCTTGACCAAAAAAGCTGCTCGCAGTAATCATTTGCCATTTTTTGAGCCAATCTACGCATTTGGCCATCCGTAACGGAACGTATGTCGAAGCCGTAGGCCTGCAAATCTTCCCTGCTGACGGAGGTAATAGGAAAGAAATCATCTTTCAACCGCTGCAGGAGAGCCTGCTCTTCTGGTGTTATCGTGGTCTTTGCCTCGAAATACGTCCGCAAGTCATCTAAAATTTGTTGTACCATAGTTTACCAATCTTTACATTTTGCTTTTTCTGCCCTCTGGTCGCATTCTGGACCGAAGGCTGATTATTTTTCTGCCCAAAGATTGGCAAGCAGTCCGGTCAAGGATGATGCGAAAAATACACTTTCAGCGAAGTGGAAAGGAAGATTTTTCAGCAACACGCTAAAAGCAAACCTTGACAGAACGAAGAGAAGGCAATCGAACTTTGCAGAGAAAATAACCAGAGTTCGGAAAGGACACACATCGAGGAAGAGGAACTATAAATATCAAAACTGGTTGTTCTTGTACTATAGGAGTTATAAAAGGAGTACCACCAACATTTACTACGGATGCTACTGTTTAACATAAGCCAACACTTATATCAAAACAACATCTACTGTAAATGTTTATTGCCTCCTAAAAGAGATTTTATGCTCTTATGATATTAAAAATGGCTTGAAGTATTTTTTAACAGCCTTCCTTTTTGTATTTTTGTTGCAGAAAACAAAAGGATGGCCACAAATGAAAAAACCCGTTCTTGATGAACGGGTATATCCTTAACTTGGTTACGTGTTTTGACAACAGAGGCTTTACCAAGCATTACGATACAAAGATACGACTTTTATTTGAATATGCAAAATGAAATATAAAAAAGTAGTCAGATTATATTCCAATTCGAGGGTCGCCAAATATTATAGGGCGACCAACCGCAACAAAAACAAGGCAGTCATGCTCTATTTTGCCAACATGAAGATAGCACAAGCGTTTCATCCGTTACTGTCTTCATTTGAAGTTATATTACGTAACCAACTGCATTATGCGCTGGCACACCATTTTTCCGATGGTAACTGGATTATCAACCAGAAAACCGGATTCATGATTGCTCCGTCTCTGACATATACGAACAAGCGGACAAAGAAAAAAGTTACCAATGACTATATATTGAAAGAGGTTCTGAAAGCAGAAAAGAAAATTGCCGATAGGGGTGTCAGGGTTACGACTGGGAGAGTAATAGCTGAACAGACCCTGGGCTTCTGGAATAGCTTTTATGAAACACACCACTATGCGCTTTTGGCTGGTGTACCCTGCCGGATTTTCAAGAAACTGCCTCCCGGATTCGGTCGCAAGGAGATTAACGATATTATAGTACAAGTTCGTGAACTGCGTAACCGCATCAATCATAATGAGCCGATATGTTTTGTAAACAGAAAATGTGATTTTTCTTATGTGAAGGGTATGTATACGATAATCAGTGATTTTCTTACATGGATAGACCCTGAGATTATGCCTTCACTAAAAGAGGTAGATAAGGTATGCAAAATCATAGAAAAAGAAGAAAATAAACAAAAACAATGACTATGTAAAAGAACCATTTCTAAGGGATGTTGGCTAAAAAGGTACATACGGAGTTATCCGTAAAACCCAACGAACGCCGCAATATATATTCAAAATATAGTGGCGACGTTCATTCGTCTACTGTGATCAAACTTTCTTGCGCCCTCTTATCTTCCATCCGTACACTTTTGCCACATGTGGGTAAAGTGAACGTGTTCTGCGTCTGAAGCCTGCTTCGTCAATCTCGTTGTTATAAATCATTTCTGCAATCCGTTCTGCATCGTCTTCGTCCTTAGCGATGCGATAAAGAGTATAGTTCGTGCCATCATGGTGCGACATGCGTCCTCTGATATTATAACCGTCTCCGTACCATTCCGCAATCTCACACTGACTATACAGGATATTGGCGATATTATTTCCTAAAATCTGATAACCTTGTCGCCGTCCATACCAAAGTCCGAGGTCACCAAATACAACAATAACACCTTCAACTGATTTGTTGAGATTACAGCGTTCGTCTTCAAGCTCTCGCTGTAGTTCATCTGCTATATCCTCATCGGTAAGGACATAGGAATCATCGCCTAATAAATCACGTTTCCATTGCTGCATTTCTGTTTTAGCCTGCTCGTCAAATTCTCTTTCGCTTGACCAAATAAACATCTGTTTCATCTTACAATAATTTAAAAGTTTAAGATTGTTGTTCATTTCCCTGCTTTTGAGGTCTAATCTTGACCGGCAGGAGATTGAATTTACGTGCCAAGAGAAAGGAGAAAAAGAAGTGAACAAGCAAGGAGGAAGCGAAAAAGTATATTACTGTATCATTTGCGTTAAGAAATGTCAGCGAAAAAATAAGTTGATGTTTCTTAATACAAATGAAGAAGCGCCTTGACGGTTCACTTACTCCTTAAATTCGCACGTAGAAATTCAATGGGTGACGGTCTGACTTCTAGTAGGAACAACAGATAAAAAGGAAGAAACAAATCAAGTTAAAAAAAGCGACCCGAAGGCCGCTTCCCTGTGGGAGGCAGGATATTATTTCCTGCCTTTTTTCCCTTTTGGAGCTTCCGTAGGAGCTTCTTCTTCCTTGTCAACAGCTGGATAGAACTTAGTGGCCACCATTATAATGCGATTTCTCTTGACGCCATCCTTGTCTGTCCATTCCTCAGGCTTAAAATAGCCCTCAACTGTGAGCAGTGTTCCCTTGGTAAGATGCTCAAAAGAAGAGGTGTTCTCGTTCTTTCTCCAGGCCTCGATATTCATAAAGGCCGACACATAGCTGCTGTCATCGCCAGACTTTTCCTGACGGCTGACCGCTATGGAAAAGCGGGCGACACTTGCGGTGGTAAACTGACGGATTTCTGCATCCTTTCCTACATAACCTGTTACGATGAAGTTGTTCTCGATCTTTTTCATGATTAATTGCTTTTAGAAGTTAAACATCAATTTTACGTTGCATCAAAAAGTAGGTGCTGATTTAGGGACAGGCCAAGGATGGAGCGCAAATACTCTTTATTTTGGCTTTACGACAAACCTGGGCTTGATAAAGGAAGATTTGTGCAAACACGCCATTGGCAGAGGCCATAGGCCGCTCCCGGCTGCACACTATCTTTGCATCGGAAAATGATGACTACTTCGCCCAAAAGCAATAATGAAAAATCGAGTCTAGACAACGAAGACAGGTAAGGGAATGAATGGTACAAAATCCAAAACCACCTGCAAGAGACATAAGACCGATAAGCGGCAGACGGAAAGGATGGCATGGCAGCAAGCATACGGCCATATAGTATATGAGCACAAGAAACAAAGAAGAACACCCAAAGGATCAGACAAGCGGAAAATGCTACAGTGGATAGAAGCCCATAATTGGAATATGGACAGAAGGGCAGCGACGGAACGCAATTGGTGGACACAAAATCAACTGTGACATAAAGAAATGATCAGAGGGGAGAAAGGAAACAGGACATGCATACTCCTTACAAAGTCACAGCCTAACCACAACTACAAAATTGAAATAAAAAGGGGACACAACCAAAAGAAATAAGAGTACAAGAGGAATAGGATTGTTAAAACAGTCCAAAATGCAAAAGTGCAAAGTGCAACCACACTAAAAGTAGAAAAGGAATGGAAGTATTAAAAAAGGATTTGCCTGGATGTCTTCTTGGGTACGTAAATAGAACTGTGTCAACCCTTTAGCTTGTCATTCGTTTAGCTTAAGATTGCTTCAAACATATCTGATTTTCAGATATTTATCCGAAAGTAAAATTTGAGGCTATCAGGCTTGTTTGGGATTGACACAGTTTGAATTACGGTCTCCTCTTCTTTGGGAGAGTTGGTCTGGCAATTGGATTCATACTCCTCCAGACCAAACAAACCAATTCAGAACTGGGCCATCAGGACCCGATGCTCAAAGATCTTATTTCTATCACTTGGTTTACGCAAACATACCCAAATATGATGCTTGCCAAATCCATATATGAAATATTCGTCAAGTTTAGATGTATGCTTCAATTTTTCCATACTCGCACGAAGTTCCGCTTCATTGGAAGACATAAGTATCACATTAATAATCCTTAAATATAATGCCGTAGCTTCATCGCTATACTGGCAAAATATATGTTCTATTATCACATTCATTTAAACTATTGATTTATGTTCAAGATTTTGCTCCAAATCCGGAGCGTCATTTATAACTGCCAAGCCATCAACATTATATATCTCCATAGTGGGACAACCGCCATTCTCATTAGGAAATATACGTTCGGAAGTATCACGAAGAACTTCGTTTCTCTCCAAATGAAGGCGTGAATCTATTATATTGGTTACATCTTCACATTTCCAGGAACGTACGATAGCTACTGCTTCTTCATAGTTTTCCGCTTCAACAGTAAAGTAATCGCGCTCCCAGCACGTAACTTTACAATCTTGATAGAATCTAAAATTATCCATATCATAATATATTTAATCAGTCATCAATCGTAAATCGTTACTTCATCACGGTATTCAACAATCTCCTTACCGTTGTCAAGCTGGACAACGACTCTGAGCCCAAAATCGCCCACAATTGTTCCCTCTGTATAACCTTTGTACGCTTCGTGTAGAGTGCATCTTGCACCAATGATTTCAGTCTGTTCTTCGTATTCAAACATAATTTTCTAGTTATTGATTGTTATTGTTTCCCTTTTGTAGTATCAACTACTTCGGGGTTAATTAAAATTCGGGTGCTTGAAAGGTGTTTTGACTATTCATGCAAGTTTTCGTGAACAAATACTACCCCCAATGGAGTGTGGAGATTTGTTCACGAATCAAAAAGACCTGAACTTGCAATGCAATAATGTCACAACAAATACCTTTGCACCACAATTTTATTCATAAAGCCCGAATGTCGATTTACAAAAACTTAATGAAACGGTAATCATACTTGGTTTAGTATAAAGGCTCTGCTGGCCAAAAAAAAATCATTAAGTTTAGATTAGAACTTGATTAAATATACAAAAAACCAAACTAAACTATCCAAAGCATCTAAAATATGATTCACCAAATAGTTGTTAATAACATGAGGAAAGGTTACATAGAAGTAAAAAAATGAGGGACAAAACATCATAGATAAAAAACAAGGAATAAATTAGAACAATACCAATTAAATATCAAGCAATTAACTATTTATTTTTTGGACAGCAAAATATCATTTCTAAAAGAATTAATATTTCCCATTATAAATATAGAATACCTAAAATACATTATTATCTTTGTCCAACAAACAAGAAGATCAAAACAACAATTTTAATTGGCAATGCAATTTTTCAGCTCGCTTCTTCTTTTCTTACTATTTTTCTTGCCACATTTCCGTCCCCATTTTGTCCCCAGCAAAAGTAATACAATATATAATATATTAATTATCAACTAAATACAAACATATTTATATTTTCTGCATCGGCAAGTGATAGCTTAGAAACAGTCGTAACCAACTACAATCATTTAGAATAAAGTCGCTGTATATCAGCGACTTCTATATTTTAGTACTTCCCAGTCCGTATTTGGGAATAACGGTTTTTATCTATATTTTTCTATCATATTTCTACCGCGACGGAAGTTCACGGTTAGTCCGAATGTCACAGTGACGCATTAGTTGACGTGTGTTGACAGTGGTTTACATGTGTTGACAAAAATCGGGAGAAATAAGGCGAAATTACCGCCAATGTAAACAAGGAAAATATGGAAGTAAGAAAGATTTGCCAATGGTGTGGAAAACCATTTATAGCTCAAAAGACAACGACTTGTTATTGTAGCCACCAATGTTCCAATCTTGGCTACAAGGAACGCATTCGGGAACGTAAGCGGCAGTTGAAACGGTCGCAAGAAATATTGCAATCTCGACAAGCCGCCGAGGGGCAGGATTTCTTCTCTTTTGCCCAAGCTGCAAAGTTGATGGGCGTAACTCGGCAATACATATATAAATTGGTAAAGGAATCGAAACTTCGGGCTTCGCGCATCAGCGGCAAGAAGTCGCTCATCCGCCGTGCGGACATTGAACTGATGATGAAAACCAAACCTTACGAGCGTGTCTTGCCCAAAGAGGACTTCGACATCTCTGAGTATTACACAGCCGAAGAGATTGCGGAAAAATATAAGGTCAACGCCAAATGGGTGTGGACTTACACACGGCAACATAAAGTGCCGAAGGTGAGAATACGCCAGTTCAACTATTACAGCAAGAAACATATCGATGCAGCCTTTGCCAAATACGAGGTGGATTCCGACCTTACTGAATGGTACACACCGGAAGAGATTCAGGAGAAGTACGGCATGACACGTGTCGCTATCCGTTCGCAGGTGTATCGGAACAACATTCCCTCCAAGAAAGAGCATGGGCAGATATTCTACTCAAAGCTCCACTTCGACCTCTCGAAGAGTTCCGAACAGGAGAGCAAGGCGGAATACTACACCGTCAAGGAGGCAATGGAGAAATTCAAGCTCTCTCGTGATTCGGTTTACGGTATTCTGCAATTCCATCAGATCAACCGTGAGAAGAACGGACGGTTCGTCAGATTCCTGAAAGTGGAGTTTGACCGGATAATGGGTGTCCGCAAATAGTCTAATTTATGACTATCCGTAAATTATTCAAAAATTAATCCCTGCTGTAGGTAATCTGCATGATTACATTATAGAGTTTCGCCGACGAATTAATAATAACCATAAAAATATAACATTATGCATGAATGCAAGACCGTGACATTAAGGACACGTCCGCTAAAAGGCAGGATGATGTCTTTCTATCTGGATTATTATCCGGGATATCGAGACAAAGAGACAATGAAAGTTATCCGCCATGAATCGCTTGGTATTTATATCTATGCCAATCCGAGAAACAAACGTGAACAGAATTTCAACGAGGTAATGACCGAGAAAGCCGAAGCCATCCGTTGCCGCAGGTTCGAGTCAGTAGTCAATGAACGGTATGACTTCTTTGACAAGTACAAACTCAAGGCAGACTTTCTGGAGTATTATCGCAAGCAGCTCCGTAAGCATGACCAGAAATGGGAGTTTGTCTATCTGCATTTCAGTAACTTCGTACATGGTAAATGCACCTTTGAAGAGATTGACATCGACCTCTGTAACAAGTTTCGGGAATATCTGCTGAGTGCCAAGAAGCTAAGGCGTAACGGACGTATCACACGGAACTCCGCATCAGGATACTGGTCTACTTTCAGAGGTTTCCTGAAAATACTCTATCGTAATGGAATGATAAAGACCAATGTCAATGATTTCTTGGAAAAGATAGAGACAGAAGATGTAATGAAAGAGGCCCTGTCAGTTGAGGAATTGTACAAATTGGCTGAGACACCTTGCAAGAAACCTATTCTGAAAACGGCATCGCTGTTTTCCTGTATGACCAGCTTGCGCATCAGTGACATTCTCTCGCTATGTTGGAAAGACATCGTGGACTATTCTGCCGGTGGGAAATGCGTACACATCATTACGCAAAAGAACAAGGCGGAAGACATCATTCCCATTAGTGAAGAAGCTTTGGGATTGATTGGCTATAATTCTGAAAAGAAAGGTTTGGTATTCAAGGGGCTTATGCGCAGTTGGACGCAAATACCGATGAAAGAATGGATTCGTTCTGCCGGAATTACCAAGAACATAACATTTCACTCGTATCGTAGAACATTTGCGACGCTACAAGCAGCTGCCGGGACGGACATCCGCACCATACAGAGCATTATGGCGCACAAGAGTATCACCACCACTCAAAGGTATATCAAAGTCGTGGATGCCAACAAACGTGAAGCCAGCAAGAAAATCACCCTGACACGGCAAGACTGACAGCTGCTTTGTCCTCGATTTCTGCGGTCAGAGTATGATTTTAGGTGAAAAATCATACTCTGACCGTGATATTTAGCATGATACGTGGTAACTATCAGTCTCTTTATTGCAACTATCTGGAATATCGATTATATCTTTAGCGCGAAACGATTCCAAATACTTGCAGACCATGACGAATAAAAAACAAATTCAGACTAAAAAGATAAGTTTTATCCTCGCACTGTCCGTTATCATTTATGCGGCCATAGATACTTATCTTTTCCTTTGCCATGACATCAATATCATGCGCATAACGACTCCTGTCATCCTTGGACTGGTAATAGCTATCATATTGTGCGGACTCCTGCACAAATTTTTCTATAAATGGCTGACAAAAAATCCTATCAACTTCTCTTTTGGCGAGCCATCTACCCCTATTGTAAAATCAGAGAACGCCATAGAATCTATGGATGCTACTGAAATACTGCCCATCGAGCGACCGATGGGTTTGGCTGAACAGGGGTGTCCTCCGTCCCAACAGTTGAATCAAGATACTGTAAACTCTGATTGTCCGCAAGATTCTCATTTGAATAAATATGATTCCATATTGGTGGAACTAAAAAAGAAAGAGATTGAAAGGCAAGTGGAAATCATGGATGCGATTCGGGAATATGTAACCGTCAAGACTGCCCCCTATCTCTCCAAAGAGGATATTGCCACCCTCATTTCCAATATAGAGTATATGACTTACGATCAACCTGAGTCATATAAACCGATTCGTTCCAATATAGACAATTCGCTGAGGTCGCCGGGGCTTCGCCATTTGGCATGGAATATCGGTGAACGCTTGGGAGTGCCCTTAGCGAAAAGAGCCGTTTTTATCAAGAAATCATTTCCATACGAACTTGCAAACGCAACCCTTGAATATCTTAAACTTAATTTACGGGATAATGTCTCAAGCCAGATTCCCATTGATGTGCCCGATAAAGGCGATTATCGTTTCCATTTAGATGCAGATAATGATGACTCGCAATAGAAAAAGTATGCAGACGAAATAATTAATCCGATCTGTATTGTTCTGCAAGGTTTCATTGAGTTGGTTCGCAGCATGTTAAACGATTAAAATAGTCATAATATGAAAAAAGACCAACTGACATTCAACGACCTGCCGACTGTGGTAGGCGAACTATGCGACAGAATCGCAAGTATGGAAAACCTGCTTACAGAGAAACTTTCCAAGCAGTACGAAACCAAAGAGGACACGCACGTCCCCATGACCGTACAGGAGGCTTGCAACTATCTTAAAATGCCGTTGTCGACCTTTTATTACAAGGTCAAAAAGGACGATATTCCAGTTATAAAACAAGGGAAGCATCTCTACATCTATCGTGACGAACTGGATAGATGGCTGGAATCTTCCCGGAAGAATCCGGCTCCGCAAAGTTTCGAGGATGAGAATGAGTCCTTGCTCGCCTCCCATCGCCGTAAACCGAACCCTAAAAACTGGTAGCGATGGAAAAGACAGACACTATTATTCTTTCTCCGGAAGAGTTGACCGCTTACATAGCGGAGTCTACAATAAGCGTAACGAGTACATACGAACACTCCCCAGTGGTTCTGATGGTGGACGATACTGTTATCGGAACATTGGGAAACTTCAGTGCTTCCATCGGGAAAGCCAAAAGTAAGAAAACTTTCAACATTTCGGCCATTGTCGCATCGGCATTGAGTGGCAGCACCGTTCTTCATTATCGGTCTACATTTCCTGAAAATAAACGGAAGATTCTATACATAGACACAGAGCAGGGGCGGTATCATTGCCAACTGGTATTGAAACGCATCTTACGTTTGGCCGACCTACCGGAATACAAGAATCCGGACAATCTGATCATGCTGGCTCTGCGCAAGTTTTCCCCTAAACTACGTCTGGCGATAGTCGAACAGGCCATTGGCACGATACCAGATTTGGGACTGGTGGTAATTGATGGCATCCGTGATTTCCTGTATGACATCAATTCTCCTGGTGAATCTACCGATATCATCTCCAAATTCATGCAGTGGACGGATGACAGGCAAATCCATATCCATACCATCTTGCATCAGAACAAGAATGATGAACATGCCCGTGGTCACATCGGCACGGAACTCAACAATAAAGCGGAAACCATCATGCAGGTCGAAGTGGACAAAGAGGACAAAGCTGTAAGTGTGGTCGAAGCCGTCCATATCCGTGACAGTGAGTTTGAGCCTTTCGCCTTCCGCATAAACGAGGAAGCCATGCCCGAACCGGTAGAGTCCTATCTGCCCAAAGAGAAGAAGACCGGACGACCAACCAAAGGACCGTTCGATCCGGACAAGGAGATTCCAAAGAATGTACATCGTCCAGCATTGGATGCCGTTTTTGCCAATGGCAACATCAACAATTACGATGATTATATAGAACGCTTGAAAGAGGGTTACGGATTACAGGGTATAAAACTCGGTTATAACAAGGCGGTAAAGGTCGCAACATTGCTCAGCGACAAACAAATGGTTATAAAAGAAGGGAAAGATTATGCCTTCAATCCAGAATACCATTATTGATTTCAACTTTACTTTATTGTTGGGGCGTATATATAAGAATAAAGCAAAGTCGGAGGAAGACATCATGTGAGATATTCATATCCCCTCTTTTAGAGGCTAGTATCATCCTATGTTTCCTATCCGAGTGCCAGCTCACTATACGCAACCGATGTGGCTTGCCGTGAAGCATCAACAGGTAACTGTTGCGAGATATGCCAAGGTATAACCTCACTGCGTTACGGTTGTACATTGTCGCTCTCGCCTGCTCAGTTCCCTCGCCGGTGCGGTACTCGCAAGCTCGCACCTAGTCAACCATTATAAAACGATTCAAATGAAAGAAGATATTGAAAATACATCGGACTCCTCGAAAGAAACCAGAAGTGTCTTTATCGGAGCTAAAGTCACTCTTACTCAGAAGGAGCATATAAAATCACTGGCCGGACAATGCGGCATGACTGTAAGTGACTACATATTATCACGTGCGTATAACTTCAAGCCAAAAGCAAGGCTCACGAAAGAAGAAGCGGTACTGTTACAGAATCTGGACGATTGTCGGTCAGACCTCGTAAAATACACCTCCGCCCTACACGGAATGTCCACAAAGCAGCGCATGGCAATGTTCAATCAGGTTCCGTTTATGGTGGGCTGGCTGAAAGAATTAGGTAATGTGGCTGAAAATATCTGCCAGTTCCTGAATGCTGTAAAAGAGAAGAACAAAATTCCGTCCACCCCTAAATCCGAAGAAGAATGATTGCGAAAGCCAAAGCCATATCGCACGGCATAAACGACCTCCGTTACATTACCGGCGAATCACAGCATAAGAAGCATCCGGAGAAAATCTATCGGGTATTTGACAATCTGTTGTCCTCAGAACCGGATGCTATGGGGATATGGAACTCCATGCAGTTGACCCTATCCCAGCATCGACCGATAAAGAACTCCGTTATCAGAATCGAGCTGAGTCCATCGCCCGAACATACCCAATTCTATGACATCGAAGATTGGCAAAATCTTTGGCAAGATTTCGCCGAGGAGTTCGACAAACAGGTGATTACCGGCAAGGATGGAAAAGTCCGTTCCTATCCGACCAATTTGGCAGGCAGCAAGTACTCGGTTTGGCTTCATACGGAATCCAAAGGCGAAGTTCCCCATCTACATGCTGCGGTCTGCCGTCTGGATGAGAACGGCAACATCAACAATGACCACAACATTCATCTTCGGGCGCAACGTGCTGCCGAACGAGTGGCAAAGAAACGAGGCTGGACGACTGCGGCACAAATCCGAAATCGCAACATTCCACAAGTGAACCGGGACTGTATGGAGGTGTTGAAAGCAATGCCATCATGGTCATGGGATGAGTACAAGAATGCTCTTATACGGAAAGGTTATACCGTCCATGAAAGGGAGGACAAGAAAGGTCTTCTCCGTGGATATGCTCTCATGAATGGAAACACCAAATACAAGGCTTCAGAATTGGGAATCGGCAGGAATCTAATGGTCTCGAAACTTCCTGCGACATGGAAGAAACTGCACCATCAGCCAGCTACCGTCATTAGAAATAATGCTCCCCAAGCCGTTCAACAGGTAGCGATACATAAGGTTGCTCCTATTGACTATACCCAATATCTCACATATCGTCACGATATGATTCCCTATACCCTCAATCATGAAGACAAGGAACACAAGTTCTATATTTCGGAAAAAGTGCTCGACTGTTTCAATGACGAGTTTGATTACAGGGCTGTTGCCAACTGTCAGGAACTTACCGATATGGCGGTAGCTATATTTGTCGGACTGATAGATACTCCCAATGTAACAACCGGAGGAAGTGGCGGAGGTTCACAAAGCGACCTTCCGTGGAGAGACAAGGACGAAGACGATTTGCAATGGGCTCGCAGATGCGCTCGTGCTGCCAGTCGTTCGTTAGGAAAGAAAACGAAAATAGGATTAAAACGATAAGCACATGAAGACGAAATTTGATTTTTCCGCAGAAATGAATGAAGCGGAATCCATAAAAAACACTCCCAAGAATGAATATCTGGAGGAAGAGAAACGGTTACTCGATATCAACGCAAAGGAACTTGCCAGCCTGAATGATAACGTGTTCAAGTTGAGAACAGAAGTTGAAAATCTGTCCGGCTCTATACGTGAGTGCAAACCTATCATTTCTAAAGAAATGCAGAATTTAGCAGTAGAATTTGGTGCGACCCTTCTATGCAATTTTCTCAGCCAGATTGAGAGCAAATGTAAGGAAACCGAGCGGAGAATGAAGAAAGCCGACAATGCCATCCCCATCCCAGATACGGCATTCTACATTTTGATTATCATTGTAGTTGTTCTATCTTCTTTTTTCGTGTGCATGATAGTGGCTAATGCAGAGATTTTGCATTCCGGATTGATTTGGAAAGCAGTTATCTGCTGTATTCTCATTGCCGTTTTAGGAATTGGTATAGCGTTAATAGTACAGAAGTTTTTGGATAGAGGTAAATAAACGAAAAGTCTCAATCGGATAGAGATTGCTACCAGTTGAGACTTTTATAATATGCCTATGTTATTGAAACTTTATTACAGGAACTACTTTTTCACCAAGTTTGGTCTCATAACGAAATGTTCCTATTTGCATAGCCTTTTTACCTTTAGGTACTTCAATTACCTGATCATCATAAAACAGATTCTGACCATCTGTCACAATATAGACGACCGGCCCAGTAAAAAATGAAGTTGAATACCCTTTCTCCTCGCAATTGGCCAAAGCACCATCCCCAAGAACCTGAAAAACTTCAAATTTTGTTGCGGTAGTAAATACCGTCTGTTGCTCGGCAATCGTAATATCCGATTCGTTAGCATTTGAATTGGTAATACCTATAACAAAAAGTACTGCAATTGTTAATACACACCCAGTAACAATTCCCAAGAAGAATATCAAACCCTTTCTCATAAGTAATATTTTTAATAACATTCAAATATACAACATAATTCTGAATCACAGAACAATTGAGAGCGAAGAAATTACAGCATTAATTTCCTCGCTCTATACATAACTTTATTTACCCAGTGACTTGAACACCTTAGATATGCATCGCTTTTTCTGTTCCATATTTGGATGAACATATAAGTCCAGTGTAGTTGAGATATTTGAATGCCCCAGTAGCACACTAACAGTCTTATAATCACAACCGACCTCTATACAACGAGTCGCAAAACTATGACGGAGTCCATGATACTTCAGCTTGGGAATATCAAGTTTCTCCATAAGCCTTTTATAGTAGTTGCGATATGTGCGTGGCTCTGTCGGACGCTCATCATTAGTAAGAATGTAATAATCGTCATTAATTACTTTTTTCAAAGGCTTTAACATAGTAAGCAATTCTTTGTTTATCGGGATTTCACGGCAAGAGTTTTTTGTCTTTGGCGTGTTGATGACCAGCTCTGTATGTTTTCTCTCTCCTTCTATGATATAGATGCGTTCTATCGTCCGGTTAACGGTTAGAATCCCGTCATATACATTGATGTCGCTCCATTTCAAAGCACAGATCTCCCCTATACGCAGACCGGTACTAAGGCTGATATAGATACCAAGTCCCGGAAAGGAAAAGTGGCTCTGAATATAGTTCAGAATCTTTTTATGATTTGCCACGGACAAGACCTCCAACTTTTTACCAGCAACGTCTGTTGGGTACTTAATATCCCATTCGTAATAGTTCATCCATTCGTTTTTCACCCCGAATTTCATAACCATCTTTAGGACAATAAGAATGTCCTTAACAGATTTCATGCTCAATCCGCCTTCCAACTTTTCAAGCACAAAGCCTTGTACATCATTTTCATGAAGTTCGTTACTCTCACCAAACTTTGGCAAAATGTGATTTTCAAGAATCAACATGTAGGCTGCCAATGTCGATTGTTTCACATACGGTCGCTTGTTCTCTCGCCATGCGTCCGAAATTTCTCTAATTGTCTTCTGAATCATAATTTTGAATTTAATTGGTTCTAATAATTAGAGAAATATAATAGGTAATGTTCCCCTTTTGAGATTTCCAGAGTTTACAGATGAATGGAAGGAGTCTGTGTTATCAGATTTTGTAGAGCGAGTTAAAAGGAAAAATAAAAACAATCTTTGCAAACTGCCACTAACAATTTCCGCACAATATGGCTTGGTTGACCAAATTTCATTCTTCAATAAAGTCATTGCAAGTGAGAATATGTCGAATTACTATTTATTACATAAAGGAGATTTTGCCTATAATAAAAGCTATTCTTCAGAATATCCGTGGGGTGCAATAAAGCGACTTGACTGTTATGAGCAAGGTACATTATCCTCTCTATACATTTGCTTTAAACCGTATAGTCATGTCTCATCGGATTTTTTAACTCACTATTTTGAAACTTCAAAATGGCATCAAGGTATTTCTGAAATCGCAGTTGAAGGAGCAAGGAATCATGGATTGTTAAATGTTGGTATTCAAGATTTTTTTGAGACAAGGCATTGCCTACCTCAAAGTCTCTTAGAGCAAGAGAAAATTGCAAAATTTCTCAACTTAATCGAAGAACGAATCGCGACCCAAAACAAAATCATTGAGGATTTGAAGAAACTAAAGTCCGCCATTGTTGAAATGTTGTTGTGCAATCAAAATGGTGAATCATTCAAATTGAGGGATGTTGGTTGTTTTGTAAGAGGATTAACCTATGCAAATGAAGATGTTACAGAAAATAAAGCCGCCACTACTGTAATACGAGCAAATAATTTGAATTACGGCAACAATGTAGACAAAGATGAAGTTGTTTACGTTAATAAAACACCAACTACAAGCCAAATCCTGCGAAAAGGTGATATTGTTATTTGTATGGCTAATGGTTCTTCTTCTCTTGTAGGGAAAAACTCATATTATCCATTCAATGATGGACAATCTACGATAGGTGCATTTTGCGGTATCTACCGCACATCATATCCATTTGTAAAATGGTTAATGCAATCACAGAGATACAAGAGGCTGGTGTATCAATCACTGCAAGGGGGAAATGGAGCTATTGCAAATCTCAATGGCGATGACATATTAAATATGAGTTTTCCTCTGATAGAGAATGGGAAATCCCAATCAATCATTTTTGCCATTGATGCGATAGAGAAATCGTTAATGGTAAACAAAAGTTTGCAAAGATTGTACTACACACAAAAATCTTATTTGCTGAAACAGATGTTCATATAAACATAGTATTCAATAAATAAGACTTTTGACTGGATAAGCAAAATTGTACTTTGGCTTCATTATGAAGTTTTGCATCAATAGCATTTACTATTGTAAGGATGCGCATTTGCTCTTGTGCTGACGGAAGTAGAATCGGCATATCCAACCATTCATCCACATTGATAGATCTTCCATCACGTATGCCGTATGTTACAAGTTTAAGAGACTTTATAAACGGCTTTGATGTGAAAAAATGAGACAGATAGCCATACACCACTAAATCGTTGGGACGCAGTATTGTATATGCTGGACTACATATTCCTGTTGTATCAGAGAAAGCAAAACCTCCTTGAAAAGAACGAAGATGTACAACATAATCACCTTTACGGACAATCTTATATCCACTGATACTTTCTTGTTCAAATTTGATGTCTATGTTTATATTGCTACGCTCAATCATACCTAACTCTTGACTGGCAGAAAGAACATTTTTGTAAGCAAGTTTTTTATTCTTCTCATTGACCACTTCAAAAAGTTGACAGAAAGAATAAGTCTTGCCATTTGTTGATGAATAGAGTTTATCAACAATGGCGGACATAACTGAAATTTCATCCTTAATTCAGGCAATGTGTGATACTTTGATAGAATCAGAACAACATAAAGTTGAATTGGCCTTTAGTGATTTTGGAAAATCGTATTCCGGCTTATCAGGTAAAAGTGCAGAGGATTTTGGTGAAGGCTGTCCGTACATAACATATATGAATGTCTATCAGAATCAAATCATTAATGCGACTAATGTCGGTTTAGTCAAAATCAATGGAGCTGAACAGCAATCAGTTGTCCATTATGGTGACATTCTTTTTACTTTGTCATCTGAAACGGCAGAGGAAGTTGGAATAGGAGCTGTGTATTTGGGAGACACTTATCCATTATACCTAAATAGTTTCTGCTTTGGTATCCATATTATAGATGACAATAAGATTTTCCCTCCGTTCTTAGCATTTTATGTTTCAACAAAGTCGTTTAGAAAGGTGGTTTTTCCGCTGGCACAAGGCAGTACACGCTTTAATCTGCAAAAGAATGACTTTATGAAGAAAGGGTTTTCTTTTCCAACAGTAGAAAGGCAGAGGAAGATATACTCAGCCCTCAAAACCTATTCAGATAAACTTGCCGTTGAAAAGAGCATAGCCAAGTTGCTTTGTAAACAGAAAAATCACCTCTTAAGCAAGTTGTTTATATAAACATCTTACTAAGCAAATATTGTTTCTCCTTTTCATATGACCACAACATTTTTTTCTCCATATCAATCTTTTTCTGAATGCTTATCAAGGTATTCGCAATATAGATTGCTTCATTCTCTGTTTTGGGGAGAGGGATAGAGTTTTTCAAGAAACGTTCGTTAGTAATGTTGATGGTATTCTTTGCCCCTTTCTGTATAAGTGGATGCAAATAATTGAAAGCGTTGCTTGGCTGCATGAAATAGAAGTGCAGAATAACCCCGATGTAGTCATTTACCGGCATATAGACACCGTACAGGGGTGAAACCGCAACATCATCTTTAATATAGCTGCGTTTCACTATACCATACGGAAAATCTCCGGTAGGGCTTTTCGTGTAAACAATATCGCCATATTTAACGACATTATAATGAAGCGTTTCTTTTGCTGCAAAAGAACGTCCAAGATATTCAATCTGATTAATAACACCTTGGCTTACAGATACGGAACAAATGATGTAACCATTTGTATTCTTTTCGATTCGTTCTTTCAGAACGTTGCTTAATTCCGTTTTCTGCCAATCACCCTTGCGTATTCCAGCCGCCTTTTTCTGATAAATAATTGCCTGAATTAAGGATTCATATTTTTCAATGATTTTGTTTTGGGTAGCAATGCGTTTATCTATCAACGATAATAACCCAGCAATCTTTTGTTGCTCAACATCAGATGGAACAGATACTTGAATTTTACGAACTTCATTTGCGGAAATTTCTAAAAAGGTTGAGCCGCAAGACTTCCTTATTAAATCTTTCTTTTTTGTTTGTATTAGGTAGTAGAGAAAATCTACATTGCATTTTTTAGATACAAGAGATTGAAAACCTTGGTTTGTAGCACATTCTCTGAGAGATAATGAACATTCTCCAATTGTGGCACGAGAACTTAAAAGTATCGTATTGGGAGGCAAAAGCTTTGCACTGGAATTGTTTAGTCCGTCTTCTGTTATGGTACGCAGACTTGCATCAACGAATTTATTTTTACCTATCTCAGAAGGCGTAAACCATTGTATTCCTCCATCCCAATATGATTTTACTGTTGTATCGGGTGTACCACCGCCTATTACATCTGCTAAATCGTTTATTGATTTTGTCTCCCACTCCCCACTGAACTCTGGAAATCTCAAATGGGGAACATTGAGGACTTTATTTTCGTTATTATCTGCCATAATCATTATTCTTTATCGGGATTGATATCAAACGGCAACAATTTGTCACCATCATTAAACCGGTCGAAATCAGAGATAAACGAGCGGTCTTGAATCACTTTATATTTTTCATACTCACCATACGCCTTCTCTCGTGCTTCTTCTTGAGAAACTTTACCGGCTGAATCTTGTGCTTGATAGTCCATTGTAGCAAGAAACTGTTCAAGACGCTGCTTCCAGTCTGCCATCGTTGTAATAATATGGCGTTGGGCACGCTGCTCTGCAAATTCAAGAAATGCGTTAGTTATGCCGTTGAGTTCTAAAACCTCTTTGTCTGACAAGTAGTTCTTTGCCACAATCGTATCAGACTTCTGGACTCTGCCATCGGGAGCTTTCTTCCAAGTGGTCAATCCCATGTGTGGCATTTCCGAGTCGGCACGTTCATACACTATTTCGGCAGCGGTACGATGAGTTACAGCCAAGTGCATCATGTTTTGCACCATCTTGAAAAACAATTTGGTACAATCCGATTTCGGATCGTAATCGGCACTGCATTCAGCATAGATGTCTGTTATCTTTTGGTAGTATCTGCGTTCTGATGTGCGTATCTCACGAATGCGCTCCAGCAAATCATCAAAATAATCTTTGCCAAAGTGTTTTCCCTGCTTCAAGCGTTCATCATCAAGCGCATATCCTTTAATAATAAACTCCTTCAATACAGATGTAGCCCAGATACGGAACTGAGTGGCCTGATAGCTATTGACACGATAACCTACTGCAATAATGGCATCCAAATTATAGAACAGCGGTGTACGCTCCACATCCCGTTTTCCCTCTGATTGAATTATCCCAATTTTTCGGATAGTTGCCTCTTTAGTAAGCTCACCTGTTTCGTAAATCTGACCAAGATGATAGTTGACAGTCCGTACATCCACCCCGAACAAATCGGCCATACGCTTTTGTGACATCCAAAATGTTTCACTGTTGAATATCACTTCTATTCGCACTTCGCCTTGCGCTGTTTTATACAGCAAAATGTTAGAATTCAACGAATTTTGCATCAATTCGTTTGTCGAAATTGTTCGAGTAAAATAATCGCGAGCTTGTTGTACCAACACTTTTTTGACATCGGCATTTTCGGCAACAATCATACATGCCATACGAGACAGACGGAAAATATTGACCTTACGGAATGAGCCGCTTCCAATTCTTACCATATCAACCGTTTGGTTGAAATGGTCGTCAACATTCATTCCTTTTTCACCTGCCACCTTGATAGCTTTGTCTATGACTCTTTGGAATTTCCAATAAGCCGAATAGCCCATAGCAGCGCAAAGGTCACGTGAACTCCAGTATTCGTTTCCGCCCCCATCCTGACGGCGTATATTGTCGAATGATGGACGCATTTCAGGGATGTTGTCTATCTCTGCCATAGTGTAATTATTCAACCAGCCCCAATTCTTTCAAATAGATCTCTATCTCCTTATCCAGTTCGGCTCGCTTGGCTTCCAATTCCGTTATTTCAGCCATGACTGCTTTGATGTCGATAGGCTCTTCTTCCTCAAAAGTATCGACATAACGAGAAATATTCAGGTTATAGTCATTTTCGGCGACCTCCTGTAAAGTAGCGAGGTGACTGTACTTTTCAATCTCCTTGCGGTCGCGGTAGGTTTCTACAATCTTCTGGATATGCTGAGGGCGGAGTTTGTTTTGGGTCTTGACCTTTTCAAACTCTTTGCTGGCATCAATGAACAGGATATTATCGTCTTCCTTACGGCATTTCTTCAATACGAGAATACAGGTCGGAATGCTTGTACCATAGAAAATATTGGCAGGCAGCCCGATAATGGCATCAATATAGTTTTTCTTCTCTATCAGGAAACGGCGTATAACGCCCTCTGCATTCCCTCGAAACAATACTCCATGCGGAGCAACGCAAGCCATCGTACCACCTTCATTGAGATGATAGACCATATGCAGGATAAAAGCATAATCGGCCGTTTTCTTAGGCGCAAGTCGACCTGCTTTACTAAAACGGTCGTCGTTGTTGAATTTATCGGCTGCACTCCATTCGGCAGAGAACGGAGGATTTGCAACCACTGCATCGAACTGCATATCATCGAATGCATCCCATTCAAGCGTATCACCATTCTCTATTTTGAAGCTGCTGAACCGGATGCCATGTAGCAACATATTCATTCGAGCAAGATTGTAGGTAGTCGGATTTTTCTCTTGTCCGTAGATATATGCTGCCTTACCGATACTTGCCGCACGGAGCAATAGCGAACCACTACCACAAGTAGGATCATAAACATTACGCAAACGGTTATGCCCAAGAGTAACAATCTCCGCCAATATACGGCTGACCTCTTGCGGAGTATAGAACTCTCCGGCTTTCTTGCCTGCGCCGGCTGCAAACTGGCTAATCATATATTCGTAAGCATCGCCCAAAATATCAATTTCTTGCGAGGCCTCTACACCAAAGTCAATATCGTCCAATGCAAGAAGCACATTGCTGACGAGCGTGTTTTTATCATCTGCTGTTTTTCCCAATTTAGGCGAAGCCAAATCAATGTCCGAGAACAATCCACCAAAATCCTCTTCACTATCCTGTCCCAAAGTGCTGTCTTCTATACGCTTCAACGAGCGTTCCAACATAGGAAGAACATTTTCTTTCCGCTTGATAGCCTCAATTACGGACGAAAACAAGAACTTCGGTTCAATGAAGTAGCCTATATTTTCCAAGCACTGGTTCTTAACCTCTTCCTGCAATTCCGGTGCATCCGAATCGGTCATTTCCCATAATTCCTTGAATGTAACTTCATCATCATCCAACGCACTGTTAGCGTATGTTTCTATCTTCTCCGACAGGTATTTGTAGAAGATGAATCCCAAGGTAAAATACATAAAATCGCTTGCCGACATATTGCCACGCAAACGGTTTGCGACCTCCCAAAGCTGGTCACGGAGTTTCTGTTGCAGTTCTTCGCTCATATCTTTATTGCTCTATATTATCTTGTATTACATCACTTTCCGGCAATGGTATATTGCTCTCTATTATACTTCTCAGGTCATCCAGCACTTTCCCTTTATATGAGAAATATTTTGCCCCTTGATATGCACCCGATGTATTTCGTTTCTCTTCCGGCATAAACGTACCGACAAAAGGGGACAATTTATAAATACGACCTTCGTATTCAACGGAATCATCGCTTGCTACCTTGACTTCCGTATCCGTAGGAATAAAGGTAACACATTCCCCTATTTTAATACCGACCATGCTGAATTTGAAACGTCCTCGCTTTACGGTTCGTTTCTGCACGACAGGCAATGAATCTTTTTCGTTATGACAAACCGGTTTATTATCTACATAGACCGTAACAACCGCATCATCAATCATCTTGGCTATGTCATTGAATATATCCAAAGCTATTTGAGGCGGTACATTGAAAAACTCCCGATTCTGACGAATACGCAAATCCGTCAACCGATCAATAGTCTTGTGTACATGCTTTTCAACATCGTTATATTTGACCGTCTGAATGGTTGCATAAATCTCAAAAGGCAACAGAACAGCCGTGTTGTCAAGTTCCTTGGAACGTATATCTACAGGCCGCGCACTTTTACCGATCTTGACCCAATCCTCACGAAAACTTGGATTAGTCAAGATATACACATATCCGGGTTCATTTGTCTTTACCATATCAGTATTTCTTTTAATCCCAACTGAAAGTGCGTATGATATTACGCAATCTGTCTAAAATCCTCGTCAACGCCTTTCTCGTCTTTATCAATCCGAGATGCTTCTCTTTCAATGCTTTTTGTATGATTTCCGGCTGCTCTTTTTGCAGGTAGTCATATTCTTTGAGGAAGTGATTCAATACCGATGACGATATTTCCTCTTCCTTAGCCAATGAGTTGACGGCATTTTCTCGCTCAACGGCAATATAGTGGTTCAACCGTTCTTCCAAATCGCTTGTACCGTCAGCTTTACCTCGCTGAATCATGAAGTTTTCCTTATCGTCATCCACATTCTTTTGAATGAAACCATCGATAAGTTTGGCTTTGCTGCGCATTTCTGCGTCTTTAATCATCGTATCAATGATATTCTGACGGCGTTCTGCGTAATCGGCACTATATGGGTCAAGTTCTGCAATGAGTTCAAGGATATATGCCACATTGATAATGTCGCTATGTAGGAGTTCAAGGCAGAAATCCACATCACCGAGGTCTCCGTCATCCGGAACATCTGTATCATCATCCGGTTTGGGTGACGGTGCTGGATCAACGAGTGCAAAAGTATCATGGATATCAAGATACTTACTTCTGAAATCCATAAATTGCTGTTCCGTCATGCCGAGATCATCAGACTCTTCATTATAATCCTCGTATATCTGTATTTCAGCATGTTTACGGATAATATCACGGAACGCCAAAACAAACTCTTTCTTAGCTTTTTCACTCTGCAAAAGGTCTATGCAATTTGTATCCGGATATTTCTTCAAAAAATTGGTAGCAAGCTCCTTGTATTCCTGTTTGACTTCTTCAAACGGAGGTCGCACTATTTCTTCCGGATTGTTACTGTTGCTGAACAATTTGATAGCGGTATCAACATTGCTTTTCAAATCACGGAAACACACAATCTTTCCGAAGCGTTTCTTTTCATTCAGCACACGGTTTGTCCGGCTGAATGCCTGCAACAAGCCGTGGTATTCCATATTCTTGTCTACATAAAGCGTATTGAGTTTCTTGCTGTCAAAACCGGTAAGGAACATTCCGACGACCAGACAAAGATCAAGCGGCTTCATATCAGCTCGCTTCTTTTTCATACGCAGGTTAATGTCATCATAATATGCACGGAAGTTCTCTGTCGTAAACGATGTCCCGAACATTTCATTGTAGTCATCCATGATGGCTTGCAGTTCATCAACCTCACCGGCACTGTCATTCAGATAAGAACCTGTACCCATTCCTGTCAGATCATCATCTTGACTTCCATTGGCTGCATAAGTAAAAACTGCACCTATACGAATCTTGGGATTCAGTTCCTTGAATATCTTGTAATAACGGATAAGCATCGGTACGGACTGTACAGCAAACAATGCATCGAACTCTCCGTCAAATGTTGACTTATTGAAATTATTAAGGATGAATTTGGCGATTTCCGTCATGCGATTGGCACTGCCGTTCTGCACTTCCTCACTGCCATGATAATATTCTACAAGGAAACCGAGAACATTTTCATCGGCAATGGCATCTTTAATCAGATAACGATGTAGACAGTTGCCGAACACCTCTTTGGTCGTATGCCCATCAACTGCATTCTCTGTAAAAATAGGAGTTCCAGTAAATCCGAATATCTGGGCATTATCGAAGAATTGCATAATCTTCTTATGACTCTCCCCGAAGTGACTGCGGTGACACTCATCAAATATCATCACGATACGGGAGTGGCGTATCGAATCTATCTTGCTGCTGTACCATGTCTTACTTACGGCAGCATTGAGTTTCTGAATAGTGGTAATGATAATCTTGGAGTTACTATGCAGCCGTTTTACCAGTTCATCCGTATTGTCCGTACCGTCAACAGCTCCCGGTTCAAAGGCTTCATATTCCGACTGCGTTTGTGTGTCAAGGTCATGACGGTCAACAACGAACATGACCTTATCTACATCATCCAACTCCGAAACAAGCTGTGCTGTCTTGAATGAAGTCAAGGTTTTTCCTGCGCCTGTAGTATGCCAGATATAACCGTTATCGTTGGAGTTCTGTACCCGATCCAATATCTTTTCTACAGCATAGAACTGGTATGGGCGAAGTACCATCAAGCATTTATCCCCTTCATGCAATACGATATATTTTCCGATAATCTTACCGAGCGTACACTTTTCCAAGAAAAATACAGCAAACTTATCCAGTTCATTGAATGGCATATTTGCCGCATCCGTCCAGTTGAACGTGAATTTATATCCACCATTGGGATTATTGGCAAAATAACGAGTGTTTACGCCATTGGAGATAACAAATAGCTGAATATAGTCGAACAGCCCATGAAAGGATGTCTTATGATAGCGTTGTATCTGATTGTATGCCTGCTTGAGTTCTACACCCCGACGCTTCAATTCAATCTGAACCAGAGGGAGGCCATTGATAAGAATCGTCACATCATAGCGACACTTCTTTCGTCCCTCCACCGTAATCTGATTCGACACCTGAAACTCGTTCTGACACCATTGGGTACGATTAAGGAATTCTACCCAAATGCGCTGTCCGTTAGCAGTATCAAGAGGATATAGGTCACGAAGTTTCTTTGCCTTTTCAAAGCGAGTACCACCTTCAAGATATATCACTATCTTCTCAAACTCTTCATCCGTAAATGAGTTACGACCAACTTCCGCCAATTGTTTCTTGTTGTGAATTTCCAACTGCCGTTTGAAATTGGCATAAAGATTGTCTTCTTCAGTAATCTGGACATATTCGTAGCCCATTTGCCGAAGTGTGGCTATAAGTCCAGCTTCCAATGCCGCTTCGCTCTGTATTGACATATTCTTGTGCCCTATTATGGTATTATTACTTATTTATTCCGGCTTACAATATTTTGATACCTAATGCATTTTCTATCTTGCACAAGGTTTCCAATGACAAATTCTCGCGACCTTTCAACACCTTGGAAACATATTGCTGAGTGCAATTCATCTTCTCGGCCAACGCTCGTTGTGTCATGCTAAGTTCTCCCATTCGGTTCGACATGATTGCTGCTATAGCCTGCGAATGGCAAACCCAATCTTTGCTTTTGCATTCCACCGTTTCCTCTTTTACTTCCAATGCGTTGCCTATCTTTTCTTCTGCCATTATATGCATCAAAAATACCTTTGCCCTATTTTGTAGGCAAAAGTACTATAAATAATTGAGACGGCACAACTTTCAGGTTGTTTATTGACAAGTAACTAAATTTAAATCGCCATACTATTTTTGATCATTAAGTTGGAATCATTACCCTAGCACTATTTTTCATGCATATAGTCTTCAAAACTAATTGGTTTATAACAATCAGGAATTTTCACCAACTTCTTTTTGTTGACAACGAATGAAGGATTGTAATGCCAATTATAAAAATTTGAAATAGTAAAGTAATTAAATAGTGCAAGAATGAACGTTATCACAAAAGAAATGGGTTTGAAATTACAAAAATCATTAATCACTTGTACTGTATCATCTGCAGCAACAAAATAGTAATAAGACATTGCCCCTAACGTAATAATCATTATGAACAAACCAACTACAAATAAAGTTGTAGAACGAGTTTTTGATTTTGCAATTTCATAATCAAGAATTTTTTCTTTTTGTTCTGCTCGTTGTTTATTTTCTTGCTCCCATAAATTCTTGATTTTCATCTCAAATATCTCCTTTTCCTTTTTTATACCTTCTTTCTCTGAAACAAGTTGATCTTTGTCTGCTTTTAGAACTTCATTTTCTTGGTATATAATTTTTTCACTATTTTTTAACTCGGCTTCTTTGCTTTCAAGTTCGTGCATACGTTCATTATACTTTTGTTGCATTTTTACTTGATTATCCTTAATTTCTTTTATCTCACCTTGAAGCATTTGAAATAGATTATCAAATTTTTGGGCACGATTTACCTCAATTTGCTCCTGCCGCATAGATTCATCTTTGACCCTTGCCGCAAATGCAGCCTCATCTTTATGTGCAAGTTCATTAAGCTCTTGCACATCTTTTATTTGCCTGCTTGCGATACGAGTTGATAAGTTAACAACATCCCTATCCGTAATTTTATAGATTTCGCGATATTTTTGGATATTATCATCTAATTCTTTAATAATCCTTGCTTTAGGCAAAGATGAATTTAAAGTATATGAAACTAAAGATGTTATCCCCATTGTAGCAACATCATCACTAGTAATATCAATTGTCGGATTACTCAACCAAAGAATATTTAACAAGTCATCTACTTTAATAATTTCTGGCTGATGCTTCTTGCAGCTATATAAATCCTTATACTCTGTATCCGAATAATCATTATCATGACTTATCGCATTATTGACAAACCAACAGTTAACTTTACCAAACTCTTGGATATACTTTTCCCCTCGCTTCTCCCTAACATAAACCAAAGCCATAGCATCATGCAAGGCTGCTTTGTCCGTATTTCTATATTTGCGAATTATAGAAAATTCCTTGCTAAATTTCGCCTTTCCTTGCCATTGTTTTGTTTGTGGTATAACATGGAATTTGAAGTGATTAACAAGTGTATCCTCTAAATTATCCGATATTCTATTTAAATCCGTGCTAGATAAGTGTCTTCTATCGCAAGCATTATAAATATCTTCACGATTTATATTTTTAGCAATAATTGCACTGCTTAAATTTGTAGATTTAAATAACAACAATGCCTGAATCTCCTCTATTGTATCTTTCAGAACTGTAAACTTATAACCTAATTTTCGGCTTACGTCTATAAGAGTATTACAAGTTTCGGTTGATTCTGGAGTATTTAAATCCAAGAGGCTAATAATGAAATTTGTATCTAATAATAGTTCAACATTCATATTGGCATCAGACGGCTGATAGTCCAAATAACATGAAAGCATTGAACCCAAATAAATATCACGAATCTTTTCAAAAATCTCAGGGACTTGTTTAAATGTATCAATAAATTGCGCTATAAGAACATTGTGAGAAGAATCTATCGTAGCTTCACTACTACCATTTGCCAAATAATATGATATCTCACTACGATTTTGTTCTACAAACTTAAATAAATCAACGTCATTATTTGTAGTACCTACATTATACGCTTTACAAAAAGTTTTAAACATATGCACAACTTTCGCCACATCCTCTTTACCTTTTTGTATCAATTCAGAGTAGTCTTCAAATATAAATTTATCAATCCAAAATGAGCCATCATTAAATATCCGCATGTCCTCACGACCATTCGTCTTATTTATTTCTGAAGCAATAACTTTTAAAATATTATTTAAGACGGATATAGGAATGACCAATGAAAACTTTTTCTCAATAGCATCAGTAATTTCTTTCATGCTATTTCCCTTCACCACTCCTAATGGATATAGTTCAGATAGTGCATTTTTTACTATAGGAATAAAAATATCTAATGGACCATGAGCTAATGTCCCTTTATCATAGATATGTGCAAGCACACTATAAGCTATGGCACGATTTTGATAATTCAGTGTTTCAGGCATAAAATTTATACAGTAAAGCTAATTAAACATTAGTAACTTAATCTGACAACATCTTCCGGCAACATAGTATTTCCTGCCTCATCTTTTGGAGCATTCTTAAGAAACAGCATCGGAACTATGGTGTATTTCTTGGCAAACGGCAGCAAATTAGCCTTGCGGAGGAGTTCAGTTGTTAACTGTTTACCATTCTCTTGAGTTGTCCATTTACATTCACCAACCAGCAGATACTTTTTATCAAGCGATTCAGCCATCACATCGAATTCGACCTGTTCCGGCTTCTTATCCTCATTGATAACAGAACCCCACCAGCGTTTTGCCTTGCCGTAAACCACTCCATTGACAAGATTTCCTGTTACGGCATCCCGACATAATTTTTCCCATTGCATACTCACATACTCCGAGAAATGAGCAGTCAAAGCCTGTTCTATGGGTAAACGACGGCCAAGTTCAATAAACGAACGATTAGGTACGACAAACTGATAATAAAATGCCATAAACGGATCAGCTATCTTGTAGAGGCTCTTTTTCGCATTCTTTTCATCAATCCCGAACGGAACATCTTTCGCCAAAAATCCGAGATCAATAAGCTTCTTCAACGGACGCGACAGATTGGTTGCCGGCTCATTGCATCTTGCGGCAATCTCAGAAAGCCGATTTGCGCCAGTACCGATATAAGACATTATCGTCGAAGTCTTGACAATATCCTTTACATCGTCCTGAAACAATTTTATCGGTTCTTCGTAAAGAGTTCCATTTACAGAAAGGATATTGTGCCACAAAGCATCATTAAGTGAATTTTGGTTTTCCCTTAGTTCCCAATAACGCGGCACACCTCCCCAAACAGCATATTCTTCAATGGCATTCATCGCATCAAGGCTCAAAGCCTCTTGAATATATGGCAAACGTATCAGTGCAAGTTTCATGATCTCATCAGCACGACCATAGAGAGGTGCAGTAGAATCAAGAAACAGCCCATACATCATATTTTGTGACGAACCACAAAGCACAAGATTATACTTCAACTGCTTTTCATCAACCAGTTTTTGCAGCACAGACGGCAGCTCAGAAGATTGCTCTACAAGATACGGAAACTCATCCAAGCATAAAGTAAAACGCTTGTCTGTTCGATAATTGACCGCGCGAAACATAGATTCCCAATCCGGATATGTCAGTTTGTCGAAATCCGGGAACACTTGTGCAATCACTTTTGCAAGCAATATTCTCTGATGCTGACCTTCGGAACGGTCGGCAAGGAAGTAAACATCATTTTCTGACAACACCCTTTTAATGAGCGTTGACTTACCCAGCCGTCTGCGACCGTACATCACGACTAACGAGGATTTCTCTCTCGCAAGAGCATCTTTCAGTCGTGCCGCTTCATCTATTCTATCAACGAATTTCATACGCCTTATTTATTATGTAATACAAACATAATGTTTTTGCAGCATAACACAAAATTTAAAACCATGTTTTTTATCCCACCAGAACAAAAGGCAACTTATATTATGGAAGAACATACGCATCTATACCTTTTTCGAAGCTCGCCTCCTTGTCTTCAAACTCAAATCCTGCAAAGCTTTTCCCAGTTTGTCTTCTTTGGCCAACCACAGAATATCATCGTCAAGCTGCAAGGCATACAGCACTCGCAAATAAATTCCGATTGCAACTGTCGGTGCGCCTTTTTCCATTCGGGACACAGTCAACAGAGAACAGGTGGCACGTTCTGCAATCTGAGCCACACTCAGATTCCTTCGTAGGCGAGCCAATTCAATCTGTTCTCCTACAATCGACATCTTCTGCACCAATTTTCGAGGCAGTTTGGTTCCCATTGTATTCTTTGTCATATCTTTATCTATTTAAGGTGCAAAGCGACCGTGCCGATAACTTTACCATAGTCAATCTATCATATAATATGCAAAGATGGCGATTTTGATTTACTTAATGATATATTACACATACAATATCTGACATTTTTCAGTCAACATCGAAAAAAATCCAGTCTTTAGACGCATATTCCTTTTCAAACTCTGCCAAATCTTCCTTTATACGCTCACGAAAATTCTCTTCGCTATCATTGCCACTCATCATCCAATCTACGCGAGTTGCATATATCTCTGCTATACGAATTTGCCGATATGCCTCCTTCATTACATTTATCGTTTCATCTGACAGTTCCAATACATCAGCATCATCTGGATAGCGGCCATAATAACAATGATGAATTGAGTATAATACCGGAATTCGTTCACCGTCAGAAGTGCCAGACATATATCGCATTGTTGATTGGAATATTACTCCATCTACGAAAAAATGCTGCTCTGAATATTTTTGTTCTGCCTTGACGATAGTTTTATCTGTCAGAAGAAAAGATTCCGCATCTTCATAACTGGCAAAACTCATATAGCTATGGTATGAGCCAAAGCTATCTTTCTCGTAAATAGTCCAATAATCTTTATGTATCTTCCCGGCTTTGGTTGTAAAGTTCTCGCAATATCACGCTCGATAGAATTAGCTATCTCTCCGAAGGCAATCATATGCCGATTAAAATATCCTCCACTCATAGTTATTTCTGTTCTTGGTATTTATTCTACAAGATTTTTAATCTTGTCAATTACCTTCATGATTTCAGTAGTGTCAATAGACCCATTTTCATGGTCATGAGTCGTGAAAAGGTTTTCACCTTCTATGAAACCTATAGAATTATAGAATTTCAATTTCTTTTCCCATGAAGTCTTATATTCTGGAACTGTAAGCATACCCAGATGTTCCCAGATAATAATCTCATCAGAAAGGTCTACAAAAGTGAAGTCGGGAAGGCATTGATGTCCATCTCTATTAAACATTTCTTCATATTTAAACTTGATGTCGGCAGAGATAAGTTCGTTTGCGATAATTACCTCTGACTTACTACGAACCATAAGGTTGGGATTTTTTGTCCGATGTATCAGGCCTTCAACATAAGGGATTGAGGACTTATTTTCTCTTGCCACAAGTTGTTCGAACATATTTGAATTTCTTTGCGCAAGAATAGAGGCTTGAGGCTTCGTTTTTTCCCAAAGCCAATAGACATTATCTTGTATGAGTAGAATCAGTTTCTTTTTAGCTCTCGTCAATGCAGTGTAAATTAACTCACGTGTGAGAATGCGACCAAACTTAGGCAATACCAGCACCACAGTGTTGAAATCGCTACCCTGGCTTTTATGAATCGTGATAGAATATGCAAGTTCTATTGGAGTTTCACTATCTTCTCCAGACACGCCTCTTTTACCGAAAGATTCATTGGGAATACCGGCGTAAATCAAATTCGCATATCCTTTATAAATAGATCGCACAAAACCAATTTGACCGTTAGATAACTGATATTTTTGATGGGATGGGTATGCTTCCACTTTCTCATTTTTAAGTTGCATTATCTTATCTTTGGGATAAATCTTCTGTGTTGAGAATTGTATAAATTCCTTGTCGTATGTTCCTATCCATTTCTGAACACATTCATTAAGATGCAATGACCCCCAGATAGGATTCAGGACAGGGGTGAGGACTTGCACAGACTCAATCGTGTTAGGATTTGCCGCAAGCGATTTGATGGAGTCAATACCTAACCGATGCTGAAGAACGGCAGATAGATTATCTTCAGTACACCCCAATTCAATACATAATGCTTCCATCAGACACTTTTCAAGGTCGCTTTCGTCTGTCCAAGTCATTACCTGCAAATCTCCATTAAGGTCTCCGGTAGCCATCTTATTGAATATTTCATCAGCCCCTTTCTTTGGTTTCTTGCTACTAAACCATGATGCAAGTGTTAAAATATCAGATTCGCCGGTAGTAATTGTACGTACTACCGTTTCGAGCGATGTGATTGCTGAATTTAATACAGGAACAGTGTCCTTGTTTTGAAGGCGGTAGCACAAATCAGCAAATGGTCTGCCTGCCCCTATCGGAGGAAGTTGGCAAGGGTCACCAATCAATATAAGACGATTAATCTTAGCGAGATCTAACGCTTTTAAAAGAATATACAAATCTCGCGTTGTCAGCATAGAACATTCGTCAATAATCACATTGGCAGCATTGGCATACTGTCTTCCGTTCGGATTGTCAATAGCTAACATTCTATCCCAATCAAAGAAACCTTGACGAACGAGGAACTGAGCAATGGTTTGGGCTTCAACACCCTTACCCATTTTGCCTAATCGAACTCTCGCTTTTCCTGTAGGGGCAAGTAAAAGCACGCCTTCGTTTTTTATTTGTGAGCAGGAAAGAAATGTCTCTACTACGGTTGTTTTGCCGGTACCGGCACCACCTGTTAAGACAGAGAGTTTTCTATCCGTCATCATCTCCAACGCTTCAATCTGCTGTCTCGTTGCTTCACGACTATTCTCGTTATTTTTGTCATAATGTGATGATGACATGGCACGAGTTTCCCAGTCAACGTTCAACTTATTACGCACAGAGCTTTTGGCTCTGGCCAATAATCGTTTGCTCAACCAACGCTCCATTTCTGCGTATTCTTTTAGCTGTAGTGCCTTAGGATTGTCGTCAGGGAGATAGACCAACTCATCGGAGAAAAAACCTCGGACGGTTAAGAAATAGTCGTTTGGTAATAAAGAATTTGTATCAGAAAGAGTATCACTTACATATTGTTCCAACTCGGCAATGGATAGTAACGTGTCTCCATCGTCAAGAGCAGAGCAAAGACGTTCAACAGTCATGGAACGTAATCTGCGTTCATCTATCAAAGTACGAACAGCAAACGGTGCCGTTGGAATGTTTTCACCTTGAATGTCTACATCAGGAATCACACCAAAGTCGATAGTTTGTGTGTTCACACGATTATCGTAATCCTGAGCACATTTTTCGCTTATGATATAGGGATTAGTCAAAAGTTTTTCATAAGTCTCAGCATTGTTGGCATATTGCCCTATGATATCTGCATCGAGTTCAAATCGGGAAAGTAGCTCAAGCACTCTTTTCCCTTCATCTGAACGATACTCCCAAGATTTCTTATACGCGGGTAGTTCTGAAAAATAAACTGTATTGGGAACAGGTAGCTTCCCTGCCATTAAGTCATTGTAGTATCTCCACGGATTGTCTTTTTTCCCACATCCGGCAGTCAGAATATCCCGTTCTATCAGATATGAATAGTTTACGCCTATCGCTTTGAGGCATTCTGCAAATGAAGGGAATGGCGAAATCGAAGACTTAACCTTGGCTATGCTGTCATTTATCCAGCGTAATTGTAACTGCCAGTCGCCTCCCACTAATCCATGCTTCATAACGGCCTCCAATGCCCGCCTTGCATTTTCAAGGATGATGAGCATTGATTGATTGCTAATGAATTCACAACCGTAAGATAGTTCATTGAAGATACGTTCTGTATTTCCAAGCTTATCAAGAGAGATTTTAATTTCGTCAAGGGCTTCCTCTTTTGTTAATCCTGTCTTCTTTTGAATATAGTCCTCATCAAATTCCAGATATTGGTTGTATGGCAATAGAAAGCCTTTGGAGTCCTGTAATTCCTGCCTTATAGAATGTTGTACAACCATTTCCCATAAAGGATATGTGTAATCGGCCTCTGTATCGTATAATTTTATAGATGCCACAGAGGTTACCTCTCCCATACCGACAATCATACGGCGGCCTTCATCATCTACAGGATTACCGTTTTTACAATAAAAGACACAGATTGACTCATTGGCTTCAATATTCCCACGAAACCACTTCAGAATATCGAGTTGACGCTCTGCACCATATAGCCACGATGAATTGAACGGGGATTTTTCCACGTCATGAAACTCCGGATGTCTATCACTCAACCACGATTGAGAATCAAGAGACATATATCTAAATGGAATAGCTAAAGCAGAATATGCAGGGATTTCAATTGTTGTTGGCTTTAAAACGTCATGTCGCCCTCCTTTGCCCGCATACACGTGCTTAAATTCCCGTTTATATGAGTGCTGATTCATAAAACCACCGTTTTCGCTTGCACAAACGGGACGTTCATGCTGTGGAAGTAAACTCCAATCCTCAGAAGCATGCAAGCAATCAGCAGTATCCCGCGACATGGATATTCTTGGGAGAACCTTACAAAATGTATTACAAGCAGGATTCTTGCATACATGGCCATTCCAATTAGAATCGTGCCAAGGAACACGTATAGAAATATGTTTCATTTGTTATAATATAAATAGATTCCAATAAACAATTATTAAATCAAGCCAAGGTCATTTAGAAACTCTGGTCAAATGTCATTGATAATATACCTTGTATTTCCTCAAAAATTTCCACTGCCTCCTTTTCATTTAACCCAACTTTTACCATCACAGCAAATAAATCTTCTTTTGTAGGTTCAATGCGATCATTGATAGAAGTCGTACGGAAGCCATTTATGCCATCACTTGGTAACAGATCGAATGCCGGAGCGAAATGCCAATTGCCATCACGATAGATGAAAGCAAAATTCTTTGCGTGGTCATCTTTGTTATCAATCAAGTAGTTGAATACCATAAGACGATACACTTTCCACATTTCCGCCACGCTATGCGTCAAAGTTGCGCATACTTGAAATATGTGAGTGTAGTCTATGCTTGGCAAACGATAGTCTGCCCCGATAAGTCCGGCAATGCTTACAACGTGTAATTTACCGTTTGAGGTACGGTCAAAACGCTCCACTCCGAAATATTTATCTTCGAAAAGTCGTGTTTTAGGCATCTCTATTCCACACTCTTTGGCAAGAAGCGAATAACGGTATTCATCCTCACCAATATGTTTGGAATCTCTCTTTGCCCGGAACTTCACCAACCATTCTTTCCCATCATAACGAGTAAAGATTTTGGGGCGGGCTCCACCCGGAGAACCACCTCTATACTGGAACTCCTCAATTCCCTCTCCGTTATAATTGTCGCTATCAAGAATCTGTTCCGCCTCCAATGCCAATTTTTCAAAATCTGCGTATTCTTGCTTTGATACAACACTCTTGTCTGGACGAAATTCCAATGCACCGCGTCCAGTAGAACCGACCAACGCAAGACGGTCAAGTAGTGACAGTGTTCGTGGATTGACCCCGTTCCGCTGCAAGTATCTATCAAGAATTAGCAATCCCCACCCATCAGGCAAACAATCATCAAAAACACCGAATCCACCATCAAACGGACGAGGTTTTGCTATAAATACCCCACTGCGCAATGGTAACTCAAACGGAGATATAGAAAAACCAGAATTGAGCCACTCTGCCGAATATTCAAATGCACATAAACTCTCTTTGGTTAAAGCCAATCTGCCAACCAGTCTATTATCATATATTACCTCTATCCGCTTTATGCTATTCATTTTTCTTCCCTCTTTTACGTATAACACTTTGCTCATTCAATACATCATCTAATGACTGATATTGCTTCTGCGCAAAAAGAGCATCAAAATCAGAAAGCGCATTCAAAGCAAAGCCTACTTGAAGCAATCCTCTTAATGAAATCTCTCCCGTCTGCTCAAATCTGCGATAAGTAGCAAACTTGACTCCTGCTCTTGCTGCCAATCCTTCTTGAGTTAAGTCCAATTCAAGTCTCCGAACCTTGACTCTTGCTGCAATTTGCAAAGCAATATCACTGGGACTTGAAACATTAAAAGCTATTATATTATTCATAGTTTACATATCTGCCAATCAACAAACAAAATATTATTCAATACAAAAATAAGACTTATTCCTGAATATACCACCAAATTCAGAATTTATTTGCACCTCAAAATGAAAATCAACTTTACTTTATCTCCGTATTCATATATACGTACATTAAAGTAAAGCTAACAGAGGGAGAGAAAAAAAATGGCTTCGCCAAAGCCGAACCGAACTATATCTGCCGACTTTCTTTTTTTTGGCTGCAAAAGACACAGAAATCCTGCTCACAAAACAGACATGATTCGAGCCATTGTAAGACACAAGAGCCAACCCCAAAATCCGTAAAACCATCTCTGATTTTGCAACTCGAATCGGCGAAATAATCACCGATATGCCTTATCTTTGCGAACCGGATGTTTCGGAGCAAAAGAGAGCCATTTTTCTCTTTTTCCCTTCGTTTGAAGACAAACTAAGGTTAAAAACGTTAAATCTTCGATTTTCGGCGAAAAACAAGTAAATTTTTGAGCAGTCTATCTTTTAAGCCGTAAACTATTGATAATCAATTGGCATAATATGCTGCATCGGAAAATAAACAACCTAAGAATCATTGCCTTATACCCAATTTGAATTCCTAAATATTATGGCAGACAATTATATCGAAAGACAATACGAACAATATGAAGCCAGAAAAGCGGCTTGGGAAAAAGCACGCAAATATGGCAAAAAGAAAACGGGGATCACTCACCCTGCTAGAACTGAACAACCGGGCCAAACGACAACAGAGCCCCATCATTATAAAAGAGTATTTGTTACGGGAGGAGCCAATGGAATTGGTAAAGCCATTGTAGAAATATTCTGTAAAAGTGGGTATCGGGTGGCATTTTGCGACAAAGACGAAATAGCAGGAAAACGTACTGCAGAAGAAACAGGAGCCATTTTTCATCAAGTTGACATAAGCGACAAGGATATGCTTGAACACTGCATGCAATCCATCATTGAGGAATGGGATGACATTGATATTTTAATCAATAACGCAGGTATCAGTGACTTCTCTCCTATCACTGAAACAAGCATAGAAGATTTCGACAGGATTCTATCCATTAATCTACGCCCGGTATTTATTACTTCACGCTTTATAGCTATCCACCGTCAATCGCAAACAACATCCAATCCGTACGGAAGAATCATCAATATCTGCTCTACCAGGTATTTAATGAGTGAATCCGGCAGCGAGGGATATGCAGCTTCTAAAGGGGGAATCTATTCACTGACACACGCGTTAGCCTTGTCACTTGCCCAATTCCATATCACAGTCAATTCTATTGCGCCGGGCTGGATACAAACCCATGACTACGATCGTCTCCGTCCGGAGGACCATGCGCAACACCCTTCAAGAAGAGTCGGTAAACCGGAAGATATAGCCCGCATGTGTAGATTCCTTTGTGAAGAAGGAAATGACTTTATCAACGGTGAAAACATCACGATTGACGGAGGGATGACTAAAAAGATGATTTACACGGAATAATATAGTTCCGAACCAAACATACAGAAGTAAATGGAATATGGTATTATAACGTACTAAAACCATCTCCACTTTTCCACTCCATGATACATTTTACTTTAAAGTCCTTGTTTCTATTTAAATGATACTCCAAATAAAAAGCTGCCCGGAAAATTTCCGGGCAGCTTTTTATTTGCCTCCGTTCAAACAACGGAGTATTCTTTTACAGAAGTTTAAAACTTACGTGTGTTCAGGTTCTTGTCGACCAAAACGCCATCAATAGCTTTCAGATCAAACTTCACAGCGCGTTTCGCTTTCAGCTTCAGAATAAACAGATCGTTTGTTCCTTCGAGGGCTTCTTTAGCTCCGAGGTTAACAAATGTAGGATAGAGTGCTTTTGTACCATTGGTATGGAGTCTGTCATAAGTCAGATTTTCCATAGCTTTGAGGTTCAGAGGTTCTACACCCACGAATTCATAATCCTGCTGATTGTATGGCAACGCAAAACTCAACGCATTTACAGAGCGGAGGTTGACACCTTTTACAAGCACTTCAACAACATCACCCTTACTGTAATTCCGTTTAGCAGTACTGATTTCAATGGTACCATCCAGTTTCTCAATCGGCTCTTCACTTACACCATCTTCCAATTGTGTTGCCACTACAGAAATATCATAAGCGTCAATCAAACCATTCTGATCAATGTCGCCTACACTGATATAGCCTTCATAGTCGGAATCACCTTTTCTCAGACCGGTATAGTTGGTATACGAGGTTAAATCGTTATTGTCGATCTTACCATCGTTATTGATATCACCCTGCAAACGGCTCTCGGTTCCGGGAACTTTAAATACATACAATTCCCTACCCGAACCATAGTTGTTTACACCTTCTGTTACAGCCAGTTTGATATAGCGTGCAGTCGGACGTTCAGTAAATGTAAATACTTTCACATCACCATTACGTTTCCAGTCGATTGCTCCGGCCTCGGTCCAGTTTTCCTTATCCATACTATAATATACAGTACCTTTCAGGATCGTTCCGTTACCACCATCGGTACGTGGCAGGTATTCGAATTTATCCAGCTGGTTCACTGTTCTCAGATCGATAATCATATCATAAGGCAGTGCTTTTGCTCCATACTTCGTATGCCACATATCACCCAACTCGGCAAAGTCGAACAAACGATCGATATCAAATCCTTCCTGATTCTTCGCAGTTGTTTCACCCTTGATTCCGTGAAGAGCAAATTCCAGCGGATTAGCTTTTGTCTTAGCACCGAATTCAGCCCAATCCGAATAGCCATCCTTGTTTACGGCACGAATCTTAAATGTATAGTCTGTTTCAGCAGCCAGTCCGTCAAATAGCAACTCAGTATCCTTTATTGTTGTATACAGCATGCCATTGAATTCTATTTCATAGAAATCAGCATTCGGCACTTTGTTCCATGTCGGCTTCAAGGTATAAGCCTCAATATCTTCGGCAGCAATTCGGGCAGCAGGAGCGGTCAACGAACCGGAGGTTACTCTGTAATTATCGGCAGGTGCATATTGGAAGCCTTCGATATCCATTACAACTTGATTTTTAGTAATATCGGTAGCAGCCAGTTTCACAAGAACTTGAGGATTCTTAGTGATAACCTTCTTCTCAAATTCACTGCCCTTTGTAGCAAACTTATTCAAATTAGGAGCAGCGTCATAGAAGTATACGTTTTCACCTTTCCGGAAATCATCCATAGAAGACACTTCGGTCAACTTCACTTTGCCTTTACCTATCTGAGCAGAAACCTTCTTCGGCTTAGCAGTAACATTTACTCTGAATTCTGTGGCTTTCTCTTTTACAAAGCCGTCGAAATCACCCTGTGTAGGACGAATAGAAATCTTCACATTATTCTTTGAATCAACATTCGATTCAATGAAAGTAGTGGTTCCTTTACCCTCTTTATATGCTTCAGATATACCGTCATCGTCATATTCAACGGTCATCATGTGCTTATACGGATAGATTTCGTAGATACGAAGTCCCTTATTAATTTCAGCAACGTTATTATTAGGATTGGTCATCGGGATGATAGCTCCGTTCTTTACGAATACCGGAAGCTTCCAGAGAGGAGCGGCAAAATTGTTGAGAACACAGTTACCCTGATATTTCTCTCCGGTAAAATAATCGATCCACTCTCCTTCGGGCAAATAAATGCCATCACGGATATCATTGCCTTCAGCATCTGCTTTGGTAGCTTTGTAAATGGGGGCTACTAAAAAATCGGTACCATACATAAACTGATACTGCGTAGCTGTTCCCAAGGTGTAAGCATTCGGATATTCCAGGAACATGGCACGGATAAGCGGCATACCGGTTACAGCCTCTTTTGCAAAACTATAAGTGTAAGGCAGTAATTCCGATTTCAGTTTCAGATACCAGCGATTGATAGAAGTGGCAGGTTCGCCCAGAGCGTGAGGATACTTTTCATTAGATCCCCATCCGTCCATATTCAACTGCATCGGAGTGAAAGTTTTCCACTGGAAGTCTCTGGTGTTGACAATCATATTCTTGCCGCCAAAGATGCCATCCATATCCGAAGAAATATTAGGTTGGCCTGACAGGCCTGAACCGATATAGGTCGGGATATGGAAACGGATGTACTCCCATACACCGCCTGTCTGGTCACCCGACCAGATTCCGGCATATCGTTGCGTACCGGCCCAACCGTCAAGTGAAATAATGAACGGACGTGCATCGTTACCGTAATAAGGCATAATGTGACCCACATCTGCCACTCCATTCAATCCGAACGAATATCCCCAACCGACCCATGCTACGTCTGTTTTCAACACACGCACACCGGCATCTCTAACTTCTTTCACGATATCTCTTTGCAGCAATGCACTGACGCCTTCTTTCGGATGTAAATCCGATTGTGTCCACAATCCAATTTCAACGCCATTCTTACGGGCATAGTCACCCAGACTTTTCAGATTCTGAATGTTTCCGTCGAGTGTCTCCGTCTGTCCGTATCCGGCACCATATCCATCATTCGGCAGGAGCCAGCCCAACGGCATATCGTGATTCTTGTAACGGTCAATCACTGCACGGGCCGAGAACTGATAATTATTCTTTTCACCGTTCAATGATTCTTTGATTCCGCCATTATCTTTCTGACTTTCTTTATAACGCTTTCCATCTTCGAACAAGATTCCTTTTTCGTCTTCTTTCCAATAGTCGCGATTGTAAGCATTCAAATGTCCCTGATAGAAACCGAACTTGGGCAGCAACACCGGATTACCGGTCAACTGATAGAAATCATTCAACACGCCCACAGCTCCGTCGCTAACCATATAAAAGAGATCGAGATATGGAGAATCATGTGTAAGTTTCACTTTTCCCTTCTCGTCTGCACCGAAATCATATTTACCCGGTTTGAAGGTATACCACATCATACCATAGCCATTGGTCGACCAATAGAATGGCGCAGGAGAAGCTACTCCACCGTCAGTCCAACTATTCTCGTTTACAATATTAATGGCTTTTCCTTTGTGTGAAAAACGTCCGTTCTGCACACCGCCACCATAAAAATATTCATTGGGATTTTCTTTCAGGGTTACAGTCACTTTTCCCTTATCGAACAGTACGGGTTCTACCTCTTCAAAGGCAACAGTATTCTTTTCCAAGTCAATCACTTTCATCAAAGAAGTATTCTTGTCGATTTCCACTTTGATTTTCCCCGTAGTGATAGAGATGAGATTGCTGCCATCATTCAAGTTGAGTGTAGAAACTGTGTTTCTGGGATTGTTTACCAGAATTTGTGCTTCAGGTTTTGCTTCCGGATCACGGATGATTCCTCCGGCATTGTCCTGAAATACTCTGAAGATGTTTTCCCCGTAGAAATCGAATGTCATTCTCTGATTATTAGAGAATAATACTTCAATCGTTGTCGGATTGATTTTCTTTGCACTAACGATCTTCAAGTTTTGTTGTGTCACTTCTCTAACGATTTCGGACCTGTGCATTGCCTGCGCAGGCGAACCGGAAAACATCAGAGGCAAAGCGAGGGCGAACAGCACTGCTTTTCGCTGCCTACAATTACCAATTGCGTTTTTCATGATTTTTACTATAAAATTTCAACTAAATATTACTCCATTCTGTCAATAGATTGAATACGCAAAAATAGGCAAAAGTATTCATAAAAGACATATTTTATGAAAATAAATACAAGTAAATACGCTTGCTTCCTATAATTCAGGAAGTACTTTCGCACCTTATGCCTCTTTCCTCCTAATCATCAATCTCAAAACATGGGGATGTTCTTATACTAAACATCCCCATGTTGTCCACCTAAACATCCCCATGTTTTGATAGTAAACATCCCCATGTTTTCCTATGTGGCATTAGAACATAAGACTATCCGGTCAGCAAGATAAAGCACTTGCCTTGTTACGTAAGCTAACAACCGGTTCGTGATATCGGCAGACTACTTCCTTAAACACACATTATTTATAGAGGAAATTAGCCAATCAGAATGAAAATCTTAACTTTGCAGAACAAAAATGAAATCATATATGGAAAAGCTAAAAATGGAATCTGTGAGCATCGCAGAGGACAGCCTGAATAAAATAGCCGAACTCTTCCCAAACGTAGTCACTGAATCGATGGGTAAGGACGGACAACTACATAAAGCTATCGACTTTGATAAACTGAAATTCCTGCTTACAGCAAACCAAGCAGAAATGGGAGTGGTATATGATGACGACGAACGTTACGAATTAACATGGGTGGGCAAGAAGCAGGCGATAAGAGAGGTGGCGCATCCTATCCGAAAAACATTGCGTCCCTGCCCGGAAGAGAGCAGGAATTGGGAACAGACCCAAAACCTATACATCGAGGGAGACAATCTGGACGCAATGAAACTCCTGAAAAAGAGTTACGCAGGAAAGGTAGACGTTATCTATATCGATCCGCCTTACAACACGGGTAAAGACTTTATCTTCAATGATACATTCGCTCTTTCACAGGAAGAATCCGACGAGAAACAGGGAAGATATAATGAAGAAGGGCAACGATTGTTTCAGAATACGGAGGCTAACGGAAAGTTTCACTCCGATTGGTGTAGCATGATGTATGCCCGGCTGATGCTTGCCCGCACTCTGTTAAATGATAATGGCATCATTTTTATTTCCATTGATGATCACGAATTGGCAAATCTGATCAAAATAGGAAATGAAGTATTCAATGCTTCTAATTTCATCGATGTATTTAATTGGGCCAAGACGGAAACTCCGGAAAATCTCTCAAAAAAAAGTAAGCAAATCATCGAATACATCGTCTGTTATCAGAAGAAGAAAAACGACATGAAATTCCAGGGTCTGAAGAAGGAATCGGTCAGTTCGAACGGTTTGTTGAATCAACCGAATTCCGTTGGTATCCTGACCTTCCCCGCCAACAAAGTAGTCACTTCCATCCCCGACGGAGTGATCAAAGCAGGCATGTACGGAACAGATGCTTATGATGTGGAATTACTGGAAGACACCACCGTACGTGACGGACTGTTTACAGCCCCCGTCAAACTGAAAGCCAAATTCAAATGGAGCCAGGCGAATCTGGACAAAGAGATACAAAAAGGAACAACAATCAAAATACCGACTCTCAAGTTAAGTCCTTCGTACGAAAAGCTGGAATATGATCCGGAAGTTCCGCCCAACCTGATCAATCACAAAGTAGGAGTTGAAACCAATGAACAGGCCGGTAACCATCAACTACAGTTCTTTGATAAGAAAGTATTCAACTTTCCGAAACCTGTCAGCCTGATCCAATATTTATGTGAGTTTATCGACACCAAAAACAAAGATTGCATCGTGATGGATTTTTTCTCAGGAAGCGGTACGACCGCCGAAGCAGTTATGCGGATGAACATGAAACCACGTAAAAACAAGGTGAAATACATCCTCGTGCAACTGCCGGAAGATGTGACTGAAACAATAAAAAAGGCCAAAACTCCCAGTGAAAAAGAGATTATGCAGAATGCAATCGACTTCCTTACGGAAAACCATAAAGCATTGAACATCTGCGAACTGTCCAAAGAACGTATTCGACGTGCCGGAGACACAATTGAGGCGGAATGCAACCAGCGTAAATTAAAGGACCTCCCGGACATCGGTTTCCGTGTTTTTCGGATTGCCGACAGCAATATGAAGGACGTGTACTACAGTGCAAAGGAATATTCACAGAGTGATTTATTCTATTTCACTGATAATATCAAAGAAGACCGTACCGGACTCGATCTGCTTTATGGTTGCCTGACCAACCTGGGACTATCCCTGTCTCTACCACATGATGAAGAGGATATACATGGATATACGGTTTATTCTGTCGACAAGACCGAATTAATGGCATGTTTCGCAGAACAGATTCCCGAAAAAGTCTTCCGTGAAATAGCCGGCAGGCAACCGCGCCAGGTTGTTTTCCGCGATGCCTCATTCCGTGACAGTGCCGATCGTATCAATATAGACGAGATATTCAAAACATTATCTCCCGGTACTACGATCGAGATTCTTTAAACAGAGAAGGAAGATACAGAAATGAAATTAAAATTCAAACATCAGAAGTTTCAGGAAGACGCAGCAAAAGCGGTATGTGATGTCTTTGGCGGGCAGCCATACAAGATATTCGACTATCAAGTAGAGACCCGGAAGAAAGACGGACAGACCAGCTTTGAAAAGTTTACAGGATTCCGTAACCACCCTATCGTACCTCAACTCACAGATGAGATCGTTCTGAAACACATCCGGGATATCCAGCGTGCCCAACAAATCAAACCGTCGGAAGCGCTGGAAGGGAAATACAATCTCACCATCGAAATGGAGACGGGTGTAGGTAAAACGTATACCTACATCAAAACCATCTTTGAACTGAACAAACGCTACGGTTGGTGCAAGTTCATCATTGTCGTACCCAGTGTTGCCATCCGCGAAGGAGTCCACAAAAGCCTGGAGATTATGAAGGAACACTTTGCCTCGGATTACAGCACCCCTCTGTCTTATTTCATCTACGACTCCAAACAGTTGGGTGAATTGAACGCATTTGTCACAGACAGCAAAATCCATGTAATGATCATCAATTCACAGAAGTTCAATGCAACGAACAAAGATGCCCGCCGCATCTACATGAAGCTGGATGATTTTGGCGGAAACTGTCCCATCGATGTGATTGCGCAGATGAATCCGATACTGATTATCGACGAACCTCAGTCAGTAGAAGGAGCCAAAACAAAAGAGGGATTGAAACGATTCAATCCCCTGTTCACACTGCGTTATTCGGCTACACACCGCGAACTCTATAATCTGGTCTATCGCCTGGACGCAATGGAAGCTTACAACCTGCAACTGGTTAAGAAGATCGCTGTCAAGGGTATCTCTATCAGTGGGACAACAGCTACTGAAGGATTCGTTTATCTGGAAGGTTTGAACCTGTATCCGGACAAAAACCCGACTGCCAATATCGGATTCGAAGTAAAAAGAACCAAAGCAGTGAATCAGGTAGTACGAGCTCTGAAGATAAATGATGACTTGTATGCTAAATCAAACCATCTGGAAGAATACCGGAACGACTATGTAATTACAGATATCAACGGCGTTGAAGACTCCGTCACCTTCCGGAACGGCATCAAACTTTATGCAGGTGACGTAGCGGGTAGCGTCAACGAAACTCAACTACGACGTATCCAGATACGGGAAACCATCTTGTCACACATAGAAAAAGAACAGGAACTGTTTGAGAAAGACATCAAAGTTCTCTCCCTTTTCTTCATCGATGAAGTAGCCAAATACCGCCGGTATAACCCGGACGGAAAGGGAGAATATGCCGAGATTTTCGAACAGGAATATACCGATATCATAAAGCACCTGGATCCTTCGTTATTCAATCAGCCGGAATATATCGATTACCTGAAATCGACTGTGGCATCGAAAGCTCACGAAGGATACTTCTCCAAAGATAAAAAAGGAAAACTGATTGACAGTAAAACCGAGCGGGGAACCAAAGAATCGGCAGATGAAGATGCTTACGATTTGATTATGAAGAATAAAGAACGTCTGCTTGACCGGAAAGAGCCGATCCGCTTTATTTTCTCACATTCCGCTCTGCGGGAAGGATGGGACAACCCGAATGTCTTTCAGATCTGTACCCTGAAACAAAGTTCGGCAGAGGTACGCAAGCGTCAGGAAGTGGGACGAGGGCTGCGCCTCTGTGTAAACGGACAGGGAGATCGCATGGACGCCAACGTTTTAGGCGAAGAAGTGCATCGTGTCAACCTACTGACCGTGATAGCCAGCGAATCGTACGAATCGTTTGCCAAAGGCTTACAGACAGAAATGGCGGAAGCCATAGCCGACCGTCCACAGAAAGTAACCATCCAATTATTCAAGGACCAGTCGCTCCGATTAGCTAACGGTGAAACCATCATAGCCACCGAAGATATAGCACAAAGTATCTACGACTCTTTACTTGAAAACAAGTACATCAAGAAAGGAGAACTGACAGACAAATTCTATGAAGACCGTAAACAGGGAGAAGTGATTTTCGACGACGAGCTCACCGATTATAAGGCGTCTATCATGACCATCCTGGCCTCTATCTATAATCCAAGGGAGATGCAGCCGAACGATGCAAGGAAAAGTAAGATAAATCTTCGGTTGTCAAAAGATAAACTTGAAAACAGCAAACTTCAGGAACTGTTAAAACTGCTATGCAGTAAGTCAACCTACACCGTAAAGTTTGACGAAAAAGAATTGGTAGAGAGAGCGATCGAAAGTTTAAATGAAAAGTTAAGAGTATCCCAGCTCTATCTTTCTGTCATTACAGGCCAAATGGAAAAAATCAAGTCCAAAGCAGCTTTAATTTCGGGAGAGGCATTTAAGGTAGATGCCAATCAGGCGCACTATGAAAAGATAGATGCCATGGCAAACGATCAAGTAAAATATGACTTACTCGGTAAACTCACAGACGCCACCAATCTGACCCGACAGGCAGTTGCTCAGATTCTCTCCCGGATAAAACCGAATGTATTCGGCCAATTCAAAAACAATCCCGAGGATTTTATTATCAAGGCTTCGGAACTGATTAACGAAGAAAAAGCATGTCTGATAGTAAAACATATCGAATATACCCCAATCGACCAGTACTATGATGTATCGGTCTTTACCCGGGCAACTATTCAGGGGCGTTTGGGAGTAAACACAATAAAAGCAGATAAACATCTGTACGATCATGTGAGATTCGACTCCCAAAATGAAAAAACATTCATGGAAAGACTGGAAGAAAACGACGAAATAGAAGCTTATGTAAAACTACCCGGCAATTTCTATATCCCTACTCCGATGGGAAAATACCATCCGGACTGGGCCATCGTCTTCAAACAAAAGTTATCGAAGTATCCTTATTTTATTGCCGAAACCAAAGCCAGCGATTCCTCCCTACAAGATCGGAGAATAGAAGAGGCAAAGATCGAATGTGCCAAAAAACATTTTGCGAAGACAAACGGTGGGAAGCTTAAATATAATAAAGTAAGCTCCTTCGAAGAACTCTTGAAAATCGTCACACAAGAATCCGTTTAAATCCAATAAAGTAGCATGTTTCATTCCTTCCAGACCTCCATTGCCGGCATCGAATTGCCCCGCTTGTTTACTTATCCCTTCCATTACACTCCTCATCCGTTATGTGTAATGGCAGCAGGAGAAGTACAGGCTTACATAAATAAGCAGACAAGATGGAAAGAAGAATTGGACAAAGGAAAAATGTTCGGCGTATTGATAGTCCGTACTTCTAACGGACAAACGGGATATTTGGCTGCTTTTTCGGGTAATTTGTGCGGAAGCAATTCACACTCTTTCTTTGTACCGCCGGTATACGATCTGTTGAAACCGGATGGTTTCTTCAAGATAGAAGAAGAACAAATCTCGGCTATCAATCACCAAATCGGACAGTTACAAAACTGCGACCGATATCTGGAACTCCAACAAAAGATGGAGAGAGAAACAGCTTCCTCACAGCAGGCATTGTCAGAGGCCAGAAAAGTTCTGAAAGCAGCAAAAGAAAAACGGGAACAGCGCAGACTTCACCGACCGAACGAAAATGAACAAGCTGCCATGATTCGCGAAAGTCAATACCAGAAAGCAGAATTCAAGCGTTTGGAAAGATACTGGAAAGAACAAATTTCCGAAATAAAGACAGAACTGGAAAGTTTCTCGTCACAGATAGAGGCTCTCAAAGCCGAACGCAGAAATCGTTCGGCAGCATTGCAACAAAAGCTATTCCAACAGTTCAACTTCCTGAATGCCAAGGGGGAAACTAAAAATTTGTGTGCTATCTTCGAAGAAACCGTTCAAAAAACGCCACCTGCCGGAGCAGGTGAATGTGCTGCCCCGAAACTATTGCAATATGCTTATCTAAGCGGATTAAGCCCCATTGCCATGGCCGAATTCTGGTGGGGGGAATCTCCTAAGACAGAGATCAGACACCACGGTTATTATTATCCGTCTTGCAGAGGAAAATGCGAACCCATTTTGCGACACATGTTGCAAGGTCTCAATGTAGAGCCAGCACCCTCAGAAAGATACTCTTTATCACAAAATATGCCGGAGATTCTTTTCGAAGACCAATGGCTTTTAGTTCTTCATAAACCCGAAGGAGTACTCTCCGTACCCGGAAAGTCAGAAGAACAATCGATCTACAGTCTGCTTAGAGCCCGCTATCCTAAAGCGACAGGTCCCCTCGTTGTACATCGATTGGATATGGCCACTTCAGGATTACTGCTGGCTGCCAAGACCCAAGAAGTACACCGGCACCTACAGGCCCAGTTTGAAAACCGAAGCATCAAAAAACGATATATAGCTCTATTGGATGGTATCCTTCCGGAAGAAGAAGGAGTTATCGATCTTCCCATCTGTCCGGATTATCTTGACAGACCCAGACAAATGGTGAACGAAGAGCTAGGAAAAACAGCTATCACCCGATATCAGGTGATGGATCGGAAAAACGGACAGACCCGTATTGCTTTCTTCCCGCTGACGGGACGGACACATCAGTTGCGTGTACATGCAGCTCATCCGTTGGGATTAAACTGCCCTATCGTAGGAGACGAGCTTTATGGACGGAAGGCAGAACGCCTTTATCTGCATGCCGAATATCTGGAATTCATCCACCCCGTATCCGGGCAAAGAATGGTCATCGAAAAGAAAGCTGAATTTTAATTGATAAATCATGATAGAACAACCTTCCCCAAAAGTATATGATGAACTTCTTTCCATCTGGGAAGAAGCTGTCCGAAGCACACACCATTTCCTGACCGAAGCAGACATACAATTTTATAAGCCGCTGATCCGACATGAATATCTTGCCGCAGTCCAATTGTACATCATTCGCGAAGATTCAGGAACTATTGCAGCCTTCATGGGATTAAGCAATGATTGCATAGAAATGTTGTTTGTCCGTCCGAATGCCCATGGACATGGCTACGGTAGTCGGCTGGTTGAATTTGCCATTCGGAAAAAACGAATCTATAAAGTAGACGTAAACGAACAAAATGCAGCAGCACTGGGATTCTATTTACATATGGGATTTGAGACTACCGGTCGCGATGCATTGGATGCAATAGGTAAGTCATTCCCCATTTTACACCTGCAAATTCCTCCCATCCGACTCCGAAAAGCAACTCTTGAGGATATAGATCTGCTTAGAACCCTATTTACACAAAGCGTGCAGAATACCTGTTCGGCTGACTATAACAGGTTACAAATCCAAGCATGGACCGGACGGGGAACTCTACAACGTTGGCATGAACTGTTTCAAAGCGACCTATACTTTCTGTTGGCAGAAGACAGCAGAAAGTCTCAAGTGGCAGGATTCACATCTGTCAACTCTAAAGGATATCTGCATAGCATGTTCGTACATCCCGACTATCAACGCCAGGGAATAGCTTCGCGCCTATTGCTAAAAGCAGAAGGGTATGTCCGTATCCGTCAAGGCGTATCTGTCTATTCGGAAGTGAGCATCACTGCCCGCCCATTTTTTGAGAAACACGGCTACAATATCGAAAAAGAACAAACAGTATCTGTTGGTGACATAGAAATGACTAATTTCTTGATGTATAAACGAATTTAACAGAACGAACTGAGATTTTTTTATAGCTTTGCGATAGATTACCATTTAAAATCAGCTCATGTTAAAATCAAAATATCTGTTTCTTTCACTTATTTGCCTGCTGACATCGTTCCGACTCCATGCTCAATTTATGGATTACGGCTCGGATCCTGCTAAATTCAAATGGAATATCGCGAGATTACCCCACTACAATCTGGTTTATCCGCAAGGAAACGATTCCATGGCTTACCGTTATGCCCTCTTTCTCGAGAATGTTTATCCACACATGTCAAAGACCATTGGAAAACCGATCAAAGCTAAGTTTCCGGTCATTCTTCATCCGGGCAACATGCAATCCAACGGAATGGTATCCTGGGCTCCCCGACGAATGGAACTTATTACAACGCCTTCTTCGGATCTGAATAACCAAAGTTGGGATAAGCATCTGGTACTGCACGAGTCACGCCATGTTTTCCAGACAGGAAAGGTAATGCACGGCATTTTCAAACCGCTCTATTATATAATAGGTGAACAGGCAGCCGGAGTAGCCTCTTTTTTCTTGCCGGTATGGTTTCTTGAAGGAGATGCCGTAAGTACGGAGACTGCCATGTCTAACGGTGGTCGTGGACGACTACCGGAATTTAACATGGTCTACCGTGCCCAAATGTTAGGAGGAAAAAAGAACTATTCCTTCGACAAGTGGCTAATGGGATCTTACAAAAACTATACTGGTACCTACTATGCACTGGGGTTTGATATGACCTCTTATGCTCGTCAACGCTACGGAGCCGATATTTGGGATAAAAGCACCGGTAGATACATTCGGAACCTACTGTTCGAAGGTTCATTTAAGCATTATACGGGCAGTAGTTTTAAGCGTCTCCAACATGATACGTTCGACTTCCTGCGTGCAGAGTGGGAGAAACAGGATACTTGTACACAGTCCCCGCAATATCTATCACCTACAAAAGAGACTTATACCTCCTATCGATACCCACAACCCATCAACGATTCTATAGTGATTGCCGTAAAGTCGGGATTGAAAGATATCAACTCTTTAGTGATCATCAATAATGGCAGAGAAAAACATCTGGACTATATAGGTAGTATTAATAGCCGTTTGAGCTATCGAAACGGCCGGGTTTACTGGAGCGAACTAGTACCCGGACTACGTTGGACACACCAGAATTACTCAATTATAAAGTACTATGATCTGGATAAGAAAAACATAAAAACCCTCACTCCCCGACAACGTTATTTATCCCCGGCCATTGACGAGCAAGGACAGCACATTGCCGTTTCACGTCCTACAGTCGAAGGTAAAAACCAACTCGTGCTGATACAAGCAGAAAAAGGTAATGAACTCGCTGCTTTCGACGTTCCCGATAATGCATTTATCAAAGAACTGACATTTGCAGGAGGCGACACAATTATCTCGATAGCTGTCGCAGATTCCGGTATCCGCCTGTTACAATTCAACTTCGGAAACGGAATATGGAAAGAACTGCTAAAAACAGCTTCCGCCAATATCACTTCTCCTGTTTGGAAAGATGGAAAAATCTTTTTCGAATCGGGAGCCAACGGCACCAACAACATCTACAGCCTCAATCCGGCAGACGGACAAGTCCGCCGAATGACAGCTGCCCGCTTCGGAGCTTTCGATCCTTCTTTTGGATCGTCAGACGGACGTTTGTTCTTCTCTGATTACCAAGCCGACGGATATCGCATTGCCTCACTCCCGACTGACAGTATGCTCTTTGAAAAGACAGATCTCAACCGGCCGGCTTCCATGCCATTTGTTGAAACACTTGCCGCTCAAGAGCAATTCAACCTGGACTCGGCACGTCTGACATCAGTCGATTTCAATCCGAAACGTTATAGAAAAGCGGAACATACGTTCAAAATTCACAGCTGGGCCCCTTTCTATTATGATGTGGCTGAGGCAATGAACTCAGGTGCCAGCGATCTGAGTACAATAGTAAAACCCGGAGCAACCCTGATGTCCCAAAATACCCTGAACACAGCCATCATGCAGGCCGGATGGTATATAGACAAAGGCTATCATCATGGTAAACTGTCATTTATCTATCAAGGCTGGTTCCCCGTTATCAATCTGTCGGTAGACTATGGTGATAAAGCTTTCAATGTAGACTGGACACAGAATGACAAAGGGCAAGACATTACACAGGGCCATTATACCCAACGAAATCTGGTGGAAGCAGAAGCACGTGTCTATCTCCCTTTCAACTTAACACACAACCAACGAATACGAGGCATACAACCGGCTCTGACTTATTATTTTACCAATAATAAATATCAGGAATATCACAGTCGGAAATTCCATAACTTCCAATATATCCTACCGGAAATTCTATTCTATGATTACAGACGAAAAGCTCAGCGAGACATTCTCCCCCGCACAGGCTATCAATTACGTTTGCAATACCTGAAGACTCCATTCAATTCTGAAAATTACGGAAGCCTGTATGCCGCCCACCTGACTACTTACTGGCCGGGAATCATCAGGAATCATGGGCTGATGATCCGTGTCGGCTATCAGTATCAGGATATTGACAACAAAGCATTATACCTTCCCAAACATCTTTTGGAAAAACCCCGAGGATACCATTTCCAGTATCAAACCCGCCAACAATGGGCCTTCAAAACAGATTATGCTTTACCCCTGCTGTCACCCGATTGGAGCATCGGCTCACTTATTTACATCCGTCGGTTGCGTGCAAACCTCTTTTATGATCTATCGCGCAATCAAGCCAGTTCTAAAAGTAGGTGGAGTAACCAAAGTTCATACGGAGGCGATCTGATTTTCGACTGGAATGTACTACGAATGAGTTATCCGCTTACAACAGGCATACGCTTGATACAGCCGATCGATTATGGCAAATTTCAAGTAGAGGCACTGTTTTCAATCAGTTTCTGACATTGGGTGCAAGTTACTTTATTTCAAAATTTTCCGAACTAAAGTTTCCATAATATCTGCCACAGATAGCGGTAAAGGTTCCCCCTCCTCTCTTCGCAATTCATCTGTCATGAGATGGTCTGTGCACTGATTTTCCCAATAGATATCATGTATACTTGCTTGGATACGGTTAAACAAACGCATAAAACTCCGTTCACACCCTGACCATTCCTACTCTTATTTCCGATTAAAACACTTAAAATCAGCATATAAACTTCATATTTAACCGCAAGATCCGTATCTTAGCTGTTAAGATGAAAAATGAAAACCGTCAAAAGTCAGCTTGCTCCCATCGCTCCGCCACTTTGCATAGAGGGTTCTTTATCTGCCTATCAATTCCCTATACTCACCGGGAGTCTTTTCAGTGATACTCTGAAACTGCTTAATAAAATAAGGTACGCTGTTGAAACCGGACTCAAAAGCTATTTGCGAAACAGACAAGTTTGAATATGACAGTAATTTACAAGCATGTTCTATCCGGATTTCTGCCAGACACTGAAAAATACTTTTGTCTGTCCGTTGTTTAAAGTAACGGCAAAGTGCAGAAGGATTCTGCTTTACATAATCAGCCACTTCTTGCAGGAGAACTTTCTCTTTAAAATGATTAAATAAATAGGTATACACTTTATTGACCGGTTCATTCACTTCCAGAAGCCTATTAGAACCATTGTAGGCTACATCAGAAAGTAATTTAATATTCCGACATTCAGTCAGTCTCCCCAAGATACGTAATATAGTGATCAAACGATTAGTATGTTTTAAGAGATCCATCTCCTGAAACAATTCTTTGACCTCATCATACAACCCTTTATCATAAAAGCGAACGCCATATTGACTTTTTCTCAGTAGACGATAAATCTCTTGATAATCAGGCAAATTTTCTATATGTACAGGAAATATGTCCGGAAGAAACTGTAAGGCTTCTCCGGCACTGCATACAGTGTTCGCAACAGGATTCAGTTTTGAATTACAAAGATGCAGATGAGGCACATTGCTCCCTATCAAAGCAATATCCCCTTCTTGAAAGTCCGCGACTCCTTCTCCTACAAACTGTTTTCCACTCCCTTGAGTGAAGAGCATAATTTCGTATTCCGCATGCTTGTGTCGGGGTAACACAAATTGCGGATAGATAATATGACTGCATGAGGTATCAATCTCATGTATAATTTTTCGTTCTAAAATAGCCATAAAGATCCATTTGGATTCCGAATGCAAATATACAGAAATATACTGCAAATAAAATAGAATCCCATTAGAAAGACAATGTGTAACTTTGCCACATCTGATAGGTTTGTCGTAAAAAACATAAATCGCTAAAGCCTCTATCCATGAGCTATATAAATCTCTATATTATTTATGACTGATAAATACTATCATATATATTCAAACAAATCAATAAAATAAGATACAATGAAAGCAAATGATTTACTATCCCAATTTGGTGATCATCGCCAAAGAGTTCAAAGCGCCATTACCTCCGTTTGCGAAGGAAGAGGGATTCTTCTGGTAGATGACGAAAACCGAGAAAATGAAGGAGACCTGATCTTCTCTGCCCAAAGTATGACAGAAGCAGACATGGCCATAATGATACGGCATTGTAGTGGCATTGTTTGTCTGTGCATCACGGAGGAGAAAGCCCGACAACTGAACTTACCGTTAATGGTGGAGCAAAACACCAGTAAATATGGTACCGCATTCACCATTTCGATCGAAGCAGCAGAGGGAGTGACCACCGGAGTATCAGCAGCCGACCGCATACAGACTATCCGGACGGCCATTGCCCCCAATGCCACTCCCGAATCTCTTCATCATCCCGGACATATATTCCCATTGATAGCCCGTTCCGGCGGAATCAAAGAACGGAGCGGTCACACCGAAGGCAGCATAGACCTGATGAAACTGGCAGGACTTGCACCCTGTGCTGTACTTTGTGAATTGACCAATGATGACGGAACTATGGCGCGCTTACCCGAAATCATAGAATTCGGGCTAGAACACAAATATCCGGTAGTGACAATCAATGATTTAAAAGAATATCAGACAGCCCCCGACTTCCTTCCCAAGCTGGTAGGCTCCTTCTCTTGTCCGGCAGCCGAAAATCCGACTACTGCCATTATGGAAGCAGCATTCCGTCACCACTATATGCACTACAGATATATCAACTGTGAAGTCGGTCCCGAAAATCTGGCGGCTGCCATACAGGGTGCAAAAGCCATGGGATGGAGAGGATTCAACTGCTCTCTGCCTAACAAGGTGGAAATCATCCGATACTTGGACGAATTAGGAGAATCGGCAAAAATCATCGGTGCAGTGAATACAGTTGTCATTGGAGACGATCAGAGGGCTACCGGAGAAAACACAGATGGAAAAGGTTTTGTAAAAGCCATTTCGGAAATTATCACCATCCAAGACAAGAAGATTGCCTTGTTAGGTGCTGGCGGTGCTGCCCGTGCCATCGCTGTCGAAATGGCTCTGGCGGGAGTGAAAGAGATCACTATCTTGAACAGAAACAGAGACAAAGGCCAGGCATTGGCAGATTTACTGAACAGCCAAACGGTTGCAACTGCCAGATTTGTACTTTGGGACCATCCTTATCGGTTTTCCACAGATATCGACATTGTCATCAATGCCACCTCAGTAGGGCTTTATCCCAACGTAGACCAACGCTTGAACATAGACACAGATACCTTATTGCCACATATGGTAGTAGCCGACTGCATCCCCAACCCGGTATACACCCAACTGTTGAGAGATGCGGTCCGCCGCGGTTGTTGTCATGTATTGCCCGGAATGAAAATGCTGGTCTATCAAGCGGTCATTGCCATAAAATACTGGTCAGGAGTTGATGTCGATCCGGATATAATGCTGGAAAAATTAAAAGAAGTAGTAAAGCCTGCTTAGATTTTCCTTAAATAAATTTTTATAAGAGTTTTATCGGTCTGTTCTTGAGTTTCTTTTCGGTCTATCTTTCCGTTTTTATTCATTACATAGCCTACCATGCTCCTCAAAAAAACGAGAAAAGATCTTTGAAAACAAATCTCAAGACAATCTCAAGTAAAATTTAAACAGAGACTTAAGAATCCGAAAACAAAGTCACTAGAAACACATGGATGACTATAGATTTCAATCTTTCCGGGTTACCAATAACCACCGAATGATTCTCTATAGTCATCCCCAAAATTATCTTGTCACCAACTCTATGATTTATAAATAAGGTATAATCGTTATATAAATGCCTGTAATGATGGCCGAAGTGATTACTCCTGAAATGTTGGCTCCTAATGCATCACCCAAAATAAAAGAATTCGGATTATCTTTACTTACCAACTTTTGAGCCACTTTTGCCGTAGTGGGTACACAGCTTACGGCTGCAATGCCGATCACCGGATTATAGTTCCCTTTCTTAATGAAATACATAATGTACCCTCCCATGATGCCTCCGATACCCGACAGTAACAAAGCAAGCATACCTAATACTAACAGTTTAAGAATCTTCGGATCGAGTAACAAATGTGCGTCGCAAAGTACACCCAATAATAATCCTAACATAAAAGTAGAACCATAGAGCAACGGACCGCTCACAAAATCATATATATGCTTCATACCGGATTCACGTACTGCCACTCCCAGGAATAGCGAAAAGAACAATGGTGAAGCAACCGGAAACAAGAAACACAATACTGCACACAGGATTGCAGAAAAAGCCAGCTTCACTTTCGCATCATAATTTTTAGGAGCTTTCTTTTCTACCATCTTGATAGCACGCAGACGTTTAGGAATCAGTAATTTCACCAAATAAGGATATCCCCCGTAAGTCAATCCCAGATAAAGATAAGCCACCACCGTAATAGGTACAAACAGGTGTTTGGCCAAAGCAAGCGATGTAAACAAAACCATCGGACCATCAGCTCCGCCTACCATTGCCACTGAAGCACTTTCTTTTAAAGACAGTCCCAGACCGGAAGCAATAGGCACTGTCAAGAATGTACCCAATTCAGCACATAAAGCAAGAAAAATGCTGGCAAACGGTTTCTGCAATAGGAATCCCACATCAAGCAATGTACCGATTCCCATAAATACAAAGCAGGCTATCAATCCGTTACTAAAGGTCAATGTGTATACCGGTTGCAGAAAGTCAATCTGCATCGTGTTCATCAATGCGTCGGTATCCGACAGCATCGGATCTAAAAAAAGATTCCCCAATGTTCCGTCGGGCATAATCAGTGTTCCACAATTAATAGCTACCATTCCCAGGCCCATCGGAATCATCACCATTGGCTCGAGTACCCCTTTCCAGCCTAAATAAATGAGCAGAAACCCCAAAGCTATTAAAAACATACGGGCACTGGCCAGAAACCATCCGCTGGCTATCATTGTTCCAAATCCCTGAAACAGGGTTCCAAAGTCTATACTTTCCATACTATCAAGATTTATTGTTTTTTATTGGTTGAGGATGTCTTATTATTTTTTTTATCATGCTGTAACATCTGTTCTTCTTTCCGAAGAAACATCGTTCTTGTGTCTTCCGGATAAAAATAATCCATTAAACCTCTCTCCGATTCACCGGGACTGACACCATGATAAAACCCACGATTATCTCCGGGATGTTTTGTGACCCCCCTGCTGAAGTCTTCACGCCCATCACTGCCATACTCCTCATCACTCAGAGCACTTTCAGTTATTAACGTAGCTACTTTCTGATGCAGTTTCCGAATACGCTTCAGCCGGGTCAATTCTTCCTGGTGCGAACTATAAAAAGCCAACGAATCAGCTGCAGAGGCAATCAACTTTATCACCCCGGCAACGAAAAAACCAATGACGAAGGTAAGCCCCATCATGGCAAAAGTGGATAACAATAAGCTAAACATAACACAGTATGATTTTAGATTGAAAAATAAAATGCAATGTATACCGACCGCCGGAAAATACAAGACGCACCTTCCCGGCATTTATCAGAATGGATAAATGGGGTTACCCAATCACTTCAATACAGAAGTGTAGAATCGGAAAGCTAAATCAGGATATGCTCTAACGAGTATACATAATACCCGCTGGAATATTTAATGAAGTTATGATTGAAGTCCGGATAAGTATCTCCCCTCTCCGATTGATGGAAAAGTGAGGCATTGAGCAGCCGGATAGCAGTCTGCAATTTGAGTTTCAAAATTTTGGAAGAACTTAGTTCCCGTGAAAAAGAACTATGGGGAAGAATAGCATCACACACTTTGGATTCAGCCGTCTCATCATTGAATAAAGAATGGTCTCCGGCATATTGTGATACAAAGGTGGCAGTAACTTCGGCGGGAAGTTCTGCAGTTTCTTCTATAGAAGCGGTATAACCGGCTCCATACACAAAAAAGATACCTATCAATATGCAGAATATGTACTTTATCATAGTAGTTGCAAACGTAGCAATAAATTTGAGAAAAAATAGAATTCGTTGTCTAATTAACGAATATTTTATAATGATTGTTCCGGATATAAACGGATAAATGACAAAAAAAGCGGAGAATCATCCGATTCCCCGCTTCTTATTCATATAATATAGATTGTGTTTAATTACATGGTAACCTGCTTTGCAAGCAGTTTTTGAAGTTTGCCATTTAACAGCTGGCACATTGTTCCATTTCCCATTGCTTGGTAACGTTTGATACGATACTGCAACATCATAATTTCATTTGCATTCTTTTTCATAATTTTGGTCCTCTTTTTTTGCTCTCCACGTTTTGAAGAGCGGTTTTACATCTTGTTTTCTTTATTAACACTGCAAAGATACGAAATGTTTTCGAAAATATGTTCTAAAACATAAGAAAAGTGTATCGTTAGTTGATTTTTCTTTTTATAAGGCCTGATTTGGCAAGTGTATATTACAAATATATTGCATAACTTTGCGCTTTATCAAGAAAAACGACTATGCTCAAACAGATACCCCACACATACACCATCATTTCTTCGGTCATTCTACTCTGTGCAGTGCTTTCCTGGATCATTCCTGCCGGAGAATATATGCGAGAGACAATCGACGTAAACGGTATTTCCCGCACTGTCATCGTAGACCATTCTTTCCACCGGGTAGAACAGACGCCCCAGACCTGGCAAGTGTTCAGCTCCCTTCTTGAAGGCTTCGAACGTCAGGCAGGGATTATAGCTTTCTTACTGATTATGGGAGGTGCCTTTCAAATAATGAATAGCAGCCGTGCTATTGATACCGGCATTTTTTCATTTCTGAATTTCACGAAAGGACTTGAAAAACACCGACTGATCAAAATACTGGGAGTAAACAATGTAGTGATATCCTTAGTCATCATCCTTTTCAGCCTTTTCGGTTCCGTATTCGGTATGAGTGAAGAGACACTGGCCTTCGTCATCATCATTGTCCCACTTGCCATATCAATGGGATATGACTCCATCACCGGGCTGTGTATGGTATACGTAGCTGCCCATATCGGCTTTTCCGGTGCAGTACTGAATCCTTTTACGATCGGCATTGCGCAAGGTTTGTCTGATCTCCCGTTGTTCTCCGGATTTGAATACCGTATGTTTTGTTGGCTGGTACTGACCACCGCCCTGATTGTTTGCGTACTCAGATATGCCGCTGTCGTCAAAAAGCATCCGGAAAAATCACCTATGTATCATGCTGACGCTTATTGGCGGAAACGGGAAAAAGAAAGCTGTGGAGAGATATCCCATGTAACGACTCGCCAAGCATGGATCGTATACCTATTGTTACTCGTGTCCTTGGGGTTGTTCTCCATCATCTACCCGATCAGTACTTTTTCAGTAGGTGAAGCATCAGTCACCTGCTATGCAGTTCCCACCTTATCTATCTTGTTTGCAGTTTTCGGTTGGCTGGGTTTACGCAAATCCAACCAGTTCTTTATATTGACCTTACTCGCATTCACTATTCTTTTCCTGATTATCGGTGTCATGGGTCATGGCTGGTATTTACCGGAGATATCCGCCATCTTTCTGGCAATGGGCATTCTTTCGGGGTTTGCCAATAGTGAACATGCAGATGCTATCATCAAGCAACTCATGGATGGAGCCAAAGACATGTTGTCGGCCGCCATAGTTGTGGGACTGGCCGGAGGGATTATTCAAATACTGCAAGACGGACATATCATCGACCCCATTTTACATTCTTTGGCTTCACTGATGGGAGAAGCTGGAAAAATAGTATCTTTGGGGGTGATGTATCTGATACAGACACTCATTAACCTGATTATCCCTTCCGGGTCCGCCAAAGCAGCGTTAACCATGCCTATCATGGCACCCTTTTCCGATGTCATCGGACTTTCGCGGCAAGCTACGGTAATGGCTTATCAGTTTGGTGACGGATTTACCAATATGATCACCCCTACTTCTGCTGTATTGATGGGTGCCTTAGGCATTGCCCGCATACCTTATGAGATTTGGGTAAAATGGTTCTGGAAGATACTTCTTTTATTCATTATCCTAGGAATGGTACTACTGATTCCCACGGTACTTTTCCCATTGAATGGATTTTAGAGTTCCGTTCTCTTTCCTTCACCCGGAAAATGGAAAAGAGCCGGACTCCGAAGAATGTAAACCAGAATTTTCATAAATGACCATAAAGATACCGAAAGATTAAAGTAGAAAACAGTAATTCCGGAAAGATGAAACAAAAAGAGAAAGAAATCAAAACTAAATATATGAACCAAAAGCATTCACTCCCCCCTCTCCTTAAGAGAGGAACGGGGGTGAGGCCTTACTTAACAACAAATTGTATGAAAACCCTAACCCGCTTTCTAATCATTCCGATGTTGTCGGTTGCGTTCTTTTCATGCAGTGAGTCCCATTTCCTGAAAGATGTGGCTTACCGAAACCAAGTGACGCAAGATTTTGAAATGAAGAAGCAGCAACTTCCCAATGGAGAGTTGTTTGCAGTGTTTAATGAAAAGCTCACCATTCCCGAACAAGAGGCTTTAATGTTCCTCTATGCCTACATGCCTACAGGTGACGTAACGGATTATACAGGCGACTACTATCTGGAAAATGTCAGACTCTCCGATCAGGCACGTCAGGAAATGCCTTGGGGAAAAGAAATCCCCGATGACGTATTCCGTCATTTTGTGCTCCCCATTCGGGTAAACAATGAAAACCTGGATGACTCACGCCGGGTGTTTTACAATGAACTGAAAGACCGTGTGAAGAATCTGTCATTGCACGACGCTGTACTCGAGGTAAACCACTGGTGCCACGAAAAGGTAATCTACACCCCAAGTGATGCCCGTACGAGTTCTCCACTCGCTTCCGTAAAAACCGCTTATGGTCGCTGTGGTGAAGAATCCACCTTCACCGTAGCAGCTCTCCGCTCGGTAGGTATTCCGGCACGACAGGTATATACTCCGCGTTGGGCACATACCGACGACAACCATGCATGGGTAGAAGCCTGGGTAGATGGCAAATGGTATTTCTTTGGTGCCTGCGAACCGGAACCGGTTTTGAATCTGGGTTGGTTTAATGCTCCCGCCAGTCGTGGTATGCTGATGCATACAAAGGTATTCGGACGCTATACCGGACAAGAAGAAATCATGTACGAAACTCCGAATTATACAGAGATCAACGTGATTGACAATTATGCTCCGACTGCCAAAGGTTCCGTACTCGTGACAGATGCCGAAGGCCAGCCGGTAGCCGATGCTACCGTAGAGTTCAAGGTCTATAACTACGCTGAATTTTATACGGTGGCCACCAAACATACAGACCAGAGCGGGCATGCATCATTGACTGCCGGCAAGGGTGATATGTTGGTATGGGCCTCCAAAGACGGACGGTTCGGTTATTCTAAACTATCATTCGGCAAAGACAATGAACAGAAGATCACACTGGACAAAAACGCCGGTGAAACCTATTCGCTTCCACTGGATATCGTTCCTCCTGCCGAAGGCGCCAACCTGCCCGAAGTGACTCCGGAACAACGTACTGAAAATGATCGGCGCATGGCACAGGAAGATTCTATCCGCAACGCATACGTAGCCACTTTCATTACCGAAGAGCAAGCTCGGACTTTTGCCAAAGAGAATAAGCTGGATGAAACCGAAACAGTACGCTTACTGATAGCTTCCAGAGGTAACCACCAGACTTTAACCGATTTCCTTTCTGATGCTGTAAAAGCCGATAAGGCCGGTCAGGCTATCAGCCTGCTGAAAGTAATCTCGGCCAAAGACCTGAGAGACGTAAGCCCGGAAGTATTGAACGACCATCTGAATAACTCCGGCCTGCCCGCTTCTGAAGATTTCTGTAGCAACGTACTGAACCCGCGTGTAGCCAATGAAATGATCACTCCTTACAAAGCATTCTTCCGGAAAGAGATTCCGGCAAGTGAAGCAGAAGCCTTCCGCAAAAATCCACAAGCTTTGGTAGAATGGTGTAAAAAAGAGATCACAATCAATAACGAATTAAACTCACAACGTATACCAATGTCACCAATGGGTGTATGGAAAGCCCGGGTAGCAGACGAGAAATCCCGTAACATTTTCTTTGTATCCATGGCCCGTAGCCTGGGGATTCCTGCCTGGATAGATGAAGTGACCGGCAAGATTCAATATCGGACTTTCAATGACAACAACCTCAAGAACGGCAAGGTCTATGATGTCGATTTTGAAGCCGCACAGCAAACGCAGGCACCAACCGGAACGCTCGTAGCCCGCTACCGGCCGATCCCTTCGTTGAGTGATCCAAAATACTATTCACACTTCACCCTCTCAAAGTTCCGCAATGGAACCTTCCAACTCCTCAACTACGACGAAGGTGACGTAGATATGGGTGGAGGAGCCACCTGGTCGAACTTGCTGAAGAATGGTGCACGCCTGGACACAGGATACTATATGATGGTAACCGGTACTCGCATGGCAAGCGGAGCTGTATTGGCTAATGTGACTTTCTTCACCATTGAAGAGGGAAAGACAACAACTGTCGATCTGGTCATGCGCGAAAGCAAAGACCAGGTACAAGTAATTGGTAATTTTAATTCCGAATCGACTTATCTGCCTATAGGAGCCTCTGAACCGCAAAGTATTCTTCAGACTTGTGGCCGGGGATACTACGTTGTAGCAGTGCTGGGAGCCGGACAAGAACCCACTAACCATGCCCTTCGGGATATTGCAGCTTTAAGCGGTGAATTTGAAAAATGGGGACGCAAAATGGTGTTGCTCTTCCCTAGTGAAGAACAGTACAAAAAGTTCCGCCCGTCAGAATTCCCCGGATTGCCTTCAACCATTACCTATGGTATCGACGTAGATGGAGCGATCCAGAAACAAATTGCCGAATCGATGAAGTTGCCAAACAGCACCATCCTGCCCATGTTTATTATCGGTGATACATTCAACCGGGTAGTCTTCGTGTCACAAGGTTATACCATCGGATTGGGCGAACAGTTAATGAAAGTAATCCATGGATTATAGAATAAAACGGGCACTGGCCTGAAACAGATCCTCCATTAAAAAAGGAAGAAGTTCAGACTTCTTCCTTTTTTAATATATCATGAAATAGAAACAGACATCAAAGATTCCCTCCATACCGTTCACTATTCCCCAAACGTAAATATCCCTTTTATAGGTGTGTCGCCCGGAGAGTAACTTGTTATTCCCACTCTTCCCTCATAATAGGAGCTTTCAACAATAACCGTTACCTTTTCAGCATTATCCAATAACAAGGTTATATCTTCTTTTCCATCAGCAGATAGACGGATGTCAGGAGTTATTTCTTTCCCTTCATGATCCAGCACCCCGTCCGGAAGATAATGAAAGCCTACAATATCCATTGAATATATTCCATAATAGATATATACCTTAGCTTTATAATCCGTATGTATTCCGAAATCATCCTTATATTTCACAATAAAATCTGCGGTTCGCTCATCGGACTGTGGGATATCTCCTTTATCTTCATCATGGCAACTGCAGAGTAACGCCAATAATGCCAATAAAACAATCGAATATTTATGCAAGCTCATAGTTCCTTATAATTTATTAGTTCTCAATATGATATTACTTCCAAATATATAAAAATAATGCCGGACAAATACGATCATGCAACTATTTTTTTCTTAGGATTCCACCTTTAACTATTTTCCCCAATCACTAAATTCAAAACTCAGTTGTTCCCATACTCCCCGATGTTCATCCGCTTCTTCTCTCGGATTCGATACCGAAAGCCCGATCAAGCGAATGGGATGCTGCTCATACTCCACCTCTTTCAGCAATTGTTTGGCAAGGGGCAAGATTCTCTCAAGATTCGTAAGTTCCTGTGCCTGTGTCATGCTTCGTGTTATCTGGCTAAAATCATGAAACTTGATCTTCAGAGTTAGTGTATTTCCCCGGAACTCTTTCTGCTGCAATCGCTCTACAAGCTCCGTAGCTACGTGATAAAGCTCTATAATCACAGACGATCTTACATGGATGTCTTTCTCCAATGTATGCTCACATCCGATTGATTTACGTATTCTCACTGCTTCTACCGGTCGAAGATCGACTCCACGTGCAAAATCATAATAAAGCAGTCCCACTTTACCAAACTGACGTACCAGCATTTCAGACGAACACTCCCGTAACTGAAGTCCATTGTGTATCCCCAGTAAATGCATCTTCCGGGCAGTCACCGGCCCTACTCCCCAAAATGACTCAATAGGCAAACGGGCAATGAAATCGATTGCCTGATCAGGATGAATAGTACAAAGTCCGTCGGGTTTACGAAAGTCCGAAGCTATTTTAGCCAGAAATTTATTATACGACACGCCTGCCGATGCCACCAGGCTCAGTTCTTCACGGATACGTTGCTTGATAGCTTTAGCTATATCCACAGCCAGCAAGATCCCCTGCTTATTCTCCGTCACATCAAGAAACGCTTCATCCAATGACAGAGGTTCAATCAGATCGGTATACTCATGAAATATTTCGTGTACCTGACGGGAAACGGATTTATACACTTCCATCCGTCCGGGAACAAAAATCAATTGCGGACACAGACGTTTCGCCTTTTGTGACGACATAGCCGAACGAACTCCATAACGACGAGCTTCATAACTTGCTGCCGCTACTACTCCCCGCTCCTCGGCATGCCCCACGGCAAGCGGTTTACCACGCAATTCAGGATGATCCCTTTGCTCCACAGAAGCATAAAAGGCATCCATATCGATATGTATAATTTTACGTTCATTCATCTCTGCAATCCTTCTGCATCGCAGTTCTCCTTTCGGATAGCAAAGATAAGAGTAATTCTCTCAATCCAGTCGACCGGATTAGTTAATAAAATGAAGACCGGCAAGGTGGCTCCCTTACCGGTCTTCTGTCGGTCTATAAATTGTTTATATACTTCGTCGGTGAGCCCCCATAATATTTCTTAAACACGATCCCGAAGTATTTAGGATCACTGAAACCCGTCATATCCGCAACCTCAGCCACCGTATACTTTCTGCTCATTAACAAAACCAATGCTCTGTTGAGCCGCACATTACGAACATAGTCCGCAGGAGCATGCCCGGTTATCTCCTTAATCTTATTATAAAAACTCGAACGACTCATATTCATGCAGTCGCTCAGTTCACCAATCTTAAATCCGGAATCGGTCATCCTCTCTTCAATCAGACTTCTCACCTGACGAATAAACTCCTGATCACCTTCTGATGACTCTACCTCTTTATCGATAGGGTCCGAGGCCTCACCCCCCAAGGCCAAACGAATATACCTCTTACGGATCATTTCCCGGTTAGCAATCAAAGCTGCAATCTCAGTCTTTAAAGATGATATGGCAAAAGGCATCCACACATAAAGATCGGCATTCCGTTGAATGTACCGGTCATCCTCTCCCGGTTTCACTAACAATATTACCGGAATATGTGCTACTCTGTCATCCGATTTAATCCGAACGGCAAGTTCCTCACCCGAAATACGGGTAAGAACAGAAGAAGCCAGTACTGCATCCGGACATTGTTCACACACAGTCTCAAAGGCCGCCTCCGCATCACAAACAGACACAATCTTATACTCCTTCATCAGGATTTGCACAAGATAATTGCACAAATCCTTATTCCTTTCAACCAATACCAAAGAATGTTTCTCTTTTTTCTTATCCGGACGTTTCTGCTCAGAAGTTTTCACTGCCGGCAGCATTCCGGTAACCGACAACAACTCACTATTCCCTGTGGAGAGCTCCGGTACGGATAATATCCCGGAGAATTCAGAAACTCTTTCCGATTGCCGGATGACAATAGGAAAAATTAAAATAAGCACCAGTTTTTGTTCTTCTTTATAAGCAAATTTGATTTTACCTTTATGCAAACAGATTAATTTACGTATAAATAACCAACTCATTGTCTCGGAAGAACCTCCCGAAACGAACCCTTTATAATTTAGAATTTTTTTTTAAGAAACCCGTTATCCTCAGATTCCAGCCTCAACTCCCACTTTTGATTGTTACACGAAGTACTCAGAAGAATTTCGCCACCTCGATCCATACTGTCTGTAAAAGCCATTAACAGGTTTCTAAGAATGGCAGACATCTTATCCTTATCGAGGCATACGGTAGCAAAGGCAGGCTCCTCCGTCCAACGGAGCATAATGTCCTTCTCGCTGATATAATCTCTAATTCGGGCTACTGTCTCTTTCAAGAATATGGATAACTCATAGTCGGCAAGCGACAGACGCCCCGGAGCAGCAGAAACACGACTGATATTTTCCAGCTCAGCCAATAAATTGTTCACTCCCTTTATCTGTTGCAATACGTTACTAACAAGTTCGGAAGATGACTTTTCATAAAGATATTCCAAAGGAACTTTTATCAGTGTAAGTGGCAGACAAAGGTTACGTGTCGTATTCACAAACAACCGTACTTGTTCTCTTGAAAGGTTTCTGTCTTGCCATACGAACCATGAACGTACGGCCAGAGAGCCCAACATAAGTGCCAAAAGACCGTAACAAAGGAAAGCTCCACCTGTCTTCCAAAGGGGTTGACGAATGATGATGTGCATATTTCTTTGCGCAAACGGCCGACCGTTATCAATGGATAACGCCCGCACAGAAAAGATATATTCACCCGGAGGAAGGTTCGAAAAACGAATTCTATTATCTACAGACGGAGCACTCCAATCCGTATGATCGAGTTTCCAACTGTAAGCTATGTCCTGCTTTTCAGTATAGCGAATGGCAGTAGCCGTAAACGAAAAAGTATTTTCATTGTGCTCCAACTGTAACGTAGCTGTACAGTTCAGAGCTTTCTTTAATGGAGAATTCTCCGTTTCGACGGTCACCTCTTTGTCCAAAACCCGAAGTTCGTCCAAGTAAAATCCCAAACAAGCTTTACGCAGCGGTCGAGCCTCTTGTTTATCATACTCAATTGCGCCTTGATAGGTGCCCAAAATGTATCTTCCATTACCTAAGAAAGTACCCGATGTAATCCGAATTCCTTTACTCAGAAACCTGTAATATGAATGTTGTACAAGATCGAGCGAGAAAGCAAACCCATCACTGCTTCCCATTAACCGCCTGCTATCATCCGACCAAACAGCATATACATTACCGGTTCCTAAAGCAGCAACCGTATCCATCTGCTCATGCTCCGGATGATAGACCATTAATCCGTTTCCTTCAGTCCCAATATAAAGACAATCATCGGACTGATGCAAAGCATGAATGTGTAAACCGGACAAGCGTTTTACCTCCACGATACTATCGTTTTCCGGACAATAAAAAAACACCCCTTCATCCGTTCCAATCCAAAAACCGTCTTTATCCTTACGACACAATGCGTTTACTCCCGAAATACGTACATACGGTGTAACCGAATAATTACTTTGCTTTCGGATGAAGAACAAACCGTGTACATAGTTCCCGGCACATATCTCTCCTGGCTTTACTTCACACAATGCAGTATACATCTGACAAGGAAGAGGCGTAACAATCCGGTTCCATAAGCCTGTCGACGGATGAAAACAACTGATACCGTGATCCGTTGCAAACCAGACATCCCCATCCGAATCATGCAGGACCGCATTTACCCGATTGTTGGTCAGTGAATGACTGTCCCCGGACCGTGCCCTGTACCATTTATAATCATCAGGAGATTCCACATCGATCATTGATACGCCTTCCGGATAATCCGCCACCCAGATAAGTTTCTGATCATCTACAAACACGTCAGCAATCCGGTTGGTACGAATTGAATTATCATTCTCAAAATCAGTTTGTATAAAAGATGTAATATCCGGATTAACGATATCCATACGAAATATTCCCTCACCATCTGTAGCTACCAAAACAGTCCGGTCATCCCATATCCTCAGACCACTGACCCGACTATTCAACAATCGGTTCCAAGTACCAACCAATTGCTCCGACTTCATATCCCATACCCCTAATCCTTCCGAATAATCAAACACAACCAATCTTTGGGTATAAGGATGAAAAAGTATTTCATGTATCCGGCTACATCTTTTACCGGACAATTCTCCGGTTTGCCTGTCGACGGCATAATTCTTTATTGTAATTCCGAACAGCCCTTCATCCGAACCTACAAAATACTCTCCCGGAGCCACCTCTACCATACAGGAAATCGTTGCCAGGCTATGATCCACCCGATGAAAAGTATTGGATAGTATTTGATAGGCTATCAACCGGTTTCCGACAGAAAACCAGATATGACTACTGTTATCTACGCAGAGAAAATGAAGGGAAACATCATTCGGAATAACCAGATGATTCCTGCATTCGAATTTATCCAATGATGGATTGTACATCCATAAATATCCATTACGGGTGACTACCCACAACCCATTCCGATTATCTGTAAGCAACCGGCAATTGCCCATATAATAATCCATGGTTCGCCCTTCGGCCGGCAGTTTATAGTGTTTTAGCTTGGTCCCATCAAACCGACTGATTCCGGCATGGTTCATAAACCACATATAACCCAGAGCATCCCTTTGGATCTGATACACTTTACGAGTATTCGTTTCACTTCTTTCTACAATGTGTTTGCAAACGATGGCATGACATAATGAACCATACAACATCATCATGAAGTATATAATATATTTCATTCTATTTGTTTGTTATAATTTAAATGGAGTAGTTTATAAAAAGCAAGAATCAAACAAGAGGTAGCGAGGGGGGGGGAAAAGAAATACTACCTTCTTCACGTCACGTAAGGAGGTGATCGGATTTGTAGCGCTCCTACACGCTTTAAATCCCTCTCAGTTATCGTAGTGGATATTAACAAAATAACAGCAATGAGATGTTCACATAGTTTATTTATTAGTAACAAGACATTGAGAGAGGTGACTTACATGAAAAATCAATCTGATCTACATTAAAACGGGATAATATTCAATTTGTTTTCCAAATATGGTTTCTAATAAAAAAAAGACAGATTAACAGGGGATTTGCCAGAATATGAATTAGGAACAAATATGGGCAGACAATAATTTCCTTAACCGGACTTGGAATCAGATTGTTTTTCATTTGTCGATTCTCTATGACAAATTACTCCGAAGCCAAATGTAGAGTGTTTATTTTAAAAAACAAAATAAATTACCCGGACAAATAATTGGGGATAAAATGAAGTTAATCCAATATATTTCAACAACTTACGTTAGAGAAGAACTTTATAACCCGGACAATTGGGATCTTATTAACCCAAAAAGTCCCCCTGAATTTATAAGTTCAGGAGGACCTTTTTGTCATAAAGTGGAGCTGGAGGGATTCGAACCCTCGTCCAAACGAGGAAATCATAAGCTTTCTACATGCTTATCTTTGCCTAAGTTTTTCGTGCAGGAGCAGAACCAAAGCCATCAATTCCTGCCTTATCCTTTAAAGTTTCATCAGAAGCGCAAGGCCACTTCTGACTATCCCCGATGTAACTGCACCACTGAACCGGAATGCTTCGGAGCAACAGCTTCCGAGTGATGTCTCGTCCTGGCACCTGGTGCCTGGATTAAGCTAATCTACTATGATTCGATTAAGCAGCAAGAGCGTAATTAGTTTCGCCAGATAAAATTTTGATAACTGAGATTAAAGTGCAAATCACCGACGCACTGCATGCTTACCCACCATTTCTGCCCGCTGTCAAAACCAGTCAACCCCTTTTGAAATGAGGAAGTGGTAACCACTTATGTAGGTGCAAAGATAGATAATATTCGTCATATAGAAAGAAAAAGAGGGTGGATTTTAGATATTTTATTCATTCCGGAAAGAAACACAGGAGATTATACTAACTTTGTATTTTCAGAATGTAACAAAGACAACCAACAAAATCTCAAAACAACATCTATTCATTATGGTCAAGAAAATCATTAGTATCTGTGCTGCCGGTATGATTGTAGCCAGTTGCTCCCCCAAAAAGACAACAGCTCAGCCGACAGATCCGTCAACCACTGACAGTGAATTAACAATGCTGGTCGGAACTTACACTTCCGGCAACAGCAAAGGCATCTATACTTTCCGATTCAACGAAGAAACCGGAGAATCGCTCCCACTGAGTGATGCGGAAGTAGCAAACCCTTCATACCTCATTCCATCAGCGGACGGAAAGTTTGTCTACTCCGTCAATGAATTTAGCAAAGACCAGGCCGCAGTCAGCGCCTTTGCCTTCGACAAAGAAAAAGGAACTCTACACTTATTGAATACACAAAAAACAATGGGAGCCGATCCGTGCTATCTGACCACCAACGGAAAGAATATCGTCACAGCCAATTATAGCGGTGGAAGTATTACCGTCTTTCCTATCGGACAAGACGGAGCATTGCTACCCGCCTCAGACGTAATCGAATTTAAAGGTTCCGGTCCGGACAAAGAACGGCAGACGATGCCTCACCTACACTGTGTACGTATTACCCCCGACGGTAAATATTTACTGGCAGACGACTTAGGTACCGATCAGATACATAAATTCAATATCAACCCTAATGCCAATGCCGATAACAAAGAGAAATTCCTCACAAAAGGTACCCCGGAAGCTTTTAAAGTTGCTCCCGGTTCCGGCCCCCGGCATCTGATATTCAATTCAGACGGTAAGTTTGCCTACCTTATTAATGAAATCGGAGGGACGGTAATCGCTTTTCGATATGCTGACGGAATGTTGGACGAAATTCAAACTGTTGCGGCTGACACTGTAAACGCACAGGGAAGCGGTGACATCCACCTTAGCCCGGACGGAAAATATCTCTATGCCAGCAACCGCTTGAAAGCAGACGGAGTGGCTATCTTTAAAGTTGATGAGACCAACGGTACCCTAACCAAGGTAGGTTATCAGTTAACGGGAATCCATCCACGCAACTTTATCATCACTCCCAACGGCAAATACTTATTGGTAGCTTGCCGCGACACCAATGTCATTCAAATATTTGAAAGAGATCAGGCTACCGGATTATTAACTGATATCAAGAAAGATATAAAAGTAGATAAACCTGTTTGCCTGAAATTTGTAGACTGATAGAAAAAGAAGGTAAAGGAGAAACAAACAGTTTTAGTTTTACCCTAGAATAACCGAAAGGAAGACGTTTTTTTATTATTTTTGCATCACTTTATTAACCCTAAGAGATTTCACAAATATGAAAAGACACGTCTTCCTTTTGGTAACCTTGTTTACCATGAGCACTGTTGCAGCTCAACAACAACCAATTATTTCCCCCAAAGACTCTATCCCCTCTGTGATCGAACGCGTCACCGGAAAAGAGAACAAAGGATTTTCCGCTCACATGAATCTCCAATTATATACTTCATGTGCTGCCTCTTTTACTGAAAATGAGTTAGATGAAGTTGCTTTCAAGTTAAACCGGTTTAAGCTGGAAATCATAGGAAATATCAACCGGAAGTTCTCTTACCATTTCCGGCAATCTTTTAATAAATACAGCAACCCCTTTGCTCTGGATAATCTGTCCTCTTCCGTAGAGTATGCTTATCTGACCTATCACCTTTCCGATCGCTTTTCCATCACGGCCGGAAAGCAATTTCTTATGCTGGGAGGCTATGAGTACTATGTCAATCCGATTAAAGTACGTGAATTCAGCGAGTTTAATAATTATGTAAACTGCTTTCTGGCGGGAGTATCTGCCACTTGGAATGTGACTCCGACTCAAGAACTCAATTTTCAGATAGTCAACAACCGTAACGGTGGAGACGCAGATACTTACCTTCACGGCCTGCCGACAGATGTCGAAGCTACCAAAGTACCTCTGATATCGACCATTAACTGGAACAGTTATTATCTGGACAAAGCCATTCAGTTGAGATACGCCGCTTCATGGGGACAGCAGGCCAAAGGAAGAAATATAATGTATATTACCGCAGGCAATGTTTACGAAAAAGGTCCATGGATCGCTTATATGGATTTCATGTACTCCCGACAAGGAATAGATAATAAAGGCATTATCAGCGCCTTACCTCGCATAGACTTGGAAAACCCGCAGACAGCCCAACATACCGAGTATTTTACCACGATTGCCAATGTAGACTACCGCTTCCACCCTAATTGGAATGCTTACCTGAAAGGTATTTACGAATCCGGAAAAATTTATAAAGCTAACGGTATCTTTGAAAAAGGTACCTATCGCCGGACATGGTGCGGACAAGTTTGTGTGGAATACTATCCAATGAGGAACAGCGAACTATTGATCTTCTTGCACTATCAATACAAACGGAATAAACTATTGAAACCCGTCCGCAATTTAGATGCTATAGACCCGAATACGCAGCGGATCTCGCTAGGGCTGGTATATTCCATACCGGTTTTTTAATCCCGGGCAGCTCATATAGGAAAGGCGAAAGAGTTTTGTATTTAGGAAGGACTTTTTCGCTTTTCAAAGCTTTAACAACAATTCCCTTACCTTTCTTCGTACATTGCAAATAATCAGTACGCAAGGTTCCCTTCTTCATATCAAAAATAAGACCGGGATTAAAGTGTTGTCCGTTAATCCGCGTCTCAAAATGCAGATGCTCGGTAGTAGCCCGTCCGGTACGTCCGGTCAGGCCAATAGCCATTCCGGCTTTCACCACATCCCCACTCTTTACCAGATTCTTCACATTATGACTATATACCGTCTCCAGCCCATTGGGATGTCGTATCACAATCACATTGCCATACGCACCATAAGGTTTAGCCATACGTACCACCCCGTCAAAAGCTGCACGAATCGTATCGCGGGCACAAGTTTTTATGTCGTCACCGCTATGGCCTCCACGTGTTCCATAGCCCGAAATGACTTTGCCTCCCGGCAAAGGGAAAGAGTAATTCCGTGACAGGGACTTCAGATCCAGCATGACACAATTCTCCTTGGAAAAAAGTCCCGGTGTAGCCACCCGGACATGATTGACCTCCATATCCGAAAATTTGTTCTGTGCCCTGCCCGATATGTTGGCACACAAAAAGCATACAGATAAAATCAGTAAAGTGAATATGTTTTTCATGGGGATATCCGTTATTCAAAGTAAGTAATTGTTCCTCCGTCCGAGTCAGCGTATTTTTTCAATAAAGTTTGTATCATTTCGGCAGCTTCCTGCAGTCCTTCTTTACCATTATAGCCATTAACGATAGCCAATATATGTGTTGTTTCCAGCCCCATCTTTGTCCGTTCGTTATCACTGGTCGGAGTCCCTATCCCCCCCACAGCATCCCGGTACACCGGCAGCCCCTCGATATTCAGCACACCACGCCCGATCCCTTCGAAAGGCTCATTGATCTTACCGATCCCCAGTTCCAGGCCAGTGCCCGCTATCTTATCAGTATCAAAACCACCTATCGAATGTCCGGTCCGGAGAGAAACCAGATTAATCAAATCGACCAAAGTATCAATCTGATACAAAGCAATCCCCCGCATCAATCTGCGACGTAACGCTTCGGCCGACGGCCGATATCTCCCGGGATCTTTCCCGCAGCGTTTGTAGGCTTCACGTGTGGCAGCTATCACAGGTTGTTTTTTAATATCTTCCAACCGGGTTGTTGCAGTGAGCATTTCTGTGAAAGATTGAATCTCCTCCCAAAGCCCTTCACAATAAGAAGTGTTTTTCACTTCAGCATATATAGCAGCCCCTGCAAAAACAGGACATGCTTCTTTTAACTCTTTCGATACAATAATGGTATACATAATAAATCAAAATTTTATCTATCAGCTATTTATCATAATGCCCGACAAAATACGTCCGGACTTTATGCCCAATCTTCGCGCTGAAAAGAAATCCTCATGCCGGATGTAAGTACAAATATCCGCTATTTCAATTTGTACTCCCGGTACTCCAAAATCCAAAAGCTGTTGCCGGTTGGCTTCCCATAAGTCAATATGGTACTTATGTGTAACCGAATGCCTGAAAGAGATACGCGACATATCAAAACCATTCAAACGAAAAGCTTCATAAACTTCATCCCCCACCTCGAATGATTGCAGAGAGATACCCGGACCGATACATGCGATTACATCTTGTCCTTCCGTTCCAAAAACAGCCCGCATCTTCTCAAGCGTATGTCCAACAATATACTCCACTGTCCCCCTCCACCCGGCATGCACAGCCGCTACAGCATGATGTACTCTATCATATAACAATACCGGAATACAGTCTGCCGTGGAAATGCAAATGCAGCATCCCGGCTCAGTGGTAATCAACGCATCAATCCCGTTTAGCATTTCCTGTTGCTGCTGCCCAGAAGCTCCAAGAAATTTTTCATCGACCGGAAGTATTTTCGTTCCGTGTGTCTGAAAAGGAATAATCAAATGCCTAGGAGCTTGCGATAGTGATTGAAACAACAACGTCTGATTCTTCTCTACCCTTTCAAGTTCATCTCCCGAAAAAGGTGAACAATTAAAAGAAGCATACGCCCCCTCACTATAACCGCCGTGACGGGTCGTTACAAAATGAGAAATGTTGAGGTATGCGCCCAACAGCCCATACCCCAACATTTTTCTATCGTCAGTGAGTGAAATCATTTATCTTCCCAATCCTCTTCTTCGTATTCGTAATCCAAATCGTCCTCATCACCATCATCCTCATATTCATAGTCGAGTTCTTCATCCTCACCCATATCTTTGAGTTCCTGCTGCAATCGGCTGACATCCTTCGGACGATGCACAATAGCTTCTATTTTATTGCTTTCCTTATTCAACTCCGTCCATAAAATGTCCTTCAGCACCGAGATGCCCAAACCGGATACAGATGAAATGAATACATGAGGAATTCCCTCCGGCAATGTCGGTTCTATTTCATCCATCAACTCCTGATCCAGCATATCACTCTTAGTGATGGCAAGTACCCGTTGTTTATCCAGCATTTCAGGATTAAATGTTTTCAGTTCGTTTAGCAGCACTTCATAATCTTTACGGATATCATCGCTATCCGCCGGTATCATGAAAAGTAACAAAGAGTTGCGCTCAATGTGACGCAAGAAACGCAATCCCAATCCCTTACCTTCACTGGCACCTTCGATAATTCCCGGAATATCAGCCATTACAAACGACTGTCCGTCACGATAAGATACAATACCCAGGTTAGGCTCCAATGTTGTAAACGGATAATCGGCAATCTTTGGTTTTGCAGCAGAAATAGCAGATAACAAGGTAGACTTACCTGCATTTGGGAAACCTACCAGACCTACATCAGCCAGCAATTTCAATTCAAGGATTACAGTCATCTCCTGCATCGGTTCGCCCGGCTGGGCAAAACGGGGAGCCTGACGGGTAGCCGTCTTGAAGTGCCAGTTTCCCAATCCGCCACGTCCGCCTTTTAAGAGAATGACCTCTTGTCCGTGTTCTGTTACATCACATACATATTCACCTGTTTCGGCATTGTAAACCACCGTACCACAGGGAACTTCAATAATCTTATCCGCTCCGTCTTTACCGAAACTACGGTTCTTACTGCCCGACTCCCCATGACCAGCCATTGCATGACGATCATATCTCAAGTGAAGCAATGTCCAGTAATTCCGGTTACCACGCAGGATAACATGGCCTCCTCTTCCGCCATCTCCTCCATCAGGTCCACCGTTAGGAGTATATTTTTCTCGCCTCATGTGCGTAGAGCCTCTTCCGCCTTTACCCGAGCGGCAGTATATCTTTACGTAATCAACAAAATTCGATTCAGCCATAACCAATTATTTTTTCGATGTAATCATGTGCCAATATGTCCATTGGCTATAAATAGCGCATGGAGCATATCAGCACACATATTTTATAATTATAATGTATCTACCGCTTTACAAATATCTTCGAAGATACCTTCCATGGTTCCAAGACCATTGATATGCTGGTATTTGCCTTCGCCTTTATAATATTCTTTCAACGGTGAAGTCTGTGTATTATATACAACCAAACGTTTTTTGATGGTCTCTTCATTATCATCTGCACGGCCCGATTCCTTACCACGTTTAATCAGACGAGTCATCAGTTCTTCTTCCGGAACATCCAGATCCAACATCACAGAGATGTCCTGACCACGTTCTTTCAACATCACTTTCAACGCCTCAGCCTGTGGAATAGTTCTTGGGAAACCGTCAAAAATAACCCCTTTGCTATCTTTGAAACTATCAAACACACTTGCCAGAATGTCTACCATCAATTCATCCGGAATCAACTGTCCCTGATCAATGTAGCCTTTAGCTGTTTTACCCAGTTCTGTGCCGTTTTTAATTTCTGCACGCAATACATCTCCTGTTGAAATGTGATTAATTCCGTATTTCTCAACAATACGTTCGCTTTGTGTTCCCTTTCCTGAACCGGGAGCACCGAAAATTACAATGTTCAGCATCTTGTTAATTTATAATTCTACATTTTACCATTACTGGTATACCTATTATTTTATGTTAGTCTACAACTGTATAAATATCCGGATAGTTACGGCCGAAACCATCATAATCGAGACCATATCCTACAATGAAATCATTGGGAATATTCATTGCCACATATTCAATATTCAAGTCCACCTTCAGTTTATCCGGTTTCACCAGCAACGAAGCAATATGAATTTCTTTTGGTCCGCGTGTTCCCAATGTTTCCAGCAGACGCTGCATAGTCAGTCCCGTATCCACAATATCTTCTACAATAACGATCGTACGTCCCGCTATGTCTTCATTAATACCGATCACTTCCTTAATGGAACCGGTAGATGATACTCCCTGATAAGAAGCCAGCTTCACAAAAGAGATCTCGCAAGGGATCGTAATGTGTTTCAGCAAGTCGGCAGTAAACATAAACGAGCCATTCAACACACTGAGGAACAACGGGTTCTTACCTGCCAAATCACGATTAATTTCGTTCGCCACGCGAATCACTTCTTTCTGAATCTCTTGTTCCCTGATAGAAACAGTGAATAGTTTATCTTTTATCTGAATGGTATCCATAACCGGTTATTTTAAAAAAGTTGGTTGCAAAAATACGATTTTTATTCCACTCCTTACACCATCTCCTGCAAATTCTTTAAGAGAAGTCACAGAATCCCTCCGATATGCAAGGTGTGAAAAGCCATTCGGAAGTTGAACTAATAATTTTAATGGAATTAGTACCAACCGGCATCCGTCTTTTACCTATTTTTAGGTATTTCACACTCTTTAAGGACCCTCTATCTTTGCTGTCTCAAAAACAAAGATTATGATGAAAGTAAAATTAGCATTACTACTTACTCTTATAGGAACACTTCCTTTAGCAGCACAGAATGTACGGCAAGAACAGGACACAGTCTCTTATATGAACGATGATCCTTTCAATCTTGAACAAATTGTGGTTACGGCAACCCGAACAGAAAAGAAGATTAAGAACACACCGGTCATCACTCAGATAATCACCTCTAAGCAAATAGAAGAAAGAGGAACCGGTAACATTCAGGACCTTCTGACTCAAGAGGTTCCTGGACTTAACTTTCAGGAGGTTGGCTATGGAACCAGCATCGATATACAGGGATTAGGTTCCAAACACATCCTTTTCCTGATAGACGGCGAACGTATAGCGGGCGAAAACGGTGGCAACATCGACTATTCGCGAATCAATCTTTATAATATCGACCATATCGAAATAGTCAAAGGAGCTTCTTCGGCCCTCTATGGTTCTCAAGCGATGGGCGGAGTTATCAACATCATTACGCGTAAAGCCAAAAAGAAATTCGAGGCTTCCGCAGGCATACGCTATGCAGGAAGAAACCAGCAAAACTATAAAGATACTCCCAAAGATCATTCGCAATACAAATATCGGATTCATTTGGATAAACCCAATCTGAACACCAATCTGTCTCTTGGATTGAACCTGGGCAAGTTCACCATGAACACCGACGTACTTTACAAAAGTTTCGATGGATACCAATTATTCGATAAAAAACCTCTCGTGAAATATTTTCCGGCCTATAACACCACAATTACCGAAGAACTCAGTAAAACCCCGACCAGTATATCGGGATACGAAGACGTACAAGTAGCCCATAAAATGGACTATCGTTTCAGCAAACGGCTCAAAGTCCAGTTAAAAGGAAGCTATTATATGCTGAACAAATATGATTTTCAAGCAGATAATATATTCGAGAAATCAGAGGACTATACCTATGGCGGAAGCATAGATTACACGATTTCCGACAAATCCTCTTTGGTAGCCTCTGTTCATACCGATCACTACAACCGATATGATAAATACGAACTGAAGAGCGGTCGTCGTCTCGAATATAAAAACAATATTATCCAGCCCCGTATCGTATATAGCACTACGGCGCTCGATAAACAGACCATTACGGGAGGATTGGAATATTACAGAGAATCATTATTCAGTGATAAATTTGAAACCGGTGTGAAAGAAAACAAAAGCCAATGGTATGCCACCGCTTTCCTCCAGGATGACTGGAGCATCAACAAGCAATTCTCCGTAATAGCGGGACTCCGCTGCGACTATCACGAGAAATACGGTACCAACCTCACTCCCAAAGCTTCCGTGATGTATAAGATCTTTCCATTCACTGTCCGCTTTAACTATGCACGCGGCTACCGTTCACCCAGCATTAAAGAGTTGTACATGAACTGGGACCATCTGGGCATGTTCTGGATATATGGCAACAGTAAACTGAAACCCGAAACCAACAATTATATCTCTCTTTCGGGAGAATATGTGAACAGTTGGATCAATATCAATGCCAACGTTTATAGCAACTGGTTCCGAAACAAAATAGAAGGAATGTGGAGCAATGACCAAACGGAACTCCATTATATCAATATAGGAAAAAGCCGCCTGGCAGGAGTAGAGACCATGTGCAAAATACAAATAAACAGACATATCAATGTGCATGGAGCATACAATTATCTGTACACAAGCAAAGATGCTGATGGAGTCCGGTTGAGCTCTTCCAGTCCACATTCCGGTAATATTCGTGCTGAATATAACACACGCATCCCACGCTATGCCACCGTTGTCAACCTGTCCGGCAATATTATGGGGAAAAAGAAATTCGATGTGTTGGATGAACTGGAAATAGACGGAAAGAAGGTAGAAGCCTACTATCAGGCTAAAGTAAACCCTTATTGTCTTTGGGATCTGACAGTATCTCAATATATCATGCAGAATCTGAGAATCACAGCAGGAATAACCAATTTATTCGATTATACTTCAGATCGAGTGACTTTCAATACTTCCACTTCACCGGGAAGAAACTATTTTATCGCATGTAATTATACACTTTAATTAAACTAAAACAATAATGAACAACAAAAACAAATTCAGATTCGCCATTCTATTATTTGGCGTACTTTCAGCGTTTATCATCACCGCTTGCTCAGACAACAATAGTCCCGACGACCCTTCACAAGGAGAAAACACGTTGCCGGTAAAACAAGTAAGCCTGAGTCGGAAAACAGCATACGGAAACGACTGGATCTATTATTCACTTGAAAAAGGAAAAGAAGTAAGCGTCAGTGAAGAATCCCATGCCGAAAATACAGACTGGGACATCGCATTCAATCGTTACAATGTGCGTACCAACAGCGGTGCATCCGGCAAAGGAAAAGGTGGAGCATTACTCACTAACATTAAAGATTTGGCAGCCTGTACGACAGTTCCGCAGGGAACATTTACTGTCGACGCAGCCTATACCATCACTGCTCCCGGCACAGGTTTCCCTCCTCCTACCATGGAGTCCACCGCTAATGAGGTTCTCTGTAAAGCAATCACTTTTGCCGGCCCTCCTCCCACTTACACCCCAAGCGATTACGTATTTATCGTTCGCACAGCCAGTGGGAAATATGCCAAGTTGAAAGCCAAGAGTTTTTATGATGACGAAGGCAAAAGCGGTATTTATTCATTTGAATATGCCATTCAGCCGGATGGCAGTACAAATTTAAACTAAGCAAAAATCTCTAATGAAAAATTTCTGGAAGAAATACCATAAATGGGTAGGTTTATTCTTTAGCTTTTTTATCCTGATGTTCTGCTTTTCCGGTATTGTACTCAATCATCGTACACTCTTTTCAAAAGCTGAAGTCAGCAGAAACTGGATGCCGGAAAGCTATCACTACAAAAATTGGAATAATGGAATCATAAAGGGAACACTACGCCTACCCGATGGGAAAATTCTGGCATATGGTAATGCAGGAGTCTGGAAAACAGACTCCTGCTTTGCTACATTTGCCGATTTCAACCGAGGTCTGGCCGAAGGAATCGACAATCGTAAAATAAGTAATATCGTCCGTGTAGCCAATAACGATATCTGGTGTGCCGGATTATATTCTATCTATCTCCTGAACCATGACAGTTGGAAAGAATATCCGATAGCCGGCAATGACGAACGAATCTCAGATATCACTCAACGTGGGGATACCTTAGTCATATTGACACGTTCTTATCTTTATACGAGTGTTTCTCCTTATGACGAATTCCGGAAAACAGAATTGAAAACACCGGAAAACTATTCCCCAAAGACCTCTTTGTTCCGGACCATCTGGCTGCTGCATAGCGGAGAGTTATTCGGTACCCCCGGCAAACTGGCAGTCGATTTTCTGGGAGTAGTATTAATCGTTCTCAGTGCTACAGGAATCATATACACCCTTCTTCCCCCATTCATTCGCCGGAGACACAGAAAAAGGCTTCCTGTCAAGACACAGGCAAAGGCTCTGAAAACTTCACTGAACTGGCACAATAAATTGGGTACATGGTTGATCGGACTGACCCTATTGCTATCTGTCACAGGCATGTGTCTGCGACCTCCATTAATGATACCTTTTGTTCTGGTCAATACCCGGCCTGTCCCCGGGAGTACACTCGATTCGGATAATCCCTGGCACGACAAGCTTCGCAGTATTCGTTGGGACGCATCCCGGAATGTCTGGCTGTTATCTTCGTCAATGGGATTCTACCGGATAAACGATTTACAACTTCCACCGGTTAAGTTAAAACAAACTCCACCGGTAAGCCCTATGGGAGTAAATGTATTTCATCCCCAAAGTCCGGACGAATGGCTGATCGGATCTTTCAGTGGCCTCTTCGTCTGGAATCCTTCCACCGGCACCGTCCTCGATTATTATACGGGACAACCTCCTGCAGCCGTTCACGGACGACCACTCGGCGGCAGTCTCGTCAACGGATTCACTGACGATTTAGTTACCCGTGAAGTAATCTTCGAATACGACAACGGAGCACGCAATAAAGAGAACAATTTAGTATTACCGGCAATGCCGGACCTTATAAAACAGCAACCCATGTCGTTATGGAATTTCTGTTTGGAACTTCATGTCGGTCGTTGTTATTCTCCATTCTTAGGTGTTTTTTCAGATCTATTCGTTTTTATTTCCGGACTTCTGCTAACGTTAATCCTCATTTCGGGATATATCGTATATAAAAGACACCATAAACGAAGCAAAAAAATAAGGATGCATTAATGCATCCTTATTTTTTTGCTTATAGAACCCCCAAAAGCTAGTTATAGTTTTTAGAAGGAATTATCAGACGCATTCTCCAACTATAACAGCCATAACTAAAATGGTTATAAATGCGAACCAATAGTTGAACACCTTTTCGTTTATCAAACGAAAGCATTCAATTTATTGTACAAAAATTTTAAATTATTCATGTCTCTATAGTGAGATCATCAAACGACTTATTATATTTTTACTCTTCCCTTTTTTATGTGAAAGAAATAAGAACAGAGATATAAAACAGAAGAATCTTCCAGCAGGTTTTATTCATATGATATCTCCTGTCGGAAGATTTATTTTATCAGATACACCGATGAAATGGGAATTATCCTGTATATTTGTGATTGAATAATTAAATGGAAAAAACTATGGCTAAGCTTTATCCTATCGGTATACAGAATTTTGAGAAAATCCGTATTGATAATTATCTTTACTTGGATAAGACTGCTCTCATTTATCAATTGGTAAAAACAGGTTCTTACTACTTTTTGAGCCGTCCCCGTCGTTTTGGAAAGAGCTTGCTTATTTCTACGCTTGAAGCCTATTTTCAAGGGAAAAAAGAACTTTTTCAAGGGTTGGCTATAGAAAATCTTGAAAAAGATTGGATAGAATACCCTGTGTTGCATTTAGATTTGAATGCCCGGAAGTACGACAATGAAGAGGCCCTATTGCAAGAGCTGAATAAGTATCTGGAAAAATGGGAACAGAAATATGATTCTCCTTATTCGGATCGTGCACCGGAAGAACGCTTTTATTGGATTATTCAGAAGGCATTTGAGAAAACAGGACAACGTGTTGTTATTCTTGTCGATGAATATGACAAACCAATGTTACAGGCTATCGGTAATGAGGATTTGCAAGATGCCTACCGTAACACATTAAAGGCTTTTTATGGTGTACTGAAAAGCTTGGATGGTTATATCCGTTTCGCTCTCCTGACAGGTGTTACCAAGTTTGGGAAGATCAGTGTATTCAGTGATTTAAATAATTTGAATGATATATCTATGGATGGTAGATATGTTGCATTATGTGGAATAATCCAAGACGAGCTTCATTCTTATTTTGATAAGGATATAAAACAGTTGGCTCAAAAGCAAAAAATAAGTATTAACGAAACCTACCATGAATTGAAAGAGCGTTATGACGGCTATCATTTCACAGAGGATAGTATTGGAATTTACAATCCTTTTAGCCTTCTTAATACTTTCGATAAAATGAAGTTCGGTAACTATTGGTTTGAAACAGGTACTCCTTCCTATCTGGTGACACTACTTAAACGTGACCACTATGATCTACATCGTATGTCTCAAGAAGAGACTGATGCAGATGCATTAAATAGCCTTGATTCTACATCGTGTAATCCGATTCCTGTAATCTATCAAAGTGGCTATTTGACAATTAAAGGCTATAATAAAGAGTTCGGGATATATCGATTAGGGTTTCCTAACAAAGAGGTAGAAGAAGGATTTATTAAATATTTATTGCCTTTTTACGCGCATGTTGATAGTGTTGAGTCGACTTTTCAAATTATGAAATTTGTGGATGAAGTAAAGAGAGGTGATTATGATGCTTTCCTTCATCGCCTACAAGGGTTCTTTGCCGATACTCCTTATGAACTAGTACGCGATTTGGAGTTACATTATCAGAATGTACTTTTTATTGTATACAAGTTACTTGGTTTCTATGTACAGGCAGAATACCATACATCAAATGGGCGAATTGACATGGTATTGAAAACCAATACATATATCTATGTAATGGAATTTAAGTTTGATGGAACGGCAGAGGAAGCTTTAAAACAAATTGAAGAAAAAAAGTATACTGCCCCTTTTTTAAATGACTCGAGACAGTTGATAAAAATAGGAATCAACTTTAGTTCGAAAACAAGAAATATAGATAGTTGGAAAGTGAAATAGCACATTAGTATATCGCAACACACTAATACACAACAAGTTGTAAGTATACAATTACTTTCCTCCTATTAAAAGCCAGCAATTTAACATCACTGACGATTTCAAATTTAACATTTAAATTGCCTATTATTCCAAAAACGCTTCCGGAACGTATGTTGAACAGTCCTTATGTCCATTCATGATTTCATGGAAAACATGTATCAGATAATCGCTGACTTCCAGACCATGCATTTTGGTTGTTCCCATTACGGTAAGATATGTACATATACAAAAGTCCAATCTGTTCTACAAACCACGCGGCGTCAAGATCCTTACTTATTTCTTCGGCATATTTGAACTTCGCCCGCACATACGCCCAACAAAAAAATAGATATTGTCCGGATTCGTGCATATATTCATCCTCATAATCAACAACGTCAAAACGGGTGCACTCAATATAGCTGATGCGATTGAACTCTTCGACACGCAAACCACTGATTTCATCAGTAAAGATACAAATGATATCTTGAAGACGGGTTACTTGAAACTGCAAGGATTCATTACGTTTCTCGGAAGCCTCCAGTGAGAATTTCAGCAAAGAATAGGACTCCTTGAATTGATTGACGGCAGTGGTCAAACTATTGATCTTATCTATATAATCTTCATGTTTCATTTCATATAGCTGAATATAAAAAATCGGCTGAAACATTTAGAATATTCCAGCCGATTCTCTTTGCAATGAATATTACAGTTTCACTACATCTTCCTAATCGTATCCACCACTCTCCTGATATCCTCATCTGTCAGTGTAGGTCCCGAAGGCAGACACAGGCCGATATCGAACAACCTCTCACTCGTACCATTCCCATAGAACGGAGCATCCGTGAACACAGGCTGAAGATGCATCGGCTTCCACAGAGGACGTGTCTCTATGTTCTCGGAGTCCAGCCTCAAACGGATATCCTCACGACTCTTACCCGCAAGCTTCGGATCAACCAGAATACAAGTAAGCCAAAAGTTGGAAGCAAACCGCGAATCAGGGTTCTCCATGACCGTAATACCCGCCACATCTTTCAGCAAATCAACATACAAAGAGTGAATGGCACGGCGACGGGCAATATGTTCATCGAGGACAAACATCTGCCCACGACCGATACCCGCACAAATATTACTCATCCGATAGTTGTAACCGATATGGGTATGCTGGTAATGCGGAGCGGCATCACGAGCCTGCGTAGCGTAGAACTTTGTCTGTCGGGCCTCCTCTTCCGTACGACAGATCAGAGCACCTCCCCCGGAAGTCGTGATCATCTTGTTGCCATTGAAAGAGAGAGCGGCCAGTTCACCGAATGTGCCACACTTCCGTCCGTTCAGTTCCGAACCCAAAGCCTCCGCGGCATCCTCCAATACGGGGATACCATAACGACCCGCAATATCCATGATCTCGTCCATCTTGGCAGGCATACCGTAAAGGTGGACAGGGATAATAGCCTTCGGGAGCTTACCCGTCTTGCGCAAACGGTCCTTTATAGCCTCCTCAAGCAATACCGGATCCATATTCCAGGTATCCTTCTCACTGTCCACAAAAACAGGTTTGGCCTCCAGATAAGAAATCGGATTGGCAGAGGCGGCAAAAGTAAAGCTTTGGCAGATCACTTCATCACCGGGCTTCACATCCAGAAGAATCAAGCCCAAGTGAAGTGCAGCCGTTCCAGCACTCAAGGCCACCACACGACGGTCTTCATGCAAATATTCAACCAAAGATTGCTCAAAGGCATCCACGTTAGGTCCCAAAGGGACAACCCAGTTCGTATCAAAAGCCTCTTTTATAAAGTCTTGCTCACGGCCACCCATGTGAGCAAGCGAAAGCCAGATTCGTTTGTTCATCAATAATATAATTTTATATACTCTTAATAATTTTACATTTGTTTCCCACCGCCAAAACATGATCCGGAATATCCTTAGTCACCACGGAACCAGCACCGATCACACTCCACTTTCCTATCTTCACACCGGGAATAATGGTAGTACCGGCGCCAATCCAGCTACCCTCCCCCACCAATACATTTCCACAGAGAGTGGAATGTGGAGAAATATGCACATAATCCTCAATGACACATTCATGATCCACAGAGGCACCCGTATTAATAATACAATGTCTGCCTACCTGAGCACACACCTGTATAATACTCCCTTGCATCACGACACTCCCCTCTCCAATATCAGCAAATTCAGATACAATGGACAAAGGATGAATAGCACATCCAAACTCCACGGACAAAGTATCCACAATCCTCTTCCGTATCCGATTATTTCCAATACTGACGATCAGTGGTCCCCGCACTTCTGACGGACGTAATACGGGATGACCAAGAAGAGAAGTAACCTCCACATTATCATCAAACAACGCTTCAATCGATTCATGACCGGCTCGTAAAATATCAATGATCACTTTGGCATGACCACTGGCACCATATAAAAACATGATTGTTAGTGATTAATTATTCCCTGTAAAAGGTTCCATTGTTACTGAAGTATCAGAACTGATACCCTCTCGCACAAAAACTTTTTTTATAGTCAAAAAAAATATCTTCAAATCCAGAAAAAAAGAACAATGGTCTACATACCAGACATCCAACTCAAACTTCCTTACCCACGAAATGGCATTTCGTCCATTCACCTGAGCCCAACCGGTTATCCCGGGACGGACTTCATGCCGACGAGCCTGTTCTTTATTGTATAAAGGAAGATATTGAGGTAACAACGGACGGGGACCAATAAAGGACATATCACCCTTCAGAACATTGATTAATTGTGGGAGTTCGTCAATCGAAGTAGAACGAACAAACTTACCAACCTTCGTCAATCGTTTATCATCCGGAAGTAAGTTCCCTTCTGCATCACGTTCATCTGTCATGGTTTTAAATTTGATGACTTTAAAGATTTTACCATGCCTTCCGGGCCTCTCCTGAAGAAAAAAAGCACCGGCACCTTTATTGGCAAAATGAAGCCAAAGAGTTACGAGAAGCAATACAGGCCAGATAATAATCAGGACAAAAAACACGACTACAAAATCGATTAATCGTTTAATAACATACTGATACATACCTACTCAAAATGTTTCATTATTATCCGGTACCCTCTTTCTACTGTATAATTAGACTTCAAATATTCATACCCTTTCTCGCCCATCACTTTTATTTTTTCTCTGTCTGCAGATAAGGAATCCACCATTTCCATAAATGTATCCAAATTCCCATTTTCTGTCCAAAAGCCATAACCATTCCGTTCAGCAATCCGTCCGATATCCGTATTCAGGTCTGTAGCCAATAAAACGGGCATCCGGTTTTCTAAATAAGAGAGTAAACGGGAAGGGTAATTAGGGATGGTAAAACGTTTATCAAGGAAAATCAAACCGACATCACAAGCCTTTACCAAATCATCATACTCTTTCTTTGGAAGTGAAGAAAGCAGCATTGAATTATCCGGATGATTCGCCTCAAACCAAGACTTTATCTTGCCATATTCAGTGCCACTGCCTACAATGATGAAATAACTGTCATTACGTTCCTCATTTGCGGCTATCACGTCCAACAAGAAAATCAGACCTTGTGGACGCCCCAAATTGCCACCATATATAAAAAGAGTCTTATTAATTGGAATATGCAATTTCTGCAATATGTTTTTTCTTGCAGTTGAAGCCATTAATGGCTTCTCTAACAATTTAATACTATTGGGGCATATCTCTACTCTATCAGCCTTTATTTCCGGATTATGTGTCAACACATAATCCACATTGGCAGGAGACATACAGCCTATAAAGTCCGATATCTGATATAAAACTTTCTCTTTTTTACGGAAAAGTCTATAAATTAAGCTTCTCTTTGAAAACATTCCCAAATCAACTGCATTTTGAGGAAAAATATCTTTCAATAAAAGATAACTTTTCGCCTTACAGCGTTTCTTTTGTGAACTGATGACCCTATTGAAAGTAATGGGAGGAGTTGAATAAAGTATCAAATCAAACCGGATATCCTTCCAATATCTTTTTATGGCACATTGATACTGCATCTCCAATAACAACGTACCGATGCCTTTCTCCACCACATTGCTCTTTTGGATATTCAATGTCTTCACCCTCAATATTTGAGCGCCACAACTCTCTTTTATTGAAGTAGATTCATGAAAGCGACGTTCGGCGGGAACAACCATATAGACCCTATGCCCATGACAAATAAATTCCCGCATCAAATCCGTGTATATCCCCCGTTCAGAAAGATCTGAAACACGGTTAAGGGTCAGAAACAAAATATTCATTTCGATATTATCAGGATTTTCTCCAGACAATTTTGTTTACTATTCCTGTATAACTTTGAATCAACTTCACCACCTTTGTCGATACATTTCGATCCATATAATCCGGAACAGGGACACCATTATCACCATTCCTATTCATTTCCACAGCAGTATCTACAGCTTGAAGCAAAGAGACTTTATCAATCCCCGCAAGAATAAAACATCCCTTATCCAAAGCTTCGGGACGTTCGGTACTTGTGCGAATACAAACAGCCGGAAAAGAGTGACCGACAGAAGTGAAAAAAGAACTTTCCTCCGGTAATGTCCCGCTATCACTGACCACGGCATAAGCATGCATCTGCAAGCAGTTATAGTCATGGAACCCCAGAGGGGCATGCCGAATCACCCGGCTATCCAGTTTAAATCCACTTGATTCCAGGCGGTTACGGCTACGAGGATGGCAACTGTAAAGTACAGGCATGTCATACTTTTCAGCCATCGCATTTATGCCTTCAAACAATGAAGCGAAGTTCTTGTCAGTATCAATATTCTCTTCCCGATGTGCAGACAGCAGGATATATTGTCCTTTCCTCAAACCCAATCTGGCGTGGATATCCGAAGATTCTATAGCAGAAAGGTTCTCAGACAGAACCTCGGCCATCGGAGAACCGGTTACATAAGTACGTTCCTTTGCCACACCCGAAGCATTCAGATACCGTCTGGCATGCTCCGAATAGCAAAGATTCATATCAGAAATAATGTCTACAATACGCCGGTTTGTCTCTTCAGGAAGGCACTCATCAAAGCAACGGTTACCGGCTTCCATATGAAAAATAGGAATATGCAAGCGTTTAGCGCTGATTACACTTAGGCAAGAATTGGTATCACCGAGAACCAAAACGGCATCAGGGCGTAAGTGTGACATCAGTTTATAGCTCGCATTCAAAATATTACCCATTGTCGAACCCAAATCATCCCCTACAGCATCCATATAGACATCCGGAGCCTGTAAGCCCAGGTCATGAAAAAAGACTCCGTTCAGATTATAATCATAATTCTGTCCGGTATGAGCCAAAATACAATCAAAATATCGACGGCATTTATTTATTACGGCAGCCAACCGGATAATCTCCGGACGGGTACCGACTATAATCAACAGTCTCAGCTTGCCATCATACCGAAACTTGATATCTGAATAATCCAGTTTGATTTCCATAATGCTATTAAACTTCTTCAAAATAAGTATCCGGCCTACCGGGATCAAAACACTCGTTACACCACATAAAAGTTACCATATCCGTATCACCCAGGTTCTCAATATTATGGGTATAACCGGTAGGAATATCAATTATTTCAAGCTTATCACCTGAAACAAAATATTCTAGAATCTCAGAGGATGAATCATACACGTTACGAAAACGGATGACACCTTGGCCACTTACAACCACAAACTTTTCGTTTTTGGTATGATGCCAATGGTTACCTTTTGTAATATGTGGCTTGGAAATATTAACCGAGAACTGTCCCCGGTCCGTACTGCGAATAATCTCCGTGAAACTGCCACGGGCATCCACATTCATCTTCAAAGGATAGCCAAATCCATCTTTCGGCAGATAAGAGAGATAGGTGGAGTAAAGTTTCTTAGTAAAAGCATCTCCCACATGGGGAACTCCCAAATTGTTACGGTTCTCACGGAAAGAATATAGCAATTCCACAATTGCTCCCAAAGTAACAGTGTATACAGCAGATACTTTACAATAAGCTCCTTCCCGATGTTCATTGCCCGTCAAAGCAGAGATTAATTCATCCACAACATCATCTATATATACAAGATTCATCTCCACATTCGGATCATTGACCTGAATGGGAAGATCATGTGCTATGTTATAGCAAAAAGTAGCTATTGCACTATTATAATTAGGGCGGCACCATTTACCAAAGACATTGGGAAAACGGTATACCAACACTTTCGATCCCGTTTCCCGGGAATACTCAAACAACAATTGTTCACCCGCCCGTTTAGAGGCTCCATAAGGATTATCCAAAGCGGCTTGTGTAGAAGAGGATATCATGATAGGGCAAGTATTTCCATGTCTCTTCAATGAAGCAAGAAGCGTAGAAGCAAAACCAAAGTTCCCTTTCATAAATTCAGACTGATCCAGTGGACGGTTTACACCGGCCAGATTAAAAATGAAATCAGCCTGTCGGCAATAGTCATCCAATTCAGAAGGGGCACTATCTACATCATATTCAAAAATGATCAACTCGTTTCCGGACAAAGCGTAATTTTTTGCTTTGCCACTTTGAATATTGCGCAATTGGGATACAAGATTCCGCCCGACAAAACCTTTCGCACCGGTTACTAAAACTTTCATAAATAAAGAGGAATTAATTTATTTGACCTTGATTGCTATCAATTCTATTTTTCAAGGCCAATATCTTCGCGAATAAAATTAAGTTTCAAGAGAAGTTCTTTCATCCCCTCAACATCAAGACGACGGGTATTATGAGAATGGTAATCTTCTATTTTGGAGACCTCCTCACTTCCTTCCACAAAAAACTTATCATAATTTAAATCACGCGTATCACATGGGATACGATAATAATCACCCATATCCTCTGCTTTAGACATCTCTTCACGGGTAACAAGAGTTTCATAGAGTTTCTCACCGTGACGGGTACCAATCACTTTGACATCCGCGTTACTATGGTAAAGAGACTTTAATGCATCGGCTAATACATCCAGAGTAGCAGCGGGCGCCTTCTGAACAAACAAATCACCATTTTTTCCATGCTGAAAGGCATAAAGCACCAAGTCGACAGCATCATCCAGAGTCATCATGAAGCGGGTCATGTTGGGATCGGTTATTGTTATTGGATTACATTTCTTAATTTGCTCTACCCACAAGGGTATCACAGAACCACGACTGGCCATAACATTCCCATAACGGGTACAGCAAATCGTTGTTCCTCCACAATTACCCAACTGACGACCTTTGGCGATAGCAACTTTCTCCATCATGGCTTTGCTGATACCCATTGCATTTATAGGATAGGCAGCTTTATCGGTAGAAAGTACCACCACATTTTTAACACCGTGAGCTATGGCGGAATCCAACACATTTTCTGTACCGAGAACATTTGTCCTAACCGCTTGTGTGGGAAAAAACTCACAGGAAGGAACTTGCTTCAGCGCAGCGGCATGGAAGATATAATCCACTCCATTCATAACTCCATCCACAGAGCGCTTGTCACGGACATCGCCAATATAGAATTTTACTTTGGGATTCTGAAGATGGTGACGCATATCATCTTGTTTCTTTTCATCACGAGAGAATATACGAATCTCCCTGATATCAGAATCAAGAAAACGACGTAGTACGGCATTACCGAAGGAACCTGTTCCACCGGTAATTAATAAAATTTTCTCTTTAAATAATGACATATTATTTACTTATAGATTCGTATCCATCATATCGTATTTTAAACACTTTATAGTATAAAAACTGCATAACCTTACTATGCTTACATTTTCGTTTTATAAAAGAATAAAAACGTTCCCAAAACATTCTTTTTTCGACCTTTACTGAACTCAAATTTACATTAAAGTAAATACGGTAAACTTCTAACAGCAAGTCTAAATACGGTAAAAAGAAACAGCGTTCTATTTTAGGAGAAACATCATATGTAATAGCCTTTAACAACAATTCATTAGAATTACAAGTAACCCTAGTTCCATGAAAATGAAAAAAGACACAAGGATATTTCCTATTGTTAAATATTACATTTTCCCCTTTAATATCATATGTATAAAAATTCATATTCCAAGGAGCTATGCCTACACCTCGATTTTTAATGATATAAACATTCTCAAATAATAGAGGAAAAGAATCCAAATACTTCTGATCTCCATATTTCCCATCCTCATACCGTGCATAACACCATTCAATACATCTCTCTTTCCACCATTTTAAACATTTTCTCCCTTCTATATCATTCCTAAAATACATAAATTGGACACAATATTTCCCACCAATTGTTTCATTATGAAAATGTTCTGAAATAGCAATAGATACTGACTTGTCAAACTCATCAAAAATTATCTGAGGTGATGCCATAAACATTAAATCAGCATCAAGATAAGTACAATTATTCAGCGAAAATGTCTCAATAAAATACTCAATAATTGCAGGTCCACAGGTCCAGCAGTATTCCGCCTTCGTTCTTTGATCTTTTAATGAAATAAGTTCTTCTGTCTCAAAATCACAAATATATCTTATAGTAACATTATTCAACCCTAAATTCTTCAACTTCTCATAACAAGGAAAGTCGAAAGCCATTATATACAAATGAAAGTCTAAACAATTTTTCAACAACGATCTATACAAAGCAAGCCCCTTATGCATATAATAAGAGTCAAAAAGAGTACAAAAATTCATCATTTAAATTGATTTATTACAGATACAATTTTTTTTGCTTCAACGTCTGTCAGAACAGGACTGATTGGTAAGCTTAATTCCTCTTTATGGATTATTTCTGATACAGGAAAAGATAAGTTATTCCAAGCTTTATAACACTCTTGCTTATGAGGAGGTATAGGATAATGAATAATTGTTTGAATGCCATTTTCAGCCAAATAACTCTGCAATTCATTACGTTTTTTACAGCGTACTGGAAAAATATGAAAAACATGTGCATTCCAATCACTAACTTTAGGTAATATTATTTGAGAATTAGTAATATTATCAATATAATATCGCGCTATTTTTTTTCGATAACCATTATCTTTATCTAAATACTTCAATTTTACATTAAGCACTGCGGCTTGTATCTCATCCAATCTACTATTACGACCTGTATATTGAAATACATATTTCTTAGTAGAGCCATAATTTGCTAAAGCGCGAACCACATTTGCAAGTTCTTCATCATCCGTCGTAACAGCCCCTCCATCTCCCAAAGCACCTAAATTTTTTCCTGGATAAAAGCTATGTGCTGCTGCATTCCCTAAAGAACCTGTCTTCTGGTTCCCCCATATACATCCATGAGCTTGAGCGTTATCTTCAACTAATTTTAAATCAAATTTCTTACAAATAGTGCTAATTTTTTCAGTATAAGCACATTGTCCATAAAGATGGACGATCAAAATAGCTTTGGTCCTATTCGTAATAGCCGCCTCTATTTTTTTATCATCAATTTGATAAGTATTTATGTCTGGTTCAACAAGAACTGGAATTAAACCATTCTCTGTTATAGACAAAATAGAAGCGATATATGTATTAGAAGGTACTATTATCTCATCTCCTGGTTGCATTAATCCTAATTCAATATATGCCCGAAATATCCAAATAAGAGCATCTAAACCATTGGCACACCCTATAGTATATTTGGCACCTATATATTGCGAATACTTTTGCTCAAAGCTACTATTCTCTACACCTTGCAAATACCAACCAGAGTTTACAACTCGAGCCACAGAATTTTGGATTTCATCTGAGTATCTCTGAGTAACTTTTTGTAAATCTAAAAACTTTATCATATATAATTTTGCATATAATTTTTATACTCATCATAATCACGAATATAATCTAACTCATCATAAATATGAGAAGCTAAGACCAAACAAATAGATCCCGAAGAAAAACCTCTTTCAGCGGCCCAAATACCAGGAGGAATATGTAATCCATAATATGGTCTATTTAAAAGTACAGTCCTTTTATTAATCCCATCATTTAGTTCAACTTCATAACTACCACTAGCTGCAATCAGAAACTGTTGACATTCTTTATGAGCATGTGCACCACGATCTTCTCCTCCTGGTATGTCATACAAATAAAAAACACGAGCAATTTCGAAAGGAAGATCTATTAGTCCATGTATAGGAGTAATATTTCCACAACGCTCTTTTATTCTAGGCAATTCTAATATTGAACAATCAAATACTGACACTTTTTTTTTCATTATCACGGTACTCCAAAAATGATTTATAATCACGAATATAATCCGACTCTTGATAAGAAGTAGAAGCTAATACTAAAGCAAGAGAATTTGTTGAAAAGTTTTGCAACCTACGCCATATACCAGCAGGAATGAGTATTCCCGTATAAGAACGATTTAAAAGATAAATGCGCTCAAAAAATCCATCGCTTAAAAAAACTTCAAAACTTCCAGACAAAGCAATGACTAACTCCACTTGTTTTTTATATGCATGACCTCCTCTAATTTCGCCACCAGGAACATCATAAATCATATATACCCTTCGAATATCAAAAGGCACTTGATTACCTTTTTCTATGAATGTTAAATTTCCCCGATCATCCATGAATTTGGGTAACTCGATTAACTTAATATTGTCTAATTCTTCCATTGATTATCAATCTGTACAAAACTAATTGCATCATAAAAGCCTTGAACCATTTGTGAAATAGAAGCATTTTGCTTATAATATTCCATAGCCAAGATTCCCATTTCAATATATTTTTGAGGAAATTCCGCAACCTCTTGTAATATTTTCACAAGTTCATCACGATGTTGATATAAACGTCCCGTCTTATTATTTTCTATATTTAGTATTTCTCCTCCAGTAATCGCATCTTTTTTAGTTATAAAAGGTACACCATATCCCATACTTTTTAATACTGATAAACCAGCTTGATCAGGGGAAACACAAATTAATGCTTCTTTAAAATATTCCGCAATAACTGTTTCATCATAAATTGCACCACGTAAAATAATTTGTTTTTCTAATCCTTTTTGTTTCAACAGACTTTCTAAATATACTTTTTCAGGTCCTTCACCAATAATATTTAAAATAGGCCCCTCCTCACCCCCTTTTTCTAAAAAGGCTGTTTCATAGGCTTCTATTAATTCATCAACCTTCTTCTCTTTATATAAAGAGCCTACAAATAAAATCGTTTTCTTAAAAGAGCTATCTATTTCTATAGAATTTACAGCAACTGTATTATGAGCAACAAAAAGTTTTGATTTATCAATACCACAATGACTCCATTTTGCTATAGGCTCTTTCATATAAAATATATTAGCATCTGATTTTTTCAGAAGCAATTTGAAACATCTGTCCAATAGAGTCATAGGGCGATCAAGATCGTACCTCAAACTATAAGAAGCTCTTATCCCTATACTCCAAGAAATGAGTTTATATTTCCTTTTCAAAAAACAAAGCATTATATAGCTAATAAAATGCATATCAGGCATATATATAACCACATCAAAATTTGAGCAAAAGGAATGTAGGCAAGGAACAAAAACAAAAGGACCAATCAAATATGACTTCAACTTCTTGACATTAAACGGAAGTACTTTATTAGATTCATTCTTTCTCGTATATCCAACTGTTAAATTTACCATTTCTGATAAGAGTTCATACATAGGTATATTATATGCAGAAACAGTATGCTGCAATATTAGTACAGAAACTTTACTCATGCCAACAAAAAATTAACAATTTTCGAACAAGCCTTTCCATCCCCGTAAGGATTAACAGCTTTACTCATAGTGTTATAATAGTCTGAATCATCAAGTAAAGCTGAAACCTCATTAACTATTTTATCATAATTAGTCCCTACTAACTTTACAGTTCCAGCTTCTAAGGCTTCAGGACGTTCTGTTGTGTCACGCATTACCAATACTGGCTTACCAAGACCTGGAGCCTCTTCCTGTATTCCACCACTGTCTGTCAATACAATTATAGATTTTTCCATCAGGTACACAAAAGAGAGATATTCTAATGGTTCAATAAAAAACAGATTATTCAAATCTGATAATTCATCTCCGAATACTTCATGAATAGGTTTACGGACATTAGGATTCAAATGCATTGGATATACAAAATCGACATTAGGATATTTTTCACTTAATGCTTTTATAGCTTGACACATAGATATAAACCCATCACCAAAATTTTCTCTACGATGACCAGTTATTAATACTAATTTTTTATCATTAGATAGACGTTTGACATCATAGCCAGAAGTACTCAAAACATTTCTTAATTGTACTTCTAATAACTTATCATGCCTTATTCTATCCACAACCATATAAATAGAATCAATTACCGTATTACCTGTCACAATAATAAAATCTCCTTTCACTCCTTCATTCAATAAGTTCTGGCGACTTAATAAAGTGGGTGAAAAATGATAAGTCGCAATACGCCCTGTAACCTGCCTATTCATTTCTTCTGGCCAAGGACTATATACATTATGGGTCCGTAACCCCGCTTCTATATGTCCGACAGGTATTTGCTGATAAAAGGCGGACAAAGCAGCAGCAGTAGAAGTTGTCGTATCACCATGAACTAATAACAGATCCGGTCGCACTTCAGCCAAAACATCACGCATCCCTATCAAGACACGAGCAGTTACATCATATAAATCTTGTCCTTGCTTCATGATGTTCAAGTCATAATTAGGACGAATATGAAAAAGATGTAAAACTTGATCAAGCATTTCACGATGCTGTCCTGTAACACAAACTATAGTTTGAAACTCCTTTGGATATTTCTGGAACTCTTTTACTAGAGGTGCCATTTTAATGGCTTCGGGACGAGTACCGAATACCAACATAATTTTTTTCATAATGGTGAACGAGATAATTGTTTTTTATAGATACCACAAAAGTCTAAAATCACTTTATTATCATCATATAGCAATGTTTTAAATACTGAATGAGCCACTAAAAAAACGATAATGTCGGCTTTTGCATATGCATCTTTATAATTTGTTAATTTAAAGACTTTATGTTCTACTACATTAGGCTCTACAACCAAAATGTCAGCATTATTACAGCTTTGCATTACTTTTGTTGTTATATATTTAGCAGGAGCCTCACGCAAATCATCAATATCTGGCTTAAAGGCTAAGCCCATCATAGCAATAATTGGCTTACGACCATATTTAATCTCAAATTTCAACATTTCATTCTCAACTTTTTCAGCACACCAAAAAGCTTTGTAATTGTTAATTTCACGAGCTTTTGCTATTATTTGGGATTCTATAGGAAAATCCGCTGTTATAAAATAAGGATCTACTGCAATGCAATGTCCTCCAACGCCACAGCTTGGTTGTAAAATATTTACTCTAGGATGTTTATTAGCCAAGTCAATCAGTTCCCATACATTAATACCAGCTTTATCACAAATCAAAGATAACTCGTTGGCAAACGCAATCTGTACATCACGAGAAGAGTTCTCTGTTAACTTACACATTTCTGCTGTCTTACAGTCTGTTTTATGAAGTTTACCTTTCACAAATTGACTATAAAATTCTATTGCTTTATCAGTAGATCGTTCATCGATTCCTCCAATCACCCGATCATTATGTACTAATTCATATATAACATTACCAGGTAAAACACGTTCAGGACAGTATGCTATATAAATTTTACACCTAAGTTCTGGACGAAGTGAAAAGATTAAGTCAGCCATTTTACCAGTTGTCCCCACAGGAGAAGTAGATTCAATTACATATAAATCTCCTTCTTTCAAAAAAGGAATAATAGCACGAGTAGCAGCTTCTACATAAGAAATATCAGGTTCGTGATCTCCTTTAAATGGTGTAGGTACAACCATAAAATAGGCATCACTTACTGTCGGTATAGTTGAAGCCGTCAGCATTCCGTTCGCAACTACTTCCTCAAGTATATCTTGCATCCCGGGCTCTATAATATGTAACTTCCCTTCATTAGTCATTTCAACCACTTTGGGATTTATATCCACTCCCGTTACTTTTACCCCATGTTTTGCAGCAATAATAGCTGTAGGTAGACCAATATAGCCTAGCCCCATAAAACAAGCATCCATATTTCCAATATTAATAGTTTACAGAATAATAAAATAACTTACAATCACATAAGTATATAAATTAAGAAGAGTATTTCAATTACTTTTTGCTAATTTCCTAAAGCATATAATTAATCCATATAATATTAATGGTTGCATTAATGATAGTATAGGATATAAAGGGTGAGCCCTAGGAGTATAATATATTCCCGGTAGCATCAATAAAAAGCATAAAAAATAAAAATTAGATCTCATTGCTATAGAATAAATATGCATCAAAAATAGCCCCCAGATGAAGGAAAGTAACATTACAGCACAAATGCCTCCACATATATAAAATTCTGCAATAATAGATGTACCTAATCCAGCGCCCATAGAAAAGTCAGACTTCAATGTAAGAAGAGCCAACCTATCTGATAATAAATAATAATCTCCTACAGGTTTTCCTTTTATGTATCCAGTTGGCAAGATCAACATATCATATAAGTATCGACATGAGAAGTCAATTTTCTTATTCTCTACATAAAAAGCAGTTAATCCAATAATATGCATTGTAGAAGCTTGCTGAGAAATGAATTCAATCAACGCATTCTCAGATTTTTTTTCTCCTCTCATTTTTAAAAAAGCTTGCTCATAATCACTGGCTCCTCGAACTACACCAATAATCATAGATATTGATACAAATATTGCCAAAATAATTATTAATATTTTTGGAGAAAATAAATTTCTAAAACAAAAATAACTTGCTATAGCAAGTGATAATGAAACAAAATAGACTCTACTTCCTGAAACAAATGACAATAATAAGAATACTAAAACATAAAGAATTACAGGAAATAATATCTTCTTTATTTCTGCTTTTGAAGCCAAAATAAGAATCAAACCTAAAAACCAAAAATCATCAGATATACGAATTAAAATATTAGTATTTACAGTACCTTCCACTTGAGATTGATATAAATATCCACCAGCAGCAATATATTGCGCTATTAGCAAATAATAATAATAAAGTGATGGAACTAAAAATATATAAAATACATATATTCCTGTCTTTTCCATTACTCGATTATATCTCCATTCGGTGTTTGTCGATATTGAAACTTTCCTATAGCTATACAAGATAACAGCTAAATGTATAAAAAGAACAAAGGTTGTAATACACGCAAATACCTCTATAATAATTGAGTGCGTATAAAAAGAGTTACTGACTCCACCTAGTATTAAATCCTTAAATAGATCTAATATATTTAAAAAGCTCAAGCCAATACCACTTATATTATAAAGAAATAGTGTCAACAGAAACATCCGATAAGGATGAAAAAAAGGAATTTTTAGTAAACCTGATGAAAAATATACCCATCCAAAAGAAAATAACACTAAAAATTCTGCTATTTTTTGATAGAAAATATCATTTAAAAATAAATACAAGTAGAATATTGTACATACACATATAAGTATAATGTGTACATACAAAATAGCCTCTCTATTTTTCAAAGAACAAGATAAAGTACTCATCTGAGTCCCGATCTTCATTTGGCCAACATTGAATAAGGAAATTGATTAAGTCTTAAAGAAAAATAAGTTATCAAACGATTTAATTGAATGTCATTAGCTCCCATACCATTATTTACTGATGATAAAGACACTTTACTAAATCTTATAATCGGTAAGTAATTCGAACGATATGCCGTTTTCGAAATTGGAGTATTCTTTAAGTGAGCCATCATATTCAACCATAAATCATCAGCAGTAGGACAATACTTCATAAAAATATCCTCCTCTCCAAACATATGATATAAACTTCCAGGGGGATACAAAACTCCCCCTACCCCTATAGCTAGTACTCCAAAACTTGGAGGTATTTCGTAATCAATACACTCCCATGAAATGTAAGGGAGGATTTTATTATCTTCGATTCCAATACGTGAAGCGCAGGTACAACATATTGCATTAGGATATTTTTGATGCTGATTCAATAAATTGAGTATCAAATCAGTAGCATAAATAACATCATCATCAATTGTTATGATAATATCATTAGGATACTGGCGTAACGCATAGTAATATTTCTTATGAGAGCGCAAATCTCCCTCACACAGTTCTATTATTAACCCTCTTTTTTCTAATGATAACAATGAATTAGGTATAAAACTCCTGTCAGGAAATTGCTCTTTAGATAGCCATAAAATAACCATATCCGGTTTAATCGATTGACGAAAAATAGATTCAATCACAATCCAAAGCCTATTTATCCTTTTAGGGAAAGAAGTTAAAGATACAATAAGTTTCTCTTTTTTAGTAGTAGAAGTTATTTTTAAACAATACTTTCTCCTATTCAATAAAAAACTAATAGGAATAACAATATTAGCTACCACTCTAATCAACCAACGAAAAAAAGAATATATCTTCAATTTCGTAGCAAAAGGAGACCGACCGTTTATTGAAGAATAAACAGTATCAAAATAATCAACAATCATTTTTACAATTAAAATTATTAATCAATAAGCTAAAAGTTTCAAAGTTTTCCACCAAGTTCTAATTTATCAAAAATTAGAGTAAAACGATTCCACCAAGTATGCTCTTGTTCTGCTCTTATTCTTATATTTTTTCGCATCATTTTGCGTATATTACCTTTCTTCGCATCAAGATAAAACCTGCACTTATCAATAAGCTCACTTAAATCTCTATAAAATACAATTTCCTTATCTTCTTCAAAATAAGAGGATAATTCATCATTATAAGTTGTGATTTGAATCCCAGCGCACATAGGAATTTCAAATGTCCGCAAATGAAGTTTATACACAGGATATTTAAGTAAATAAGTATTTCTTAATTCCAGTATATTTAGATTTAAAGCAAAATTCGAATAAAGTCTGTTCATTTCATCAAATGATACTGGGCCAGAAATGGTAAGCCATTCACTTTTACTTTCCAACTCTACATTCCCTTTTATTTTAGCCAACAATTTTCCTTGTAATATTTTTCTACCAACAGAGAAAGAAAACAAATTCTTAACAGAATCGATAGTTGTCAATATATTACTTACTTTTTTTCCCTCCATACTACCATTATTTAACTTCCCACAAATCCGGCAAGCTATATTATGCTCTAAAAGCTGATTTAATTTCAACGTTCGAGTTCCATAAGGGGTTCCGATAAATCCCACCTCCAAAATATCCCTATGATATATATTTTTAAAATTATAAGGATTAGCAGCATAAGGTAAAAATATTATATTACATCCCCACTTTTGAAATATACTCTTAGTTTCAAAAGAGGTTAACCAAACCAAATCGAAAAAAGGGGCAATATCTTTATGAATATAAGGGGCATGAAGATTATCAAAGCAAATTAGAAGTTTAGGTATAGACAGATCCTTTAAGGCTTCCATCGTTTCAGGTAATAATAAGTCAGAGCCACAACAATTCATAAATAAGTCATAATGATCTTTATTATATCTTAGCAGATTAATCAGGTCCTCATTTGCCTGACAAACAGTTTCATATTTTGACGGATTTAAAACTGTAATATTCACATTATGATGCTTCAATTCATCAAATATATGAACTCTTTGCCATTGAGTCATATAAGTATCATCTTCTTTAAAAAAATAGAGTATCTTCATTGTATTTTCTTTTTCACCCAAACAATTAACTTTTCCTTCTCCCCACGATTTAAAGTAAACCATACATGCAACAAAAGAAACAAACAACCAAAAATAATATTATAAAAAAAGAAAAGTCCCCAAGAATTAATATATAGGCTGTTTTTAAATATCATTCCAAATATGACCACCACCAAACAAAAAATAAATGTTTTAATCATGTGGGAATAAAAATAGATTTTCTTTATTCCCAATTGTCTTGTTGAATACAATGGAATATAAAATAAGTAGTAAACAACATTTATGAACGAGCTAATTGATATTAAGGAAATTAAATTTCCCTTTAATAGAATATGATCAAAATAGACTAGAACAATATTCAGTACGCCAAATAAGATCAAGGTAATGGAGGGATTCTTTTGTTTATTCAATGTCATATTCAGCCCATAAATAGTCCACATATTTCCGTGCACTAATAAAGGAATCATAGAAATGACAGATAAACATTGCAAATAATCCGAATTTTCCCCAGGCATCCACAAAGAAAAAAAACTATTTCCAAACAGAATAATCAGAAGAGTCGGTGTTGTTGCAAAATAGCTCAATATTTTTTGAGAGAATCGCACTTCTTTTGCCAAATGTTCATAGCTTTCATTTGCATACTTTTCCGTCATTCTAGGTAAAAAAACAGAATAAATAAGAACAATTATACCACACATAAATCCTGATAAAGTTTGAACAATTGACAGTTCTCCAGAGGCGTCCGGACCAATTAATATATTAGCTAAAAATAAAGACATTCCTAATAATAGAATAGAGCCTAGAGAATTTATAGAATTCCACATACCGGAAATCAAGACTTCCTTTACTAAATTATATCGGAAATAGGAGAAAGAAATCACATAAGTAGGAAACAACTTTCTAGTAAATATGAAATCTATCCCAAAATTAGTAAAACTCAATCCTACAGCAACTATACCCAAATAGATAATTGAAGGAGGATAAATTAAAAAAAGAACTAAAAGCAAAAGGCCTTTGAGTAAACCTTGAATAATTTCTTTATATGCTTTGAGATCAAGTCTATTTTTAGCAAATACCGAAACACCAAAAACAGAACTTAGTGTATTTACTATCATCGATAAAAATATTAAGGCAAAAAGTAACTTTACATCTGGAATAGAGCTGTTTGGGATATTCAATAAAGTTTCCAAAGAGCAAACAATCAAAACAGCTGGAAACAGTAAAAATACGGAAAGAAACACATTAGAAATAAAAATAGAAGAAATATATTCCTGAGCCTTTACATTATTACTTTTGAATATTTCAATGGAAATAAATCGGGCAGCCATGGAATTCAAAGCAATAATAACAATAGACATATAATTTACAAAATTATTAGCTAATGGGAAAAACGAATATACATCCTTTCCTAAATTGCTAATCAGATAAGGTGTTAAGACAAATGAAACGCATAAAGAAGTTCCAAACGCAATTACATTAGTAAATATATTGATAAATAATTGAAAATATCCAGATCTAAATTTCATTTCTATTCATCTCGTATTTGATTACTAATTCTCTTCTCAACTTTTCAATATACCTATTATTTCATTTCTTATTATATTTTCGAAAAACACACTTGGTAGCATGGTGTAATTTCTATAAAAACAACTGATTGAAATAATGAAGAGGATACCATCAAATATGTAATCTTATCTATTATTACGATGTACAAATTTTCTATGAGCCATTATACTTTACAACAACAAAAGTATTTACAAACATTACCCATAAATACCAAAAATTAACGATAATAAAGGGCTTAATAACTCTGTTTGTTATATATAAAAAACAAACAATTTTATTATACAAATAAATCATCAATAACTTTCAATAGATACTGCCCATATTGATTCTTAAGCATTGGCTGTGCCAATGCTTTCATCTTTTCTGGCGAAATCCAACCTTTCCTTAGAGCAATTCCCTCCAAACATGCAACTTTTAAACCTTGCCGTTTCTCAATAACTTCAATAAAAGTACTTGCTTCGGATAAAGAATCATGTGTACCTGTATCAAGCCAAGCAAATCCTCGACCTAACAATTGCACTTTTAGCTCTCTATTTGATAGAAACCTCTGATTGACAGTTGTTATTTCTAGCTCTCCACGAGAAGAGGGTTTAATATTCTTCGCAACTTCAACCACCTTATTAGGATAGAAATATAGTCCTACAATGGCATAATTAGATTTAGGTTTCTGAGGCTTCTCCTCTATGCTGAGAACATTCCCGCTCCTATCAAATTCCGCTACACCATAACGTTCGGGATCACTTACCCAATAACCAAAAACGGTTGCTTTATTTTCTAAGTCAGCCTTATTCACAGCAAACTGAACCATTTCGGTCAAACCATCTCCATAAAAAATATTATCACCTAAAACCAAACAGACAGAATCATCCCCTATAAATTTTTCTCCTATGATAAAAGCTTGTGCCAAACCATCAGGTGAAGGTTGCTCTGCATACTCAAACCTCACCCCAAAATCAGATCCGTCACCCAATAAACGTTGAAATCCCGGCAAGTCATCTGGAGTAGAAATAATGAGAATTTCCCGTATACCTGCCAACATTAGTACAGAAATAGGATAATAAATCATAGGTTTATCAAAGATAGGAAGCAACTGCTTACTCACTCCTTTAGTTATAGGATATAACCGTGTCCCCGACCCACCTGCTAAAACAATACCTTTCATTGTCAGATAACTCTCTCTATGTTTTTCTTAGCTTCTCTTATCAGCTCCTCATCTCCCGTCTGCTCAAAGCACTCCAGCAGCAACTGACATTTCAATACAGAGGCTGGTAGTTTTTCTAAAACAGTCATTGAACGATCCAATAATTCTTGAATAACCTGTTCATTCTCAGAGGAGAAATTAAACAGCATGGTATCGTAACCTTTGAACAAAGTAACAAGTATTTCCGCCTCTTCTTCGGGAGATTCTCCTTTCTGAAGAAGAAGATCGGCACACAAGTTACGGAGTTCTTGATTTAACGCAGTAAGTTCATTCACATAGACAGGAGTACCGTCCTCGCCATACTCCAAGAGTTTCTTCACTACGGAGGACACAGAATTACACAGAGAATTTTTCATTTTAAAAAGGAATGAATTATGATTCGTCGATTCTTTTCGGTTTTTATTTGTATAGAAGAGTAATAATATCCAATAGAATTGTATCTAACGACGTAACGGGGCATTACATATATTGTTATCACCCGTTACATATATTGTTATCGCCATTACATATAATGGTATTTTCTTTACATATATACTTTTTATTTCTCTTTCCGGACGTAGCTAGCCGGAATTGTAACCATAGCGCTACCGAACATATCGATACGTACTAAAATATGATATTTATTATTATAGCGGACCAATTCTCCCCGCAAGCCTTGTAAATCGCCCTTGGCAACTACTACACGAGTACCTTTGGGAATGGACTCTCCTGTCAGGATCACCTGATCCTGGGAGTAATCGAGCATATAGCGAAAATCAGCCATTTGCGCATCAGGAATACAGGTAGGAGCCCCGGTGGAACGATCACGAAGGAAATCGTATACATTCAGTGTACTTCGGACGGCAGCCATTTCCTGACGGGAGATATGAACGAAAACCATACGGGGCAACAAAAGGCGCTCACGCTCAATGCGTTTTCCTTCACGCTCTATGACACGGTTTTGTACAGGAAGAAAGGTATCTACCTCCTGCAATTGAAAATAATCCCGAACTTTACGTTCTGAGTTAGTTCGTGTCAGTACGACATACCAATGTTTATCGCTATCTGTTGTCTCCAAGACTACGTTCGTAAGAAAAAGTTTCAGTAATGACTAAGGATGAAAATTTGTTAAAAACAAGAATATTCAAAAAACATGCCTTATTTTCAGTAATTTACAAATTAAGTTTTATGATAATCGGGTACAGAAAAAGTATTCGCACCGGATTTGAATACTATCCGATACGTTGAATTATTTTATTTTAAACATATATCGGACATAAAGAAAAGTATATTTGTCCGCCTATATATTTACGGGTGCAAAGGTAAAACCTTCTTTTGAGTCTCCAAAACTTTTCACAGGTTATTTTCATCATAGGAAGTTATATAACTGAATATCAAAGACATAATTTATCTCTTTGCAAATAAGGAAAGCAGCAATATACATAATACTAATGTGGCTTATAAAAGAATGTGGAAATAAGTGGAGAGGCAGGCTATGGAGAGTCTTAACGGTAACTTGATAAACAGACAACTACGCACATCTTGAACGTAAGAAAAGAATTTTACGACAGAATGCATCCAGAATATAAGCAATTGATTATCAAACAATAATATCTTAATAAGAGAACTGTAGGAAGTTAACATTAACAGTACGTTAATATTAACTTCGTAATTGCAAGATATTAATTCTTTAGAGATACGAAGTTAATAAGCTATTGATAAGGAGGGAAAGCACTTTTACGGGCATTAACATTGTTAACGTATTCGTTGGTAAGAGCGTCCCGGCATTGGTTACAACCGCACAGTTTGCCGATGGCTTACCAGGCACAGTTCTTCTTTCTTCGTCCGGAATATGACCGTATCGGTAAAACCACTTTTGGAAAGAATCGCCTTCAGTTCATCACAGGAATGAATCTCCATCCCTTCAACAAGTCCCGTCCAAGCCTTATTGGCAGGATCGCTTATCTCACAACAGATAAGAAACGATCCACCGGGCTTTAACACACGCGCCACTTCCGTAAAAGCATGCTGCAGGTTACCCCAGAAGTAGACAGTCTCGAAAGCAGTGACCGCATCGAACGCATAATCAGGATAGGGAAGTCGGTGGACTCCTCCCTGCTCGATAAAGCAGCGTGTACCGAGATACTTTTTATTTTTTTTACGCGCAAAGGTGACACTCTCCGATGAAATATCTATGCCATACGCTTTCCCTTGCGGGCAACGTTGCAATATCTGTAGCAAATTGGCACCACCACCGCAACCGATGTCGAGTACACTCCATTCCGGTTGCCATTGCAAGCATGACATTCCCCATTGCGCCAATGATGCATGTCCTGTATTCATCCCCCAAAGTATCATTCTTCCGAAAAAACCTTCAGGCTTCCGGAAATTCTGTAAGATCTTGCTTACAAAGCCTCTCTTATTCATTTGTCTGCTGATTTAATATTTCAGGCAAAAGTACAGTTTCTGCCCAAACAGGCAATACCCAGAAATAGGGAATTTATTTCCTAAAAGATATTTGCAGGTATGCATCTGCTTCCCGTTAAAATTATGATGAACAGATGCCCGGAAGTGCGATGCTCTTTTCGTTTCCGTTTCATAAATATTACATAAACATTACAACATAACAGATTCATTATCAATATCTATTAATAATAAACATTCATATATTCAGTAACAGGTCTGTAACACTACCCTCCTATTTTTGCACCGGAAAACAACAAGCAGATGTTATGAACAATGTACAGCAAGTAAAAACTTATTCGCAGAGAAAAATTTCTGATTTCCTTTTCATTCTTTGGGCAGGCGGAGCAGCGCTGCTCTCCTATTCATTGGTATATGCACTGAGAAAGCCTTATACAGCAGCCGGATTTGACGGACTTGAAGCGTTTGGAATGGACTACAAAGTGGTAGTTACCATCGCGCAAATATTAGGATATGTACTTTCTAAATTCATCGGAATTAAATTAATCTCCGAATTAAAACGGGAAAACCGGATGAAGTTTATTCTGATCTCCATAATTCTGGCTGAAGCTTCGTTAATATTGTTCGGACTGTTGCCCGCACCTTATAATATAGTAGCCATGTTTCTGAACGGACTTTCACTGGGATGTATGTGGGGAATCATTTTTAGCTTTATCGAGGGAAGACGAATGACGGACATTCTTGCCAGCTTACTCGGAGTCAGTATGGTCATCAGCTCGGGTACCGCCAAGTCGGCCGGTTTGTATGTCATGGACACTTTGAACATCAGCGAATTCTGGATGCCTGCCCTGATAGGCGGAGTTGCCCTTCCTCTACTTGCCTTGTTGGGATATGCACTCAACCGGCTTCCACAGCCAACAGCCGAAGACATTGCCATGAAATCGAAACGGGAAACACTGAACGGCAAGCAACGATGGGAGCTATTTAAGAATTTCATGCCTTTCCTCACTCTGCTCTTTATAGCCAATGTGGTACTGACTATCTTGAGAGATATAAAGGAAGACTTCCTGGTAAAAATTATCGATGTCTCTCAATACTCTTCGTGGATGTTTGCACAGGTAGACAGCGTAGTAACCCTCATTATTCTGATAATTTTCGGATTAATGGTGTTCGTCAGAAGCAACTTGAAAGCACTGTCGATATTACTGGGATTGATCATTGCCAGCATGGTAGTGATGGCAGTCGTTTCGTTTGGTTACGAACAATTGCAGCTGAACGCCATCGTCTGGCTATTCATCCAGAGCCTGTGTCTCTATCTGGCTTTTCTCACTTTCCAGACTATCTTCTTCGACCGTTTTATCGCTTGCTTCAAAATTCGAGGTAACGTGGGTTTCTTCATTGCTATGAATGATTTTCTGGGCTATACGGGAACAGTCATAGTATTGGCTGTCAAAGAATTCTTTTCACCGGACATTAACTGGACAGCTTTCTACAATCTGATGGCAGGATATGTGGGAATAATCTGTTTCGTTGCTTTTGTATGCTCTTTCATCTACCTGCACCAACGCTACCGCAGGGAGAATTACGGAAAGACAGGGGTATTCAGAAAAAAAGAAGAAGAAAAAGAAGTTCCCGATTTCGTATATTAATTGCTATCTTTGTGGGTCAAAAAACTTAAAATGAAAGTTCACCATGAAGATTTTTCCAAGTAGCAGCATCAAGAAACTGGATGCTTACACCATAGAACATGAACCGATTGCATCGATCGACCTGATGGAGCGGGCCGCACAGGCACTGACCAAAGCCATCACCGAACGCTGGGACATCACAACTCCCGTCACGGTATTTGCCGGACCGGGCAACAATGGCGGAGATGCCCTTGCCGTAGCCCGAATGTTGGCGGAAAAGGAATACAAGGTCGAAGCCTATCTGTTTAACCCGAAAGGGGAACTGTCTGCCGACTGCCAGACCAACAAGGAGCTGGTAGAGATGATGGATAATGTGAAGTTCAGCGAAGTAAGCACACAGTTTGTACCTCCTGCCCTGACGATGGATCATCTGGTAGTGGACGGACTTTTTGGTTCGGGACTTAATAAGCCGCTAAGTGGCGGTTTTGCAGCAGTAGTGAAATATATCAATGCATCGCCTGCCACCGTAGTCGCCATCGATATCCCCTCGGGACTGATGGGAGAAGAGAACACATTTAATGTAAAAGCCAATATCATCCGTGCCCAATTGACATTGAGCCTGCAATTGCCGAAACTGGCTTTCCTCTTTACCGAAAATTCCGAATTCGTAGGCGAATGGAAACTGTTGGATATCAACCTCAGTCGTGAAGCGATTGAAGAAACGGAAAGCAATTATGCCTTATTGGAAGCGGAAGAAATACACGCTCTGATCAAACCCCGTAACACTTTCTCACACAAAGGAAACTTTGGGCATGCTCTGCTGATTGCCGGTTCGTACGGCATGGCAGGCGCGTCGATACTGGCAGCCCGTGCCTGTATGCGTTCGGGTGTAGGCTTACTGACAGTTCATGCACCTATACGCAACAATGATATCCTGCAGATTTCGGTTCCGGAGGCAATTATCGAATCGGATGCCAGCGATACCTACTTTGCCTGCCCTACAGATACGGATGACTATCAGGCTGTAGGAATCGGTCCGGGCATCGGACGCTCGGAAGAGACCGAGGCTGCACTGCTTGAACAACTCAGTGGCTGCCAGACACCTCTGGTACTGGATGCCGATGCACTAAACATATTGGCCAACCACCGCCACGCACTGACCACATTGCCCAAAGGCTCTATTCTGACTCCCCATCCCAAAGAACTGGAACGCATGGTGGGCAAATGCCAGAACTCATACGAACGACTGATGAAGGCCTGTGAACTGGCCCGAACCGCCAAAGTACATATCATATTAAAAGGAGCCTATTCGGCAATTATCACCCCCTCGGGCAAGTGCTATTTCAACTCTACGGGTAATCCGGGTATGGCAACAGCCGGAAGCGGAGATGTATTGACAGGTGTCGTGCTGGCTTTGCTCGCACAGGGATATCCGGCTGAAGAAGCTGCCAAAATCGGTACTTATGTACATGGCCTGGCAGGTGATTTCGCACGCAAAAAGCAAGGCGTTATCAGCATGACGGCAGGAGACATTATCAGTAATCTGCCATTGGCTTGGCGTCTGGTAAGCGAATAAAAGTTAACAACTTATGATTTTCCAAATAACTTCATTAACTTTGTTTTTTAAACCAGTTAAAATAAACCGGAAATGAAAAAGCTAATTATACTGACAGGGCTGTTACTCTCTACCTCGGCTTATGCCCAGACCGAAGTTACAGCGGGAGTTACCCGGGGAAAAGATTACGGTGTAACCTATGCACTTCCTAAAACAGCAATCAATATTGAAGTCAAAGTCAATAAAGTGACATATACTCCGGGAGAATTCAGCAAGTATGCCGACCGTTATCTCCGGTTGACCGATGTGTCGGGTGAGCCTCAGGAATATTGGGAACTGGTCAGCGTCAAAGCAAAATCTGTCGGTATCCCCGATAGCGAACATACCTATTTTGTCAAGCTGAAAGATAAAACAGTAGCTCCGCTAATAGAATTGACCGAAGATGGTATCGTAAAATCAATCAACGTACCGCTATCTCCTAAAAAATCGGCTCCGATGCAACCCGCCACGACACAGAAAAAGAAGATAAATCCACGTGATTTTCTGACCGAAGAGATTCTGATGGCAGGTTCTACAGCTAAAATGGCGGAGTTGGTTGCCAAAGAGATTTATAACATTCGTGAAAGTAAAAATGCCCTGGTACGCGGACAGGCAGACAACATGCCCAAAGATGGGGAGCAACTGAAGATTATGCTTGCCAACCTGGAAAAACAAGAGGCTGCCATGACCGAAATGTTCTCGGGTACCTTGAATAAAGACGAAAAGATATTCAACATCCGCCTCACTCCGGATAAGGAAATGGACAACGAAGTAGCCTTCCGCTTTTCGAAGAAGCTGGGCATAGTTGCTAATAACGATCTTGCAGGAGAGCCGGTTTATATCACGCTGAAGAATCTGAAAACCGTCAACGTACCGGAAGACGATGGCAAAAAGAAGGTGGACGGCATTGCCTATAATGTGCCCGGCAAAGCACAAGTAACACTAACGGAGGGGAAAAAGCAATGGTTTAACGGAGAACTTCCTGTCACACAATTCGGTACCATCGAATATCTGGCTCCGGCGCTTTTCAATAAGAAATCGACTGTTCAGGTTACTTTCAACCCGGATACAGGAGGCTTGATCAAGGTAGATAGAGAAGAAGGAGAATAAAACATAATCAAAAACTCCGGCCGATCTTAAATGAAGTGCACCCCAAAAGTTCATGTTTAACTTTTAGGGTGCACTTCATTTTTAAATCAGCCGGAGTCTCTTTATTATATTCCGATAGTATATCGTAATGCAATCAGTTCTCAATCACTAATTTCACAAATCCGTCTTTCTGCAACTGAGTGATATAAGCCGTAATACGTGATTCGTAATTTTCTTCATAATTGAAGTGTTCTGCCAGCTCTTCAATAATCCGGCGTACGGTTCTCTTTCCGTCAATCAACTCCCATACGGCAGTGCCATGATCTTCCAGCCGGACATGAATATCCGCAGACATTCCTTTAGGCAACAAGAATCGCCGCATCCACTCGTATTTAAACCGGGGGAAAGCAATGGTAACGGTACCATCGCTTCCCTTTTCGGCCGTAATATTTTCACTACGGAAAGGAATTACATCCAGAAGATTTATTTTCTCTTTCACGTCTGCCATATACTGTTATTTTTTGATATTTGCTTCCTGCAGTCCGTATCCCTTCTTCTTGTCTTCCGCTTTCAACATTAAAGCTACAATCAGAGCCAAAACACCGAAACAAGCAAAGATAGCCATAGGCAAAGTATAGTCATAAGTCTGCGCTCCATCCACAACAGGACCTTTGCAATAGGTATTCAACACCCATCCGATCAACAGAGGTACCCCCATCAATCCCCAGTTCTGCACCCAGAAAATCAAAGCATAGGCAGTACCCAGTTGTTTCTCCGGAATAATTTTCGGAACAGAAGGCCACATGGCCGAAGGCACCAGTGAAAAAGCAATACCCAGAACAATCATAATCACAGTGGCAAACCACCATACGTTCAGAATGGGAAGCGCAAACAAAGTATGCACACCAATCAGCATGACGGCACCGATAATCATCAACGTCGCTCCCTTACCGATACGGTCATAAAGAGTACCAAACAACGGAGTCAGGAAGATGGTACCTATCGGTAGTAATCCCGGAATATTTCCGGCCAGCTTAGGGTCTACGTTATACTTCTGCACCATCAAGTCGGTTGCATATTTAATAAAGGGGAAAACAGCAGAATAGAATAGTACACACAATAAAGCAATCAGCCAGAAGCCTTTATTGGTGACAATCAGCATAACGTCCTTCATACGGAACGGTTCTTCCGGTTCTTCTCCCTGAGCATCTAAAGAAGCGTCAAGTTTCTTATCATAAAAGGTATAAATGAAAAAGGCGATAGTACCGATGCACAGCATGATCAGGCACAACAAAATAGGCATCGGAATATTGGTATGGAAACTGCCGCTTTCATCCGTATAGCCGAAATAATCGGCAATGGGAACGGTAAGCACCATAGCCAAAGTGGTACCGATACGTGCGGTTGCCATCTCAAGTCCCATAGCCAAAGCCATCTCTTTACCTTTAAACCATTTCACGATAATCTTAGAGACGGTGATACCGGCGATCTCTACGCCGACACCAAAGATAGCGTATCCTAAAGCCGCCAGAAAGACCTGAGTCTTGAAACCCATAATCAAAGCTCCCTCAGGAAAAGTAGTAGAGATAGCATAATATTTTAGTCCACAACCCAACACCATCAGTATACAAGCTCCCATACCGGTGAAACGAACTCCCATCTTATCGAGAATAATACCACCGAAAATCAACATGAGCAGGAATACATTGAACCATCCGTAAGCACTGGTAAAGAATCCGTAGTCCAAACTATCCCAGAGAAGCTCTTTCTCGAGCATAGGCTTTAAAGGGGACATTACATCGGTGAGGAAATAGCCGCAAAGCATAGTAAACGCGACCAGAGCGAGCACACTCCAACGAAGTGTTTTGGAGTCACTCAATTTGTTTTTCAATTGTTCTGTCATTGTAATATTTAAACTCAGAAATTAGTAAAAGTGTTATTGCGAACAAAGGTAACTAAATCTGCCTTGTATGCCTAACAAAAAGATGCATTTTACGGCAAAAAATAAGCGAAGCTGCAAGTTTCGGTTTGAAATTGCAGCTTCGCTTATCGTTTCTTAAAAAGAATCTGTTGTTAGTTTGCCGGAGTAGCCGGAGTTTCTGTGGCAGGTGCTTCAACCGGAGCAGCAGCGTCTGTCTTCGGTGCAGTAGTACCTACGGGCAGGTTATAAGGGTTGGTCTGCTCTTCCTGCTGTGCCTGTTCCATAATGACATCTTGTGTTTTAGAAGAAGAAGTCGGAACGACATACGCAGTAGCAATGCTCATCACAACCATAAATGCAGCTAAGCCCCAAGTTGCTTTTTCCAGAAAGTCTGTAGTTTTGCGTACACCCATAATCTGGTTAGATGATGAGAACCCTGAAGCAAGACCACCGCCTTTTGAGTTCTGAATCAACACAATGAAGCACATCAGTATGGCTGCAATAACCATTAAGATAACTAATAATAAGTACATTTTGTTATTTTGATTTAGCGTTAATAATCAATTTCTCTAAAAATCTGATTTGGTCTGCAAAGTAAGCATTTTTTTTTGGATATTTCAAACTTAATTTTTTAATAATTTCAAGTGCCTTGGAATATCGATGCTGTTTGACGTATATTTTGGCCAATGTTTCGGTGAAACAGCTATCATCTTCATCTTCTTCATGATGCGTCTCGCTCTCTTCCTCTTCGGAGATAGCTTTATTTTCATCTGCCGGTTGCAAACGGATGGATGTTTCTTCTTCACTTCTTTCGATAAAGCCGTCAATCAATTCATGACCGCGAAGTTTGGGAGTTTCTTCCAGTTCCGGTGTATCGTCTTCTTGTAGCAAATAGGTGGTATAGTCCGTTGCATAGTCCAGGCTTGTCTGGGCTGAAACCTCTTCGGGCACGGTGGCCAGAAAAGCATCGATCAGGGAAAGCGTACGATCGAGGCTGGGCTCTTCCTCTAAAACTTCTGTTTCGGGAAGTGCGTTCTTTTTCCGAGGTTTCAAAATATATCGTTCACCCTCAATCAGATAAAACAGCTTCCGGCGATCAGCCACATGCAATATGGCTTTACGAAGCTCGGCACCGAAAGAGATATCGTGCAACAAATATAGATTTTTAAGATAGAGTAATCGCAGTGACTGAAAATAAGGATAGCGTGTGACAAGCGTTCGCAACTCGTACAAAGTATCTTTATTCAGCGTTTCCGGATGCTGAATCCATTGTTGTAAGTTAGCAGAAATCATTCTAATTACCAGTTTGCTACCGTTGCGTTAAATATTTGATCTGTAATCTCTTTAGTCATCTCCGCAATCAGTCCGTCCTGAACGGCTGTCAGCAACTCCCTCGAATCATAAACACGGAAAGCCGAGAACTGTTGCTCGAAGTCCTGTTCATGATTCGTATTGTTCACAAAACGAACATTCACTGTGATGGTCAGCTTGGTTTCAGAAGAGTATCCGTCGGCCGAAACAGCCTGGTTATACTGGTTATATCCGGTAATCTCTCCATCAATCTCGAGGTCGGCATTGTTATTCACCAGTTTCAGACGGGTCTGACGAAGGAAAATGTCTTTCAGGTCCTCGTTGAACTTAGTGCCTAACGGTGCATAAACATAGTCCGACTTAATAGGAAAGTCGGCAATAGAGATAGTCTTTACCTTATCGTAATTGATATTACCACCATTAAACTTATAAGAAACAGTACACGAAATTCCTACTACCAGTGTGAAAACCAGCAGTGAAATTCGCATTATCTTTTTATTCCAATCCATATTCTTTTATTTTTCGGTAAAGGGTACGCTCGGATATATTAAGATCCTTTGCCGCGCTTTTTCGCTTGCCATGATGCTTTTCAAGGGCTTTACGTATCATTTCTTTCTCGACTTCATCCAACGAAAGCGACTCTTCCACATACTCTTCGGTATCTTGTATGTCATCGTCATCGGGACAATTGGGCTTGACCGGATGAATGATGGCAGGCACTGAGGGCGTAGGGGCTACTACCGGAGCCGGCGTATAAAACGTACCGACATTGGAGGTTACCGCTCCGCGCTCGGACATGATTTCGTGTACAAGCTTTTTCAGTTCGGTCACATCTTGTCGCATGTCAAAAAGGACCTGATATAAGATTTCACGTTCACTTTCGAAGCTCTTCCCTGTCTTTACACCGAACAGGGCAGGCAATCGCTGCGTACTCTGAGCAGGCAGATAAGATTGCAAGATAGGGGCATTAATCTCACGGTTAGTCTCAATTATAGAGATTTGCTCCGTGATATTCTTCAACTGACGCACATTACCCGGCCAGGAATAAGACAGCAAAACCCGTTTGGCATCTTCGGTCAGCTGTATGGCGGGCATACGATACTTCTCTGCAAAGTCACTTGCAAACTTACGGAACAGTAACAGCACATCTTCTCCACGCTCCCGCAAAGGAGGGATCTGGATGGGCACCGTATTGAGACGATAGTATAAATCCTCACGGAAACGTCCCTCTGCAATGGCCTGGGTCAAATTGACATTGGTAGCAGCCACAATGCGGACATCCGTTTTCTGTACTTTGGAGGAGCCTACTTTTATAAACTCCCCACTCTCGAGTACACGAAGCAAACGTGCCTGCGTGGGCAAAGGCAATTCTCCGACTTCATCCAGAAAAATAGTTCCGCCATCGGCTTCACCAAAATAGCCCTTTCGCTCACCAATGGCTCCCGTAAAAGCCCCTTTTTCATGACCGAACAGTTCCGAATCGATGGTTCCTTCAGGAATAGCACCACAGTTGACAGCAATATACTGTCCATGCTTTCGGCGACTGTATTGGTGAATGATCTGAGGGAAACTTTCCTTACCGACACCACTCTCTCCGGTTATTAGCACGGACAAATCGGTAGGTGCCACCTGTATGGCAACATCTATCGCACGCGTCAAAGCTTCAGTGTTACCAATAATACCGAACCTTAGTTTTACCTGTTGTATTTCCGCTTTTGTCATATTCGCACTAAACTCCCTTCCTGATTAAATATCATCATCTACTGTATCGAGCTTCAGTTTATCACTGTCGTCTCGTTTCTCGTAATATTGTTTACGTAACGGATTGGCATGTGCTTCCTTCTCACGTTGGCGGTTACGGAATACGTCGATCGCTACATAAATAGCCTGACGGAATGAATCTTCGCAAGCAACGCCTTTTCCTGCAATATCATAGGCTGTGCCATGCGCGGGAGAAGTGCGTATCACCGGCAAACCCGCCGTGTAGTTCACACCTTCATCCATGGCCAATGCCTTGAAAGGAGCCAATCCCTGATCGTGGTACATGGCCAGTACTCCGTCAAAATGGGTAAAATTGCCCGATCCCATAAATCCGTCAGCCGGATAAGGGCCATAGCACAAGATTCCCTTGGCAGCCATTTCCTGAATAGCAGGAGAAATGATTTCCTGTTCTTCCGTACCGAGCAATCCGTCGTCTCCGGCATGCGGATTCAGTGCCAACACTGCGATGCGCGGCGCACCAATCCCGAAATCCTGTTTCAACGACCGGTTGAATATGGCAAGTTTCTCCTGAATCAGTTCCTTGGTTATTGAAGAGGCTATCTCGCGAACCGGAATATGTCCTGTTACCAAAGCTACCCGGAAATCCTCTTTCATCAGGATCATCAGTGATTTTGAACCATTCCCCAGACGTTGTTCGATATATTCCGTATGTCCGGGAAAAGCAAATCCTTCGGACTGAATCGTATGCTTATTGATAGGAGCCGTCACTATGACATCGATCAAGCCTTCCCTGAACTCCTCTATCGCCTTCTCAAGTGCTCCCAAAGCTGCTTTACCGGCTTCCGGATCGGGTTTTGAGAACTCTACTTTCACCTCGTCATCCGTACAGTTGACCACGCTCAGGCGATTGTGGGCAGCTTCTGCAGCGGTATTGACAATACTGAAGTTAGTAGGCAAATCGAGCGACTTGCGGTGATATGCAGCCACTTTCGGAGAGCCGTAAATGACCGGTGTACAGAGTTCCAACATGACGGGGTCGGCAAACGTTTTTAAAATGACTTCGTATCCTACCCCGTTTATGTCTCCCTGAGTGATGCCAATTTTTATTTTGTTATCTTCCATTTTGTTATTTGTTAGTTTTCTCCTCCTGCTCTATGCCCATCGGAATCTGTTCCTGCGCCTTCTCGGTAGGAAGTTGCAAAGTATACAGAGATGCTTCCAATCGGCGCATCAGGTCACGTTTCATTTTATCGGGTGAGTAAATAAATACTTCTGTAGTGATAATACGGTGGCTGGCTTTATCCAGACGGGTGTGCGAAACAAACGGGCCACCCATGAAATCGCCCTTTATGCGCCACAGTCCGCGTGCTTCCATTGTGTAATCTCCATGAATATCAATCGGACGAACCTCTACGGTAGACGAATCAGTCGCCATGTACATACCCTCTTTGGCACCCGGAATATTAGCCTTCATCACTGAATCTCGCTTATGGATAAAGAACTCTTTCGTAAAGGTATCCTTATCTGTATACGGGTAAGAGTAGATTACAAAGTTCTGGTCTCCGGTAGCGGCATTAGTACCTGCCCAGAAAAAGTCTTCTCCTGTCTTCGAACTGCTCAGTTCGGCCGGAAGCCAGATATCACTGTTGAACATGCTACCTACTTTCGTCGAAATATAGTCATTATGATTTTTCTCCAGGAAAGAGATCTGACGGTTCATTTCGGCACGGGTAAAGAAGTCTATAATCGGCTGTTTGTTCTCTTCGACAAACTTCTCAAACGATGCCTCGTCCGGAGCCTGAATAGTCAAAATCATCTGGGGAGATGCATATACATCCTTGGCATACTTGAATTTAGGTTGGGTATAAATGTCCTGTATATCTACGATAATAATGTTGCGCACCAACTTCAGGATCGCATCAAAATCTTTGGGAGAAGTAGACATGATCCTGAACGAACGTTCCGATTGCGGAAGTCCGGGCACATCTGTATCGAGCACATTGTACAAAGCTCTACCGGCAGGACGCTCCCACACAGGCTTCTCAACCACAACGAGGACTTCATAAGCACGTCCGCTGGAAGTTGGAGTAAACACACTTTTCTTGCCGCTTTTACAAGAAAACAACACTACTGCTACAAGAGCCATACTGAGGTAAAACAGGTACTTTTTCATATGCATCAATTTTAATGTTTTCACAAATCTACGAAATGGTCGTATACTTTCATCCAATGTGCTGATAATTTATATTAATTCTTGTTACTCTCCTCCTGTTTAGCCGTCGATAACATCCCGCAAGCGGCAAAAATATCTTCTCCCCGGGAAGCTCGAATGGTAGTGAACAGTCCATGTGAGGTCAGGTAGTCACGAAATGACGTCATAGTCTCCATACCGGCACCCTCGAGGTCTACCCCGGGAATGGCATGAAACCGGATTAAGTTCACCCGGCAGTCAAGCCCACGCAGCAATTTCAACAGCTCCTTAGCATAAATCAGCGAATCATTGACGCCCTTAAAAACAATGTATTCAAACGAAAGTCTGCGCTGTTTACTAAAATCATAGTTTTTTAACAGATCGACCATTTCTTTAATCGAGAAAGCCCTTTCGGCCGGCATCAGCTCAGAACGTTGTGAAGGAAAAGGAGAATGCAGGCTGATAGCCAGATGGCATTCGCTTTCTTCAATAAAGCGTTGAAGTCCTTTCCGCAATCCTACAGACGACAAAGTAATACGCTTGGGGCTCCATCCGTATCCATACGAAGCGGTCAGGATATGCAGTGCTTTTAATACTTCATCCAAATTATCGAGAGGCTCGCCCATCCCCATCATCACGACATTAGTCAACTTATCCCGCTCTGGCAATGCTGCGATTTGATTCAAGATCTGATTGGCTGTCAGACTTGCGGTAAATCCTTGTTTACCCGTCATGCAGAACTTACAGTTCATTTTACAGCCTACCTGAGAAGACACGCACAATGTCGCCCGATCCTCGTCCGGAATATACACCGCTTCAACAAAATGATTGTCACTCACCTGATAAAGATACTTCACCGTACCATCTACGGAACGCATCTCATCAACAGGCGCGGATATCCCCAAATCATACTCTCCCTTGAGCAACTCTCTATGCTTCAACGACAGATTGGTCATTTCATCAATAGAAGTCACTTTTTTATCGTATAACCAGGAAGCGATCTGTTTGGCTGCAAAAGCAGGCATCCCCAAATCTTTGGTGACAGATTGCAATTCGGTAAGGGTCATTCCTAAAAGCGGATATTTGGGCATATTTACTACAAATATTTATTTATTCATGCAAATGTAAGGAATAAAAGTCGATTTTAAAAAAGAGAAGGGACAAAAGTTAATAGGAAGAGGGAAAGAGATAGCAAAAAGAAAGGCCGTTCCGTGCGGAACAGCCTTTCGTATATTAAAACGACGTTATCTAAAAAACAAATCCGTTTTTAGAAGAACAGGTATCGTTTATCTTTTACATCGCCTTTCAGATAAAGATCGTTCATAAAACGACTTGCCAGACGGGCATGCATGTTTTCCAATGTAGCCTCTTCTGATTGGGCATCGAATGTTTCGTTCAGCTTATCTTTGGCATATACCTGCAACACAAACACACCGCCATTACCCTTGATAGGAGCGCTCAGCTTATTGATATCCGAAACCGAAGCGTATGCGCCTACCAGCGGCTCACTACTACGCAAAGCGGCTACATAAGCAGGCGCTGCAAATGTTACGTGTTTTACAGAATCACTTACTGCATTGGCCATCGATGTGTACTGGGCAATTGTAGTTGCATTGGCAGCCTTCATGTCGGCCATGATCTTCTCAGCTTTCTTATCACGAATGATTTCAGCTCTCAACTGATCCTGAACCTGGGCCAAAGGACGATAACCTTCTTCGATCACGCTAACCAGGCCAACAACCAACATGCGGTCGCTTTCGCCACATTCATATAAACCGGAAACTTCACCCGGTTTTGCAGCAAAGGCCCATTTCAGTGCTTCTTTAGTCCCTCTGATACCACCGATTCCGTGTTCTGAGCTATACAGATCATTTCTTTCGAGCAATTTATAGCCTGATTCTTCAGCATTGGCCGCAACCTTGTCTACTGTCGGGTTAGCTGCAATAAACTGGCTGAATTCATTATAAGCTTTATTATAAGTTTCTTTGCTGAACTCAACCGCACGCTTGATAACGGCAACTTTATATTTATCTTTCACAGCTTTCTTATCAGTCACCTGCAAAATGATATTGCCTTGTCCCAATGCTACGTTAGAGAGTTCGTTTACTCCCAGATTGTTGATAGTGCTGATAAATTTCAAGTTATCGCCATCAACCTGTGCATTTTCGTAGTTAGCAGACGAAATCCAGTTGGATTCACCTGTTTGTCCGTACTTCTTAGCCAAAGCCGTAAAGTCGGCCCCACCCTTAATAGCAGTATAGATGCTGTCAGCCAAAGCTTTTGTTTTAGCAGCGTCTTCTGTGTAAACCTGAATCTGACGGAACTGTACAGAATCGGCAGCAGCCACTTTAGACAACACCTTGAACGAATTGATAGTATTGTCGCCTGCATTGTAGTAAGGGCCATATACTTGTCCAATCGAAGCTGAATCCATGCGTGCAACTACATCTGACGGGAAAGCTTTCTTGGTATAGTACAAATCAACATACGGATATTCCGATCCGGTAGAACGGATGAAAGTAGTATAATCACCATTGGCAGTAGCCAGTTGGTTTGTATAATCAGTCACTTCTTGCTGGATAGCAGCTCTGTCTTCTGCACTGGCTGTCACCTGTACATCGATGTATTTGATGTTGCGTGTTTCAACATATTGTTTGAACTGTTCTTTCTTCTTGTTATAGAGATCTTTCAGTTCAGACTCTTTCACTGTGATAGTAGAGTCTACAATAGAAGAATAAGGAACAGCAGCCAACAGAACATCCGACTGGTTTACTCTTGCGTCGAATGCATCCTGTGCTTCAACCGGATTAGAGAAAAGAGCTTTAGTCACCAGTGCCTGGTATTTTTCCGCCAAACGGCTCTGGATCAGTGTCTTTTCTACAAATGACCAAAGTTTGTGCATTCCTTCATAGTATTCCACATATTGAGACGGCATCTTGGTCTTGTCCATTTTAGAGTAGTCAGCCAAGAATTTCTTCAACATATCTTTATCGAAAGCGCCCGTTTGAGGATTGCGGAACGGGGTCTGCTGCAGCAACGGATTCACACCTTCGTTAATGATTGATTGAATTTCAGCCTTCGAAACAGTAATACCGAGCTTCTTCGCTTCTTTTTCAATCAGTTTATTGTTCACATAGCTACGCCATACTTCGTCTTTCACCTGATTGGTCTGTTCATCATTCAATGAACTCATTCCGCTTGAGAACTTGATAACCTCGGTATATTCTTCTACCATGTTCTGGTAGTCCTGAGCAGAAAGAGTTTCTCCATTGACTTCGCCTACATCATGCGATTGGTGTGGCTGGAGAACTTTCCAGGCATCGCCCGCAATGAAAGCAAACAAAGCCAAACCAATAACGATCACCAACAGGGGTCCTTTGGATCTAATGTTTTGTAATGTTGCCATTTTGATTAATACGATTTATTTGTTATTATTATTTTCTTCATCTTTGGTTTTAGCGCACGAAGATACAAAAAATGCTAATATGCATCTATTTATTAGCTAAAAAATTACAGCTATCGATCATTATTCCATTACTTTCAGTCGAACAAGTTCGATTTTCGTTGCTGTAACCTTAATTATCTTAAACTGATATTTACCGACAGAGACCAATTCGTGCAATTTCGGAAAGCTCTGGTATTGATTCAAGATTAATCCTCCCACCGTTAGATAGTCATCGGATTCGGGAAGCTCCAGATTAAAAGTTTCGTTTACTTTTTCTATTTCCAAACGGGCCGAAAGCACGTATTCATGCTCACCGATCTGCTTACAAATATAGGAAGTGTTGTCGTGTTCGTCTTCGATGTCACCAAAAATTTCTTCAACAAGGTCTTCAAGGCTGACAATGCCCGAAGTTCCTCCAAATTCATCCACTACCACGGCAATGGTCTTTTTCTGTTGCATAAACAGCTTCATCAGTTTATGGGCCGCCATCGTTTCAGGCACAATGGGAACTTCTTTCACATGATCGCGCCAATCTTTCGGGCTACGAAACATTTCGGACGAATGAATGTATCCCACCACATTATCTATATTACCATCGTAGACAATTATTTTTGATATACCGGACTCAACAAACCGGCCTTTAAGTTCTTCAAGGGATGTATCCAGCGCAACAGCTACCACTTCTGTCCGTGGAACGATGCAGTCGCGTATCTTGACCGCCGAGAAGTCGAGTGCATTCTGAAAGATTTTCACTTCCGTGTCCAGAGTTTCCTCACTTTCGGCATTGTCTATACTCGACTGGACAAAATAATCCAGATCTACCTTACCAAAGGCTTTCGCAGAGGCTTCCTTGTTCACTTTCATCCCAAACAGGCGAAGAAAGAGGTAAGAGACTCCCGACGAAAATTTAGATATAGGATAGAGAACAACATAACAGATGAAAAGAGGAACTGCACAGACATTCAGGGCCAGATTGGGATTGATCTTAAAAAGCGTTTTGGGCAGAAACTCTCCTGTCACCAAGATGATCAGTGTGGAGATCACGGTCTGTACCAATACCATTACAAAATGATTGGTGATCCATCCGGCCAGCAAATTGTCGCCGATAATCTGTGCCATCAATATACCATAGATAACCAGAGCGATGTTATTCCCGACCAGCATGGTCGAAATAAAATCATTGGGATTCCGGAAGAATAGCGAAAGGATACGCGATGATACCCCTCCTTTCCGGTTCATTTCAAAACGAAGTTTGTCTACCGAAACAAAAGCAATCTCCATTCCCGAAAAGAAAGCAGAAAATGCCATCGTAATCAACAGGTAAATAATGATGCTCATAGTTAGTTTACAGAATCTGTTTTTGCCTTTTCGGCATCTTCATCGATATATACTATACCGGATATGTTATGAACAACCGGCTTCATAAACTGATCGTCTGACTCAAAGCCATATCCGGTCATAATCTGATCCGGTTTTTCCATCCGGACAAACTTATCGGTATACACTTTCTTGGTGGCTTCATTCCAATATAACAACTCGGTGGTCACATGATCGCCCTTCAGACTCTTAATATCTACATTTCCAATAAGTTTCCAAAGCCGGTCACGATCATAATAATAAGCCGTATCCGCCTTTATACTCGCATCTATATGAAAGAGTGAATCGAACTGTTCCAGATAAATGCCCTTCTCAAAAGCCCAATACGAGGGTTTCTTCTTATCAAAGATCAACCATTCTTCAGTGTTGACCCGGTAACGTGTGACACCGGAATCGGATATAAGGGTCGTTACCCCTCGTGTATCCATAACAGGCAGTGAATCCCGCTCGGTAATGGCATCGGCCATCGCCTTATTTCTCCCGCCACAGGAAGAAAATAAAAGAAGCATAACAATTGCCCCGAAGACAATTGTTATGCTCAAACTTTTATTTAATAAACTGTTACTTTGTTGTCGCAACATAGATTTATCTGATCGTTGTAGACTCTCCAATCCAACCACCGATAGTGATGCGGTCGCCGGCTTTGTAGCCCAACATAAACAAGTCTTTAGCCTGCGGAGTATAAGCGGAATATCTGCTGATCATTTTGTTAACTTCTTCTGTTACACTCGGATCTACAGATTTAGCTTTCTGCAATTTGTCGATAACAGCAAAATAAGTACACTTGTTCAAAGCCGATTCATCACTCCAGTTAGGACTCATAGCATACAAGTTGGCGATAAGGATATAAGGAGCACCATAGTTTTCATTGAAGCTGATTGCTTTCTGAGCATAAGATCTTGCCTGAGACAATTTCTTGGCAGTAGTCAAAACACTGGCAGCAGCATAAGCCTTTTCTGCTTTCTTTGCATTGTCTGTCTCGAGGTTGATCGCTTCGTCAAAGAACTTCACAGAACCATCGATATCCCCTTTCTTATAGGCCTGGTATGCACATCCGGTAGCAGCCTCAGCCGAAGGCTCAATCTTGTATACATAGAATGAAGCCTGCTGATAAGCGTCACTATCCGTACACTTCATCATCTTCATAATACTGATGACTTTCTTCAAATAATTCAAATCAGTCTGATTGGTTTCTACTTTAGGTCCATAGATACCTTGCAGTGATTCACAATCGGCAGTACCGCTGTTAATGAACAGAGCTACCAGATTATCTTTGATACCTCCGAAAGCTTTCTTCACACTCTCTTTGTCAGCAGCAGCTATAGCATCGTCTGCATATTCGGATGCAGCCAGATAGTCCTGAATAAACTGCTCTTTGTGAGCCGGATCTTCCTTCAGTTTATCGTGAGACATCTGCAAGAAATAGAACAATGTAGCAGCTGCAGACTCAGCTTTCGCAGCGTCCACCGATTTTTTCAACCAATCATAAGCTTGATTTACATCCACCTTCGGAGCAAATGCAATATAATCGACAGCTTTAATGCCCAGTGCTTCATCTTCCGACGATACTTTTACACCTTTTCCCAAGAATTCCTGAGTATACTTCATACGCAAATCGTGCGTATTCATCAACTCATCAAAATACTTTTTGTATTCTGCAGAGTTTCTGTCTTTGATCTGCCCCAGCAACCCTTTCAGAATTTTATAACCGTCTGTGAAGGTATAGAAACGAAGAGTCGGGCAGTTCTCCAAAACAGCTTTCCACGGAGTATAAGCATCTTTAAAGTTACCAGCTTTCACTGCTTCGTGAGAAATACTACTGTTCGAATTACAATTAGCGTCGTCCTGTGCTACCACAGTTGTTGCTCCCGCCGAAAGAAACAACACAGCCACAAGCGTTTTAATTTTCATTGTATCTAAATTTTAGTTGTTATATAATACCGTCTATTCTCTCTATTATTTAACTTTACGTTTGAAGAACCAGCCTTCATTGAACGTGATTCCAATGCTCAAACGCAATGTATTTTCATCTACCATACCGGCTTTCAGACCATGTACTTTAATATATTGAGCCGAAACGTTGATTAGCGAGCGTGAACCCGGAAGAGGTAATCCCAAACCGGCCGTTACTCCATACTCACGAGAGGCTCTCTCCCCTCTTATTTTATAGTAAGGTTCCGAATAATATCCTCCGACGCGGTATTTGATATGCGCCAGATAACTACGCGAGAAACGACTCGGCATATACTCGGCACCCACTGAAATTTTCATCGCATCACAAAAAGCATTCGGCTGATTCATATAGGTCACGTCGCCCCACTTCTGCAAATTAAAATCAGCTCCCACGATCAGACGTTTGTCATACTCGTACGTAAGTCCCACCCCAAAGCTATTGGGCATTCCAAAGGTAGCCACCGTATCGACCGTATTCGTAGTGACGGCCTGCGTGCTGTTGGAGTTCGTAAGCGTCGATCTTTGTACATAAGCTTCGTTATGCAAATCTTTTTTAGGCGAGAACACTACACCTAATGTAACCGCATGCTTCCTACCCAGCTGCTGTGTGTATTGCGCGCCGAAGTCCAGCTTATAATCGCGCACGGACAAATAGTCTACATGCTGAAAAGCGAAAGCGTTGTCATTATAAGGAAAAGTAATACGCGCCTGACGCGTGATCTCCCCCCAGAAGTACGATACGTTGGCACCGACTGAAAGGTTTTTCAGCACCTTTACTCCCAGACCTACGTAAAGCTGATGCAAGCCTCCGTCTCCGGCAAATGAAGTGACGCTCCGCGCTTCTTCCGACGCAACGTCGTTGTTCGCCTTGGCCATATTATAGCCTACACTCGAGTAGGGCAGCAGACCGATACTCATGGCCACGCGCTGGTGTAGACGAAACTGCATCGCTATGTAGTCAAAACTTGAATTTTTCGCATTCAACTTGGTGCCTTCACTACTAAAGTTTGTATTTTGCATCGAAAACCCTCCGTCAAAAAGAAAGGTCAACGAATCAATAGCCGTATAAGAAGCAGGATTCAACGGATTGATATGTGATCCATCGCGCAATCCGTAAGCGATCCCTCCCATTGCTTTACTGTTTGCAAATGACTGATCAGCCAACTGACCATAGCCATATCGTGTATAAGGAGAGTTTGTATTATTTTGAGCGATTGCCACTCCGGGTAATAATATCGTGAGCAGAAGCGCACAAAGTGTCTGTTTATATCCTACCATTATTATAGTTTAATATTCTATTTAATCCTTTCAACACTAAAAATCTATCTGCAAAGATGACACTTTTTAATTTCGTATCAAAAGAAAAATCATCTCCGCCCGTTAAAAAAACCAAAAGTTCAGGATATTTATGCTTCATAGCCGTAATATACCCTGTAATTTCGTATTCTATCCCTTTCTTTACACCTGCACGAATAGCAGTTTCAGTATCTTTTCCCATATCCGGCATGCATCCTTCGGCATGAACCAACGGCAAACGTCCGGTAAATTGATGGAGTGCTTTCAGCCGCATCCAGAGTCCGGGCGAAATATTGCCCCCATGATACTGTCCCAAAGAATCAACAAATTCGTAAGTGATGCAAGTACCCGCATCAATCACCAAAATGTCTTTACCCGGAAACTGATCATGGGCCGCCACCACGGCAGCCATCCGGTCATAACCGAGAGTTTCGGGGGTTTCATACAAGTTTATTACCGGAAGCGGCGTATGGCTGTCTAACCATAAGACGGGGACAGGAAGCTTGTTCAACTGAGCCAGCACACACTCGTTTAAGTCTATAACCGTAGCAACAATTGCTTTCCGAACATCATACTTATTACAAACAGCCTCCAAGGAATCCAGGGACTGATTAGAGTCGTAAACAACTTCTACCATAGAAGTCCGGTCGAAAAGCGCTACTTTGGCTACTGTATTTCCAATATCGATAATTAAGTTCACTTTCTCTCTGTTTGAGGGCGCAAAGATAAGAGATAAAATTTATTCAAATACCGAAATAGCGAATAAAAAAGCAGCGGCATAGAGAGAAAAATAAAAAAAACGTCCAGACAGCCGATTCGGTAAAACTACTTTCCTCTCCCGGAATCTTCGCTGGAAAAGTGCGGAAAAGAGAGCCGGAAGGCATAAACAAAAACAAGCAGAAAATCCAAAAACCAGCAACGAGTTTTCATTACTGATTAATAAGCATATAGAGACAAAAAAACAGAATATCCCCCAATAGCCTACAATACAAAACAAAACAGAATACAACAAGAAGAATGGACGGAAGCTCAAAAAACTGTTGCTGCCGCTGACGACAGTCTCCCCAAAACGCACCCCGAGGAAACGCGTCACGAACAAATCGAAGTCCGGCTATTCACAAACCGCAGCCCGGCAGCCGAAGGCCTGCAGCCCGACGCTCGGGGAAGCACAACCCCTGCGCTCAGGAACAAATTGCCCCGCGATTGACGAAAAGAGACAAATAAATTCATTGAACCGGCCATTTTATTCCCACAAAAGCAGTATCTTTGCCACATGAACTCAAAGTTGCGACATTTACTCCTGATTGTTTTTTCAATCTTCCCGATTCTGACATGGGGAACGGAAAGTCTGTCCACCGCTGATTCCATCCGGATCAGCCTGTTGACATGCGCTCCGGGTGAAGAAATCTATTCGCTCTTCGGGCACACGGCTATCCGTTACGAAGAACCGGCACGAGGCATCGACCGGGTATACAATTATGGCTTGTTCAGTTTCAACACCCCCAACTTCATCCTGCGTTTCGCACTCGGCAAGACCGATTATCAATTGGGGGTGGAAGATTACCGCCGTTTTGCCGCCGAATACGAATACTTCGGACGCAGTGTATGGCAGCAGACGCTCAATCTGACAGCCGAAGAACAACAACAGTTAATCACCCTTCTGGAAGAAAATTACCGTCCGGAAAACCGGATATACCGCTATAACTTTTTCTACGACAACTGCGCTACCCGTCCACGGGACAAGGTGGAAGAGAGTCTGCAAAAAAGCGGTAGCCAATTGCTCTTCAGCAATGCACACACCGAAAATGGCGAAACGAAATCTTATCGGGATATTGTCCATCAATACACGAAAGGACATCCTTGGGCACAATTCGGAATCGATTTCTGCATAGGCAGCCAGGCCGACCGCCCCATCAACGATAGACAAATGATGTTCGCTCCGTTTTATCTGATGGATGCTTTTGCCGGAGCACGCATAGCCAACACTTCAGACAACAAAGCACTGGTGGCTTCCACTCAAAAAATTATTGACTGTGAACCGGATGTATCCGGCTCCACAGAAAATGATATCTGGAATATGCTGACCCCCATCCGATTGTCCCTTCTTGTGTTTATCGCAATCGGAATGGCTACCGTCTATGGTCTACGCAAGAAAAAGAGTCTTTGGGGACTGGATATCTCAGTATTTGCGGCAGCGGGCATCGCAGGATGCATCATTGCTTTCCTTGCTCTTTTCTCCGAACACCCCACGGTAGGCTCCAATTACTTGCTGTTTGTCTTCCATCCGGGGCATCTGCTCTGCCTCCCTTTCTTTATAAACGACGAACGAAAGCGACGCAAAAGCAGCTATCATCTACTGAACTGCATTGTTTTAACACTTTTTATAGTGCTTTTTCCGGTAATACCACAAAATTTCGACTTAGCAGTATTACCTTTGGCACTCTGTTTGCTAATACGTTCTGCAAGCAATCTTATTCTGACATACAAAAAAGCTAAATGAAAGGACTATTAACCTCCATACTGACCGTACTTACCTTTACCGGACTGCAAGCCCAGCCACTTCCATCTACCCCGAAATTAGTGGTAGGTCTCACCATAGACCAGTTACGTACGGACTATCTCGAAGCTTTTTCAACACTGTATGGCGACAGGGGATTCAGAAGGCTCTGGAAAGAAGGACGTGTGTTCCGGAATGCCGAATATACTTTCAGCGGCACGGACCGCGCATCAGCCATAGCCGCTATTTATACAGGCACCACTCCTTCGGTCAACGGCATTATCGGCAAACGATGGATGGATGTATCGACACTGCGCACTGTGAGTTGCGTAGACGACCCCGCTTTCATGGGCAATTATACAAACGAAAGCTCTTCGCCTTCCCATCTCCTGACCTCTACGATAGCCGATGAGCTGAAGATAGCCACCCGTAACGAGGGATTGGTATATGCCATCGCTCCATTCCGCGACGCTGCCATTCTTGCAGCAGGACATGCCGGAAATGGCGCATTCTGGCTCAACAACACAACCGGAAAATGGTGTGGAACGACCTATTATAGCGAGTTTCCATGGTGGGTAAGCCAGTATAACGACCGGAATGCCATCGACTTCCGCATTGCCGATATGACATGGACTCCTGTCCATCCGGTACAAAGCTACAGTTTCCTTCCCGAATGGAGAGATGCTGCTTTTAAATACAAATTTGACGACGATCGTGTCAATAAATACAAACGACTGATTACAAGCCCTTTTATCAACGATGAAATCAATACGCTGACAGAAGAACTGCTGGATAAGAGCACAATGGGCAAAGATCATGTCCCCGACATGCTGGCACTGACCTACTATGCAGGCAACTACGCCCATAAGAGCGTACAGGAATGTGCCATGGAGATGCAGGATACATACGTACGACTCGATCGGAGCATCGCCTCTTTACTGGACATCATTGACAAGAAAGTGGGTCTGCAGAATGTTGTTTTCTTTATTACCTCCACCGGATATACCGATACCGAATCACCCGACTTGGGACTCTACCGGGTTCCGACCGGCGAATTTCACCTGAACCGCTGCGCAGCCTTGCTGAACATGTATCTGATGGCTACCTACGGGCAGGGACAGTATGTGGAAGCGTACTACGATCAGCAGATTTATCTGAATCACAAACTGATCGAAGAAAAACAACTGAATCTGGCGGATATACAGGAAAAAGCCGCCGAATTTCTGATCCAATTCAGCGGAGTGAATGAAGTATATTCCGGCAAACGCCTGTTATTGGGGTCCTGGACACCGGACATCTCGATGATACGCAACAGTTTCCACCGTAAACGCTCGGGCGACCTGCTGATTGACGTATTGCCGGGCTGGAGTATCGTCAACGAAAATACATCCGACCATAAGGTGGTGCGGAAAGCGCATATTCCGTCTCCCCTTATTTTTATGGGCAGCGGCGTAAAACCAGCCGTAATCAACACGCCCGTAACCATTGACCACATAGCTCCCACCGTAGCTCACATATTGAGAATACGATCTCCCAATGCCTGTTCGGCAACTCCGATTACCGACATCCGGTAATACTTTCCGCACAAAAAACAAGGTGCAAAGCGCAAATAAATCAGCATTTTAATGTAACTTTGCGCAGTTAAATCAATTTAGTAAATAATAAACATAAATAATAGATAATGGGATTTAATGAATTTTTAAGCTCGATTTTCGGAAACAAATCCACACGAGACATGAAAGAAATCCAACCCTGGGTAGACAAGATCAAAGCCGCTTACCCGGAGGTTGCTAAGCTTGACAATGACGGCCTCCGTGCAAAAACAGAGGAACTTAAAGAATACATCCGTAACTCGGCAAGTAAAGAACGCGCCAAGGCCGATGAACTCAGAGCCGGCATCGAAAATGTAGAGCTGGAAGACCGCGAAGAGGTATTTGCTCAGATCGACAAAATCGAAAAAGAAATATTGGAAATATATGAAAAAGCACTCGATGAAGTATTACCGGTTGCTTTCTCTATTGTAAAAGAATCGGCCAAGCGTTTCTCTGAAAACGAAGAAATAGTGGTGACGGCCACTGACTTTGACCGGACATTGGCAGCAACCAAGGACTTTGTCCGCATCGAAGGTGACAAAGCCATCTGGCAAAACCATTGGAACGCCGGCGGCAACGACACGGTGTGGAACATGGTTCACTATGACGTACAGTTGTTCGGTGGCGTGGTACTGCACAAAGGTAAAATTGCCGAAATGGCAACAGGTGAAGGTAAAACCTTGGTGGCTACCCTCCCCGTATTCCTGAATGCACTGACCGGAAACGGCGTACACGTAGTAACCGTGAACGACTACCTGGCAAAACGTGACTCCGAATGGATGGGACCGCTTTACATGTTCCACGGACTCAGCGTAGACTGCATCGACCGTCATCAGCCTAATTCCGACGCACGCCGCCAGGCCTATCTGGCAGATATCACATTCGGAACGAACAATGAATTTGGTTTCGACTACTTGCGTGATAACATGGCCATCAGCCCGAAGGACCTGGTACAGCGCCAGCACAATTATGCTATCGTCGACGAGGTGGACTCAGTATTGATCGATGATGCCCGTACTCCGTTGATTATCTCCGGTCCGGTGCCTAAAGGCGAAGACCAACTTTTTGATCAACTCCGCCCATTGGTAGAGCGACTCGTGGAAGCACAAAAAGTATTAGCAACCAAATACCTCTCAGAAGCCAAGAAACTTATCAACTCGGACGATAAGAAAGAGGTGGAAGAAGGATTCCTTGCGTTGTTCCGCAGCCACAAGGCACTGCCTAAAAACAAGGCGTTGATTAAATTCCTCAGTGAACAGGGTATCAAAGCCGGTATGCTGAAGACGGAAGAGGTCTATATGGAACAAAACAACAAGCGCATGCACGAAGCAACAGATCCATTGTACTTCGTTATTGATGAAAAGCTGAACAGCGTAGACCTGACAGACAAAGGTGTCGATCTGATCACAGGCAACTCGGAAGATCCGACTCTATTCGTTTTGCCGGACATTGCCGCCCAACTTTCCGAACTGGAAAATGAACATGGATTGAGCGACGAACAAAAGCTTGAAAAGAAAGATGCCTTATTGACCAATTATGCCATCAAGTCAGAACGCGTACACACCATCAACCAGTTGTTGAAGGCATATACCATGTTTGAGAAAGACGATGAATATGTAGTGATCGACGGACAGGTGAAGATTGTTGACGAGCAAACAGGACGTATCATGGAAGGCCGCCGTTACTCGGACGGACTGCACCAGGCCATCGAAGCCAAAGAAGGTGTGAAAGTGGAAGCTGCCACACAGACATTTGCTACCATCACGCTGCAGAACTACTTCCGCATGTACCACAAACTCTCGGGTATGACCGGTACGGCCGAAACAGAAGCCGGTGAGTTGTGGGACATCTACAAACTGGATGTAGTAGTGATTCCGACCAACCGCCCAATAGCCCGTAAGGATATGAACGACCGCGTTTACAAGACGAAACGTGAAAAATATAAAGCCGTAATCGAAGAGATTGAACAGTTGGTTCAAGCAGGACGCCCGGTATTGGTGGGTACTACTTCGGTAGAAATTTCCGAGATGCTGAGCAAAATGCTGACAATGCGCAAGATCGAACACAACGTGCTGAATGCGAAACTCCACCAGAAGGAAGCAGACATTGTTGCCAAGGCCGGTTTGAGCGGTACAGTTACTATTGCTACCAACATGGCGGGCCGTGGAACGGACATCAAACTGAGCCCCGAAGTAAAAGCGGCAGGCGGTCTGGCAATCATCGGTACCGAACGTCACGAGTCACGTCGTGTAGACCGTCAGTTGCGTGGTCGTGCAGGACGTCAGGGTGACCCGGGTTCATCTGTATTCTTCGTTTCACTGGAAGATGACCTGATGCGTCTCTTCTCTTCTGACCGCATCGCCAGCGTGATGGATAAACTGGGATTCCAGGAAGGTGAAATGATCGAACATAAAATGATTTCAAACTCTATCGAACGTGCACAGAAGAAAGTAGAAGAAAACAACTTCGGTATCCGTAAACGTCTGTTGGAATATGACGATGTGATGAACAAACAGCGTACGGTGGTTTACACCAAACGCCGCCATGCCCTTATGGGTGAGCGTATCGGAATGGATATCGTCAATATGATCTGGGACCGTTGCGCGGCCGCAATCGAAAACAATGCAGACTACGAAGAATGTAAACTGGACTTGCTCCAAACACTCGCAATGGAGGCTCCTTTCACAGAAGAGGAGTTCCGCAACGAGAAAAAGGACAAACTGGCAGACAAAACATTCGATGTGGCAATGGCTAACTTCAAGCGCAAGACAGAACGTCTGGCACAAATAGCCAACCCTGTCATCAAACAGGTGTACGAGAATCAAGGGCACATGTACGAAAACATCCTGATTCCGATTACAGACGGAAAACGCATGTATAACATCTCTTGCAACCTGAAAGCGGCTTACGAAAGTGAATCGAAAGAAGTAGTGAAATCATTTGAAAAATCAATTCTTCTTCATGTCATTGACGAATCCTGGAAAGAAAACTTACGCGAACTGGATGAACTGAAACACTCGGTGCAGAACGCAAGTTATGAACAGAAAGACCCGCTGTTGATCTACAAACTGGAATCTGTGACTCTGTTTGACAACATGGTAAACAAGATCAATAACCAGACAGTGTCTATCCTGATGCGCGGTCAGATTCCCGTAGCCGAGCCTACAGAGGAACAGCAAGAAGCAGCCAGACGCGTAGAAGTACGTCAGGCAGCTCCTGAGCAACGCCAGGACATGAGCAAATATCGCGAACAAAAACAAGACCTGAATGATCCGAATCAGCAGGCCGCTGCCCAGCAGGATACTCGCGAAGCCGTAAAACGCGAACCGATCCGCGCTGAAAAGACAGTGGGGCGCAATGATCCTTGTCCGTGCGGAAGTGGAAAGAAGTACAAAAACTGCCACGGACGGAACAGTTAAGTAACAAAGAACTTACAACTCCTTAATAAAAGCCTCGAACGGTTAAAAACTGTTCGAGGCTTTTCTATATTCAACCAAAATCGTATTTTTGTTCTTTTAGAAAAGTAAAAAAACAGGCTATGACAAAATATCCGTATATACTGTTCGTATTGCTCCTCGCGTCTTTCAGTTCCTGCCAGACTGTTGAGCAACTTTCCATCGATTATATGCTCCCCGCAGAGATCAGTTTTCCTAACGAACTGAAACGAGTGGCAGTCGTAAACAATGTGAGCGACACTCCGGATAACACCTTACCACCCAAGGATAATACAATAAAAAATAAGAATGAACTCAGCCGTGCAGTAGCCTATCACGAGGGACAACCCGCACTCACTACCGAAGCATTGGCCAAAGCTATTGCCGAACAGAACTATTTCAATGAAGTCGTAATCTGCGATTCGGCCCTGCGTGCACGTGATTTCACACCCCGTGAATCGACTCTCAGCCAAGAGGAAGTTCAGACCTTGGCACAGTTTCTGGACGTGGATTGCATCATCTCACTGGAAAACCTGCAGATGAAATCGACACGGGTTCTCAGTTACATCCCCGAATGGAACACTTATTACGGCACATTGGATACGAAGGTTTACCCAACGCTGAAAATCTATCTGCCGGGACGAAAAAGCCCGATGGTAACCATCAATACCCATGACAGTATTTTTTGGGAAGAATATGGAAATACCGAAGGGTTTGTCCGCTCACGCCTGCCGGATGAAAGACAAATGATACGCGAAGCTTCTGAATTTGCCGGTTCCGTGCCGGTAAACAGAATATTACCTTATTGGAAAACGGCCAATCGATATTATTTCATCAATGGCTCTGTAGCTATGCGCGATGCTGCCGTTTATGTGAAAGAAAACGAATGGGAAAAAGCATCCAAACTGTGGGAACAGGCTTTTAAAGCAGCCAAGAACGACAAAAAGAAAATGCGTGCAGCCTTCAACTTGGCTCTATATTACGAGATGAAAGACAGTGTGGAAGAAGCACACAAATGGGCTGTCACTGCACAGGAACTGGCCCGTAAAATAGACAAAATCGACACGTTGAAGAGAAACGATATAGACTTGAGCGAAATCCCCAACTACTACCTGACCAGCCTTTATGTGAATGAATTAAAGGAAAGGAGCAACGGATTGGGCAAATTAAAAGGCCAAATGAGTAGATTTAATGAGGATTTTTAAAGAAATCATGCAAGGGTTCTTATTTTTTTTATACCTTTGAGCTAAATAAAAAGAGCTAAAAGATATGAAACTTAGTCAGCAATCACAAGCCATTATCGAATCTGCGATTCAAAAAGCAATCAACAAATATACCTGTGGATGCGAACAGACCATCGTCACAGATATCCATATTCAACCGAATCAGAATTCCGGTGAACTCTTTATCTATGACGATGAAGATGAAGAACTATCCAGTGTAACCATCGATGAATGGACAGCCTACGAAGGGGACGACTTTTACGAAGATGCTGAAAGAATTTTCCGTACCGTGCTTTGCCGCATGAAAGAGAACGGGAGCTTCGATAAGTTAACCATCCTCAAACCCTACTCCTTTGTGTTGGTAGATGAAGACAAAGAGACGATCTCAGAGCTTCTGCTTGTAGATGACGACACACTGTTGGTGAACGATGAACTATTGAAGGGACTGGACAAAGAATTGGACGACTTCCTGAAAGACCTGTTGGAGAAATAATCCTCTTTTTTTCATTATATAGTAAAAGAGGCCATCCGAATGATTCGGATAGCCTCTTTTTGATATACAGTTTGTATAATCAAAATCTCGTCACTTTGTCGGAGTGAGCTTTCAGATACTCAAAACGATTGATCAGTTCACCCAACTTTTTAGGATACTTCTCGGCCAGATTCTTTTGTTGACCGATGTCTGACTTCAAGTTATACAACTTATAACCGTAACCCAAACCGATGAAGTCACCGTCTTCCTTGCTATAAGGATTGTAATATGGAGGAATCAGCGCCCAATCTCCCTGACGATAGGCATAATTGAACATTCCCTCAATAACCAACTCTTTACGCCCTTTTTTACTCTTGCCCAGAAAAGCATCGAGTGTGTTTTCGCTATCTACCTTGTCCGGATAAGTCTGTCCCAAAAGAGAAGCAAACGAGGCCAATAGGTCCATCTGACAGACAAATACATCTGACACCTGAGGCTTCACCTTTGCAGGCCAACGAAGCATGAACGGTATACGGGTACCACCGTCGAACATACTTGTTTTACCCCCTCTCAACGGACCGGCTATTTTGTGATCACCCACCAACTCTACCGCATCATCTTGATAACCATCATCGAGCACCGGACCATTGTCACTCGTCAGGATCACAATGGTATTCTCCGCCAATCCCAACTTATCCAACTCTTTCAGGAACTGATCAACACACCAGTCTGCCTCCAGAATCACATCACCACGGGGTCCCATGCCTGACTTTCCTACAAAACGTTCGTTGGGAACACGAGGTACATGCGGTTGGTGAAGTCCGTAATAAAGGAAGAAAGGCTTGTCTTTATTGTCATCTACAAACTGCCTGGCCTTGTCCAGGAATAATCCTGCCATTTCTTCATCTTTCCATTGTGCAGCCTTCCCACCTTTCTGGAAACCAATGCGGGGAACTCCATTCACAATAGAGCCTGCATGTCCCACACTGGGATGCATGCGCAGCAATTCGGGGTTCTCTTTACCGGTAGGTTCGCCGGGGAAGTTTTTCCGGTAATCCACATAAAGAGGGTCATTCGGATCCAATCCGACAACTCTTCCATTTTCCAGAAAGACGCAAGGAACGCGATCATTGGTTGCTGCCTGAATAAACGAATAGTCGTAACCGATCTCAGCGGCTCCGGGATGCACCTCCTTATTCCAGTCCACATGCCCATCTCCTAAGCCGATGTGCCATTTACCGACAGAACCGGTAGTATATCCCGCCTGCTTCATAAGTTTAGGCAACGTTATTTTTTGAGTATCGATAATCAATGCGGCGTTACCCGGTAAGATTTTAGCGTCCACATTGCTCCAGGGATATTTCCCGGTCATCACCGAATAACGGCTGGGGGTAGATGTGGCCGCAGTACAAAATCCCTGCGTAAACCGAATACCTTCGTTGGCTATACGATCCATACCCGGAGTTTGAATCCGGTGTGCGCCATAACAACTTAAATCTCCGTATCCCAAGTCATCGGCGACAATCAGGATGATGTTGGGTTGTTTCTCTGTTTGTTCCTGGGCAGGCTGAGGTACGGCCAAGGCACTTACCGGCAAAGACATCCCTGCCACTAATCCCAATGTGCAGTTCAGCAATTTCATTCGTTCGTTTGTCATATCAATTTTGTTCATGAGTAATTTCCAATAAGGTCTGTCAGATCCGGATACAAAGATAGCCAACAATCTTATTCAGATACGAAAATAGTGAGATTAAATCGAAATGATATCCCTTAAAAAACGAGAGTGTGCCTCACGAGACACACCCTCTTCAATACCTCAGCGGCTATTTTGTTTAGGGCTTCAGGTTTTTCATCCGGACATGTCTCAATATATTCTGGAGTTCAAAAACCAGATCCGGATGGAGAGAAGCTACATTCTTCTGTTCTGCCACATCGTCTACCACGTGATATAACTGCGGTGTACTCAGATTTCCGGTTTCTATCTTCGGTCCCCAGGTAATCATGGCCGGTCCGTCATTGGGCTCAATGTACTTCCAGTCCTTGGTGCGGACTGATAATGTATGATTGGAAGCCTGCTCTATCACCCAGGAACGGTCGGACTGGTTTTTGCCCAACCAAGTATCGAGGTAGTTAAAGCTATCGGGTGCCGCTCCCTTCGGCAGCCCGGCTCCTACCAATGAAGCCAAAGAGGCAAACCAGTCGATCTGCGAGACCAAAGCGTTGGAAACCTGTGATGAAGCAGCTCCCTTCGGCCATCTTACAATGGCAGGAATACGAGTTCCCCCTTCAAAAGCACTGTACTTATTACCACGCAACGGTCCTGCGGGACTATGACCGTTCAGCAATTCTTCCGCACGATCCTGATAGCCGTCATCGACAACCGGACCATTGTCACTGGACAGAATAATTAGCGTATTTTCTGACAGTCCCAGTTTATCAAGGGTTTCCATGATCTGGCCTACACTCCAGTCGAACTGCACGATGGCATCTCCACGCAATCCCATCGGGTTCTTTCCACGAAAACGGTCGTGCGGGAAACGGGGAACATGTACATCGTTTGTAGCAAAATACATAAAGAAAGGTTCGTCTTTATGCTCACGGATAAAGCCGATGGCATGTGAAGTGATTGAATCGGCAATATTTTCATCTTTCCACAAAGCCTTGCCGCCCCCTTTCATATATCCGATACGGCCGATACCATTGACGATGGCCATGTCGTGTCCATGGCTCGATTTCAGATTGAACAGCAATTCCGGGTGATCTTTTCCCAACGGTTCCCCCTCGATCGGCTTACGATAGCTGACTTCAATCGGAGCAGAAGGGTCATAATTGGCCACTTTACCATTTTCTATAAAGACACACGGAACACGATCGGCTGTTGCAGCCATTATATAAGAATAATCAAAACCTATATCTCCTAAAGCAGTCGGCAGAGGAGCATTCCAATCCTGTTCTCCATCCTTATCGCCCAACCCCAAATGCCATTTGCCGATGGCCGCCGTAGCGTAACCGGCATTCTTAAACATATCAGCCATCGTATAGCGTTCGGGACGGATAATCATCCCTGCATTGCCTGCCGCAATATCAGTGCCCGGACGACGCCAGGCATATTCTCCGGTAAGCATAGAGTAGCGCGAAGGAGTACTGGTAGCAGCCGTAGCATGCGCATTGTTAAAACGAATACCTTCAGCTGCCAAACGGTTTACATTCGGAGTCTGCACATTCTTTGCACCATAACACTCCAAGTCGCCATAACCGAGGTCGTCGGCATAGATAAACACGACATTAGGAAGTTGCCGGTCATTGATTTTTTGCTTGGCTTTTCCTCCCTTCTGACCGGTAGCAGCCATCAGGCATGCTACCGGAGAGAGACAAGCCAATAATACATATTGTCTCATTTTTTAAACTATTAAATTAGTCACGTAAATTCGGGTTAATATTTTGCTCGGACTGAGGGATCGGCCATGTATAATCCGTCGGATTACGGAAAGCACGTTTGCCCACATACCAGCGGTAGTTTCCTGTCGGGTCAACCTCTTTGGTCGTAGTCGCATACTGAGTCGAACCCGGGTAAGGCGCACCCCAAATTTTCTGGGACAATACTTCGTGTGCAATTCCCCATCTCATGATATCCCAGTAACGGATACCTTCCATAGCCAACTCGATGCGGCGTTCGTGACGCACGATTTCACGAAGCTTCGCAGGAGTTACCTCGGTTACCGGAGGCATGTTCACACTTGCACGTCCTCTCACTGCATTGATAGTCTCGTCCAATATTCCTTGAGTGATCGTTTGATTATCTTCAACCAGGCATTCCAGATAGCCCAACAACACTTCGGCATAACGAATAACCGGAGTCAGTCCGTTTGCGCTCTGTACATCGTTTATAGGTGTCGATTCTTCAAAATATTTCCTCATCATAAAGCCAGTTCTGGAAGCCTCGCTCGTATAATCGAGCTTCTCCTTCTTGGCTGCACTGTAGTCAGGACTCATCTTATACTCTGTACCCATAAAGATGGCACCGTTATAGTAAATTGTATAATCCAGACGCGGATCGCGATCCTTTCCTAAATTAGACGGGTCATATCTCGGATCATCATAGCTGAAAGGAGTTCCATCCTTAAATTCATACGATTCGTATAAATCAGCAGCCGGATTGACCAGGCTCCATCCCCCGTCTTTAGCAGAAAGTGCATGCTGCGGCAGACCGGTACCCAGATAGTTTTCCAAATACTGGATGTAGAAAATATTCTCCTTGTTCGAAGTTCCGGTAGAAGGATAAAACAGCTCCTGATAGTTGGCGTTTATCGCATTATCTCCCAATTCCATAATATCGTGGAAAGCCTTTGCTCCACTTTTCCAGTCTTTCTGCAACATGCAGGTACGTCCGAGAAAAGCAAGAGCCGCCTGCTTACAAGCACGTCCGGCTTCTCCCGCCGGAATGGCGGAGAAACGGGGTAAATCGGCCGCAGCTGCTGTAAATTCGGTTACACACCATTTCAGGATATCGGCCTGTGAGGTCTTTGTCACATTGTTGGCTTCTTCACCCGTCAGCACATTCTCTACCAAAGGAACATTTTTGAAATAGCTGGCAAGGTAAAAATACTGTGTCGCACGCAGGAAACGGGCTTCCGCAATCATCCGTGTTTTCTTTTCCGATTCCGAGCTATTCTGGATACCGACCAAGAAACGGTTACAATAACCGATCCGCTTATAAGACGTCTCCCAATACCTTTTAATAAAAGCATTGTCTGCAGTCAGGTTTCCACTCGAAATCTTAAAGAAAGGATTGTTCTCTCCCCGACGGTCAAAAGCGTTATCCGAAAGATGTTCCATCATAATCATTCCGTGATAGGACCACCAATCCGAAGGGTTATACTCTACGCCGTCTGTCAGGCTTCCTCTATACAGAGAAGTCAATGCCAATTCCGCATTCGATTCGCTATTCCAAAAAGTCTCTTCGGACAAGTCTGTCAGTGGATAGCGCTCTAAATCACAAGCTTGAAACAGTCCTGCCGCCAATGCCAATGCTACTATATATTTTAAACTCTTCATCTTACATCAAAATTTTAAGGTTAAACCAAATGTATAAGTTGACAGAATAGGATAATAACTACCGTCTGTATTAATTTCCGGATCCCAGCCTTTACGATATCCGCTGATGGAGAATGGATTATCAAGTGATATATAAAAACGAAGGTTGGAAGAACCGAACTTCTGAGTTATACGTTTGGGCAATGTATATCCTAACTGGATATTTCTCACTTTGAGATAAGAGGCATCCAAAATCCAGAAGTCAGAGCCCAGCGTATTGTTGCTACCTGCATTCGACATCACTTCGAGACGAGGATATTTAGGATATCGGTTCGACTGATTATTCGTCCAGGTTTCTTCTGCCTGCCATTTCTGAATATTGCCTTCCTGGAAGAAAGCATAACCGGCATAATTGGTCAACTGGCCTTTTACCTTGGCCACTCCCTGAAGCAATATATTGAAATCAAATCCCTTATACTCCGCACCCAGTCCTAAGCCAAACGTATACTGAGGTATCTTTGATCCTAAATAAGTTTTATCGGATTCGTCCACCTTTCCGTCACCGGAGATGTCCACATAGCGTAAATCACCGGCTTTGGAGTTAGGAGCAATCTTGCTCTGATCGTGCCATTCTTTTACTTCGTCATCGGTCAGGAATACGCCATCCGTCTTATAGCCATAAAACATATTCATCGGATAACCTAGGAACAGGTCGCTACCGTTACCTATCATTCCGCTTTTCTGTTCCACATCTCCTACACCCAGGCTGATCACCTTGTTTTTAATTATCGAGAAGTTTCCATTCACATGATAACTAAACTCACCAATCTTGTTCTGATGACCGATCTCAAACTCCCATCCTTTGTTCTCAAGGCTTCCTGTATTGACCTGCGAAAGTCCCAGACCAAAGATAGAAGAGTAACTTGCACTCGGTTTATAGAGAATATCTGTCGTTTTACGATAGAAGTAAGCAGCGTTGAATGTCAATTTATTGTTCCAGAAAGCTGTTTCAATACCGACATCGGTGGTACGGGTCTTTTCCCATTTCAGTGTAGGATCGACATAAGTGGTCACTGCGGCTCCTTGTGTATACACACCTCCGAATACATAGTTCATCGCCTTTCCAAGTGCGTAAGTGGACTGATAAGGGTAGTTACCGATATTATTGTTACCCAGGATACCGTATGATGCTTTCAGTTTCAAGTTATCAATAAAACTCAGTGACTCTGCTTCTTTGAAGAACTGTTCTTCCGACAGACGCCATCCTACAGCAACAGATGGGAAGAAACCGAATTTATTATCTGTCGGGAAACGGGAAGAACCATCATAACGCATAGTGGTTTCAAACAGGTAGCGTTGGTCATAGTTATAGGTCAAACGTCCGAAGACAGACATAATAGCCCAATCGTAACCTCCGCCGGAGTTAGTCTGGCCATCGGCTCCTCCTGCATTCAGATAAGGAACTTCATCCGAAGGAAAGTTCAAGCGGCTTCCCCCTACAGTTCTCTGTGATTCGTCTTCCCAAGTATAACCGACCAACACAGACAAATCATTTTTGCTGAACTTCACGTTATAATCGGCCAATGCCTGGAATGTCTTATAGACCGTTTTGTACATGGTATCCGACAGAGAAGAAGGTCCCAGCTTCTTGCCGCCCGTAATCTCCATTGCCGAACGATAGTGACGAATCTGCTGACCGGTATAGTTATATCCTCCGATAGCTTTCAGCGTTAAGCCTTTCACAGGTGTGAATGCCAACTCGACATTAGAACGGAACTTATCGAAGTTTTCATCATAAAAAGAGCCGCTGTCCAGCCATGCCAATGGTGTTCCGAGTACCTTCGGTCCTAAGCCGTAAGATCCGTCTTCCAATTTAGTTGCCCATAATCCGGGAAAACGAAGTGCATTACTTGAGAAAGCTTTAAATCCGGCAGAGTCCATTCCACCCGGAGTAGAAGGTTCGCTCCGTTTAGAAACGACTCCACCCAAACGGGTAGTCAGTGTCAGGTTTTTAGCCAACTCTGTAGTCAGATTCACTCTGCCGTTGTAACGGTCGTAGTGATTGTGTTCCATCAGACCATTCTGTTTTACATAGCCGAAAGAAACCATATACTGTGTCTTATCATTTCCTCCGTTCACGGTCAGTTCATGACCGGTTTGCAGTCCTTTGTTGCCCAGAAGTTTATCCAGATAATGTTCATTAGGATAATTATACGGATCTGATCCATCCTTATACTTCTGAATCTCCTCCGCCGAATAAACTTCCTTACCCATAGCCTTATTGTATAATTCCGCATATTCCCAGGAATCGCACATTTCCGGTAGTTCGGTAGCTTGATTGAAGCCTACATATCCGTTATAACTTACGGTAACTTTACCTTTCTGGCCACCTTTTGTTTTTACCAGTACAACCCCATTCGCAGCACGCGAACCATAAATGGCGGCCGACGAGGCATCTTTCAATATAGAGATACTTTCAATATCTGCCGGGTTCAAATCATTCAGACTGCCGGGAAGTCCATCGACCAGTACCAAAGGATCGGGAGTCGCTCCGAAAGAGCCTACACCACGTACCCGAATCGTACCCTGGTCTTGTCCCGGATTACCGCTCGACTGTGTGATCGTCACTCCGGAGAGTTGTCCGGTCAGCATATTCGAAACACTGGGTGCAGTTCTGGATTCAAGTTTTTTGCTATCCACAGCAGCAATTGAACCAATCACGTTCACCTTCTTCTGTGAACCGTAACCTACCACAACAACTTCTTCCAAAGCCTGGGCATCTTCTTTCATTGTCACATTCAATGGTTTTCCTGCAATGACCTTCAGTTCCTGAGGCTGATATCCGATGTAGGAAATCTCGATCACTGCCTTATCTGAACTGACCGATAGAGAGAAATCACCCTGCAAATTGGTAACCGTACCATTGGTGGTCCCTTTCTCAACGATACTGGCACCAATCACCGGTTCTCCGTTGACATCGACTACTTTTCCCGAGATTTTCACCGCTTGTTGTTGCTTCGATGTCATTTCAGTAGACAAAATAATCTTTTTGTCCAAAACGGAGTATTTCACGTCAGTCCCTTCAAAGATTTTATCCAGTACTTTAAATATATTACTTTTATCAACCGAAACAGAAACAACTCTTTTCAGATTGACATGTTTGTTATTAAAGAAAAAGCCAAAGCCCGATTGCTTTTCTATTTCTTTCAGAACTTTCTCTACAGTTTGATTCTGTGCATCAATACTGATTTCCACCTTTTGTGCGAAGCTGTCTGTCGCATGCACAAAACTCATAGAGCAAATTAGGAATAGGATGAATAGTCGCATAGTTCTTGGAATTTTTTTCGAGGTCAGCCAAAGCGAAGACTTTACCACCCGTAACAATTGGATGCTAAAATAATTTTGCATAATTTTGTATTGACTTAAAGTTAAAAAATAGTTTATCTCAGCTTGTCGCCAAACAAGCTCACAAGGTTTACTCTTTTACGTATGGATTAGATACGCCAATATCTTTCCATACGTTTTTGGCATTTTAAGGAGGTTTGTCTTTCATAAGCATTTCATTTTAAAGGTTAATCAATAAACTTCTATTATACTTCGTTCATCCCGAATATCAGGACTTTCCAAATATCTCCACTGTATCTTGGACGAGATTTTAAAATACTCCAGAATACGTTCCAACCGCTGTTCAGTAAATGTGCCTGTAAAGGCATTAGTCTTCAAACGGGCATTCTTTAGTTTAAATGTTACATTAAAGCGCTTCTCGAGCATCCTCAGTGCTACATCCAACGGAGTGTTATTAAATATAATCTTACCATCTTTCCAGGCGGTTTCGGACAGGCAGGATGTTGCGTACAACTGTACATCACCATTGGTCGAACTGTAGACCAACCTTTGTCCGGGCTTCATAACCACTTTCTTGGCCAGATAGTCTTTATCACTAAAATGAAAGCAGACCTGCCCTTCCACCAATGTTGTCGAAACATCCGGCTCGTCTTCATAAGCCTCCACATTGAAGTGTGTACCCAGCACTTCTATCTGCGATGAATGCGGGGCGGAAACTACAAACTTCTTTTTCAAATCCTTTGCTACCGCAAAATAAGCTTCTCCCTTTAATTCGACATTTCGTATATCGCCTTCAAAAACAGAAGGATAACGCAAAGAAGACTCCGAATTGAGATAGACAACCGTACTATCGGGCAATACCACCGAGGTTGTCATCCCCGGATTGGTTTTTATTTCCATCATCTGGCACACAGCAGATTTCCCATTGTGCATATATTGCACCAGAAAAGCAACGGACAACGGGATAAATAAGATAGCAGCGACACGCTGCATCCACTCCCACCAAGTTGTTTTCCTGACGATCATTCTGCTACTGACCTTTTTCAGAGCTTTTTCCGTATCCACCTTACGCATTACGTTGACCGTATCTACAGCTATATAAAGAGTGTTGATTTGATCCACTATCTTTCGGTTATCTTCCGATTCTTCCATCCAGCTTTCCACCTGCCGGCATTCTTCTTCCGTAGCCAGTCCTTCACAATATCGAGGCAGTAAATGGTCTATATCTTCGTAGTTCATATTTGTAATTCAACCCTTTTATTAATAAGACAGGTGGAAAAATAAGATTCCTAAACTTAAATCCATTTTTTTTATAGAAATCTTTGTTTTAATAAGAAAAGACTATCTTTGTATATAAATTAAATTTCTAAATCTATGAAGCCGAATCGGACAAAAGAAGACATTTTACTGCTTTCCCAACTTCAGCAAGGAGATAAAAAAGCCTTCAATACTTTGTTCAGAAGGTATTATCCGATATTATGCGCTTATGCCCACCGTTTTGTAGACTTGGAAGATGCGGAAGAAATAGTTCAGGATGTAATGTTGTGGTTATGGGAGAATCGAGAAATCTTATTGATAGAATCATCCCTTAGTCAATACCTGTTGAAAATGATATATCACCGTTCATTAAACCGCATCGCACAAAAGGAGGTAAAGTATCGTGCCGATACATTATTTTATGAGAAAAGCCAGGCAATGATTTATGACGTGGATTTCTATCAGATTGAGGAGTTGACCAAACGGATTCACACCGCGATAGCGGAGTTACCGGAATCTTACCGGGAAGCGTTTATCATGCACCGGTTCAGAGATATGAGCTACAAAGAAATCGCACAAACTCTTAACACCTCTACCAAAACAGTAGATTACCGCATACAACAGGCACTAAAATTATTACGTAAAGAACTCAAAGAGTTCCTGTCGTTCGCCTTGATATTTCTGGCAGCGTAATATGCAGGGAAGTATGTGGAGAATAAATATAAGCAGTGGGGAGGGACCAAAAAAGAGAAGATACATTAAAAAAACGTCTTCACCACAGAATAACATAGAGTGCCACAGAGTGAGCTTAATCTATTGATAACTAATAATATCTATCTATGTAATCTGCGGTGAAAACGACTTTTGATGTATCCCCTCTATAATATATACCGGACTTACTCTATCGTAATGTCGAACTGATCATAAGAATCTGTTCTCCACGATTTATCACAAGTAAGAGGAGAAAGTGCAAAGAGAGGAGAGAATGTTTTGATTTTAATCGTTTTTCCATCAGGCATGAATTCCATAATCCTCAACCATCCGTCTCCACCGTTACCGAACCATTGCTTATCGGCAGTCTGCGCATTAAACATCATCTGAGGAACATTCTTGCCTGAAGCATTTTTATCAATCCGGAAACTGACATTATCCTTATAATCGGCAATCTCACATTCGTGACCGCAAATCACCATACAAATATTCTTTGCCGGATAGACCAACTTATCCCAAATAGCTTTTCCATAATTGGCAGGAGTCACTTTGTAGTTCTCGCTTTCAATGACTTTTCCTGTCCATGCCAGATATGAATGTGTCAGCAATATCACTTTATGGTCTTTATAGCGGGGAGCATCGACCACTTTCTTAGCCCACGCCAAAGCCTCATCACGTGGAGCAAATTCCAGAGAAACAACCAGAATTTTGCCCCAGGTATCGGTTATAAATTCATAGGCAGCATTTTCCAGTGTCGGTATACCCTGATAATTGTTGCCTACGGCAACCAGGCTCTTGCGCCAACAGGAGTTTCTCTCCGCAGGAAAGTAATCAGGGAAATGACACAAACGATTTTCCGCTTTCTGATATCCATAATCATGATTACCGGTACAAATCACATAAGGCAATTTTCCATCCAGTCGCTCAAACGCACGCGAAGCAGCACGCCATTGCTCCTCACTTGTCTGGTTGCCGTTCACCCCATCCGGAATGCGAATTTCATTTTGCTCCACCAAATCACCGGTACAAAGCACACCTTTTATATTCAGAGATTCAATGCTATTGGCTACCCATGCTGTCTGTAACTCAAAAAGTGGCTGATTGGCATCGAACTTTGTATAACTCTGCGGATCGGGTAAAAGAATCATTGAAAAAGACTTTTCATCGGTCAACTTTGCGCGGACCGGATAGACTTGCGCAGAAACAAACAGCGTCTGCACACAAAGAATGAAAGCTAATAAGTAGTTTTTCCTGTTCATAAGTATTACATTTAAATATCTCAAATAAAAATTAAGTAGCAAAGATATAAATACTTGCCGGCAATAGCCCCTGTATTCTCCGAATTATTTCAGGGAAAAAGTAGCCATTACGGCTTTATGGTCTGTCGGCCATACGCCTAGCGGAGCTATAAACGAATCTTTACCACTCTCCTCCACACGTTCACTACGGACGATCGATTTTGAAGGACCTACCACCGATACATCTTTTAATTTCAATTTCCTGTCCGGCATGAAATAAATAAAGTCGATACGATCCCGTTCGTCAGCATCGGGTGCCCACGACAGTTTCTGCACCGGCACTCCTTCATTATCAGACGGGAATGTAAAGCCCGGATGTGTAACCGGATTAGGGTATTTCGTCCGGTAAGCATCTTTAAATCCGGCATTTTCAAGTAATACGGAGCAATCCCACCGAACTACCGTCCCATTATGATCCCACAAATTCTTTGTATTTTCTTTCCAATCCAGATGTGAAGGTTCGTTGAAATCACCTCCCAGCAAAATGATATTTCCTTTTTCCTTTCGGGCATCTTCTATGACATGGCAAATAGCTTCATCACGCATAGATTCATTATTAGCCTTTTCAATGGCTACCGCATCCAGCACCGGAGCATCCAGTTTTTTCCAGGTAACCCCGCTATAGCCTCTCGGCAAATAACAAGCATAATGCGTATAATCCAGATGGGCAGAATAAACAACCACATCTCTTCCGTTAATACGAATACGGGCTTTCAGCACCGAACCGGCATCATCTTCCAAAGGGCAATTAGGGGCTTGTTCTTCAATCTTATATTTGGATAAAATACCTACATCCAACTTACTGTTTTCACCATAATACTTCTTTCCACGCTCTTCCAAAGCCTGCAATATACGCGAAATGAATTGTTTCCCATGATAATTTCTCACCTCACTGAACAACACAATATCCGGTTCCAGGCGGGCCACTTCATCCGCTATGGCTTCAAAGCCCCCTTTCACCATGGTGCCCTCCTGCCAGATATTCATTTGGATCACTTTGAGTTCGCTCCCTTTGCCATAGGCCATTACGGCAAACAGCCATAAAGTTATATTTAATAAACTATATCTTAACATATCAATATATTCTAATCAACAGAGGTGAGAACAGGGAGTGTTTCTCTCCATTCTGCACTCACCTCTCCTATTTTTATTTTATTGCAAAATCCACATCAGTTTATTTACATCGTCCACTCCTCCGAACTGACGTTCAAGAGCCTCGTTCTGATGTTCCAGGTTATAATCGGACTCTGATTTGGGATACATCCAGCGCATCGGCAACCTGTCATTCATCGTATTACGGTTGGTTGCAGGATTAATCGGCAACACCGGATAACCTGTACGTCGATAATCATAATAGACATCATACGGATGCTGCATGAACGAAGCCAGATAACGTTGCGTCAATATCTTCTCAATATCCGCTTCTTTCTCACCACTCAATTGGATAGCGGGTGTTTCAAGGAAAGCTGCAATCGCTTCCTCTGTAATCGGATGTCCATGATGATATACCTCTTCATCCGGAGTATTGGAAGCTATAAACTCCATATGGGCTCTGATCGCCTTTTTATAGTAAGCAGACGCATCTCCCGAAATCCATCCCCGCACGGCTGCTTCGGCCAGAATAAAATTCTGCTCGGCATATCCTAATCGAACGACCGGTTCTCCGGAAGGATAATCGGTATAACGTGCATTAAATCCGGAGTATTGTTCAGTGGCATAAGCTTTTTCTATCTGCTCGAAAGGCAGTGAAGGGTCTGTACCGATATAAGCATCCCAACTGTCGGCTGTCACCCCTTCGTTAAGTTTGGCCTTTGCCGGCTTTGCATAATAGAACATGCGAATATCTCCTGTCGCCTTGAATTTATCAATCAGCATGGTAGACAGCATGGCATAACCCGCATGCTTGGTATTCGTGTTATGGAAAGGATACACTGTATTCGCTTTATCCGCATATTTCATCTGCAGATTATCTTCATTCGATTCCATCAGGCTGCCCGATGCTACGATCCGTGCAAAACGTTCCTTCACCTTCAGGTCGGCATCGCTCTCTTTCTTCGAGAGGTGCATCAGCACTTTCAGTTGAAAAGCCGTAGTCGCTTTCTTCCACTTGCTGATACTTCCTCCCAGGATCGGATCGCCATCAAAATCTTTAGCTGTCGAAAACAGTTCATAAGCTGTTTCCAGATCGCTCAGAATAAAGTTCATCACTTCCTTCTGGGTATTGTACTTAGGACGTACCAATCCTAATTCGCCTTGCAAAGCTTCTTCATAAGGAAGATCTCCCATCTCCATCGACATATAAAATATCTTATAGGCCTTGATGAAATGTGCCAGTCCGTCGTATGCATTTACGTTATCGTCCGAAACGGATTCGACCATCTTCTGGGCATTGATCAGGGTAGTATACCCGCCAAAACCGGAACGCCCGAAGACATTATACTGGTAATCTTCCATACTTTCACCCCATGCCATCTGCTTGGCAAGCAATTCGTCGTATATAAAGGATTTACTGGCACTGGAAGAGGTAATGTCCAGCAGTAATCCGGTTGCCAGCAATGAAGAGGTCACCTTAGTGGTTGCATCGGGATCTGTATTGATTTCATCGAACTTATCACAAGACGCCAACAAAGCGGTTGCCAGCAACAGCGATATGTATTTATTAATTCGTTTCATATTATTCTATCTTTTAAAAATCCAATTTTACATTAAAACCTAAATAACGGGTGGAAGGAGAGCTCAGGTTATCCGAGTCACTGTCGGGATCGGTAAAACGGAACTCTTTGGTCCAGACAAACAGGTTTTGTCCGACAAAAGCCAGTGTCAGCCCTTTCATATGAAGCTTGTCACAAACCGATTTAGGCATTTGATAGCTCAGTGAGAGGTCACGCAATTTAAAGAAAGTTTCATCAAATACATTCTGACGGGTGACGGTGCCTATATATGGATTGGTACTCTTCATATACGATTCGTAGGATACCTGTACATCATTCGGAGCAAACACACGGTCGTCATGGATGATTTTTCCATTCGAGTCATAATCTACACTTCCCGAAACTACTTTTACTCCACTGCCCACAAAGTTGGTCTTCTTGTTCACTACCTCGTCATACCGCCACTGGTTGTCCGAGTCGATATGTGCTCCCGAATTCCACATGGCCTGATTGGTCTTCGAATGTGCCATACCTCCTACTCGTCCGTCAAGTGTAAAAGAAAGAGTAAAGTTCTTATAGGTTACCGTATTGGTCCAGCCCCATATCCAATCGGGATATTCATAGCCGATAACCGACTGGTAGTCGCTCTGTTTGGGATAACCATTATAATTAACTAAATTTCCCTGTGAATCACGCTCCCAATCGTAAATACCGTACCAGTCCCAACGTTTCCCGACGGCTACCCAAGGTTTTTGTGTAGAATACACCGGGTCTATTTTGGTATAATACCAACGGTCACGCGACCAGTTGAAGGACGACTCCCATTTCAGGTCTCTCGTCCTGATAATATCGCCCGATAAAGTCAACTCTACTCCCCGTCCCACATATTCTTCATCGATATTGATCAATGTAGACGTAAATCCGGAAGAGTTACTGATACCTGCACTGCGGGTCAAGTTGTAATAGAGTTTATTATAATATGTAAAATCCAGTTTCAGGCGATTCTTAAACATGTGAATTGCCGTACCGATTTCATAAGAACGCGTGGCCGAGGGTTTCACCGCTACACCACGGATAGATGTCGGATAATATGCGGCGCTCTCACCGTTCCACAAATCGGTAGAAACACTGTAAGTATTGTTGGTATCGTATACTCCCAAGTCACTCTTGGTCTGCGTCCATGCCCCCCTCACTTTCCAGAAGTCAATCACTTCGGGCATTGGGATGAACTGTGAAAGAACCACACTACCGGCTACAGAAGGATAGAAATAAGAACGTGTCTCCGACGGCAATGAAGAAGACCAGTCATTACGTCCTGTCACATCCAGAAACAGTGTACTTTTCCAGGAAACAGAGGCTTTTGCATATACACTGGTCACCAGTTTTTTGGTAATACCGCTGGTTGTCTTCACCGGATCAATCGATGACTTCAATGAATAATACCCCGGAATTTTCAACCCATTCTGCGTTTCGCCCAGGATATTGTCACTCTTCCAATAATAAACGTTTCCACCAATAAAACCATCGACATTAAAATCACCGAATTTGTGATCGGCAGACAAGATCAGGTCATTGTTTAAGCTGTATCCTCCTAAACGTTGCAGCCCGTAATAACCTTGTTTATGCCAGCCACCTACGGCACTGACGGCATTCCGCCACTCTTTCTTCTGCGAGTATGAATCCAGACCCGAACGCAGTGACAGGTTCAACCAGGGAGTAAAATCATAGTTGGCAGAAAGATATCCGTTAATCAAATCGTAATCACTCGAACGGACAATTTCATTTGCTATGAAATAAGGGTTGTCATACCACTTGGTATCCATCCAGTTCTGCTGTTCGTCCTGCTTGATCCAGTAGTTCTTATAGTCGCGTATATCATATTCGGCACCCGACCACACCAACAGGTTATAAAGGAATCCGCTACCACCGTATCCGGCTCCCATGTCATTGGGATAAAAGCGCTTATTATAAGTCAATCCTCCGTCAAAAGAAAATTTCTTCCACTTCATATCACCCGACACCGAATAAGTGATCTTATTCAGTTTCTGGTTCGGATACTGTCCTTTATTATACACATGGGTCAATGAAGTGCGTACACTTCCATATTTACCTTTCTGAGAGACACTTACGTTGTTGTTTGTCACCATACTCAGCTCCTGGAAGTTCTTCAGATTGTTTTTGCCTTTCGATACCAAAGGCATGTCTACCCATTCGTGCGTATACGGATCATACTGCAATGCCGTACGCCCGATGTCCAGCTTATCTCCCCATACATATCCTCCGGTAGAATAGGTACCCTGTGATCCGGAACTGTATGACGTTTGCACTTCCGGCTTTCTCAGATATCCGGCCGCAAACATCGTACTGCTATTCACAGTCACATTCAGTCCCTCTTCTTTTCCTTTTTTGGTAGTAATCATCACCGCACCGGCTCCTCCACGTGCACCATACAGGGCCGAAGCCGTAGCTCCTTTCAAGACATCGACCGACTCGATATCATCAGCAGCTATATCATTTAATCCTACGTTACCATAAGGCACTCCGTCGATAACCAGCAAAGGAGCAGATGCACGCAACGAAAGTGAAGGTGAAGTATTGAACTCCGTACTGTTTTTTACATTCAATCCGGCAATCTTACCGGTCAGCGATGTAGCTACATTCACGGTCTTGACAGCAGCCAGTTTGTCACCGTCTACCTTTTGCACGGCATAGCCCAGAGCTTTTTCCTCGCGCTTGATACCCAAGGCCGTCACCACAACTTCGTCGAGTTGTTTCGTATTTTCGGCCAACTGAACAGTAAGTGAGGTATTATTACCTACCGGAACTTCTTTAGTGATATATCCGATATATGAAATGATAATCGTACTCTTAGTTCCTACAGAAAGGCTGAAATTACCGTTGATGTCGGTAATCGTTCCGTTTCCGGTTTCTTTCTCCTTAATATTGGCTCCGATAACGGGCGACCCGGTTTCATCAGTCACCAGCCCCTTTATCTTTTTAGTGGTCTGCTGTTGTGCAGCAGTTGTTTCCAAAATCTGTTTTGGAGACAGGATTATGCTGTTCTCCAATATCTTATACCCGATATTCGTTCCGGCAAACAATTGGTTCAGAACCTGACTGATCTCTTTCTGGTTACTTTTGATTGTCACATTCCGGGAGATATCCACTTGCTTGTTGTTATAGAAGAAGTGAAACTCCGACTGCTTTTCTATTTCATCCAGCACTTTCTGAAGACTACTGTTGTTGACATTTAAAGTCACACGTACTGACTGGCTATAACCTTTAGCCGCAAATGCCATGCTGGCAAAGACAAACAACATTATTGCTGATAGTTTCATACACAAAGGTATTTTTTTCAAGAGCGAAAATGTATTCTGCCTCCCGAAAAATTGGAAGTTTAAGTAAATTGTCATAGATTTGTAGTGATTTTGATTTAAAAAATTCTATTTGCCGCACAGTTTGTCGCCAAACAAACTGACGGTGGACTTTCATACAGGTAGATACGCCAATATCTTCCTGTATGTTTTTTTGTTTTAGGGAGAGCGTGCTGTCATAGTAGTAATAAAAATGATTTTAAAGTTTCATACTCAAACGGTTAATATAATTCTATCTTTGTTTTTTCCTGTATTGCCTTGTGTGTGGCATCATACTCCAGATCAAGGTATTTATACTGTATTCCGGATGCATATCTGAAGTGTTCAAGGATCAACGGCAAATACTGCCTGCTGAACACACCGGTGAAAGAATTGGCATATAGTGTGGAATCTTTCACGATAAACTCTACATTAAACCTCTTGCTGAGTATCTTCAGCGTTTCGGCCAATGATGTGTTTTTAAGCACTACCTGACCGTTCTTCCAGGCTGTATAGATCTCCACATACGATTTTTCGGCCCGTGCCTCGTGTGTCGCCGTATTATATACAAATTCTTCATCGGGCTTCATGACGAATGTTTCTTTTGTATCGCCTTTCCCCCAAAATGACAACCTGACCGATCCCGATACCAACGTTGTCCTGACTACACTATCCGTCCGGTATGCTTCCATATTGAACTCCGTACCCAATACTTCGGTCTGTATATTGAAAGGAGTATTGACCACAAACCGTTTACTCCTGTCTTTACGGACAGAGAAGTAAGCCTCCCCGTCAAGTTCCACCGTACGCGTATCCCCTGTAAACTTAACAGGATGTTTCAGTGAAGATCCGGAGTTAAGCCAGACTTTGGTACCGTCCGGTAAATTTGCCTCAGCCACCATACCGGGATTGGTCCGTATCTCCACATATTCTTGCGGCGGATTTTTCAGAATTAAATAAAGGGTGGTGGCAAGCAGCGGTAACGCCATACAAGCAGCAATACGCTGCCCCCAAACCATCCAGGAGATTCTATATCGATGTTTGTGTATTCTGCCCTTCACCTGCTGTAAGGCTGCGGAAGCATCCACCCGATTCATATAGTCCAGTGTGTCTGCCGCGCGGTAGAGCCGGAAAATATCTCGTGCCATCTTCTCGTTATCTTCCGAAGCCGCTATCCATTCCTCCACCTCTTTCCGGCGATCGGCTGGGAGCTCCCCCGCAAAATAATTTAAAAGAACCGACTCATTAATGTAACAGGATTCATCCATAATTCGTGCTTTTATAGATAAGACGAACCAAAATAGAAATCTCCTAACCAAAAAACGTATTTTTTTTGAAAATAATATTATTTTTGCCCAAAACGAAGGTCTACATGTATAACGACACCTCGCGCACAGTAAGCGATGAAACTCTGTTCTTCCAGGTTCAGCAGGGAAACGAAGGCGCATTCGAAGCATTGTTTCTCAGGCATTACCCGGCTCTTTGTGCCTATGCCCGGCTCTTTGTCGAACCGGATGACGGCCAGGAGATCGTATCGGACGTCATGGTCTGGCTTTGGGAAAATAAAGAAATGCAGGCATTCGAGAGTTCCTTAAAAAGTTATTTGTTCAAGGCTGTTAAAAACCGCTGCCTGACTCTCATCAACCGGAACGAAGTGAAACAACGGATCGAAAAAATGATATTCGATAATCTCCAATCGCAGTATGATGATCCCGACTTCTACGCTATACAGGAGTTAACCGAAAAAATAGAAGAAGCTCTGGCACGACTTCCCGAGAATGTACGCGAAGCATTCGAACTCAACCGCTTTCAGAATCTGACATACAATGAAATAGCCGAACGACTGGGAGTGTCTCCCAAAACAATCGATTACCGGATTCAACAGGCCTTAAAACAGTTGCGCATCGACCTGAAGGAGTATCTCCCCTTATTACTTCCTTTCCTCCTGCATTGAAAGGACGAAACAGTTCTTAGTTTCGTTGCAGATCTCCTTATCTTTACGTACATTTGGCAGTAGCATACGATATCTGACACCCGGGTGTCGGATAGTCTGACATGGGAGTGTCACACACTGCGACACCCCCATGTCAGCACTCCTAAAGTCTATGCTTCCCGTACAGAGAGTACAGAGAAAACGATAACTAACCTTAAAGATAAAAGTATATGCCTATAAACTATGTAGTCAGGAAGAAAAAAGATCAGAGCGGTAATGAAGTTAAAGAGCTCTACTATGCCGTGCCCAGTGCCATTCAGAACAAAGGAGTCAGTGAAAAACAATTAGCGGAGGACCTGCACGACAACAGTTCACTCTCGGCAGGCGACGTACTGTCTGTACTCGAACAACTCCCGAAAGCCATCGCACGACATATGAAAGAAGGAAGAACCGTCACTATCCGCGGATTGGGAACTTTCTACCCGGCCTTAAGCAGCGAGGGCTGCGAAACTCCCGAAGAATGTACGCCCAACAAAGTCAGATTGACACGCATTTGCTTCCGGGCCGATACTGCGTTCACCTACGACGTGAAACATTGCGAATTCGAAAGCATGCAACTACGATTTACAAAGAGGACGAAGCCCGGTAAGGAAGAGTGAACCAAAAGACAGAGCCTTTTCCGGACTCGGACTGAACCCCGATCTCGCCCCCCAACTTCTCAATAATCATTTTGCAGATAGACAGTCCCAATCCGGTGCCTTGTATAAAAGTGTTGTATTTGACAAAGCGCTCAAAAACATGTTCGCATTGCTCGACGGACATACCACAACCGGTATCGGATACATAGAAGTATAACGTATGGGCATCTTGCAGCCGATACCCGATCTGAATCTCTCCCTGCGAAGTGAACTTTATGGCATTGACAACCAAATTGGTAAGAACCTGTATCAAGCGGTTCTTATCAGTATGGAAAACACATTGGGGTAAACGTTCGGCAAACGAGAGGGAGACTTCGTCTGTCCTGATACGCAAACGGGCTACCTGTTCGACTTCCGACATCAACTGATTGGCATCCACCTGAGTCACATGAAAGTCATACATTCCGGATTCTATCTTCGACATATCCAGAATATCGTTAATCAGTTGAAGCAAAAGTTCGGTATTGGTTTCGATAATACCGGCATACTCCAGCATTTCTTCTTTATCTTCTACCATAGAAAGCAGATTCGAGAAACCGACAATGGCATTGAGAGGAGTACGTATCTCATGACTCATATTAGCCAGAAAGGCCGATTTAAGCTGATTGGCTTCCTCGGCTTTCAGCTGCGCTTCTTTCATTCGCTGATGGGCTCTTTTAAGAATATGAATATAATAGCCTACGGCACTGACCACCACCAGCAGCAAGACAACAGTCATCAGAATCTCCTTCTTATACTGCTCGAAGAAGCTGACAGGCAGATTAATGTACACAGCCTCTTTCGGATAAAGGGAAACCGGTATGTCATACGACTGCAAAGCCGGATAACAGAGGTAAGCAGCAGGTTTTCCTCCGAGAGCGGGAGGAATGTCTCGCGGAAACTCACCTTCCAGGACACGATGAATCAGCTGTAACAATGAATCGCCGAAGGACTCCACTGAAACATAATATCCTCCGGCGAAAGTATTGTTGGACAGATCCTCGGGAGCCAACAAAAACAGAGGGGAATGTACGAAGCGAGTAATAATCTCCTGAATATGATCGAACAGATAATTGTTATCATCCTGGTTATGAGTCTCGAACCAGGAATAATAAATGAGTCCCGTGGTTTTATCATAACTCTTCAAGGTATCGAGTAACATCTCGGTAGAAATATTCCTGGTGGACAGCTGTTCAAAGGCCAACTCCGGAAAAGATCCGGTCATTGCCTGCTCTACATCTCCGCGAACTGCCTCACTGATGTATCTGTCGTCTGAGATGAAAGCCAGACGCTTCATATCCGGCATCAGCTGCCGCATCAGTCCGATGGTTTCTTTCACATAATATACTTGCCCCAGAGTAGTCACGTTATATCCTTTCCGCCATTCATAAGCGGGGACAGTATTCGATTCGGTCAGCTCTTCGTGTGAAAGTAAGATGTCGAGTGTAGCCGGCAGACGGTCGCGGGTGTTGGTAATGATGACCGGTACATCTTTCCAGACATCATCAAAAAGTTCACGGCAAACAATCCATCCCGGATCGCCGATAAAGACGATCAGTCGGGGAGGCACATCGTATTTCCGCCGTAACTGCTCTACTACGGCTGCTGCTTCTTTACGGTTACACAAAGCGGGCACCGAAAGGGACTCGGCCTTTACGGAGATATTCTTCTTTTGCAGGGCTTGGTGCGTATACCAGAACACATCCTTTGCCCATGGAAGGTTGAAATTGATAGAATTTAGAAACAATACGTCTTCCCTTGTTTTATCTGCATGGGCAGATAGCCGGGAATGAACAGCTCCCAACAATATAAGAAGGAGGCAAAGGCATCTGAATGGTGTCTGTTTCATTTGTATGTTCGTTTCTTTTGAGCGGAAACAAAGGTATGACTATTTCTCCGTATACGAAAAAAGGTACTCTGTTATTTTTAGAGTACCTTTCTGTTTTTATCTTCGTAAGAAGTGGATCTTATACATTTTTCAGGGAAGCAATACTTTCCTTGAGCGACTGGATGATGCTTTCGGCATCCGCCTGTTTCTTGCGCTCCATCTCGATAACGGCTGCCGGAGCGTTATTTACAAACTTTTCATTGCTCAATTTCTTTAAAACTCCCTGCAAGAAACCTTCTTTGTGTTTCAGCTCGGCTTCCATGCGTGCTATCTCGGCATCGACATCGATCATATTGCCCAAGGGCACCGCAAATTCAGTGGTTCCTATCATGAACGAAGAAGCTCCGTCGGCCTTTGCGTCCACTACCTCGATGGCAGACAGATTACACATTTTACGAATGACAGGATTCATCTTTTCTACCGGATTGGCTCCGACTACCTGCAATTCAAGCGGTTCTTTCAATGCGATATTCTTCTGCAAACGAATGGTACGTACACTGCTGATGATTTCTTTGGCTGTTTCGAATTGCTGGAGAAATTCTTCGTTTACCTCTCCCGGTTCTCCCAAAGGCTGTACCATCAGGCTTGCACCCGGTTCACGCTCGCGCAACTGCTGCCACAACTCTTCCGTAATAAACGGCATGAAAGGATGGAGCATAGCCAGCAGACGTTCGAAAGCACTTAACGTCATCGAGTAAATGAATCCGTTAACGGGCTGTCCGTAAGCCGGCTTCACAATCTCGAGCAACCATGAAGAGAATTCGTCCCAGAAGAGTTTATAAATCAGCATCAATGCTTCGCTCAGACGATATTTGCTAAACAAATCGGCAACTTCGACAGCAGCGGCATCCAGTCTCTGGTCAAACCACTGTACAGCCAGGTGAGCATCTGCCGGAATATCGATTGTTCCCATTCCGTTCTCCCAACCTTTCACCAATCGGAAAGCATTCCATATCTTATTGCAGAAATTTCGTCCCTGCTCGCAAAGCGCGTCATCAAAGAGAATGTCATTCCCGGCAGGAGCCGAGAGCATCATGCCCATACGTACACCATCTGCTCCGTACTTTTCAATCAATTCCAACGGATCGGGCGAGTTACCGAGTGACTTAGACATTTTACGTCCCAGTTTATCGCGAACGATACCCGTGAAATATACATTCTTGAACGGCATTTTTCCTTCATATTCGTAACCGGCCATAATCATACGGGCTACCCAGAAGAAGATGATATCCGGTCCGGTCACCAGATCGCTTGTCGGATAGTAATAATTGATTTCTTCATTACCCGGATTATTGATGCCGTCGAACAGAGAGATAGGCCATAACCAGGAAGAGAACCAAGTGTCCAGGCAGTCTTCATCCTGACGAAGATCGGTCATCTTCAAGTTAGGATTGCCAGTCTTTTCCCGAGCCAGCTTCAAGGCTTCCTCATCCGTCACAGCTACCACATATCCGCCTTCGGGCAGGAAATATGCCGGGATGCGGTGTCCCCACCACAATTGACGGCTGATACACCAATCCTTGATATTCTCCATCCAATGACGGTAGGTATTCTTATACTTGGCAGGATAGAATTTAATATCATCCTTCATCACCGGTTCAAGAGCGATCTGGGCCAGATGTTCCATCTTGAGGAACCATTGCATAGACAACTTCGGTTCGATGACCACGTTGGTACGCTCTGAATATCCCACTTTGTTGGTGTAAGCCTCTGTCTTCTCCAGCAGTCCGGCTGCTTCAAGATCCTTCTCAATCTGCTTACGGACGTCAAAGCGATCCATACCGATATACATTCCGGCAGCTTCGCTGATCGTACCGTTATCATTGAATATATCGATACTCGGCAAATTATATTTTTCGCCCAGCATATAGTCGTTTACGTCATGTGCCGGAGTCACTTTCAGGCAACCGGTACCAAATTCGATATCCACATAGTCATCTTCGATAACAGGAATCACACGGCCTACCAAGGGAACTATTACTTTCTTTCCTTTGAGATGCTGATTCTTCGGATCGTTCGGGTTGATACACATGGCCGTGTCACCCATAATCGTTTCCGGACGGGTAGTGGCAACCACTGCATATCCGTCTTCTCCTTCAATCTTGTATCTCAGGTAAAACAGCTTTCCATGTTCTTCTTTATAAATCACCTCCTCGTCCGACAGGGCTGTCAGTGCTTTCGGGTCCCAGTTAACCATACGTACTCCCCGGTAGATAAGTCCCTTATTATAGAGATCGACAAATACCTTCAGCACACTTTCACTGCGCTTTTCATCCATAGTAAAAGCCGTACGGTCCCAGTCACACGATGCACCTAACTTACGAAGCTGCTTCAGGATGATACCACCGTGTTCGTCTGTCCATGCCCAGGCATGCTTCAGAAACTCGTCACGGCTCAGATCGGTTTTCTTAATACCCTGTGCGGCCAACTTATTCACTACCTTGGCTTCGGTAGCAATAGAGGCATGGTCGGTTCCCGGCACCCAGCAAGCATTCTTACCTTCCATACGTGCACGACGAACAAGAATATCCTGAATGGTATTATTAAGCATATGTCCCATGTGCAACACACCGGTGACGTTAGGGGGCGGAATGACGATGGTGTAAGGTTCACGTCCATCGGGTTTCGAACTGAATAATTTATGGTCCAGCCAATACTGATACCACTTCCCCTCCACGTCAGCAGGGTTGTACTTACTTGCTAATTCCATGTTATATCTATCTATTTTATTAGTTTATTGCGAAAGATTGGCGCAAAATTAATAAAAATAAGTAGAATATAGGGGCAGGAATATGTACTTTTGTTCCCCGAAAGGAAGAAGAAGCAATGAAAAACAGGAAACGAATCATACGGTACTCTGTTTTAGGGACTTTAATAGCCCTTGTCTGGCTCACTCAGATGCTCCCGGCATTGGGCGAAGGGTATGCCCGTACGGCCTATCCGGTCATTTCATATATCTTGTCCGGTTTTTCGAACATTATCCCCTTTGCATTGGGTGACTTATTTATAGCACTGAGCATTGGAGGAATGATCGCCTATCCGTTTTATGCACGAATCCGACTGAAATTAAGCTGGAAAAAAATACTGAGAAGGGATGTGGAATATTTGCTATGGATCTATGTTTGGTTCTATCTGGCATGGGGACTCAACTATTCACAAAAGAATTTTTATGAACGAACCGGAATTCCATATACTGCCTACACTCCTGAGATTTTCAATGAATTTGTAGACAACTATATCTCAAAACTGAACGAATCGTATGTGCCGGTCAATCGGATCGATAAAGAAGTAATCCGCAAAGAGGCAGTCCGACAATATAACCTGATCAGTGATACACTAGGTATACACCGTCCCCCACACTCCCGTCCTCGGGTAAAAACCATGATGTTCACTCCATTGATTTCGATGGTGGGCGTGACGGGTAGCATGGGACCTTTCTTCTGTGAGTTCACACTGAACGGAGACCTGCTTCCCCCACAATATCCGGCAACCTATACTCATGAGCTGGCACATTTGCTAGGTATCACCAGCGAAGCGGAAGCAAACTTTTATGCATATCAGGTCTGCACCCGCTCCGTAAATAAAGAAATCCGTTTCAGCGGTTATTTTTCTATTTTAGGCCATGTACTTGCCAATGCCCGCCAATTGATGACAGAAGAGGAATATAAAAAGTTATTCGGCAGTATACGTCCGGAAATCATTGAGCTGGCCAGAAAAGACCAGGAATACTGGATGGCAAAGTATAATCCGCTTATAGGTGATATTCAGGACTGGATATATGATTTGTATCTGAAAGGGAACAAAATAGAAAGTGGACGTAAGAACTATTCGGAAGTGATCGGTCTGCTGATTTCATATAATGAATGGAAAAAAGAATCAAATAAATAATAAACATGCATACAAGAGAAGAACAAATGGAAGCGTTCGGACGCTTTCTGGACATCCTCGACGAACTTCGGGTAAAATGTCCATGGGACCGCAAGCAGACTAACGAAAGCCTGCGCCCCAACACTATTGAAGAAACTTACGAACTTTGCGACGCATTAATGCGGAACGACAAAAAAGATATCTGCAAAGAACTGGGAGACGTCCTGCTGCACGTAGCTTTTTATGCTAAAATCGGTTCCGAAACCGGTGATTTCGACATGAAAGATGTATGCGACAAACTTTGTGAGAAATTGATATTCCGTCATCCCCATGTATTCGGGGAAGTAAAAGCAGAAACAGCCGGACAAGTATCCGAAAACTGGGAACAATTGAAACTGAAGGAGAAAGACGGCAATAAAAGTGTGTTAAGCGGTGTACCTGCTGCTTTACCCTCACTTATAAAAGCTTACAGAATACAGGACAAAGCACGCAACGTAGGATTCGATTGGGAAGAAAGAGAGCAGGTTTGGGATAAAGTAAAAGAAGAAATAGCCGAATTTCAGGTGGAAGTAGCCAATATGGATAAGGATAAGGCAGAAGCAGAATTCGGAGATGTCATGTTCAGCCTCATCAATGCTGCCCGACTTTATAAAATCAACCCGGACAATGCATTGGAACGTACCAACCAAAAATTCATCCGACGATTTAACTATCTGGAAGATCATACCATTAAAGAAGGTAAAAATCTAAAAGATATGAGCCTGGATGAAATGGATGCCATCTGGAACGAAGCTAAAAAGAAAGGATTATAGTCCGACACCCCCCGGATTCAAAAAAAGATGAGGGTATGTCACCACTCACCACAGAGTCTTGATACACCCTCATCTATATAATGATTTGCTAAAAGGATAAGCTATTTCCTCTTTCCCTGTGGACGTTCGTTTCCACCTTTATTATCACGTACCCCTTTCAGCAGTTCGCGGTGGAAACGCATCTCGGCTCTTTGCACCAGATAAATTTTCTTGCACGAAAGGATTTTCTTAAACTTCTCAAAATAAGTCTTATCCAGCCGGTCCGAAGCGATGCGGGCATCATAAACTCCTTCCAGGATTTCTCCGTATTGAGTGTCGGTAGTCTTTTCATCTTTACCGCTACGAAGCAATTTCCATGCTTCGTCATTCAATTGCTTTTTCCGATCCTGCAGTTCAAAATAAACCGGAAAAAACTTCGCAGCCTCTTCTTGAGTCAGGCCAGCTTTTTCTGTTATAAATGCTTGTTGTTTGGCCCTGAATTCTTTGGGTGACAAATGTTGATTAGGACTTCCCACAGCACGCAGCGCAGGGGTAAAGCCACAAACTATAATCAATAGAATAATCAGTTTCTTCATTTCGCTTTATTAAATCAGTTTAGTTTACTTATTCGGCTGTCGCATCACTAAGGTAGACGTACAATGAGTAATCGTCCAACATCGAGCGATCTAATGCTACATCAATATATTCATCCGAAACCACTTCTGTCGCTGCTTCATTTGCAGTGAGATGATCACCGGCAGTTGTCGGCTGGTGGTTCGAAGAAGCTACACGGATGATCAATGCAGCCCCTATAAACATAGCCGCCATATAGAGCAAGGGCTTCATCCTGATCCACATCGTGGGTTGCTTCACTTCTTCAAAGGCAGGACCTTCTTTTTCCGGCAGTTTCCCCATGACCTCTGAAGTCAAGTTTTCAAAGTACCCTTCAGGCACTTTAAAGGAATTCTTCTTCCCCACTTTCTTCAATATGTTATCTTCTTCTTTCATACGTTCTTCTCCTCTCTTCTTCTTAGACATTGTACATATTAAAAGGTTTAATTGGCCTCTTCCAAAAACTTCTCGATTTTTTTCACGGCATGATGGTAAGAAGCTTTCAAAGCTCCGACTGAAGTGCCGAATATCTCCGACATCTCTTCATACTTCATCTCCTGATAGTATTTCAGGTTAAACACCATCCGCTGCTTCTCAGGAAGGGTCAGCAGTGCTTTCTGAAGCAAAAGTTCTGCACGATCTCCCGAAAAGTAAGGATCACTCTCCAGTTTCTGGGTGACATCGGCCTCCGGATCGTCAATGGCGACCGTATTCATAGCCCGCTGTTTATTCAGGAAAGTGATACATTCGTTCAGGGCAATACGGTAAAGCCAGGTAGATAGCTTTGCCTCAGCCCGGAAATAATCAATGTTTATCCACGCCTTAATGAAAGTGTTTTGAAGAAGATCATTGGCATCATCGTGTGAAAGCACCATCCGCCGGATTTGCCAGTATAACTGTTCGCTATATTGTGAGACAATCCTTTCAAATCCCTGCTTCTGTGTTCTCTCATCCTGAAGGAGCGCCAAAACCTCTCGTTCATTATAAGGGTTCATAGGTTCGTTTGTAATTCGTATATGTTATTTTAGACAATTCTATTCAGCAATAGTTTAATCACTTCCCCGGAATTAAAGACTTATACACAAATTTTCTTTTGCCAGAATCGTATTCGGGAATACCGCCGAAGCTTCTTTCAGCAAAATACTCTCGTCTTCGTAACGGGCAGAAAAGTGACCGATTACCAACTGGCGTACCCCGGCCTCCAAAGCTATCCGTGCCGCCTGAGCAGCTGTAGTATGATAGGTTTCTTTGGCACGTGCCAACTCTGATTCGGCAAAGGTCGCTTCATGAAAAAGTAAGTCGACACCGGAAAGTTGTTCCACTATTTCCGGCCTAAAAATCGTATCGGAACAATAGGCATACTTTCTGGGAGGATCCGAAGGCCGGGTCAAACGTGTATTGGCAATCACTTCTCCCTCGGGAGTCACGTAATCAGATCCATTCTTTATCCGGTTTAGTTCGTAAACAGGCACCTTATAAAAATCGACCATATCACGTATAATATGATTAGGGCGTGCTTTTTCGGCAAACAGAAAGCCACAACAAGGAATACGGTGCTGAAGCGGAATAGTAGTGACCGTCATCGAACGATCTTCGTAAACCACTGAAGTCTGTCTGGTATCGAATTCATGAAAAATGACTTTATAGGCCAATGTATGGCAAAAGAAATTGAGCATGGGAGTCAACAACTCTTCCAATCCTTTTGGAGAATGAATGTGTAATTCAGCCGTACGTCCCAGTAACCCGAAAGTGGAAATAAGTCCCATCAATCCGAAGCAATGGTCACCATGCAGATGCGAGATAAAGATATGATTCAACCGTGAGAATTTCAACCGTGATTTACGCAATTGCATTTGTGCTCCTTCTCCGCAATCGATCATAAAAAGTTTATCACGCAAATTAACTACCTGTGAAGTAGCAAAATGCCGGGTAGTAGGCAATGCGGACCCGCAACCCAATATATGTAATTCAAATTTTTCCATCTTTCAAACTGTATCTGCAAAGATAGACAATTAAAATTCAGTGCAAAGTCTCACCGAATAAAAAAATAATGAAGGGTTCTGCCAAGATACAAAAAAGAAAGGGTACTCCTTTGCAGGAATACCCTTCAGTTTATCTGAGAAAATATGAATTACTTCTTACCTTCCAACTGTTCTTTCAGAGCAGCCAAAGCATCGATATCACCCAGAGTTGTAGAAGCAGCCTGGTTCTGGATAGCAGGAGTTTCTTCTCTCTTAGAAGATTTCTTTGCGTTAGAAGCAGCCTTCTTTTCAGCTCTTTCTTCTGCCTTAGCAACATCTTCGAAAATGCGGCTGTGAGACAAGATGATTCTCTTAGCATCTTTATTGAACTCGATCACTTTGAATTCCAGTTTCTCGTCCATCTGAGCCTGTGAACCGTCTTCTTTAACGAGATGTTTCGGAGTAGCGAAACCTTCAACACCGTAAGGAAGAGCAACTACAGCGCCTTTATCCAGCATTTCGATAATTGTACCTTCGTGTACAGAACCTACAGTAAATACTGTTTCGAATACATCCCAAGGATTCTCTTCAAGTTGTTTGTGACCAAGGCTCAAACGACGGTTTTCTTTGTCGATTTCCAATACCTGAACTTCGATATCAGCACCAATCTGAGTAAATTCTGACGGGTGTTTAACCTTCTTAGTCCAAGAAAGGTCAGAGATGTGGATCAGTCCGTCAACACCTTCTTCGATTTCTACAAATACACCGAAGTTAGTGAAATTACGAACCTTAGCAGTATGCTTAGAACCTACAGGATACTTCTCTTCGATAGTTTCCCATGGATCTTGTTTCAGTTGTTTGATACCCAAAGACATCTTACGTTCTTCGCGATCCAAAGTCAGAACTACAGCTTCTACTTCGTCACCGACTTTCATGAAGTCTTGTGCAGAACGCAAATGCTGTGACCATGACATTTCTGAAACGTGGATCAGACCTTCAACACCCGGAGCGATTTCGATGAATGCACCGTAGTCAGCCATAACCACTACTTTACCTTTCACTTTGTCACCTACCTGAAGGTTCGGATCCAAAGCATCCCATGGGTGCGGAGTCAGTTGTTTCAGACCCAAAGCGATACGTTTCTTCTCGTCATCGAAGTCGAGGATAACAACGTTCAACTTCTGATCCAGTTCAACCACTTCTTTCGGATCGCTTACGCGGCCCCAAGACAGGTCAGTGATGTGGATCAATCCGTCTACGCCACCCAGGTCGATGAATACACCATAAGATGTGATATTCTTAACGGTTCCTTCAAGAACTTGTCCTTTTTCGAGCTTACCGATAATTTCTTTCTTCTGTTGTTCCAGTTCAGCTTCGATAAGAGCTTTGTGAGAAACAACCACGTTTTTGAATTCCTGGTTGATTTTAACCACTTTGAATTCCATTGTTTTGCCAACAAATACATCATAGTCACGGATCGGTTTCACGTCGATCTGAGAACCCGGCAAGAATGCTTCGATACCGAATACGTCAACGATCATACCACCCTTAGTGCGACACTTGATGTAACCCTTGATAATTTCTTCGTTTTCCAGAGCAGCATTAACGCGATCCCAAGAGCGAGTAGCGCGAGCTTTTCTGTGTGACAGAACCAACTGTCCTTTTTTGTCTTCCTGATTTTCGATGTATACTTCAACAGTATCACCTACTTTCAAATCAGGATTGTAGCGGAATTCATTCAAAGGAATGATACCGTCTGATTTGTAACCGATGTTCACAACAACTTCACGTTTGTTCATTGCGATTACAGTTCCGTCAACAACCTCACGGTCATTTACTTTGTTAAGCGTACCGTCGTAAGCTTTTTCGAGTTCTTCGTGGCTGGCACCAGCGAAGCTCTCGCCGTTTTCATACGCATCCCAGTTGAAGTCTTCAATAGGAGCAACGTTCTTTAAGTTTTCCATTAATAATTAATTGTTTAGTAATTCTTTAATTAAATAAGACATTATATTGATTATATAAATCGGGCGCAAAGATAGAACTATTTTCTTGAATTAGAAAAGAATAGCAAAAAAAATATCAAAAGGAACTACAATCGACATACCTCACATTAATCTCTTCAAAGCTGTGATGGAATCGGATACATATCGGTTGTCCGGTTCTATGGAATGCCAGTAACACAAACTGCCCAGTAAACGCTTCAAGTAAACGGGATCGGTAGAACCAATATGTTCCTGATGTCCGACCAACCCTTTTGTCAGGACGTAGTGCACATTCTTACGAATCTCCCGCTTCTTCACTTTAGGCAGAGTCATCTTCTTGCCTGAGCTAACCGATACTCCCGTAATAATCTTACGTTTATGTTCAGACAAGAAGCGGGTCTTTTTGACATTCATCGTGAAACCTTCTTCCCGAATAATCCTGTGGATTCGTACCAAAACTTCATCTTTCGGCAAATAATCACCCGAAAAGGTAAGATCATCGGCATATCTCGTATAAACCAACCCGTATTCACCGGCCAACGCCATCATTTTTTTATCCATCGGATAGGCTATAATATTACTGAGAGCCGGACTGGTAGGCGCTCCCTGCGGAAGACAACATCTGAGACAACAAAGTTCCGCCAAAACTTTCGCGATGGAACGTGAGTACCCCATCTCCCTAAAAGCTGCTCTCACCCTGGGTGAACGTATGGAAGGAAAAAAGTCGTGAAGATCTACTTTTAATACATTCTTTCGCCCCAGATGCACCCGTGCATTATCGGATACGGACTTTCCCGGACAAAATCCGGTAACAGCGGGATGTATGTTAGCTAACAATAAAATACGGTGATAGATAGTTTGTTGCATGGAACGAAAATCACCTGCGGGAGCCGAAATATAACGAAATCCGCCACTTCTTTTCCGAACATGAAAACAGGTATATTGGCGCGGTATATAATCCAACACTTCCCTCAATCTGGATTCTTCGGTTGCCAGCAGATTGGCACACCACCTGATAGCTCCGTCATCGAACCGCCTCGCACCGGAAGTTCTGACTCTCTTACTAAAAAGACCTTGGGAAAGCGGACCACTTGCTTTTTCTTTGGCATAAGGATTTTCACTGGCATAGTTACCGGCCCTCCACCTTTTATATCCTTCCTGATTTTTGCTTGAACGAATAATACGAACAACCATCCAACAGGTAACGACAATCACAATACCCAAAAGTAGTTCCATCCTTATACATTATAATATATAGAAGCAATAAAAGAAGAGGATGAGAGTATTTACTTTTCTTTATTATGAGTATCTTAATAAAGAAACCAGAAAGAACCTGAGTTCATGAGGCGACTGCACCTCTTTTTTGCTAAATCTTTATCTCATCCTCTTGACCGCAAAGGTAGAAATATTCTTCTCTGCTAACAAAAATAGTAAGAATAAAGTTAGCGGTTAAACAGCTCGAACGTAAACTTGCAGCCGACCTCGGTATACTTCCAGTTCTCACTACCTACAAAAACGCCAAAATCAAAGATGTGAGTACCGATTCCATATCCCAATTCCACATACGGCTGAAGATGGGGTACTGACAATATACTCGCATACAACCGCTCGTTCTGTACATAACGTGTGTATTTAATCAGATGTTTTAATAATAGGAAAGGAGCTTCATAAGTAAAATGTCCCCGTATATATTTCCGTGAAGCATTATACCAACGACGGTCGAGAAGCTGAAATACTCCTCCGATTTCGTCATTCCAACCTTCAGGAAGATTACTTCGGGTAAAGTTATTAAAGTCGACAAAATACATTTCTTTCTGATTGGTAAACATACCAAATCCAAAACGATAATAGATATTACGCATCAGTCCCAAGGGTATATGATGCTGCAAATCAAACTCCAAACGTTCATATTGTCCGGTACTGCCAAATACCCCCTTGATTCCCCTCTCCCAGTCTATCGAAAAAGTGGGATACTTAGAACGGAGATTAATCTTACGGTGTCCGTTCATGTAATAGTATAAACAAGGGGTCCACTCCAACCGAACCCGAGGGGCAAAACTCAAATAAGTATTCCTGATTTTGTTCTGGATATCTTCATTGAGTGTCTCCCGACTCTTTGTCAGTGGAACCAACTTAGAGGACTTTACCGCCTTTCGCCTATGAGTAGATAAGCCTACACTTAACTCTAATCCATTAATAATCTCGATACTGTGTCGGAAGTTAAAATATAAATCGTAAAAGTAGTCCAAATGAATCTGATTAAAATCAAATACACTGTCGGGTATGGCTTTCAAATCATCAAGCACATCGCTACTGTAAATCCGGTTGCCGTTACCAAAGTCAATGTGAACAGCTCCCATCTTCTCGGGCAGGTAATTAAATTCGGTATTGACAGACCAATAGAATTCTTTTCGTGTAAAGTTGTAGCCCAACTTAGGTACCACACGCAATAGCCGATCATGCTTAAAAAGTCGGTTATATTTAAACGATTGCCTGTAGGAAAGCCCATTGCTCCCGCTATAACTCAACAAGAAAGGGTTGATAAGTGGTGAGCACTTCACGCTTCCCAGATTGGAGAGGTTCAATTTATAGTCACTGATCAGTACGTCTCCCACCTGTCCCCAAAACACCTGACTCTTACTCTTTGGTTTGATGTTGCGTTGAATGGTATCTTTACGCAACGCATCTTCTTTGTATAGTCTGCGCTCAGCCTCCGACAAAGGAATAGGCCTCAATGTTTCAAAATAAGCACTATCCGTATGGAAAGAGGTAGTCTCGCATTGCAAGTTATAAGAGTCTGAAAGATCATATTTACTTTTTCCTTTTATTCTCGCCCTCACCTTCTCTTTCCATTTATTCTGATTTTCTTCAAGCACAATATCGTGATAGTTGAGCGATGCCACATAAACTCCATTAATACGGTTACCCAAAAAATTAAACTGTCCTTCGACATTATAGCTGACCGGAAGAAACTCATCATCCTTTCCTACACTACCCATTTTTATCAGGCAACTGAACAATAGCAGTTCCGACCTGCCGGAAAAACGTATTTCGCGGACACTCCACACGTCACTACTCACAATCATATATCCACCCACCAACTGATCACTCTTACTTCTGGGGATAAACCGTATCTTATATTGTCGGTTGTCCATCCCACCCATTATGGAATCGATCAGATACTTATAATATTTCCGCCCGTTTTTGGCCAAAGGCGAAAGCAATCGGTCGTAAAGCAGCGTTGAAGAATAAAGATTGATATTGAAATACTCGAGCATCCCCGGTACTCCCCGGCTATTATGCACAGTGCCCATAGAAGCTTTCACCTTCTGGTCATAGATATTAGGAGCTGTAAAATGCAGATCACTATACGTCTCCACCATATACTGCCGTACACCTTTTTGAAGACGGAACATGGAAGGTACATACCGGAGAATAAAATTCTTTCGTTTGATGTCCATCGTACCTTTTATATATAGATCGGCCCGATAGTCGGTCACTAACTTTTCGTAAAAAGGAGCGAAAGTCATCACATTATTCAAAATAGAATCGGCAGAGATGGGACGATTGGTCTGAGGATCAAGAACAACGTTAGCCACTCCCTTTTGAACAAAACAGAGCGAGAATAACCAAAAACACCATATTAATATATTGCACCTCAAATACTAATCTCCTTATTGAAGGCAAATATAAAAAAAATCCGATTATGCGACTAATAAATTCATATTTTATAGTAATCTCCGGATAGGTAAAGTATACAAAAAAGTTCTTTCGCCCACAAACAAATAGGGGTGTACAAAGAAAAAACATATTTATTTTGCAAAATACCCCTATAAAAATAGGGGTATATTAGAAAAAACATATAATTTTGTGCCCAACAACCAATAAAAGAGACACCATCATGTCAAAAATGAGATTTTTCGCACTACAAGAGCTATCTAACAGAAAGCCCTTAGAAATTACTACTCCCTCTAATAAACTATCCGATTATTATGCCAGCCATGTATTCGATCGTAAGAAGATGCAAGAGTACCTTCCCAAAGAAGCATACAAAGCAGTAGTAGACGCTACCGAAAAAGGCACCCCTATCAGCCGAGAAATGGCCGACCTGATAGCCAACGGCATGAAAAGCTGGGCAAAATCGCTCAATGTGACACACTACACGCACTGGTTTCAGCCACTGACAGACGGAACGGCCGAGAAACATGACGGCTTTATCGAGTTCGGTGAAGACGGTGAAGTAATCGAACGTTTTTCCGGCAAATTACTGATCCAGCAGGAACCGGACGCTTCTTCTTTCCCTAATGGTGGAATCCGTAATACATTCGAAGCCCGCGGTTACACTGCATGGGACGTTTCGTCACCGGCTTTCGTAGTAGACACCACTCTTTGTATCCCGACGATTTTTATCTCATATACAGGTGAAGCACTCGACTACAAAACTCCATTATTAAAAGCATTGGCAGCCGTTGACAAAGCTGCTACCGAAGTATGCCAGCTTTTCGACAAAAACATCACCCGGGTATTCACCAATTTGGGTTGGGAACAGGAATATTTTTTGGTTGACACCTCTTTATATAATGCCCGCCCCGACCTTCGACTAACAGGACGCACCTTGATGGGACATTCTTCGGCCAAGGACCAACAGTTGGAAGATCATTACTTCGGTTCTATTCCACCACGCGTCACAGCTTTCATGAAAGAACTTGAAATAGAGTGTCACAAGCTGGGCATACCGGTAAAGACCCGCCACAATGAAGTCGCTCCCAACCAGTTTGAATTGGCTCCCATTTTTGAAAACTGTAATCTGGCGAATGACCACAATCAGTTGGTAATGGACCTGATGAAACGTATCGCACGCAAACATCATTTTGCTGTTCTTTTCCATGAAAAGCCCTACAATGGCGTTAATGGTTCGGGCAAACATAACAACTGGTCGCTCTGCACCGATACAGGCATCAACCTCTTTGCACCGGGTAAAAATCCAAAAGGAAACATGCTATTCCTTACTTTCCTGGTAAACGTATTAATGATGGTCCACAAGAATCAGGATCTGTTGCGTGCTTCTATTATGAGTGCCGGAAACAGTCACCGTTTGGGAGCCAACGAAGCACCTCCCGCTATCTTGTCCATTTTCCTGGGTTCACAACTGTCAGCTACACTCGATGAAATTGTCCGTCAGGTGACCAACTCAAAAATGACTCCAGAGGAGAAGACAACTTTGAAATTAGGTATCGGGCGTATACCCGAAATCCTGCTCGATACCACCGACCGTAATCGCACTTCTCCTTTTGCATTCACAGGAAATCGTTTTGAGTTCCGTGCCGCCGGCTCCTCAGCCAACTGTGCTGCTGCCATGATTGCCATAAATGCTGCCATGGCCAACCAGTTGAATGAATTTAAAGCATCGGTAGACAAACTGATGGAAGAGGGTATCGGTAAGGACGAAGCAATCTTCCGCATCCTGAAAGAAAATATCATAGCCTCCGAACCTATCCGTTTTGAGGGTGACGGCTACTCAGAAGAGTGGAAACAGGAAGCAGCCCGCCGCGGACTAACCAACATCTGCCATGTTCCGGAGGCCCTGATGCATTATATGGATAACCAATCGAGAGCCGTACTGATAGGCGAACGTATCTTCAACGAAACCGAACTCGCCTGTCGTCTGGAAGTGGAATTGGAAAAATATACCATGAAGGTACAGATTGAAAGCCGCGTATTGGGTGATCTGGCCATCAACCACATCGTCCCTATCGCTGTCAGCTACCAGAACCGTCTTTTGGAAAACCTTTGCAGAATGAAGGAAATCTTCTCTGAAGAAGAATACGAAGTAATGAGTGCCGATCGGAAAGAACTTATTAAAGAAATCTCTCACCGTGTATCTGCTATTAAAGTACTGGTACGCGACATGACAGAAGCCCGCAAAGTAGCCAATCACAAAGAGAACTTCAAAGAGAAAGCTTTTGCTTACGAAGAGACCGTACGTCCTTACCTGGAAAGCATACGCGACCATATAGACCATCTCGAGATGGAAATTGACGATGAAATCTGGCCGTTGCCCAAATACAGAGAACTGTTATTCACGAAGTAAGCCATACTTGATGTCTCCCCGTAAGAAGGTCCTTTTCAAAGATCTCTTATGGGGAGCTTTTCATTTCCCGGGTTTCCTCTACCCAACCCTACTTTCCTGCCGGCAAACATCCCAGCGTCTGTCAACAAAAGATTGAAAGAGATCAATGTTCAATTTGAAAGATAGATAAACCGGAGTTCCATATCGTGCTTCTTGCTCTCAGAAAGAGTATGCTCACTCTCCTAAATAGTCCGCCCGACTTCCAAAATGTAAAGCATACATAGCAAACTTTTCGATAAACTATTCTGTTTTTCATTTTTTCTTTCTACATTTGTGCTTTATAACACAGTTTTGCAACAGATATGGTAAAGATGAATTTGTCAGAAATAAACGTTCCCGAACGTATTGCAGAGATGTGGGCTCCTCTAAACGCAGAGCAAAGGGAGTTCCTGGCCAATAATTTCACCCTTCAAAATTACAAAAAGAATGAAACAATTTATTGTGAAGGTGAATCACCTACCTATCTGATGTGTCTGCTTAGCGGCAAAGTAAAAATCTATAAAGACGGTGTAGGAGGCAGAAGTCAGATTATACGCATGATAAAGCCTACAGAATATTTCGGTTACCGAGCTTACTTTGCCAAAGAAGACTATGTGACTGCCGCTTCTGCGTTCGAACCTTCAACCATCTGCCTGATTCCCATGAGTGCTATCATGACACTGGTAAGCCAGAACAATGACCTGGGTATGTTTTTCATTCGTCAATTGTCTATCGACCTCGGTATTGCCGATGAAAGAACCGTCAATCTGACCCAAAAACACATTCGCGGACGCTTGGCCGAATCACTGCTTTTCCTCAAAGAAAGCTATGGACTGGAAGAAGATGGCTCTACGTTAAGTATCTATCTTTCACGCGAGGATTTGGCTAACCTATCGAATATGACTACTTCTAATGCCATCCGTACATTATCCAACTTCGCAACCGAACGACTGATCACCATCGACGGACGAAAAATCAAGATCATCGACGAGGAAAAACTTAAGAAGATCAGCAAAATAGGATAAAAGCGCTTTGTCGCCATTCAATAACTTAACACACATTTATTACCATGAAAAAAGGAATTACTCTTTTTCTTTTGTCTCTGCTTTTCATCACCCCCGGATGTAAACAGTCAAAAGAAACCATCGTGAACGAATACAATATCGTTCCGTTGCCAAACCAAATGATTCCCCAACAGGGACGGTTCGAAATAAGTAAAAAAGTAAGAGTCATAACAACCGCTTGTACACCGGACGTACAAATCATTGCCGACAGCCTCATCAACCGATTGAAGCTGACATCAGGAATTACCATAAAGCAAACTTTCGAGAACGTAACGGACGAGCCTGTTATTCGTTTCGTGCCGCAAGACGGAATGCCCGAAGAGGGATATAAACTCTCTGTCACTCCTCAAAATATCACCCTTACAGCTTCTACCCCCAAGGGATTTTTCTATGCAGTGCAAACACTTTATCAGTTATTGCCACCCGTTGTATATGGTAATCAAAAGGTGAAAAACGCCGAATGGTCGGTACCGGCCGTCGAAATAGAAGATGCTCCGCGCTTTGCATACCGTGGTCTGATGCTGGACGTATGTCGCCACTTCTCCCCGGTGGAATATATATATAAATTCATCGATATGCTGGCCATGCACAAGATGAACACTTTCCACTGGCATCTGACCGACGACCAGGGATGGAGAATCGAAATCAAAAAATATCCTAAACTGACTGAGATAGGTTCCAAACGTAAAGAAACATTGGTAGATTATTACTATGTAAACTACCCGCAAGTCTTTGACGGCAAAGAGCATGGCGGATACTATACACAGGAGCAGATCAGAGCCATTGTAGACTATGCAGCCAGCAAATTTATCACGGTGATCCCCGAAATCGAGATGCCGGGGCATGCAATAGCAGCCATTGCTTCTTATCCGGAACTTTCATGTACCCCGGACAGTACATGCGATGTGACAGGAACCTGGGGTGTATTTGAGCAGGTATTCTGCCCTTCAGACACCACTTTCCAATTCCTTGAAGGAGTGATGGATGAAGTTATGGATCTCTTCCCCAGCAAATACATCCATATCGGTGGTGATGAATGCCCGAAAACAGCCTGGATCAACAGTGAATACTGCCAGTCGTTGATCAAACAACTGGGACTGAAAGACGATGTTACCCCCAACGTTATCGATGGGAAGAAACATACCAAAGAAGAGAAGTTACAAAGCTACTTTATCACCCGCATGGAGAAATACTTGAATAGTAAAGGGCGTAACATCATCGGATGGGACGAAATTCTGGAAGGCGGACTGGCCCCGAATGCCACCGTTATGTCCTGGAGAGGAGTAGAGGGTGGATTAAATGCAGCCAAAGCCGGACACAACGCCATTATGACACCAAATCCATACGCATATCTGGATCAGTATCAGGAAGAACCGGAGATAGCTCCCGTCACCATCGGTGGATATAATACGCTTAAAAAGACTTACAGCTACAACCCTGTACCGGACGATGCAAACGAACTGGTGAAAAAGCATATCATCGGTGTACAGGGTAACATCTGGACGGAATACATGCCCGGCAATGACAACCGCGACTATCAGGCTTTCCCACGTGCAGTAGCCATCGCCGAAACGGGCTGGACATTGAATGCAAACAAAAACTGGAATAACTTTTGCCAACGCATGGTAGAAGACTTCCGTCGTATGGATGTGAAAAATGTCAAAGCTTGCCGCAATTTCTTCGATGTGAATATCAATACACATGTAGACGAAACTAATACGTTGAAAGTAGTACTGGAAAGTTTCTACCCCAATGCCGAAATTCACTATACAACAAATGGAAGCGTTCCAACAGTAGAATCTGCCATTTACAATCAGCCTTTCGCCTTATCCGGCGAAATGGACGTGAAAGCCGCTGCTTTCAAAGACGGAAAGATGTTGGGCAAGGTCAGTGGAAAGAAGTTGTATGGCAATCTGATCAGTGGTAAAAGTTTCACAGTGACTCCGCCCATCGGAGCGGCCAAAGGCGACATTTTTGGTGAAAATGATGTTCTCGGTACTGATATAAGCACTTTCGGACTGACCAACGGTAAACGTGGCAACATCGCTTCGATGACTCCGTGGAGCGGATTCCGGATGAACGACGCCTGCAATAAACTGGTATTTATCGTTGAATTCGAACAGCCTACTACTGTCAGCAAAGTGGTCTTCGGTTCGTTATACAACCCCGCATCAGTCATTCTCCCTCCCAGTGTAGCTACTGTCGAGACCTCTTCCGACGGACGGAAGTATGATAAAATGGCAGAAGCTTCCTTCAAACGGAACTATCCTGAAAGAGGCAGAAAGGCATTCACTGACACATTAGGCTTTGCCCCCAAAGAAGTCAAGTATATCAAAATCACTCTTCAAAATGGTGGTACTTTACGAAACGGCATTGATTTCGTGAAAGACCCGAATGAAAAAGATGTGGTTCAGGCTAACATCTATTTGGACGAAATAGAAGTATATTAACGACCACATCATACTCCACAAAAACGCGGAGGACACAGAGTATTATTCCATTTCTGAAAATATAAACTCTGCGTCCTCCGCTTTATTTCCGGACACAATTACTGTCCAAAGAGACAACTGCGTCCGGAATATCTTTGTAATTTTTTACAAATCTTAGATCAATCCCTTTTCAGACAGATAGCGTTCAGCTTCAATAGCAGCTTTACATCCGCTTCCGGCTGCTGTAATAGCCTGACGATAATGCGGATCAGCTACGTCACCTGCAGCAAATACTCCGGGTACCTTGGTACGAGGACTGTCACCGTCGGTGGTAATATATCCCACTTCATCAGTATCCAGATAGGGTTTAAAGATGTCCGAATTCGGTTTATGCCCGATAGCAAGGAAGAAACCGTCGATAGGTAATGAATAGCGTTCTTCATCGGGCTCCTCCCAACGTTTCACAAGATTCATACCTTCTACACCGTTCTCACCGAAAAGACCAACTACATTATGCTCAAAAAGTACTTCAATCTTATCATGTTTCCTCACACGCTCCTGCATAATTTTCGAAGCACGAAGATAAGGCTTGCGCACAACCAGATAAACCTTGGAAGCGAGTCCGGCCAAATAGATCGCTTCTTCACAAGCAGTGTCACCACCACCTACCACAGCAACCACTTTCTTACGATAGAAAAAACCGTCGCAAGTAGCACAAGCGCTTACCCCCATACCGGCATACTTCTTTTCATCGTCCAGTCCTAAATATTTGGCTGTAGCTCCGGTGGCGATAATCAATGAATCGGCTTCGATTACTTTTTCACCATCGATTGTAATTTTGTAAGGAGCCTGACCAAGATCAGAAGCGGTAGCAATCCCAAAGCGGATGTCAGCACCAAAACGTTCGGCCTGTGTACGAAGATCTTCCATCAATTGCGGTCCGCTGATTCCTTGCGGATAGCCCGGGAAGTTTTCTACATCGGTAGTGGTAGTCAACTGTCCACCCGGCTGTATTCCTTCGTAAAGCACCGGTGACAAATTTGCACGTCCAGCATAGATAGCGGCTGTATAGCCGGCTGGTCCTGAACCTATAATAAGGCATTTAATTCTTTCTGTTTCCATACTCCTATTTATATTTTACGATTTACTATTTAACGCTTGAAATCATTTCCCTCTCCTACCGAAGATCAATCACTTCGGCATGAGGATATTGTTTCTTATCAAACACAAACATACCATCGGCATATTTCAAACCTGTCTGATAACCGGTCACAGTGATCTCGCTACGACTCTTATCACGTTGTTCCATCATAATGAACAAGGGTTGATAAGTGTCTTTACTCACATAAAGCACAATTCGCGATAAATCTCTCTTCTTATCAGTAGCAGTCAATACTACCTCATAGACCGGTTTGCCACCAAAGTTCTTCAATGATCCGATCTTATAGTCGAAGCCATGACGGTATATCTGTAAAAGCGCATACGGATTAAGGCCCTGCAATTCGGTCCCGGTAGGGTTACTGATATTAACTTCATCACTGCTTCTCAGATAGCTCCACTGGGTCTTACCATCAAACCAAGTAATACCATCGTCTGTTTTCAGTACAAACTTTTCCCCTTTGAGTTCGATGACTCCGGCAGACTGTCCGGCCATCCTGCTTTTGTTAAACACTGTCACGTTGAATTCCGCACGGATACCGCCTGTCTTTTCAAATGTGGCCGCCGTCTTATCAAGCACAACTTTTGCCTGCATTTGTTGTTGAGCAAACACAGGCAAAGTCAGTAAAGCTATCCAAATGCTAATTATAATCTGCTTCATTGTATACACTCATTTAACGTTTGATTATTGAATATTGTTCAAACGCATTTCAAGGTCATTTTCGTCCACACACAGCACATCGCGTGCCTTGCTTCCCTGTGAGGGACCTACAATACCGGCCTTTTCCAGCTGATCCATCAAACGCCCGGCACGATTGTAGCCGATGGAGAATTTGCGCTGTATCAGCGAAGTAGATCCCTGCTGGTGAATCACAATCAACCGGGCAGCTTCCTCAAACAACGGATCGAGCCGTCCCATATCGACTTCACCCAAATCACTACCGCTATCTTCACTCACATATTCGGGCAGGAAGAAGGCGGTAGGATATCCCTGCTGACGTGAAATATACTTAGTGATTTCTTCCACTTCGGGCGTATCGATAAATGCACACTGTACACGTACCGGATCGGCTCCCTGAAGGAAGAGCATATCACCGCGACCGATCAACTGATTGGCTCCCGGGCGGTCGAGGATGGTACGTGAGTCCATCATCGCTGACACGCGAAATGCGATACGTGCCGGGAAATTGGCCTTAATAGTACCTGTAATGATATTGGTAGTCGGACGTTGGGTTGCGATAATCATATGAATACCTACGGCACGTGCCAACTGCGCAATACGGGCGATCGGTAGTTCTATCTCCTTACCGGCTGTCATAATCAAATCACCAAACTCATCAATAACCACTACGATATAAGGCATAAATTTATGCCCCTTTTCCGGATTCAGGCGGCGATTGATGAACTTCTCGTTGTACTCTTTAATGTTGCGCACATGAGCCATTTTCAGCAAATCATAGCGGCTGTCCATCTCTACACAAACAGAATTGAGGGTCTGCACCACTTTAGTTACGTCAGTGATGATAGCATCTTCACCATCGGGAAGTTTTGCAAGAAAATGATGCTCAATGACAGAATAAATGCTGAATTCCACTTTCTTAGGATCCACCAGAACAAACTTCAATTCGGCAGGATGCTTCTTATAAAGCAGTGAAGTGATGATAGCGTTCAAGCCGACAGATTTACCTTGTCCGGTAGCACCTGCCACCAATACGTGCGGCATTTTGCAAAGATCAACCATGAATACCTCATTCGTAATGGTTTTACCAAGTGCAATAGGCAAATCATAGGTTGACTCCTGAAACTTCTTACTACCTATAATAGACTGTCCTGAAACGATCTTCGGATTTGAGTTAGGCACCTCGATACCGATCGTACCTTTTCCAGGTATGGGAGCAATGATACGAATGCCCAACGCAGAAAGGCTCAAAGCGATATCGTCTTCCAAGCCACGAATCTTTGAAATACGTACTCCTTGTTCCGGAGTGATCTCATAAAGAGTTACCGTAGGTCCTACCGTAGCTTTAATCGTACTTATTTCAATGCCAAAACTACGCAATGTATTGATAATACGGTCTTTATTCGCATTCTGTTCCTCCATATTGATGGTAGGCTCACTATTTTCATAGTGTTTCATCAAATCGATAGTAGGAAAATGATAGTTCTCTAAATCCAATTTAGGGTTGTAAGGTTCGGTCTCCGCACCCTGATAATTTTCATCATCGGCAGCAGGCTCTATCTCGAACTCAGGCTCTTTATCTGCCGACGCTGCCCGAAAAGGAGGTACGGGATCAGGAGCTGTCTGTTCAAAAGTCATAGTCACATCACCATCGGATGTCACATCCCTGTCTTCCGGAGTCACAGGCATTTCGGTTGAAGATTCGACAGGTGTTTCAGGCACAACAGTAGTTTCCACCTTTTTCACCGGTACTTCCTGACGGAAAGTACGATTTACATCAAATTCCACTTCCTGAGGTTTTGGGTTATCATATTCATGTGGTTGAGGGGCCTGAGTAACTTCAGCAAGTTCTTCTTTTTGTTTACGCTTCAAGAAACTAAGACTAAAAAGCTTACGCAGCCAAATGATGGTGCGGGCACTCATATATATAAGGAAACAAATACCTGTTGCCAGAAGAATCAGCCATACACCCGGAATGCCAACTTGAGAAATCAGCCAGTTACTGATGTTATAACCATGCAATCCACCCAGATAGATGAAGGAGTCCTGATAATGGTCCATAAAAACGAAACCAAGGAAAACAGAAAACCAAATGAGCAGCAATGAACATCCGATAAACCATTTCCAAAGGCGTACCACACGCACACGCATTAATTTGAGTCCGGCAACAGCCAAATAGATTAAAATAAAGAAAGAGGAAATGCCAAAACAATCATTGATCAGGTAGCTTGCCAACTGAGCTCCCCGGGAACCTGCATAGTTCTTTACGTGATTGTTCACAGCAGCAAGGTCCTGGGCATTTCCGCTATCAATAATACTTTGGTCAGCTGCTCCAGTGAAAAAGAAAGAGGTAAAGGCCAGTAACAAATAGACTGAGAAAATGACCAGTACCAACCCGATTACAAAGTGAATTGTTTCGTTCCTGAAGAAAGCCACATATTTTTTTGTGGAAGCCGGCTTCTGTTCTGCTTCCTTATCTGATTTCTTTTTTGCCATGTGGATGATGGATCTTAAGCTATATGATTAATGATGCAAAAGTAGTAAAAAAAAGAATTTCATTGGACTACCCACAACTTTTTCTTACCTTTGCGTTTCAATTCAAGCAGATATGAAAAAAGAGAGTCAAGTAATATTTGATAAGAATGTGATAGAATTCGTTACAGTAGCCGCCGAGTTCTGCGCTTTTTTGGAACGTGCCGAAAGTATGAAACGCAGTACGTTTGTTGATACCACCCTTAAAATACTTCCTTTGCTTTATCTAAAAGCATCCATGCTTCCGAAATGCGAAATGATAGGTGATGAATCACCTGAAACGTATGTAACGGAAGAAATTTACGAAGTGTTGCGCATCAACCTGGCATCCATATTGGCAGAAAAAGACGATTATCTGGAAGTATTTCTACCCGACATGGCTTACAGTGACGAACCGATCAAAAAGAATATTTCGGAAGATCTGGCCGATATCTATCAGGATATCAAAGACTTTATCTTCGTATTCCAGCTGGGATTGAACGAGACGATGAACGATTCCCTCGCCATCTGCCAAGAAAACTTCGGACTCTTGTGGGGACAAAAACTGGTAAATACCATGCGTGCCCTGCATGACGTAAAATATAGTCCGAAAGCCCGGGGAGAAGACGAAGAGGAAGAAGAGTACGAACCCGAAAACAATGAAGACTGTCACTGTGAAGATGACGACTGCCATTGTCACGATCATGGCTGCCATTGCCATGATGATGAATAAAAGAATATGATTTTAAAAAGAACCATAAGCAAAGAAGAGGTGAAGGAGATGCCCAAAGCAGCATTTCCCGGACGGATTCATGTAATACAGACTGAAAGTGAGACGCAAAAAGCGGTGGCTTATCTGCAATCCCAATCCATCTTGGGAATCGACAGCGAGACACGTCCCTCATTCACCAAGGGACATTCTCATAAAGTAGCATTACTTCAGATTTCATCTGACGAGTGTTGCTTTCTGTTTCGCCTGAACATGACCGGCCTAACCCAACCTATCATAGAACTACTTGAAGATCCGAAAGTAATCAAAGTGGGCCTTTCACTAAAAGACGACTTCATGATGTTACACAAACGGGCCCCTTTCAATCAACAGGCATGCATTGAGTTACAAGAATACGTCCGTCCTTTCGGCATTCAGGATAAGAGCCTGCAAAAGATATACGGTATCTTGTTTAGTGAGAAAATCTCAAAATCACAGCGTCTTTCTAATTGGGAAGCAGATGTACTGACGGACGCTCAAAAGCAATACGCAGCTACAGATGCTTGGGCCTGCCTCAACATATATCACTTATTGGAGGAACTGAAACGAACAGGAAACTACGAATTGGCTCCGGAAGAGGAAGCCACAGAGAAAGTAAAAGTAGGTTCAGATCAACAATAAAAGTAAAAACAACATAATAAATTTATGCATAAAGTATATCTTAAACCCGGCAAAGAAGACTCATTGAAACGGTTCCACCCCTGGATTTTTTCTGGTGCCATCGCCCACTTCGACGGCGAACCCGAGGAAGGTGAAGTAGTGGAAGTGTACACCTCAAAAAAAGAATTTATTGCCAAAGGGCATTTCCAGATCGGAAGTATTGCTGTACGTGTACTTTCGTTCAAACAAGAAGAGATTAACCACGATTTCTGGAAACACAAATTGGAAGTGGCCTACGACATGCGACGCAGTATTGGCATCGCTACCAATCCGACTAACAATACCTATCGCCTGGTACATGGAGAAGGCGATAATCTGCCCGGACTCGTTATCGATGTTTATGCCCGGACTGCTGTGATGCAGGCACATTCTGCAGGAATGCATGTAGACCGTATGGCCATTGCCGAAGCTTTGTCCGAAGTTATGGGTGATCAGATTGAAAATATCTATTATAAATCAGAAACGACCCTCCCATTTAAAGCAGACCTTTTCCCGGAAAACGGTTTCCTTAAAGGAGGAAGCAGCGACAACATCGCTCAGGAATATGGGCTGAAGTTCCATGTAGACTGGCTGAAGGGACAAAAAACAGGTTTTTTTGTAGACCAGCGTGAGAATCGTGCTCTACTGGAGCGTTATGCCAAGGGGCGGTCGGTATTAAATATGTTCTGTTATACCGGAGGCTTTTCCTTTTACGCCATGCGTGGAGGTGCCAAACAGGTGCACTCGGTAGACAGTTCTGCAAAAGCCATCGATCTGACTAATAAAAATGTAGAATTAAACTTCCCGGGAGATACCCGTCATGCAGCCTTTGCTGAAGATGCTTTCAAATATCTCGACCGTATGGGTGACCAGTACGACTTGATCATTCTTGATCCTCCGGCATTTGCCAAACATAAGGATGCGCTGCGCAATGCCCTTCAGGGCTACCGCAAGCTCAATGCCAAAGCATTTGAGAAAATCAAACCGGGTGGTATCTTATTCACCTTCTCATGTTCGCAAGTAGTGACCAAAGATAATTTCCGTACTGCTGTATTTACTGCTGCCGCCATGTCGGGCAGAAGTGTACGTATACTACATCAGTTGACCCAGCCCGCAGACCATCCGGTGAACATCTATCACCCGGAAGGGGAATATCTCAAAGGATTGGTGCTCTATGTAGAATAATCATTCCATAAGCATAAAAGCAGCAGTTTCAAAGTTAATTAGAGTTAACAAATAGAAGATTTTCATCAAATCATTATGTTATATAACATAAATCCCTTTATCTTTGCACTGTGTTTTTCATGGTATTAGATTTAAGGTTAATAAAGATTGGCTGTCCGGGAGGATAGCCTTTTTTTTATTTGTATATATGAAGAGAGAATAGATTACTGCGGGATCAATGAATAAACTTAGAAATAAAGATAGATATTCAGCCCTTTACCTCCTCCAATTTATTCATTGACTCCATTTGGTTAACAATCCATCTAATAATGTAAAAGAACCGTCCTGCAGCAGGTGGTGGATGACCTGTTTCTTTAATTAAATAAGCAGTAACCTCTACCTTTTATTTCTTTTGTTTTACTAACATAATCACCGGATTATCTTCTTCATTCAACCTAGAGGCTATTTCTTTCAATTTACCATCTTTCAGTTGGTCTTTCTTATAAATTTCAACAAGTCGGGCTGCATTTAGACTTGTGACGTCTTCAATTTCACGATTAATTGGTTTCGCTGTCATAGCCACTGTTCTTTTGTCCACATAGTCATCATTGTATATGGTAACTTGAAATACAGCCTTTTCTTCTTTGTCATACACCAGTTCATCAGCATAGAATCCGTTGCCCTTTTCAAAGTTAAATACATTTTTAACGGCTTCCATAAAGTAATAACGGTCGGTATGGATACCCATATAAAGAAAAACTTCCGGTTCCATGGTATGTGCAGAAGGAGTTCTTACAACAAAAGGACTTAATGTACCATCCGACGCATAGTTATACAATGTATCAGCCGATGTATCCATAAGTGTACATTTCCCGTTACTCAGGCGTATCTGATAAGAATAATTTGCTATAAACCTATCTCCATCATTCACAATTGGTGTATCAATCGTTTTGAAAGGAATAAAAATATCACGGGTGATACTTCCATCCTGTTTTGATAGGATAATATGGTATGATTTGGTTCTATCCTCTCCTTTACTGTGATAATCTGACATATCATAGCAAATCAAATTATCTTTGTCATAATCGAAAATAGATGAAACTTCCCGATCAAGACTCAAACACCGTTTGAACTTTCCATAAAGATCATACACTAAGATTTTATTTCCCGGTGACTTTACGAATATTTCACCATTGTTTTCATCAAGAATAATCTCATTAATCCTCGCATATTCTTCTGCTCCTTGCCCCCGACGATTTATCTTCCTCACTCCCTTACCGGTTTTTCTGTCAAAAATAAAAATATCCCCATCATTATTCCTATTTGTCGCCAATATGTATTCTTTTCCCACATCCTGCACCAGACCTTGTGTAAGAAACTCGTCAGTGGTCTCCAACGCAACATATTCTACATCCATAAAGTCCTGAAGAATCAATTCTTTTTTAGGATAACTTTTCGAAACGTCAACAATGATTAAATCATTGTTTGACTGTTTATTTTCTCCACACCCCGCTAATACCACCAACAGAATGACCGCTAAAATCGTTTTTGTTTGTTTCATTTCAGTTATTGTTTATTTGATAAAGAAGAACCTGTTTAGAGCCTGTAAAAAAATGGCTGAAATCTTTTTAATCTAAACTTTCCGTATCAGCCGAATAGTTTCTTTCTTTGGAGTAACCAAACTTTAAAAAAGATATATCAGACTGATTTTAAGGAAAGAGAGTGGCAATATATAACAAAAGTATTGAACCTGCAAGAAAGAAAGCGAAAATAAGATTTACAAATGATTTAGAATGCCATTTTTTATTTAGTGAAGACCGGCTGCCAATGGCATATGCTTCCTCTTGACCTCCCTAAGTGGCAGTTGGTTTACTACTACTATCGCAAATGGGCGACCTTGTTGGATTTTGACTTGCTATTAGAGAAATTCCCTAAAGACCTTTTTTTCCCTACGCAAATAAAGAAGAAAACAAATGGATTTCCCCTCTTATCATAAGCCATTATAAACAAGACTATTACGATCCTTCATGCGATCTTTACTCCGGCCCGCATACCCGGATAAGATTCAGACCATCTTCGCTAAAGATACGAAGGAAAACAAAATGCTTTTATAGGCATAAACAAATAAGATAACAGATACATCACGCTATATGTCAAACCGTTACGTTTACTTTCTCTACTAAAACGAAGAGTGGAAAATGGAAGATCGAAATTCATTTTCCGTATGAGAAGCGTACAAAAGGTTTTAGAGTCCGCTGAAATCGCCCCTCAAATACCGGACAAAGTTCGGTTGCCACACCTTCGTTATCGAAATAACAGGCTCTAAGATTATTATGGAGGAAAATTTAAACCAGCTCTTAGATTGAATAAGGTAGCAACGGATTATATATACCCACATTATAAAAACAAATTATTAATCGTACTTTTGCAGGTTTATTTCTGACATTTAGTCATTTATACAATAGAAGTAAGTCATTTGGAATAGACCGCTTTCTTTTTTATAGACCTTTCATTCTCTGTTTTTTCCAATTTTCTTTTGCCATTTTCCTTTTCTCATTTCCTTTTATTCCATGCTTTTTCCACTCTGTCAACTAAAAATATTATATTTGCACCTGATCTGCCATAGACAGGCACGACGGGAAACACATCAATAAAAGTTATGAATATAAAAAATCGTTTGATTATTATGAACTTCCTGCAATTCTTTGTATGGGGGTCGTGGTTAATTTCACTAGGTGGCTATATGGAAAGAGGCCTCCATTTTGAAGGTGGGCAAATCGGAGCCATTTTCGCAACAATGGGAATCGCATCCATTATCATGCCGGGAATAACAGGCATTATAGCCGACAAATGGTTCAATGCCGAACGCCTTTATGGTATTTGCCACTTGCTGGGAGCCGGCTGCTTGTTCTACGCTTCTACCGCCACCGACTATAGTCAAATGTATTGGGCCATGTTACTCAATCTAATGGTTTACATGCCTACTCTTTCGCTCGCCAATACTGTTTCGTACAATGCACTCGAACAATATAAATGCGATTTAGTAAAAGACTTCCCGCCTATCCGTGTATGGGGAACCATCGGTTTCATTTGTGCTATGTGGGCAGTGGACCTTACCGGATTCAAAAACTCCAGTGCTCAACTTTATGTCGGAGCAAGCTCAGCATTACTTCTCGGACTGTATTCTTTCACTCTGCCCCCCTGCCCCCCTGCAAAAAATCAGAGCAAAACCCTATTGTCTTCTTTCGGTCTAGATGCCCTCAGCCTATTCAAAAGAAAAAAGATGGCTATCTTTTTCTTTTTCTCGATGTTACTGGGTGCAGCCTTGCAAATCACAAATACATATGGTGATGCATTTTTGGGGAGTTTCGCCAAAATACCCGAATTTGCCGACTCTTTCGGTGTCAAGCACTCGGTAATCCTGCTGTCCATCTCACAAATGTCCGAGACACTGTTTATCCTGGCCATTCCTTTCTTCCTGAAGCACTTCGGAATCAAACGTGTCATGCTCATCAGTATGTTTGCCTGGGTATTCCGATTCGGACTGTTTGGCTTTGGTGATCCGGGATCAGGCATCTGGATGCTGATTTTATCAATGATAGTATACGGTATGGCATTTGATTTCTTCAACATTTCCGGTTCTTTATTTGTTGAATTGGAAACCAAACCTGAGACAAGGGCCAGTGCACAAGGTTTGTTCTTCATTATGACAAACGGATTGGGCGCTGTCATCGGAGGATATGCCAGTGGAGCCGTAGTGGATGCATTCTCTGTATATGAAAACGGAATGTTGGCAAGTCGCAACTGGCCGGCTATCTGGTTCATATTTGCAGCATATGCACTGGCTATCGGTATTTTGTTTGCAATTGTTTTCAGATACAAACATCAACCGGGAGAACTTAAGAAAGTGAACAATTAACAATGGATAAGAAAGTAGAATTACAGGTATTGAACATTTCTAACAGCCAGGCGCAGGTAGGTGCCTATGCAATGGTATTGGGAGAAGTAGATGGCGAACGGCAGCTACCTATTATAATAGGACCTGCCGAGGCACAAGCTACAGCCATTTGCCTGAAAGGAATAAAGGCCCCACGCCCGCTGACACACGATTTATTCTATTCGTGTCTGAATGTTTTGGGAGCAACTCTGCTCCGGGTACTAATATACAAAGCCAAAGAAGGCGTTTTCTATTCGTATATCTACTTTAAAAAAGACGAAGAAATTATTCGGATAGATGCCCGTACCTCGGATGCAGTGGCACTGGCCGTCAGGGCAGATTGTCCTATCTTTATATACGAATCTATTCTTGAACGCGAGTGTATACGGTTGACAGACGGGGACGAACGTCCCGATACTCCGGAAGAGGATGAAAACTCACGCATGGAGCCGGTCAGCATTATTTCTCTTGAAGAAGCATTGAATAAAGCCATTCAAGAAGAGAATTACGAACTGGCAGCCCGACTTCGTGACGAAATAAACCGACATAAATAAAAGATATGCACGTATTTTATACCCCTGATATACAAACCAGCACAGAACTTCCTGAAGAGGAAGCACAGCACTGTGTACGTGTGCTCCGCCTGACAGCCGGAGATGAAATTAGTCTCACCGACGGAAAGGGAAACTTCTATCGGGCAGAGATCAGCGTGGCAACCCATAAACGTTGCCTGGTGAATATTAAAGAAACAATTTACCAAGAGCCTTTGTGGGACGGACATCTGCACATTGCTATGGCACCCACAAAAAATATGGATCGTAATGAATGGTTTGCTGAAAAAGCAACTGAAATAGGGTTCGACGAATTAACATTCTTGAACTGCCGCTTCTCCGAACGGAAAGTAATTAAAACCGAACGCATTGAAAAGATATTGGTGTCTGCCATCAAGCAATCGTTAAAAGCACGTTTACCGCGTCTGAACGAGATGACTGATTTTTGCACATTTATCGAAAAAGACTTTAAAGGGCAAAAGTTCATTGCCCACTGTTACGAAGGAGAGAAACCTTTACTGAAAGATGTCTTGACAAAAGGAGAAGATGCCCTGGTGTTGATCGGACCGGAAGGTGACTTCAGCGAAGAGGAAGTCAAGAAAGCAATCGAGAAAGGATTTGTCCCTATTAGTTTAGGCAAATCGCGACTGCGCACAGAAACAGCAGCATTGGTGGCTTGCCACACAATGAATATGTAATTTACAGAAATAAAAAAGATAGTAATTATGGTAAAACGAATGATTTCCCGACTTTCGGTACTGGCAGTACTGATCGTTTTCATGGCAGCCTGCTCCAAGAAAGCGGAATATATCCATGTGATTCCGGCCGATGCTTCGGCTGTTGCTTCCATTAATCTGAATTCTCTTGCCGACAAAGCCGGCTTGAATGATAAACAGAATGAAGGGATGAAACAAAAAATGATGGAAGCCCTGAAAAGCGGAATGAATGCAGCTGCTTTCCAGCAACTGGAAAAAATAATGAAAAATCCTTCTCAATCGGGGATTGATGTCAAAGCTCCTGTATTCGTATTTACTTCCAAGACTTTCATTAGTCCCACTATAGTTGCCAAAGTCAGTAATATCGAGGACTTGCGTGCTTCGCTCGACTTAATGGCCAAAGAAGGAATCTGCCAGCCTATAGCAGAAGAAGAGGGGTACAGTTTCACATCCTTGCAGAAGAACAATCTATTGGTCTTTAACGAAAATGTAGCAGTTTTGACAGAAGCCTACGGAACTTCTCAAATGGATGTTGCCAAACAAACCATCTCCACACTGCTCAAACAGACCGAAGAGAACAGTATCGCCTCAAACGGCAGTTTCCGGAAGATGCAGGATCAGAAAGGAGACATCAACTTTTTTGCTTCAATGGATGCGGTTCCCAAAATGTATACTCAACAAATCAGTCTGGGACTCTCTTCACAAATCGACTTGAGCGAAGTAAAAGCTGTGGGTAACCTCAACTTTGAGAAAGGAAAAATCGCTCTGCAGATCGAAACCTACTCGGATAATGCAGAGACGGATGCGTTACTGAAGAAACAGGCTCAAGCTGTTAAAAAGTTAAATACAACTTTCCTCCAGAACTTCCCCGAATCGACTCTCGCATTCTTAAATATAGGAGTCAATGGAGCAGCATTCTACGATTTACTGTTCAATAATGAAGAATTCCGTAGAAACGTGTCTCTTGCGAAAGCCGATGAAGTAAAAAGTTTATTCGCCTCTTTCGATGGAGATATTTCCATCGGACTGATTAATGTAACCTTGAACAGTGTTCCTACTTTTGCTGCTTATGCAGATGCAAAGAACGGAAATGCCCTGAAAGCATTGTACGACAATAAGAAACAATTAAAATTAGGTAAAAACGAAGATATTATCCAATTGGGCGAAAACGAATATGTTTATAAGTCAAGAGCAACCAACGTATTCTTTGGCATCCGCAACAAGCAGATGTATGCCACTAATGATGAACTTCTGTACAAGAGTATCAGCAAACCTGTAGAGAAATCAATCAAAGATGCCGGATATGTATCGGATATGAAAGGCAAAAATGTATTCTTTGTTATCAATATGGATGCTATTCTCGATCTCCCTGTTGTGAAAATGATGGCCGGATTCGGCGGCGAAGAATATCAAACTTATTATAAACTCGCTTCAAAAATTTCGTATATCGAGGCATTCAGTGACAGCGAAGGTAAGACCGAAACAGCCATTCTTCTGAAAAACAAAGACGACAATGCTTTAAAACAGATAGTAGACTTTGCCAAGCAGTTCGCCGGCATGTAATCTTCAACGTGTATGGACAGCATTCACCTACAGCAAACACTTCCCCAAGTGTTTGCTGACCGTAATTCGATAACTTCGGATGTATGGCATCGGAATCTTGTTTTCCATAAAGGAAAATCTTACCTGATCGAGGCTGCCTCCGGTACCGGTAAATCATCGTTGTGCAGCTACATCTACGGCTACCGAAACGACTATCAGGGAATCATCAACTTCGACGAAACCAATATCAAAGCATACCCGGTGAAGCAATGGGTGGAAATCCGGAAGCATTCACTGAGTATGCTTTTTCAGGATTTACGCATTTTTACGGAGTTGACCGCCATCGAAAACATCCGACTAAAGAATAACCTGACCGGATATAAAACCCGAAAAGAAGTATTATCACTGTTCGAAGCATTGGGACTCTCGGACAAACTGAACGTGAAGGCAGGCAAACTTTCTTTCGGACAACAACAGCGAGTGGCGTTCATCCGATCGCTTTGTCAACCTTTCGACTTCATTTTCCTGGACGAGCCCATCAGTCATTTGGACGACAACAATGCACGTATTATGGGAGAACTGGTAATGGAAGAAGCCAGCAAACAAGGGGCGGGAATCATCGTAACGTCCATCGGCAAGCATATCGAGTTAACGTATGACAGAATATTGAAATTATGAACAACTTAGTCTGGAAGCTGCTCCGTCAGCATATCAGCATCGGTCAGTTGACCGGTTTCTTCTTTGCCAACCTTTTCGGAATGGTTATTGTGCTACTCAGCGCACAATTCTACAAAGATGTAGTTCCCATCTTTACCGAAGGGGATAGCTTTATGAAGAAAGATTATATGACAGCTACTAAGAAAATCAGTACGCTGGGATCTTTTGCGGGCAAGAGTAACACTTTTTCGTCTGAGGAAATAGAGGAACTGAAGAAACAACCGTTCACCCGGAGCATAGGTGCTTTCACTCCTTCGCAATTTAAAGTCTCCGCAGGATTGGGAATGCAGGAAGCAGGAATTCACCTTTCTACCGAAATGTTCTTTGAGGCCGTTCCTGATAAGTTTGTAGACGTCAGCCTCGATAAATGGCATTTTGATGAAAACACGCACACCATCCCTATCATCATTCCGCGCAATTATCTGAATTTATATAACTTCGGATTTGCCCAGAGCCGAAGCCTGCCTAAACTATCGGAAGGGTTGATGAGCCTGATCCAAATGGATATTCTGATGCGGGGCAACGGACGGGTTGAGCAATATAAAGGAAACATCGTCGGCTTTTCCAACCGGTTGAATACTATTTTGGTTCCACAATCTTTTATGAACTGGGCTAACCAAAACTTTGCACCGGATAGCCAGCCGGACCCTTCACGGCTGATTATTGAAGTAGACAATCCCGCTGATGCCTCCATTGCAAAGTATTTCCAACAAAAGGGTTATGAGACAGAAGACGGAAAACTGGACGCCGGGAAAACCACTTATTTTCTGCGTCTGATTGTGGGTATTGTCCTTGCAGTGGGACTATTTATCAGCATACTCTCTTTCTACATTCTGATGCTCAGCATTTTTCTGCTTTTACAAAAGAACACCGTGAAACTAGAAAGTTTGCTTCTGATAGGTTACAGCCCTTCAAGAGTAGCACTCCCCTATCAGATTCTTACACTAGGACTCAATGTTGTTGTACTGTTACTATCCGTCGGCATTGTTTCGTGGGCACGCACCTCTTATCTTACGACACTGAACCTGTTGTTTCCACAAATGTCTGTCGGATCTCTCTGGCCAACTTTCGCCATAGGTATATTTTTATTCTTATTGGTGTCTTCCATCAACGTTATTATACTGAAAAAGAAGATGTTGTCAATATGGATACACAAAGCATAGGAGAGATTAGGGCATAAAAAAAGGAGCAACGCCTTGCTCCAACCTTTGTTAACCTTAAATCTAATACTATGAAAAACACATTGCAAAGATACGTACTCTTTGGTTATCTGCAAATAATACAAGAAAAAAAGTATGTTTTATAACACCATTTAAGAGTTTAACACCTGCTTTTCACTTCCTTTTTCATATCTTTGTAACGTTATTAATAAAGATATGACCATGCCGGACTATGATCTGATTGCCATTCTTGGCCCTACCGCTTCGGGTAAAACCCCTTTTGCTGCCGCATTGGCCGCAGAGTTAAATACTGAAATCATCAGTGCCGATTCACGCCAAATCTATCGGGGAATGGATCTTGGTACAGGCAAAGACCTGGAAGACTACACTATTAACGGCCGACAAATCCCTTACCACCTGATAGATATTGCTGATCCGGGCTATAAATACAATGTATTTGAGTATCAACGTGATTTCCTGACAGCTTACGAGACTATTAAACAAAAAGGATGTCTCCCCGTTCTATGTGGAGGGACAGGCTTGTATCTGGAGTCGGTACTAAAAGGCTATCGCCTGATTCCAGTTCCCGAAAACCAAGAGTTGCGTGTACGCCTGGCCGAAAAATCATTGGAAGAACTGACTGCCATTTTAAGCAGTTATAAGACACTTCACAATTCGACAGACGTGGATACCGTCAAACGGGCAATCCGTGCTATCGAAATAGAAGAGTATTATGCAAAGACACCAATAGAAGAACGGGAGTTCCCACAACTGAACAGCCTGATTATCGGAGTGGACATCGACCGTGAATTGCGACGGGAGAAAATCACCCGCCGCCTTAAACAAAGACTGGACGACGGGATGGTTGAAGAGGTACGTCGTCTCCTGGCAGAGGGAATTCAGCCGGATGATCTGATTTATTATGGATTGGAATACAAATACCTGACTTTGTACGCCATTGGCAAAATGACATACGATGAAATGTTTACCGGTCTGGAAACTGCCATCCACCAGTTTGCCAAACGGCAAATGACCTGGTTTCGGGGAATGGAACGAAGAGGTTTCACCATTCATTGGGTAGATGCTTCACTCCCAATGGAGGAAAAGATTAACTTTGTAAAGCAGAAACTCAAAGAGTTTTAGTAACTTTGGCGAAGCTCTTAACCGTTTTTGTTTCATTTATCAGTTCGTCCCGCAAGTGTGGGTCCATGCGCCCGGCTACCCAAGCCCATCAGTCCGGGAACGGAGGCAGATGAGCCCTCAAGCGCAGGGCGAGTTAATGGATAAAGAGAAAGGTAATAAATAGCCTATGATAACCGGTTAAGCCAGTGCAAGTCTGTTGTTAATATATGAATGATCGGTCGTTTAACAAAAAGATCGGTCACCATACAGAGAAATTAGAAATAAAAGTACGAAATAATAAATATAATATCCATGAGCGTAGAACCTGGAAAATGGGGTGTAATCTACAATCCCAAAGCAGGCACACGAAAGGTGCAGAAACGGTGGAAAGAAATAAAAGAGTACATGGACTCTAAGGGAGTGTCATACGACTATGTGCAGTCCGAGGGTTTCGGATCGGTAGAACGACTCGCCGGTATTCTGGCCAACAACGGTTATCGCACCATCGTAGTAGTGGGCGGAGACGGTGCACTGAATGATGCCATTAACGGCATTATGAGTTCGAACGCAGAAAAAAAAGAAGAGATAGCCATCGGTATCATTCCCAACGGAATAGGAAACGACTTTGCCAGATACTGGGAATTGAATCTGGAATACAAACAAGCAGTAGACTGGATTATCAATAACCGCCGAAAGAAAATAGACGTGGGTTACTGCAACTTTTACGATGGCGAAAAACACCAACGACGTTACTTCCTCAATGCAGTCAATATAGGATTAGGTGCGCGTATCGTAAAAATCACGGACCAGACCAAACGTTTCTGGGGAGTAAAGTTCCTCTCCTATCTGGCAGCTCTCTTCCTGCTGATATTCGAACGCAAGCTTTATCGTTCACATCTCAAAATTAACGACGAACACATCCGCGGACGGATTATGACAGTCTGTGTGGGAAGTGCCACCGGATACGGACAAACCCCAAGTGCCGTACCCTATAATGGCTGGCTGGATGTATCGGTCATCTACCGTCCCGAGTTCCTGCAAATCTTGTCCGGACTGTGGATGCTTATTCAAGGACGCATATTGAACCACAAAGTGGTGAAATCCTACCGTACCCGAAAAGTAAAAGTATTGCGTGCCCAGAATGCCGCCGTCGACCTTGACGGACGCTTGTTGCCACGCCATTTCCCGATTGAAATAGGAATTATCCCGGAAGCAACCACATTGATTATACCCAATTGATAAAACATAAATGTTATGATAGAACAACTGAAGAACAATAAAACAGGAAATTTTTTCCTGTTAGCCGGTCCTTGCGTCATCGAAGGCGAAGAGATGGCTATGCGAATTGCAGAAAAAATAGTAAATATCACCGATAAACTGGGTATTCCCTATGTATTTAAAGGTTCATACCGTAAAGCCAACCGTTCTCGCCTGGATTCATTCATGGGAATTGGTGATGAAAAAGCGTTGAAAGTTCTCGAGAAAGTACACAATACCTTCGGAGTGCCTACCGTAACCGATATTCACGCAGCCGATGAAGCAGCCATGGCAGCCGATTATGTAGACATCCTGCAGATACCCGCTTTCCTCTGCCGACAAACGGACTTACTGGTCGCTGCTGCTCAAACCGGAAAAACGATTAATATCAAAAAAGGACAGTTCCTCTCTCCGCTTGCCATGCAGTTTGCAGCAGACAAGGTGATAGAGGCCGGCAACAAGAACGTTATGCTGACTGAACGTGGAACGACTTTCGGTTATCAGGACCTGGTCATCGACTACCGGGGCATACCGGAAATGCAATCTTTCGGTTATCCGGTCATCCTGGATGTAACTCATTCATTACAGCAACCCAACCAGACGAACGGTGTAACAGGCGGTATGCCGCAATTGATCGAAACGGTAGCCAAAGCCGGCATTGCCGTAGGAGCCGACGGTCTCTTTATTGAGACACACGAAAATCCGGCAGTAGCCAAAAGCGACGGTGCCAATATGTTGAAACTTGACCGGTTGGAAGGCTTATTGACTAAACTGGTGAAAATTAGAGAAGCAATTATGTGATTTACTTCCCGGTAATGCGACTGATAGAAAAAACAGTAAGAAGGTAATTCATCTCAGGAGATGCTGGAAGTCCGGATTCTCAATACATAAATAGGATCTATGCACTCTGAAACTCCTGCGGTGAGTGGAACTTAAAAACAGTATAGCAATGAAACATTTATTCCGTGGTTTACTTTTGGTTGCAGTCATCTTATGCTGCAACTTCCAACAGGCCTTTGCACAGCAAATGCCGCCCATCCCTATCGACAAGAACGTACGTATTGGAAAGTTGGACAATGGTCTGACCTACTACATCCGTAAGAACAATCTGCCTGCCAACCGGGCTGACTTCTACATTGCCCAGAAAGTGGGTTCTATTCAAGAAGAAGAAAATCAACGCGGATTGGCACACTTCCTGGAACACATGTGTTTTAATGGGACAACTCACTTCCCCGGTGATGCCTTGAAGCAATATCTGGAGCGTATCGGCGTTAAATTCGGTGAAAACCTGAACGCATATACGGCTATCGATGAAACGGTTTACAATATCTCCAATGTACCCGTCAAAACTCCCGGTGCAGTAGACTCCTGCCTGTTGATTCTACACGACTGGAGCAATGACCTGACACTCGATCCGAAAGAGATTGATAAAGAACGCGGCGTCATCAATGAAGAATGGCGTACACGCATGAGTGCCATGATGCGTATGCAAGAGAAGCTTCTGCCAATGATGTATCCGGGTGACAAATACGCCCATAGCTTCCCCATCGGCACCATGGACGTAGTGATGAATTTTAAGCCGCAAACCTTGAGAGACTATTACGAAAAATGGTATCGTCCCGACTTACAGGGAATCGTCATCGTCGGTGATATCGATGTAGATGCCGTAGAAGCTAAAATCAAAACAATGTTTGCCGACATCCCTGCACAGCCTAATGCGGCAGAACGTATCTACTATCCTGTCGCAGACAATAAAGAACCGATTATCTGTATCTTGAAAGACAAGGAACAGCCTCATGTCCAAGTTCTACTCTTCAATAAACACGAAGCAGTTCCCGATAACCAGAAAGGAAATGTGGACTATCTGATACAGCAATACGCCAAGAATCTGATCAGCATTATGCTGAATGCACGTTTGAACGAACTGGTTCAGACAGCCAATCCACCCTATATTTATGCAGGAGCAGACGATAGCAACTTCTTTGTTGCCAAAACCAAAGATGCATTTCTGGGGATCGTGGTTTGCAAAGAGGACAGCATCGAAAATGGTATCGCCGCCATGCTCCGCGAATTAGAACGTGCCCGCCAATTCGGCTTCACCGAAACAGAATACAATCGTGCCCGTGCCGAATACTTGCGTCAGTTGGAATCTTCTTACAATGAACGTGACAAACAGAAAAACGAAAAGTATGTAAATGAATATGTCCGCCACTTTCTTGATAACGAACCTATACCGGGCATAGAGAACGAATATACAATCATCAACCAGATCGCCCCCAATATTCCGGTGGCAGCAATCAACCAATTGATGAAAGGACTGATTACAGACGACAATCAGGCGCTGGCCCTTTTCGCACCCGAAAAAGAGGATCTGAAACTACCATCCGAAGCCGCTATCGCAAAACTGCTGAAGGATGCAAAAACCGAAAAGCTGACTGCCTACGTAGATAAAGTATCAGACGAACCCTTAATGGCTGAAGCGCCGAAAGGTGGTAAGATTGTTTCGGAATCAAAAGACGACATCTTTGGAGCAACTACTTTGACCCTTTCTAACGGAGTAAAAGTGATTATAAAGAAAACTGATTTCAAGGCAGATGAAATCCGGATGAAAGGTGTCAGCCTGGGAGGTAGTTCCGTATTCCCGGATTCGGAAATCATCAATATAAATGGTCTGGATGCAGTCGGAGTCGGTGGTTTGGGTAACTTCAGTGCTGTAAACCTTGAAAAAGTGCTCGCCGGAAAGAAAGCATCGGTTAGTTACGATATCGCAAACAAGACCGAAAGCGTTTCAGGAAGTTGTTCACCCAAAGATTTCGAAACGATGATGCAACTCACTTACCTTACATTTACAGCACCGCGTAGAGACGATGATGCATTTGCCTCATATAAAAATCGTAATAAAGCCGCATTAAAGAATCAGGAATTGAATCCGAATGTGGCCTTCAGCGACTCTATCCAAGCCGGCATCTATATGAAACACCCGAGAATCATACGCATAAAAGCCGACATGGTGGATCAAATGGATTACGACAAGATTCTGTCTATGTATCAGGATCGCTTCAAAGATGCAAGTGACTTCACATTTATCTTTGTCGGTAACGTAGATGTAGAGAAGATGAAACCGGTAATTGCCGAATATCTGGGTGCGCTCCCCGCCGTTAACCGCAAAGAAACTTTCAAAGATAACAAAATTGAAATGCGTCAAGGCATTTACAAGAACGAGTTTACCAAGCAGCAAGAGACACCGAAAGCTTCCGTTTTCGCTTTCTACAACGGAGATTGCAAATATGACCTGAGAAACAACCTCTTGCTTAGCATGACAAGCCAGATTCTGGATTTGGTCTACACAGAAAAAGTACGTGAAGACGAAGGAGGTACATATGGTGTATATGTAGGCGGAACGCTACAAAAATATCCAAAAGAAAAAGCAATCCTGCAAATCATCTTCGATACGGCTCCCGAAAAGAAAGAGAAGCTGATGAAGATCATTTTCGGAGAAATCGATAACATAACGAAAACAGGCCCGTCGGAAGCCAACTTGAACAAAGTGAAAGAATATATGCTGAAAAAGCATACCGAAGACCTGAAAGAAAACAGCTACTGGCTGGGAAGTATCGACGAATACTTATATACCGGCATGAACCGCATGAATGATTATGAAAAGATAGTCAATAGCATTACGGTGAATGACATCCGGAAATTCGCTGACGACCTCTTCAAACAGAAAAATGAAGTGGAAGTGACAATGGTCAGCCCGGAAAAGAAATAATAAGACCTTGCAGCACGCAGATGATGCAACCCAAACAGATAAGAAGTTGTATTATCTGCGTGCTCTTTTTTGTCGAAACTTAAATAAAACGGTACTATGCTATTCAATGAACTACGCCTGCACGGCAAACTTGCAGCCAAACGACATCCGATGTACGAAAAGAATAAAATAGGCAAATACATCATGTATGCGTCCTTTATTTTCTGGGGTGCTTACTTTATATTTATTGGCATCGGTCTGGCAAAAGCCATCAGCACAGAAGTTCCCAATATGGAAGCCTATCATATTTTGAATAGTGGACTGATATTTGCGCTTGCCCTGGACTTTGTAATACGTTTCCCATTCCAAAAAACTCCTACACAAGAAGTAAAACCTTATCTGCTACTTCCGGTAAAACGAAGCCGTATACTCGACTTTCTGCTTCTCCGCCACGGGCTCAGTTCTTTCAATCTTATCTGGCTGTTCCTGTTCGTGCCGTTCGCAGCACTCACAGTCTTTCCTTTTTATGGAATATCAGGAGTTCTCACTTACAGCATCGGCATTTGGTTACTGATGGTTTTCAACGGATATTGGTATCTGCTTTGCCGTACGCTGATTAACGAGCATATTTGGTGGGTGGTACTTCCCATCGTTGTCTACAGTGGAATCGCCATCGCTATTTTTATTCCCAAAACGGGATTTATAAGTAACTTTTTCATGAACCTGGGAGAAGGTTATATCGAAGGAAATCTACTTGCTTACCTGGGTACATTGGCAGCCACTGTTCTGGTATGGTGTATCAACCGTAAAGTGATGACCGGTTTAATATACAACGAAATCAATAAAGTAGAAGACACAAAAGTAAAAACCGTATCCGAATACCGTTTCCTGGAACGCTTCGGAGAGGTAGGCGAATATATGCGTCTGGAATTGAAGATGCTTCTACGCAACAAACGCTGTAAGGCCTCACTCCGGTCGGTAGCAATGCTCGTAATCATCTTCTCCATCATACTGAGTTTCAGCAGTACGTATGACCACATGAAGAGTTTTGTCCAGGTATACTCCTTCCTTGGATTCGGTATGGTGATTCTGATACAACTTATGGGATTTGAAGGAAACTATATCGACGGACTGATGACTCGCAAAGAATCCATCAAAAGCCTGTTGACAGCCAAATATTATATCTATAGCTTGGCGGAAATCATTCCGCTGATCCTGCTGATACCGGCTTTTGTGATGGGAAAAGCCAGCCTGCTGGGTGCTGTCGCACTAATCTTTCTGACAACAGGTCCTGTCTATTGCATCTTGTTCCAACTGGCGGTATACAACCATAAAACCGTACCAATCAATGAAAGCATCACAGGCAAACAAAGTATGAATACCGGAATGCAGATGTTAATCAGTTTCGGACTTTTCATCGTGCCAACCACACTCTATGGCACGCTCCCCATGCTGCTGGGACAAACATGGGCCTACATTGTCATATTAATCATCGGATTAGGCTTCACCTTGACCTCCCCTATGTGGATAAACAATGTATATGTCCGTTTCATGCAACGCCGTTACGAAAACATGGAAGGATTCAGAGATAGTAAATAACGATTCAACATTTATTTTATAGAAAAAGAATATGATTACCATACATAACCTCCGGAAAAACTTCGGCACCCAAACAGCCATCGATATCGAGAATTATACAATCAATCAGGGAGAGATGGTCGGCCTGGTGGGTAACAATGGAGCCGGAAAAACAACTTTGTTCCGTTTAATGCTGGACCTGCTGAAAGCTGATACCGGTGAAATCATTATCAACGACATTCATGTGAACCAAAGCGAAGACTGGAAAAGTTTTACCGGTGCATTTATCGATGACGGATTCCTGATCAGTTACCTGACTCCGGAAGAATATTTCTATTTTATCGGTAAAATGTACGGACTCAAAAAAGAAGAAGTGGATGAACGCCTGATCCCCTTCGAACGTTTTATGAACGGGGAAGTATTGGGACAAAAGAAGTTTATCCGTAACTTCTCGGCGGGCAATAAGCAAAAGATCGGTATCGTGTCGGCCATGCTACATTATCCGAAACTGATCATTCTGGACGAACCGTTTAATTTTCTGGACCCAAGTTCACAATCCGTCATTAAACATCTGCTGAAAAAGTATAATGAGGAACATAATGCCACGGTCATTATTTCGAGCCATAACCTGAACCATACGGTGGATGTCTGTCCTCGTATTGCCGTGCTTGAGCATGGAGTCATTATCCGTGACCTTGTAAACGAAAACAATTCGGCAGAAAAAGAACTGGAAGATTATTTTAATGTAGAAGAAGAATGAATGTATGAAGAAACACCTTTTTAATCTGTTACTTTTCACCGTCTTAGTTATCGGCCTGAGTGGCTGCCGCACCTCTGCTCCCAAACTAGACTATAAGAAATTGGCCCGTGCTTCTGTACGCTTGGGCGTAGACATCGGAATGGAGGATAACCATAAACTCTACCTGGAAGCAGCCGAATGGATAGGTACCCCCTACCGGGGAGGCGGAGAGACCAAACGTGGCACAGACTGCTCGGGAATGACCTGCCAGATTTATAAAAAGGTATATCATACCAAACTGCAACGAAGCACAGACGGTCAGAAGAAAGAGAGCAGTAAAGTTGCCCGGCGAAATCTTCGGGAAGGTGATCTGGTATTTTTCAGTAGCCGGAAATCGCGCAGAAAAGTGGCACACGTGGGCATCTATCTCAAAGACGGAAAGTTTGTTCATGCCAGCACCAGCCAGGGAGTCATTGTCAGCAGTCTCAATGAACCCTATTACCGGACTCACTGGATATCGGGAGGCAGAGTACGCAAATAACCTTTATTGAAATAAAAAATTCACTATCTTTGCCGAAAATTCCGCAAATGAAATACACTGTTTATTTATTCGACTTTGACTATACACTGGCAGACTCTTCGCGTGGCATCGTAACCTGCTTCAGAAGCGTACTCGAGAGACATGGCTACACCGGTATCACTGATGATATGATCAAACGCACCATTGGGAAAACGCTTGAAGAATCGTTCAGCATCCTTACGGGAATTACTGACGCCGACCAACTGGAATCATTCAGACAAGAGTATTCCAAAGAGGCAGATATATACATGAATGCAAATACCATTCTTTTCCCGGATACTCTCCCCACGCTTACACACCTGAAAAAACAGGGAATCCGTATCGGAATCATTTCAACCAAATACCGATTCCGGATACTGAGTTTCCTGAGAAATCACATGCCGGATGATTGGTTTGACATCATTATCGGAGGTGAAGATGTGACACATCATAAACCCGATCCTGAAGGTTTGCTACTTGCCATCGACCGATTGAAGGCATGCCCCGAAGAAGTATTATACATCGGTGACAGTACAGTGGATGCAGGAACAGCCGCCGCTGCCGGAGTTTCTTTTACCGGTGTTACCAGCGGTATGACTACTGCCCAAGAGTTTCAGGCCTATCCCTACGACAGAATCATCAGTACTCTTGGCCAGCTAATCTCCGTTCCGGAAGACAAATCCGGCTGTCCACTCTGAACAATCCAACCGGATGACATCCGTTCATCGAATAACAGTACAAAAAGAAAGTAAATATCTGTTTTTCATAACAGAGTCCTTTTCCGTTTCCGACACCCGGAGAGAAGAAAAAAGCCAAATGGAGACTTTAGAGGCCGAAAAGACGGGCTTCCGGGCTCGGAAAGCCTGACTTTTCGCAAAAAGAAGCAAGCATTTGGCCGAAAAGACGTAAGCATTCACCGAAAATGTCCTTATGTTTTGGAAATATCTCCTATTGTTTTCCCAAATATCTCCTATTGTTATTCCAAATCCGGTCTGAAAGGGACACTCCGTCTTCCGGTTGGCAACCGCAGGCAGAGCTTTCTGAAGTGACAAAAAAATCGGAATGCAATCCCATCCGAAGCACTTTCACCACCGACACGACTTTTTCCTTTCCTTGTGCGTACCATCAATCAAAAGCCCCAAGATATATGTCATCGGGAAAAACCTTCAGAACGCGTTTTTTTCACCCAGGCAAGCATCCCGTCCGAAATAAACGATTCTGAGGAGTTCCGATTATCAAAGTGACAAAATGAATAAAGCCACATCCCATTTAATAATCAACCTTCTAACTGCCCCTACCCGAAAGAAGAAAAAGAGCAAAATAACATACTGCAAACAAAAAAGAAAAAGAAAAACTTGTCCGAAACAAATAAAAGCAGTAATTTTGTGCCCTGATTATTCCGCACCGGGTTTGAGCAAGTGTTTTTTAAGTGATTAAAGACCACCCGACGGAGCTAACTTACATTTATTTATATAAGATGTACGCAATTGTAGAAATCAACGGTCAGCAATTTAAAGCTGAAGCTGGCCAGAAATTGTTCGTTCACCACATTCAGAATGCAGAGAACGGTGCAACAGTAGAATTTGACAAAGTTCTTTTGGTAGACAAAGACGGAAACGTTACTGTAGGTGCTCCTACTGTAGACGGTGCAAAAGTAGTTTGCCAGATTGTTTCAAGCCTGGTTAAAGGTGACAAAGTTCTTGTTTTCCACAAGAAAAGAAGAAAAGGTCACAGAAAGTTGAACGGTCACCGTCAGCAGTTCACAGAGTTAACAATCACAGAAGTAGTAGCTTAATCAATTTTAAAAGTAAGAAGAAATGGCACATAAGAAAGGTGTCGGTAGTTCTAAGAACGGCCGCGAATCACAGAGCAAAAGATTAGGCGTTAAGATATTTGGTGGCGAAGCTTGCAAAGCAGGTAACATCATCGTTCGTCAAAGAGGTACTGAATTCCACCCGGGTGAAAACATCGGTATGGGTAAGGACCACACTCTTTTCGCTTTAGTAGATGGAACTGTAAACTTCAAAGTAGGTAGAGAAGACAGAAGATATGTTTCTATCATCCCTGCTGAAGCAACAGAAGCATAAATTTCCGGAGTTTAAAGGAAATTGTAAGAAATTGAAGAAAGAGATGCAATCGGTTGATTGCGTCTCTTTTCTTTTTTATACAAGACGCACCCTCTTATCTTATTTTTATATATCTTTGTAAACTCAAAGAAGAAAGTTCATAAATAAAGTATAGATATGCTTACCATTAAACAAATTACAGAAAACACCGACGCGGTAATCCGCGGTCTGGAGAAAAAACACTTCAAAGGAGCCAAAGAAACAATTGCCCAAGTAATCGAAGTGAATGACAAAAGACGTAATACACAAAATCAATTAGATAAAAACCTGGCAGAGGTAAATTCACTTTCGAAAACGATCGGTCAGTTGATGAAAGAAGGCAAAAAGGAAGAAGCTGAAGTTGCAAAAGCCCGTGTAGCCGAGATAAAGGAGAGCAATAAAACACTGCAGGCCGACATGGACCAGGCTGCCAACGACATGCTGAATCTGCTGTATACCATTCCCAATATTCCCTACGACAGTGTGCCCGAAGGTGTTGGTGCCGAGGACAATGTAGTTGAGAAAATGGGAGGTATGGAAACTCAACTTCCCACAGATGCACTCCCCCATTGGGAACTGGCTAAGAAATACGACTTGATTGACTTTGATTTGGGTGTAAAAATAACCGGTGCAGGTTTTCCTGTTTACAAAGGCAAAGGAGCTCAACTGCAACGCGCACTGATTAACTTTTTCCTGGATGAAGCACGTAAATCCGGATATACCGAAATCATGCCTCCAACAGTTGTAAACGCTGCTTCCGGCTATGGAACCGGACAACTTCCGGATAAAGAAGGACAAATGTACCATTGCGAAGTAGACGATCTCTATCTGATTCCGACGGCTGAAGTTCCGGTAACTAATATCTACCGTGACGTCATTTTGGATGAAAAGCAACTTCCTATTAAAAACTGCGCTTATACACAATGCTTCCGTCGGGAAGCCGGCTCTTACGGTAAAGATGTACGCGGGCTCAATCGCCTTCACGAATTCTCTAAAGTAGAATTGGTGCGTATCGACAAACCGGAGCACTCCCGTCAGTCACATCAGGAAATGCTGGATCATGTAGAAGGCCTGCTCCAGAAGCTGGAACTCCCTTACCGTATTCTCCGTCTCTGTGGTGGTGATATGAGTTTTACCGCTGCGCTTTGCTTTGATTTCGAAGTATATTCCGAAGCACAGAAGCGCTGGTTGGAAGTCAGCTCTGTATCTAACTTCGATACTTACCAAGCCAATCGATTAAAATGCCGCTATCGTAGCGGAGAAAAGAAAACCGAACTTTGCCACACACTGAACGGATCGGCACTGGCATTGCCCCGCATCGTAGCAGCCTTGCTGGAAAACCATCAGACTCCGGAGGGTATCCGGATTCCGAAAGCATTGGTTCCCTACTGCGGATTTGACATGATCGACTGACATAGAAGAAAAGATAAAAGAGGGTGTGCTAAACTCGTATTCACCACAGAATTGCACGGATTTACATAGATAGACAACATTGGTTATCAGCATATTAAAAAACGTTCTGTGTAAATCTGTGTTATCTGTAGCGAGTTATGACACCCCCTTCTTTTTTGTAATAAAACACACTTTTTACTAACCTCAAAACTCCTATTTTATGAGCTCTACTCAAAAAAACTTTGCTCTGCCGTTAGCATTTATCGGCATCATGTTCTTCGCCATCGGATTCGCATTAGGAATCAATTCTGTACTTATTCCGGTATTACAAGGTTCTTTAGGCATCACTTCAGCCGAATCTTACCTGATAATCGCTGCCACTTTCGTACCTTTCCTCATCTTCGGCTATCCGGCTTCGATGACTATCAAAGCTATCGGATACAAACACACCATGGCACTTTCGTTTGCCATGTTCGCTGTAGCTTTCGGTTTGTACATTCCATCGGCCAGCCAGGAGAGTTTTCCTCTTTTTCTGGTAGCCTCTTTTGTCAGCGGCACGGCAAACGCATTCTTACAAGCATCTGTTAACCCCTATATTACTATTCTCGGCCCATTGGACAGTGCAGCCAAACGTATCAGCATCATGGGCATCTGTAATAAGCTAGCATGGCCAATTCCTCCTTTGTTCCTCGCTTTCCTGATAGGCAAGGAAGTGAGCGACATTACCGTATCGGACTTATTCACTCCCTTTTATGTTATTATTGCAGCATTTATTATATTAGGCATCATCTCACTGATGGCTCCGCTGCCTGAAGTAAAAGCAGCCGGCGAGGACGACAGTGAAGGAGGTGCCGAGGCATGTCCGTATGCAGCCAGCAAAACCTCAGTATGGCAATTTCCGCACCTTTTGCTGGGATGTCTTGCCCTCTTCCTCTACGTAGGCGTAGAAACGGTTTCACTGGGAACCCTCGTTGACTATGCCAACAGCCTGCATTTGGAGAATGCCGCAGCTTATGCCTGGATTGCTCCGATCGGTATTGTGATCGGATATATCTGCGGTATCATCTTTATACCCAAATACATCAATCAGGCTACAGCATTAAAAATATGCTCAATCCTCGCCATTGCCGGTTCAATTCTGGTAGTACTCACCCCGGCTGACATCTCAATCTATTTCATTGCATTCATAGCACTGGGTTGCTCACTGATGTGGCCCGCACTGTGGCCACTTGCCATGGCAGATTTAGGTAAGTTCACCAAAGCCGGCTCTTCTCTGTTGATTATGGCTATGGCCGGAGGTGCTGTCATCCCTACTCTGTTCGGATACATAAAAGACATAGCGGGAGCACAAAATGCTTATTGGATTTGTCTCCCATGTTTCCTCTTCATTCTTTATTATGGAATGGCCGGATATAAAATCAGAACAAAATAAAACAAACTGATTTACACTGATAATAAAGCCATCCCCTCAAAAGGATGGCTTTTCTTTTGTTTTTTACAAATTAGCAGTATCTTTGCACACTAAGAACATTCTGATAGCAATTACGTAATAAATCCAACAAATTAATTAGATAATGAACAAAATCATTAGCAAAGAACACTTTTCGGAGAAAGTATTCAAACTTGTCATTGAAGCTCCGTTGATAGCAAAATCACGCAAAGCAGGTCATTTCGTGATTGTGCGTGTCGGTGAAAAGGGAGAACGGATGCCACTGACCATTGCAGCCGCCGACCCGAAGGCAGGAACGATCACCCTGGTTGTTCAGGAAGTAGGGCTCTCTTCTACCCGCCTTTGCGAACTAAACGAAGGAGACTATATCACCGACGTAGTAGGTCCATTGGGACAAGCTACCCACATTGAAAACTTCGGAACAGTAGTATGTGCCGGAGGTGGCGTAGGTGTAGCTCCGATGCTACCCATCGTACAGGCCCTGAAGGCAGCCGGAAACCGTGTGATCACCGTACTGGCAGGACGTAGCAAAGAACTGATCATTCTTGAAAAAGAAATGCGTGAAAGTTCGGACGAAGTGATCATAATGACCGATGACGGATCATATGGTCGCAAAGGCTTGGTTACCGAAGGAGTAGAAGAAGTAATCAAACGGGAGAAAGTGAACAAATGTTTTGCTATCGGCCCAGCTATCATGATGAAATTTGTTTGTTTGCTGACGAAGAAATATGAAATTCCGACAGAAGTATCATTAAATACAATTATGGTGGATGGCACCGGAATGTGCGGCGCCTGCCGTATTACTATCGGAGGAAAGACCAAATTCGTATGTGTCGACGGTCCGGAATTTGACGGTCACCAAGTGGACTTCGATGAAATGTTGAAGCGCATGGGAGCTTTCAAAACCATCGAACGTGAAGAGTTGCATAAACTCGATGAATGTGAAGCAACCAAAGTCATAGACGAAAACGGACGTACAGCCCCTTGGCGCGAAGCACTCCGTAAAGCTATCAAAGCTAAAGACCGTGCGAACATTGAACGCTGCCAAATGAACGAACTCGATCCGGAGTACCGGTCACACAGCCGTAAAGAAGAAGTCAATCAAGGGCTGACTAAAGAGCAGGCAGTTACGGAGGCACAGCGCTGTCTGGATTGTGCCAACCCAGGCTGCATGACAGGTTGCCCGGTAGGCATCGACATTCCCCGTTTCATCAAGAACATAGAACGTGGAGAATTCCTTGAAGCAGCCAAAACACTGAAAGAGACCAGTGCCCTGCCTGCCGTATGCGGTCGTGTATGTCCGCAGGAAAAACAATGCGAATCAAAATGTATCCATCTGAAAATGGGCAAAGAAGCCGTAGCCATTGGTCACCTGGAAAGATTTGCTGCCGACTACGAACGAGAAAGCGGACAAATCTCCGTACCTGAAGTAGGCGAGAAAAACGGTATCAAAGTGGCTGTTATCGGTTCCGGTCCTGCCGGACTATCCTTTGCAGGGGATATGGCCAAATATGGATATGATGTAACGGTATTCGAGGCGCTACATGAAATTGGCGGTGTACTGAAATATGGTATTCCCGAATTCCGTCTACCCAACAAAATAGTAGACGTCGAGATTGAGAACCTTGCCAAAATGGGAGTTACATTCATCAAAGACTGCATTGTAGGGAAAACGATCAGCGTAGAACAGTTGGAAGAAGAAGGTTTTAAGGGAATTTTTGTAGCCTCAGGAGCCGGACTTCCCAACTTTATGAACATCCCGGGTGAGAACTCGATCAACATCATGTCTTCCAACGAATATCTGACTCGTGTAAATCTGATGGATGCAGCCAGTCCCGATTCCGATACTCCGGTAGCCTTCGGAAAGAACGTAGCTGTAATTGGTGGCGGTAACACTGCCATGGACTCTGTCCGTACAGCCAAACGTCTTGGAGCCGAACGGGCTATGATCATCTATCGCCGTTCAGAAGAAGAAATGCCAGCACGTCTGGAAGAAGTGAAACATGCCAAAGAAGAAGGTATAGAGTTCCTGACCTTACACAACCCAATCGAATATCTGGCAGACGAGCAAGGACGTGTCAAACAAGTAATCTTGCAAAAGATGGAATTGGGTGAACCGGATGCCTCCGGACGACGTAGCCCCGTCCCCATCCCAGGAGCAACAGAAACCGTTGATATCGATCTCGCCATTGTCAGTGTCGGGGTATCTCCCAATCCTATCGTCCCCAGTTCTATCAAAGGTCTGGAATTGGGCCGTAAAGGAACAATCACTGTTAACGATCAGATGCAATCGTCTATTCCCACTATTTATGCGGGAGGAGATATTGTACGCGGAGGAGCTACTGTCATCCTTGCCATGGGAGACGGACGCCGTGCCGCAGCAGCAATGAACGAACAATTGAGTTCCAAGTAGAAGTATAAAGTCGGGGGGATGTTCAAAACTCGTATTCACCACAGAGTATGTGGTGAGTTATGGACACCCTCCTAACAATTTATTCTCCGGACCGGATATTCACAATAATCGATCCTAATAAAAAATCCCTGCTAAATTGGATAATTAGCAGGGATTTTCATATTCCACAATTGAACGATTTCTTACTTCACTACACTATTTGTAGCCGGATCCGGAAAAATAACAGTCGGCTTAAATGACTTAGCTTCCTCAAAATCCATCAACGCATACGACATAATGATCACAATATCATCCGGTTGTACTTTACGGGCCGCAGCGCCATTCAAGCAGATTTTACCTGATCCGCGTTCACCTTTGATAATGTAGGTCTCAAAACGCTCGCCGTTATTATTGTCGGCAATGTACACCTTCTCACCGGCAATCATATTAGCTGCATCCAATAGATTCTCATCAATCGTAATACTACCCATATAATTCAGATTGGCTTCCGTGACACGGGCACAATGAATTTTTGACTTCAACACTTCAATCATCATAAGGGGTTCGTCTTTTTTAAGTTTAAGATTCTTTGTATTTAATATTATCAATCAGTCTGACATCACCGCAGAACACTGTTATACAGCCCACTACATACGATGTTTGGTTCCAATTATCAACCTTCTGCAAAGTGTTTCCGTCTACTATCTCAAAATACTCCAGACGCAATCCCGGAACAGCAGCAATAGCATCTTCCACAAACTTCAGCGTTTCACTCACTGTGTGAGTGGCTGCAAAGGTACGACTTTTAAATAAGGTCTGAGATATTTTTAATGCATTTTCACGTTCTTCTGCCGACAGACGCGCATTCCGGCTGCTCAGAGCCAAACCATCTTCTTCACGAACAATAGGACAACCTACTATTTCAAGATCAAACTGCATCTGACGAACCATCTCACGGATGATAGCCAATTGCTGAAAATCTTTCTCACCAAAGTATGCACGATGTGGTTTCACCGCTTCGAACAGTTTACTTACTATCTGGCATACTCCATTAAAGTGTCCCGGCCGGAAAGCCCCCTCCATTACAGTATCCAAAGGAGCATAACTGAATTGGCGGGTATCCGGCTCCGGATACATCTCTTCCACCGAAGGAGCAAAAGCATAAGTCGCTCCACAAGCCTCGAGCAATTTACAATCGGCATCCAATGTGCGAGGATACTTAACAAGATCATTTTTATCATTAAACTGGGTAGGGTTCACAAAAACACTTACCACTGTTACTTCATTCTCGTTTACACTACGCTTTACAAGAGATGCGTGCCCTGCATGCAAAGCACCCATAGTAGGCACCAACCCCACCTTTTTACCCTGGGCTTTCAAAACCGAAAGTTCAGCCTGCAAGTCCTTGATCGTATGTATTACTTTCATTTTAATTGGTTTATGATTCTTAGTTGTTTGAAAAACGGTGCAAAATAAACCATAATTTACCATATAAAGAAGAAATATCGTAAATTAATGCAAAAGAAGACGAAGGAGAGTCCTAAGCAACAGGACGGTTTATCACTGAAAAACAAGCACTTAACAATTCATAAGGAATTATACCGCCAGAGAACTTGCTTTAATGCCCGTTTTTTTTTATATCTTTGCAGAATATTTACGAGAACGATTGTTATTATGACAAAGGCTAACAAGGTTTTATTTATTACACAAGAGATTACTCCTTACGTTTCAGAATCCGAGATGGCCAATATAGGCAGACATCTACCACAAGCTATCCAGGAAAAAGGCAGAGAAATCAGAACATTTATGCCCAAATGGGGGAATATCAACGAACGCAGAAATCAATTGCACGAAGTGATACGTCTTTCCGGCATGAACCTGATCATCGACGACACCGACCATCCACTTATTATCAAAGTAGCTTCTATCCAGTCAGCACGTATGCAGGTTTATTTCATCGATAACGATGATTATTTTCAGAACCGGCTGCAGACAGCTGATGAAAACGGGGTTGAATACGATGATAATGATAGCCGGGCTATCTTCTATGCCAGAGGAGTGCTGGAAACGGTAAAGAAATTGCGTTGGTGTCCGGACGTTATTCACTGTCATGGCTGGATGACGGCATTAGCCCCTTTGTATATAAAGAAAGCGTATAAAGACGAACCTTCGTTCCGCGATGCAAAAGTAGTATTCTCCGTATACGAAGATGATTTCAAAGGTACATTCAACAATGACTTTGCAAGCAAACTGATGCTAAAGGGTATTAATAAAAAAGATGTAGCTACCCTGAAAGATCCGGTAGATTATGCTACACTTTGCAAATTAGCTGTCGATTACTCGGACGGAATAGTACAGAATAGTGAACATGTAAATGAAGATGTCATGAACTACGCGCGTCAATCGGGCAAATTGGTTCTTGACTATCAAGCTCCCGATGCTCTTGCAGATGCTTGCAACAGTTTCTACGATCAAGTGTGGGAAGCTGAACAAAAATAAATAAGAACCTAGATACGACGATCATGAAAGCAAAATATGTATGGGTAGCACTGCTTGCCTTGACTTTCTTCGGATGCGATGATAATACAGGTACTATCGGATGGGATATGCTTCCGGATAGCGACCAAAATATCAATGGAAGATATACGACTTACGAGTTAACTACGAATTCCGACCTATCAGGTCCTGTTTTTGCCAAAACCAGCGTAGGTTATGTGGGAAAATTCACTGATAAAGAATTCGGAGAATACGAAGCCAGTTTCCTCGCACAGTTGAATAGTCCGGATGGAATTTCTTTTCCTTCGGTCTACGATCCGGAAACTAATCCCAAAGGGGTAATGGCAGGAGACTCTATTCACACCGCTGAATTGATCTTATACTATAAAAGTTATTTTGGAGACTCTATCAATCCATGCCGAATGACTGTTTATGAACTGGACGAAAACTTGACCCAGAACTATTATACAGACATCGATCCATTGAAGTATTACAATCCAAACAACTTACTCGCACGAAAAGCCTACACAGCTGTTGACCAATCACTCAGCGATTCCATCAGAAACTCAGATGACTTTTATCCTAATGTCCGTCTAACTTCTGAAGAGATCACCAAACTAGGTAAACGTATCTATCGTTTGAACAGAGATCACCCTGAATATTTTAAAACTTCGGAAGCATTTATTAATAACGTATTCAAAGGTATTTATGCCAAGAATGACTATGGTAACGGAACGATTCTTTATGTTGACCAGATCAACCTGAATGTTGTAATCCGATGCCACGAAAAAGACAGCTTGGGAAATAATCTGAAGAAAAAAAATGGTACTGACTCTTTATACTACACAACCCGTACTTTCGCTACAACCAAGGAAGTAATTCAAGCCAATAAGTTTGTTAATTCTGAAAAGCTAAACGAAATCGCTAAAAAGACAGACTGTACTTATTTGAAGTCTCCGGCCGGTATCTTCACACAAGCTACATTGCCGATCAATAAGATTTATGAAGAATTAAGCCATGACACCATTAATGCAGTGAAACTGACTTTCAATAGCTACAACCAACCGGACAATGGAAAATTTAGTATGAAAGCACCTACATATGTGTTACTTTTACGTGAGAAAGAACGGCAAAGTTTCTTCGAAGAGAACAAACTTACAGATAACATCACTTCTTATCTGGCCGTGCACAATGCTATTATTTCCAATAAACCTACAACCAATCAGTATGTGTTTACCAACTTGACTCGCTTGATTAATGCATGCGTCAACGAAAAGCAGGAAGCCAAGAAAAAAGCAGGAGACAGTTGGAACGAAGCAGCTTGGGAAGCAGCAAATCCGGATTGGAATAAAGTGGTACTTATCCCGGTACTGGTACAGTACGATAGCTCTTCCAATAAGAATATGATCAGCATCCAGCACGATCTACAACCGGGATACGTAAAACTGGAAGGTGGTCCGGACGGTACGAAACTGAAGTTAGAAGTAACTTATACCAACTTCAACGGTAAGCAGTAACAAAATATTCTCAGTATATAATACAATTAAGGCGATGTAAATGATTCTTTATTTACATCGCCTTAATTTTTATGGTCTCATTCTCCTTATGTTTTATGTAAAGAATAACAAGATGTGGCAAACTAAAGCAGAGACGCCTCTTTCTCCATAAAATAGAAAGAGGTTGTCTCCAAAGTCTGCTCCTTACCTTTTCAACTCACTGCTTGTAAATCTACAAAGAAATATCATTTAAAAAATTTGGACTATTACCCTTCTTATCAAGAGATAAGGGTCATTTTATGCCTTTTACTTTTAAACTGTAAATAACAGTAAGGGGCTATCCAACTTTTTTGGACAGCCCCTTTCCACCGCTTTAGTTTACGCTAAAGCATGTTCTTGAATCATATTAATCTTCTTTTTTTGCCGTTGCTTTCTTTGCAGCAGGTTTCTTCGCAGCGGCCTTTTTAGGTGCAGCTTTGGGTTCGGCCTTTACTGTTTTTGCAGCCTTTTCCGCTTTTGCCTGCAACTTATCAACCTCCTTATGTAATTCGGCGATCTCTTCTCCCTGGTTCTTGATAGTTGTCAACAATGAATTCAACTCTTCATTATCGATATCCTCAGGATAGAGAGAATTTACACGTTTAATGAAATCCCCCAAGATATTCATATAGTTAGTAAAGGCATCATAAGGAGAATCATAAATACCACGATTCAGCCACACACCGGTATTCTTGGTCGTCATAAAACGGAAGTTATTGCTGGCTTGCAGATAATCCCAATCCTGCTTGATACGACGATCATCGCAAAGGTGTACACGTTCAGCCACACTGTATAATTTGCTGAAAGCTTCACGCTGCAAAACATTACCCAGCCAGCTGCTCGTATCTCTTTCTTCGTCTACCCACGACATTGGATATGGTACATCCAATTGGGAAACAGATTTCAATTTCGAAATAATCTCCGATGGGGTAGAGAAAGTAATGCCCTTTTCTTTTGCACAATAAGGAAGTGCCTTCAAGAACTCCAAAATATTGGATGATAATGGCTGCGCCATACCCAATGCTTTCAGTTCCATAAAGATATTGATCACTTGTTCTTCTTGTGGTAAAGCATCAATCCAACCGATAAACTTATCGGCAAATAAAGGATACTCACTCCAATCAGAGTTAGAGAAGCGCAAACTGATATCATCCGATAACTTGAAGTCTCTTAATAACAATTTCAGACTTGGAGCCTGATTGCAATGATACACGTAATGCGGACTCTTCCAACCCAAAACGTGTTTAGCACCTTCGGTCAGCATGCCTTTGAAACCCATGCTAGCCACCGTAGCACCTATTTCATCCGAATAAATCAAGCTGGAGTTACGGAACACTTTCGGAGCTTTACCAAACATCTGTTTCATCTTTTCGCTCTGACGCATTACTTCTTCACGGAAACAGTCTTCATTGGCCAATGACGATAAGCCATGAGAGTATGGCTCTGCCAGGAATTCACAGCAACCCGTATCGTTTAATATATGTAACAGGTCAATTACGGCAGGTGCATGAATTTCGAGCTGTTCCAATGCTACTCCCGAAATAGAAAGGGCTACTTTAAATGCTCCTCCGGAATTCTTCACCATTTCAATCAATGTATTGAGAGCCGGAATATAAGAACGTTCGGCAACCTCATTAATACCTGTCTCATTGGCATAATCATCATAGTAATAATGGTCTGCACCAATGTCGAAGAAGCGGTAACGTTTCAGATGAATAATTTGATGTATCTCAAAATAAAGACAGATTGTTCTCATATCTATATTGTTTTATTGTTTTCCATAATTTTTTATAACCTCGTCGTAGATGCCGCGAACCTTGTAGCCTACGTTCTCCCACTTTATTTCGTCCACCTCTTTCTTACCTTCATCACGGAGATACTCGTACATAGCCGGATAGGTACAGATAGAATAAATAGCATCTGCCATAGCGTGGATATCCCAGTAATCGGTCTTGATACATTTTTCCAAGATCTCGGCACAACCGGATTGTTTGGAAATAATGCTTGGTACGCTACACTGCATAGCCTCCAACGGAGAAATACCAAAAGGTTCGGATACCGAAGGCATAATGTATACATCACTGGCCTTCAAGACTTCATATACTTGTTTCCCTTTCATGAATCCCGGAAAATGGAAACGATCGGCAATGCCTCTTTCAGCTGCCAGACGGATCATCTGATCCATCATATCACCACTACCGGCCATCACAAAACGTACATTCCGCGTACGCTGCAATACCATCGCAGCTGCCTCTACAAAATACTCAGGACCTTTTTGCATTGTAATACGTCCCAAGAAGGTAACCACCTTTTCTTTCGGGTTCTTATTAGGTACAATATCCTGTATCTCTTGCGAAAGAGGAGAAACTGCATTGTGCACAGTTGATACTTTCTTCGGATCCTGGAAATATTTATGGATTACTGTTTGACGAGTTAATTCACTCACACACATAATATGATCGGCATGATCCATACCATTTTTCTCAATGGCATAAACTGTGGGGTTCACATTACCACGACTACGGTCAAAGTCAGTAGCATGTACGTGAATCACCAATGGTTTGCCCGATACCTGTTTTGCATGAATACCGGCCGGATAAGTCAACCAGTCATGTGAGTGTATAATTTCAAACTCCTGTTGCCGTGCTATAACTCCTGCAACAATTGAGTAGTTATTGATTTCCTCATGTAAGTTATCCGGATAACGCCCTGAAAATTCAATGCATCCCAGATCATTTGCATTCAGATAATTGAAATCAGCATAAATATGATCGCGCAAGTCAAAATATAATTGAGGATCCATGTAAGAGCCTACACGCCCTTTGACATATTCCCAATCTACATCCCTCCACACAATCGGTGTACTGTTCATACCGATTATTCTCAGAAAACTCTGGTCTTCGTCACCCCAAGGCTTGGGAATACAAAATGTAATCTCCATATCCTCTTGTTGAGACATACCTTTTGTCAAACCATAGCTGGCAGTTCCTAAACCTCCTAAGATATGCGGGGGGAACTCCCATCCAAACATTAAAACTTTCATCTTCGTCCCTCCTCCTATAAATTATATTTAGACAACAGCTTCAAGATACGTAAAATCTCCGCCACATTCATTGCAAACGATACTGCTCCACGCCCTTTAAAAGGTGGATTTCCGTCGAACAATTCCGGCAACGAACCAACACAGTGGCTGGTCATCTCGTCTTCAAGTCCAATCAACTGACGCTCTACAAACGAAATTCCACTCATCTTATAGATTCGCAGATACGCCTCCATGTAGAATCCCATCAGCCATGGCCAAGCCGTACCCTGATGATAAGCATAGTCTCTCTGGATTTGAGGACCTACATAATTCGGATTATATCCGCCGCTCTTCGGACTCAATGTTCGGAGTCCCTTCGGAGTAAGTAATTCCTTCGTCACAATATCGAGTACTTGTTTCTTTTGCACCCGGTCAAGAGGAGAATAATCGAAGGCAACCGTAAATATCATGTTGGGGCGTACGCTCCAATCCATCATATTTCCGTCTACATAATCCAACAGATAACCATATTCATTACGAAAGACTTCCACAAAAGACTTTCCAGTTACCTCAGCCTGTGCATCCAGTGAATCTGCCAGCAATCCATTACCGCCTTCACGAACTAAGTCGGCAATAAAACGCAAGGCATTATACCACAAAGCATTTATCTCTACGATATAACCTGTACGCGGAATAACCGGACGTCCGTTAACCGTGGAATTCATCCATGTGATCGCCCTATCTGCACCATTGGCATACAACAACCCGTTTTCGTGCAAGAACAGATTATCATGTTTGCGCTGACGAATAAAATCGATGATTTCTTCTAACAAAGAACCATATTTGGCACGACATTGTTCACGACTTGTTTCCTTTGCATATTGTTGCAGAGCCCATACGGCCCATAATAATACGTCAGGATCATCCATCTCGTAGATTTTACAGCCTATCGGTTCACCTTTAATGTAGTTATTGATCGCTTTGCGGGCAGTTTCCATCACGTCTTCAAATTCACCTATCTCATCTACAGCAAGCGTCAATCCGGGCAGCGATACAAACATATCCCGGGCACGACATTTAAACCAAGGATATCCGGCCAAAATATAATGGTCCTCTTCCTGCTTGTTATGGAATTGATGGGCGGAATTCTTTAAACAATGATAGAAACTATCACGTGGCGTACGGTCGGCAACTTCCGCCTCAAAAGTTTGTTTCAATCTGCGGGGAGAAATTTCAGAAATACCGGCAGAGAAAATTATACTTTCTCCTTTCTTTATATCGACTTCAAAATATCCGGGAACATAAAGGTCTTCATTGAAATCATATCCTCTCTCCTGTTCTTTCGGATATTCAATTCCTCTATACCAATTCGGTTCATAATGGAATTCGTTTTTCTTATTCAACTGCATGAACAATTCCGGATAGCCCGGATACATGCAAGTCTTAATGCCGTTTTCTACTAACTGGTAGTCACGACTCGCCTGCGAATTCTCGTGGGTATATTCGCGTACACTACGGAAAGCAAGGAACGGACGAAAACGAAGAGTGGTAGCTGAGTGTGCATCGACCAAGGTATAACGGATCAGAATCCGGTTCTCATGATGTACAAAGATTTTCTCTTTGCGAAGTATGACTCCTCCCACACGGTAAGTTGTTGCCGGAATATGTTCACAGTCAAACTCACGGATATACTTATGTCCATTGGGGCTAAAGTGATTTCCTTGATATTTATGCAATCCCAGGTTAAACTCAGCACCGTGTTGAATTACCGTTTCATCCAAAGAAGATAGCAGCACATGATTTTCATCGTCCAGATTGGGTACGGGAATCACCAGCAATCCATGATATTTGCGTGTGTTACAATCTACAATCGTTGTACAATGATAAGCTCCTGATTTGTTCGTCCGGAGAATCTCCCTTGGTAAAGATTCCTCAAGATTTATCATCAGGGTCTTGTCAAAATGTAAATAACTCATAGTTGTGCATTATTTAAAGGTTAATTATTTCGGTTATCATAGTATATAATATAAGTATGATGCCCAAAAATACGAATTAAAGGTAAATAACAAAATAAAAAGGGACTTTATTTTTTATTTTCAGGGCAAATATTCGTAGCATTGTATAAAATTTAAAGAAATATGCTAATATGAGGCCAGAAATTCGACAAATCCTGCTGACAATGGTACTTCCGCTGTTTCTAATTTTTATCCTCTACATGATAAAGGTTTTAGAGATAGGTATGGACTGGGACTTTACCAGTTTAGGAGTATACCCTTTGTCAAAAAAAGGTATGTTTGGTATTTTCACTCATCCTCTTATACATAGCAGCTTCAAACATTTATTGACCAACACTTTACCACTATTCTTCCTTTCATGGTGTCTTTTTTACTTTTACAGAAGCATAGCTCCCTCTATTTTTCTTATAATCTGGATAGGATGTGGAGCCATTACATTCCTTATCGGCAAGCCTGCCTGGCATATCGGCGCCAGCGGTATTATCTATGGACTGGCTTTCTTTCTTTTCTTCAGCGGACTGTTACGAAAATATATCCCCTTGATTGCCATATCTCTATTAGTTACCTTTCTCTATGGAGGTCTTATATGGAATATGCTCCCCTATTTTACACCATCCGGCATTTCGTGGGAAGGGCATTTAAGCGGAGCTATCATAGGTACCATCTGTGCTTTTTCTTTTATGGGTTACGGCCCGCAAAAGCCGGACCCTTTCGCAAATGAACAAGAAGAGGAATCCGTCTCAGCAACAGATGAAACAGATAATATCGAAACGGATGAAGAAGAAGAACACGAAATCGATACAGAATAGACTCATCTTACATTATCACAACGTAACAAATGGCCGGTTACTTCTGCAATGCGGCAATCAGTAATGTGATATTTGCAGTAAACAGCCTGACAGAAATAGCCAACAAAATGATACCGAAAAACTTACGGATAATATAGATGCCACCTTTCCCCAGAAAACGCTCCACACGCCCTGTCATACTAACGACAAAATAAACCCATAGCATATTCAGGATCAAAGCAATTACAATATTGATACTGGCATACTCGGCCCGTAATGAAAGTAGTGTAGTAAATGCACCGGCACCGGCCAACAACGGGAATACTAAAGGCACCAATGTTGCCTCTTTTATCGGCCCCTGATTCTTAAAAATTTCCACATCTAAGATCATTTCCAGTGACATCAGGAAAATGACAAATGCGCCTGCAACAGCAAAAGATTCAATATCTACATGAAACAGTTTCAACATAAAGTCACCCGCATAGAAAAAGCCAATCATCAGTGCAAACGAAATAACGGTTGCTTTCGTAGCATTTACGTCCTTCCCTTTCTCTTTCAGATTGATGATAATAGGAATAGAACCAATGATATCAATCACAGCAAAAAGTACGATAAACGCACTGACCATCTGTTGAAAATTAAAGTTTGCAAACATGACTTCCTCCTTTTTTGTGCAAATATACTTCATTTTTATGCATTCCGCAAGAGATTGTTTTATGTAATCACTACCATCTTTAAGAAATAATAAAAAAAACAAAAAGATAGGGAGGATGGTTTCAGCCAACCCCTATAATCGTTACATTTGCTTTCAAATTAGAAGATTACGATATATGGAAACCATGTTCGACACCTTGTTGCAACTCCCCCTTTTTCAGGGACTTTGTCATGAGGATTTCACTAATATATTAGAAAAAGTAAAACTTCACTTCACTCGTCACAAACCCGGAGAACCATTGATAAAAAGTGGTGAGGTCTGTGATCAGTTACTTTTCTTGCTAAAAGGCAGGCTCTCTTCCGTCACCGTATCGGAAGACGACACGCTGACTGTTATTGAATATTTCGAAGCTCCTGCCGTATTAGAGCCTTACTCCATGTTTGGAATGAATACCCGGTATATATCTTCCTATATTCCGCATAATGAAGAAGCGCAAATGGTAAGTATCAGTAAATCGTTTGTCATGGGCGAGTTGTTCAAATATGATATTTTTCGTCTTAACTATATGAACATCGTCAGCAATCGTGCGCAAAATCTCTATACACGCTTATGGGATAAAGCTCCCAAAGACATTGAAGACAAAATAATCCGTTTCATTTTGGGACACATTGAGAGAATGACAGGTGAGAAGCTGTTCAAGGTAAAAATGGATGATTTGGCCCGCATGTTGGACGACACCCGCCTGAATGTATCAAAAGCTCTCAACGGACTGCAAGAATTAAATTTGTTGGAACTTCACCGGAAAGAAATCCGCATACCCGATTTATCACTCCTGACAGAATGGAACGAGAAACGATAAATTTCCGGTAGTCTATCGATCATTCTGTTCCATATTAGTCATCACTCTCACAGAATCTACTCTACAGGCATTGTGTCCCAGCAAACGATAAACAACAATTTGCCTGTCGAGTCTCTGATAAACAAGTCCCGATCCTTTTAAAACCTTTTCCATTACCTTTTGAATGGGTTCTTCCGTAACACAAATACTGATTTCCTCATGAATCTCGTTGTCGATATCGCAGGACCATGCAAAGACAAAATCACTTTTTTGCTCGATTTCATCAAAAATCCGGATCATCGGTATACGTTTCAGACTAAAAGAAAATTTCCAGTCCGGCATCTTGCCGTCCTCCGACGGTAAAGCTGCCCCGTTACAGCACATAATGAAAATAAAACCAAACAATACTCTATATTTTATTCTCTGTCTATCAATGTTTTCAGTTCTTACTATACGTTCTCTTTTCATGCTTTGTTCCAGTTGTTATAATACTTAGTTTCAGGCCATTGCATCCCTTCCCGGAGGGCATAATCATGCTTCCCGGCTCTGATACGTAGTCGTGTGTGTAAGTTAGAGGAAGGATATCACTCTATCCTTTTCGTGGGGGTTGTGTGTGCGTATGTCATAGTGTTCAGTGTCATTCCATAGGCTCTACCATTTTATGGGTTCTCAGATATAAAAATAGTCCGTTCTTCTTTCCTGTAATCAGTAGAATACAGCAATGATATAGTTGTCAATACATTATCTATATTATCGGATAAATAAATTTTTCCTGAACACTTCCTACCGGTCAGCCGCTTCTTATCGCCGAAGCTAAACGATAGATTATAATATCTCCCTATCCGGTTCAGTACATCCATGATATTGGCATCATCCAATTCCAGATAGCCTTCTTTCCAACAAGTATATCTGGACGCACTCACTTTTCTTTTTTCAAATCGCTTGCCATCATAAAGCACTTTTTCGTTTGTCTTCATGCGTATTTCAGGACCGGATTCCGGACGGAATCCGACTATTCCATCTACAAGTACACACGAAGGAGTCGGTTCATCTTCATAAGCCGATATATTGAAACGCGTTCCATATACCTGTATATCAAAATGGGCCGTATGCACGATAAACGGTTTTTTACTATCTGCCGTAACTTCGGCATACATTTCACCCTTCAAGCTTACTTCCCGTTTCTCTCCCGAGAAATGAGTAGGAAACTTAAGTACCGAACCGGAATTCAGCCAGATTTCCGTTCCATCTTCCAGTTTAACCTTCGATCGTTTACCATAAGGAACCACCAGTTCATTAACCTCGTCCTGTTCCATTCTGATTCGCTTCTGCCCGCTATTAGGATGATATACCATAGCTGATCCATCCTTGCTCAAGAGCAATTGCACGTTTTGCCGGAACGAAGTTATGCTATCACCGCTAACCAGACGAATATCTTCCGACTTCAAAGGTTGCCAGACAATCTCTGCTTTTTTTTCGACAACAGACGGCACAGGTTCCACTCTCTCATAATGATTCAGATAAGCAACAATTCCTAATGCAATAATGACGCATACGGATACACCATAATAAGCTACACTCCTGACCGTTCTTTTCCGACGTAACATACGCAGCGAAACATGGATTCGCTGACGCAGGCGTTCATAGTCATCTTTCGAGAGGTGTTCTTGATTCATCCGAACGCTCTTGAATTTTAACCACTGGAAGAACTTTTCTTCGTCTTTCAAAGGATCAATATGTCTGCTATCCCGCTTCGTTTTTTCCATTCAGAACAGGTGCTTTAAGAGTTTAATAACACTATTGTCTGCATAGAACACGAACGGGCGCAGGTTTCATGCCCACTTTTCCCGAATAAAATTTAAAATGGTGCCTTATTTAACCAACATTAATAGAAAGTAAGAGATAGAAGAGCACTAATGTGTTATTGTGCTTCAGTTTAAGTAAGGTCCGATAGAGCAATTTACGACAGGCAGGAACACTGATTTGCATAATCTCTGCAATTTCCTCATAAGAACATTCCTGCATATAACGTAAATAAATAATCTCGCGCTGGCGTTCGGTAAGTATACTCAGAATCTCGTCAACTTTCTGTGATACTTCCGCCTGCTCTTCCGCTGCGATTATTTCATCCTCTACGGTAATTTTGATTTTATATGGAAGTTCATCGGTAATCTCACCGGTAAGAACCTCCGAGTAGTTTCGTTTGAGTTTATAGGTGTCAATCAACTGGTTTCGCAGGGCACGCAACAAGTAAAATTTAGGATTCTGTATCTCCTGCACTTCTCTTTCGCGGATACATACCCTGCAAAACACATCATGAATGGCATCCATCGCTGTCTGTTTATCAAACCCGAATCCCAAAGCATACGAAAACAAGTCGTCAACATAGTCCTTATAAAGACTATCAACCGTATGTTTCGCTCTCTCTTCTTCCAGGTTTTTTTTCTTTGGCAGCATTGTATAAAGTTTGTAAATGATAAATTTAGCTTTTCAGGGCCTGTATGATATCGTCCAACAAGTCATCAGCCCGCTCCAGCCCCACCGAAAGGCGAATGGTTTTCTGGCTGACATCCATACCTCGACGCTGATCCTCGGTAAACGAACCGTAGATTGTACTTGCCGGATGGATAGCTAACGTTTTATTATCAAATAAGTTCGTTGCCCTACGTATGATTCTCAACCGATTTATGAAACGAAAACATATCTTACGCGACGGAAGATCAAACGTCAACATCGCTCCCGGAAGAGAACCAAACTGGCGGGTACTCAATTCATAAAACGGATTAGATTCCAATCCGGTATAGTTCACCGACTCAATCTCTGGCAGTTCTTGCAAACATTGTGCCAGTTTCAGGCAGGTTTCTGCCTGACGAGCAAACCGTACTTCCATCGTTTCAAGTCCGAGTGTCTGCATATAAGCCACCTGCGGGGTCATATATGCTCCAAGATTACGGTGAACCTCTTTTCTGAGTTTGACAGTAAAAGCCTCCTTCCCGGTATCTGCACTCAGAGCAGCCAACTTAGCGGAATGCTCCCAGTCAAAAGTGCCGTAATCTATAATCAGTCCTCCTATACAGGTAGCTCCTCCCGAAATATATTTCGTACTGGACACAATCTCGATATCAACTCCGAAGTCAGTCGCATGGAATACATGGAAAGGAATCGCTGTCGTATCTGCCAGCAACGGTACTCCGGCCTTATGTGCTATGTCGGCAAGAGCCTTCAGATCGGCCACTTCCAACTGCGGATTGGTAATAACTTCCAAAAAAAGCGCACAAGTATCTCCATCAATCTGTTGCTTCACTTCTTCGGGACATGTCAGGTCACAGAAGCGTACTTCTACCCCAAAAGCTTCCAATGTACTTTTCAGGAATGAATAGGTATTGCCAAATAAATGTGTCGAAGTCACCACATTAGCTCCCGCGCTTGCCAGTGTGATCAAAGCATTGCTTATCGCAGCCATCCCGGAGTTCAAAGCTGTCACACTCAGCGCTCCGGTCACTCTTTGCACACGCTGCTCAAAGTACTGTACCGTAGGATTTGTTATGCGTGAATAAGCATGCCCTGCTTTCTGCCCACAGAAAGCAGCTTCCATCTCTTCTGCAGTCTCAAATTCGTAGGCAGCAGTGTGGTACACCGGCATTGAAAGAGAATGATATGCATCCTCTTTTTCAAAAGGAGTATGCAATATTTGTGTCTCAAAACTATTTTTTTTCATCCTGAAAGTCTTTTTATATAAATTCCACAAATTATGCTATTGTGTCATGCTTCAACTCGTATGCCTCCTTTATCTGATCCAGTGCCTGTCTTAGCACACTCCGCGGACAAGCCACATTAAGCCGCATAAATCCCTCGCCTTCCTTACCGAACATAGCGCCATCGTTTAATGCCAGATGTGCACCGTCAACAAAAAAGTCAACTAATTCTTTCTGCGAAACACCCATACCGCGACAGTCCAGAAAAATCAGATAAGAAGCTTGAGGACGAATCATCCGGATTGCGGGAATATGTGTTTTTAAATATTCATCTGTAAAATCAATATTCTCCTGAATATATTCCAATGCCTGATCCAGCCACTCCGTTCCGTTGCTATACGCGGCAGCCACTCCAAGATATGCAAATAAATGGCCTTCACTAAATTCACTGGCTTCCATATAAGTCTGAAAACGATGACGAATGGCCTCATCTTCTATAATGCAGTACGAACTGGCAAGTCCCGGCATGTTGAAAGCTTTACTGGGAGACATAAACACAAGTGAATTCCGTCGAGCCTTTTCCGATACCAATGCAAACGTAGGATGCGTGTATCCCGGCAATGTCAGATCGGCATGAATTTCATCCGAGATGACCAATACTTGATTATCAAAACAAATCTCTGCTATCTCGGCCAACTCCTCCCGAGTCCAGACACGCCCTCCCGGATTATGAGGATTACTCAAAATCAACATTTTACAGCCCTTTACATCAGCACGGAAGCGTTCAAAGTCAATCTGATATTGCCCGTCTTTCAGCAATAACGGACTGTAGACTACCTCCCTGTGGTTGTGTTCTGTCACCAGAAAGAAAGGATGATAAACAGGAGGCATCACCATCACTTTGTCCCCTGGAGCCGTAAAACATTGCAGGGCAAAAGCCAATCCACGCACAATACCCGGCGTAAACGTCAGCATCTCCCGGGTAACATTCCACCCGTGACGTTCTTTCTGCCAATTGATAATGGATGTATACCAAGCTTCGCAAGCGAAAGTATACCCCAATACTTCATGATCCAATCTCCGACGGATAGCCTCTATCACAAAAGGAGGAGTACGGAAATCCATATCGGCCACCCACATCGGAAGCAGGTCGCTCCGTCCCCAACGTTCCGATACTGCGTCATACTTCACCGAGTCTGTTCCCCGGCGCTCTATCACTTCATCAAAGTTATATTTCATATAGGGTTCTATTTTTAGGTTCAGCCTGCAAATGTACAATTCATCTGTTTCATAATGAAACCAAATGAGCTATTTTAGCAGACAGCAGTTAAAATTTACCATCATTGTGGTATTCAGTTACTCTATATCAGGCTTTTTCAGTACATTTGTGCTCCATTAAAGAAAAGACGTATGATAAAAGCCCTGTTTTTCGATATAGACGGGACGTTGGTTAGTTTCAACACTCACGAAATTCCTTCGTCTACCCTCGCAGCCATAGCCGAAGCAAAAGCTAAAGGTATCAAGATATTCATCGCTACCGGACGCCCGAAAGCGATTATCAACAACCTCACCGCCCTCCAGGAACGGGAACTGATAGACGGCTACATCACCATGAACGGAGGGTATTGTTTCGTTGGAGATGAGGTGATTTACAAACATTCCATCCCGGTACAAGATGTTAAGGCACTGGCTGCACTTTCGGACGAGAGAAACTTTCCCTGTATCTTTGTAGCCGAACATACCGTAGCTGTTTGCAATACCAACAAGCTGGTTAACGAAATCTTTCATGATTTCCTGCATGTAGATATCCTGCCCATCCAAACTACAGCCGAGGCTACGCAGCCCGAAATCTTTCAGATGACTCCATTCATCACTACCGAAGAGGAGAAAACGGTATTGCCTTTACTCCCGAACTGCGAATCCGGACGCTGGTTTCCTGCATTTACAGATATCGTAGCTAAAGGTATCCGCAAACAAAAAGGAATAGATGAAATCATTCGCCATTTCGGTATCGGACAGGAAGAAACAATGGCATTTGGTGATGGAGGCAACGATATCAGTATGTTGCGCCATGCAGCCATCGGAGTAGCCATGGGCAATGCGAATGACGATGTCAAAGAAACCGCCGACTACATAACCACTTCTGTAGACGAAGACGGAATACAAAAAGCATTAAAACATTTCGGGATCATCTGACGTGGAATTTACAATAGACACCGGTAATAAGGAGTTTCAGGATGCACTGAATCTGATTCAGTATACTCGTCAATCAGTTTTCCTCACGGGGAAAGCGGGAACGGGTAAATCTACTTTCCTGAAATACATCTGTAAGAATACCAAGAAGAAACACATCGTGCTGGCACCCACCGGAATCGCTGCCATTAATGCCGGTGGCAGCACTCTGCACAGCTTCTTCAAACTTCCTTTTCATCCGTTACTTCCTGATGATCCGAATCTGAGTTTGCAACGGGGACGCATCCATGAATTCTTTAAATACACCAAGCCACACCGTAAGTTGCTGGAACAGGTAGAACTGGTCATTATCGACGAAATATCAATGGTACGCGCCGATATGATTGATGCCGTAGACCGCATTTTGCGTGTATACAGTCGTAATCTGCGCGACCCCTTCGGAGGAAAACAAGTTTTACTGGTAGGCGATGTATTCCAGCTTGAACCGGTAATCAAAGGGGATGAACGGGAAATTATCAACCGCTTCTATCCCACTCCTTATTTTTTCTCGGCACGGGTCTTCAACGAGATCGAATTGGTATCTATCGAGTTACAGAAAGTATATCGTCAGTCAGATGCAGTCTTTGTCAGTGTACTCGACCACATCCGGAGCGGAGCAGCAGGGGCAGCCGACCTTCAGCTGCTCAACACCCGCTATGGCGCTCAAATTGATGCTTCGGAAGAAGATTTATACATCACTCTGGCTACGCGCCGCGATACGGTAGAAACCATCAATGAACGGAAACTTACCGAACTCCCTGGCGATCCTGTAGTGTTTGAGGGAGAGATCAACGGCGACTTTCCCGAAAGTAGCTTGCCCACCTCAAAAGAACTGACCCTGAAACCGGGAGCACAAATCATCTTTATCAAAAATGACTTTGAACGCCGTTGGGTAAACGGTACCATCGGTGTAGTAAGCGGCATCGACAACGACGGTATCATCTACGTCATCACCGATGATGGCAAAGAGTGTGATGTCCACCGGGAATCATGGCGCAACATCCGTTACAAGTACAACGAAGAGAAAAAGGAGATTGAGGAAGAAGAACTGGGTACTTTCACACAATATCCCATCCGCCTGGCATGGGCCATCACCGTGCACAAAAGCCAGGGTTTGACCTTTAGCCGTGTAGTCATAGACTTTACCGGAGGAGTGTTTGCCGGCGGACAAGCTTATGTAGCTCTCAGCCGTTGCACATCGCTTGAAGGAATTCAACTGAAAAAGCCTATCAGCCGCGCGGATATTTTTGTCCGTCCCGAGATTGTCAGTTTTTCCGGAAGATTCAACAACCGGCAAGCCATCGACAAAGCATTAAAACAAGCACAGGCCGATGTGCAGTATGCCGCAGCTGCCCGTGCTTTCGACAAAGGAGATTTCGAAACATGCCTCGAGCAGTTTTTCCTGGCCATTCATTCCCGTTATGATATAGAAAAGCCTGCCGCCCGAAGATTAATTCGCAGGAAATTGGGAGTCGTCAACCTATTGCGGGAACAAAAAAGGAAACTACAAGCACAAATGGAGGCACAGAAAAAAAGCCTGCAAAAGTATGCCCGAGAGTATTTGCTAATGGGAAACGAATGTATCACTCAGGCGCATGACGTTCGGGCCGCCCTTGCCAATTATGACAAAGCGATTGAGCTCTATCCCGAATACATCGACGCCTGGATACGAAAAGGAATCACGCTGTTCAACGAAAAAGAGTTCTTCGATGCCGAGAATTGCCTGAACCGGGCAGTCAGCCTGCGTCCTTCAGAGTTCAAAGCACTCTATAACCGAGGCAAACTTCGCCTGCAGACAGAAAACATAGAAGGGGCTTTATCAGACCTCGACAAAGCAACTAGCCTGAAACCTGAACATCCCGGAGCACACGAACTTTTCGGAGATGCATTATTAAAAGTCGGTAAAGAGACAGAAGCAGCCATCCAATGGCGTATAGCAAAGGAACTACGAAAAAAGAAGAAATAAGGTAAGTTTATTTCTGTAATCTATTTCACCACAGGATTACACAGATCTTCACAGATTTATAATTTATTTCATTGTCAATATATAAAGTATCTGTGTTAATCTGCATAATTTGTGATGAGATGGATTCGCTCTATTAAAAGAGGACTATACAGTAAAACATAATCCCCGATAACCTTGGACTTCTTGTCTTTTATTACTAACTTTGTTATCACTATAAACCTAACAACCAGTGCAATTATGAAGAAAGGATTCAAAATTACAGCAATCGTCATCGGCGTCATTCTGATACTGATGTTTCTCCTTCCCTTTGCCTTCCGTGGCAAGATTGAAGGTATCGTAAAATCGGAAGGCAACAAAATGCTTAACGGTCATTTTGATTTTAGTAGCCTTGATATCAGCTTATTCCGCAATTTCCCCAAAGCTTCCGTCACTCTGAATGATTTTTGGCTGAAGGGAACCGGAGAATTTGAAAACGACACATTGGTGAAGGCCGGCGAGGTAACAGCGGCTATTAACCTGTTTTCGCTTTTTGGAGATGACGGATACGATGTATCCAAAGTATCTGTTGAAAACACCCGGTTACACGCCATCGTACTTCCTGACGGAAAAGCTAACTGGGATATCATGAAACCCGATTCATCCACTGCCAGCGAAACCCAAGAAAGTGGTGAATCTTCTACTTTCCGAATTAAACTCCAGCGTTTTGTCATCAAAAACATGAATGTGGTATATGACGACCGGCAGTCCGCGATGTACGCCGACATACACAATTTCAATGCGCTTTGTTCGGGTGATCTGGGTAGCGACCAGACTTTACTCAGCCTGGAAGCCGAAACTGAAGCCCTGACTTATAAAATGAACGGTATCCCTTTCCTCTCACAAGCTAACGTCTACGCCAAGATGGATGTAGATGCCGATCTGGTACACAACAAATTTACACTGAAAAAGAACGAATTCCGTCTGAACGCCATTAAAGCCGGCATTGACGGATGGATAGAGTTGAAAGACCCTGCTATCGACATGGATTTGAAACTCAACACCAGCGAAATAGGATTCAAAGAAATCTTATCACTGATACCGGCCATTTATTCCAAAGAGTTCAAGAATCTGAAAACAGATGGTACAGCAACTCTTGAAGCTACAGCGAAAGGAATACTGCAAGGTGACACGGTTCCACAGTTCGATGTCCGACTGGCTGTAAAAAACGCCATGTTCCGATATCCATCCCTGCCGGCGGGAGTCGATCAGATTAACATCGACGCACAAGTTCGGAATCCGGGAGGTAACATTGACCTGACCGAGATAAGCATACATCCTTTCAGTTTCCGACTGGCGGAAAATCCGTTTAGTCTGACAGCCGACATAAAGACACCTGTCAGCGACCCGGACTTTACAGCCGAAGCCAAAGGGGTACTTAATCTGGGCATGATCAAGCAAGTCTATCCGCTGGATGATATGGAGCTGAATGGTACTGTTCGTGCGGATATGACAATGGCCGGACACCTGTCATACATCGAAAAGGAACAATACGATCGTTTCTCCGCTTCGGGAACCATTGCCCTCAGTGATATGAAGTTGAAAATGAAAGAGATGCCGGATGTAGAAATAAAAAAATCCCTGTTCACATTCACTCCGAAATATCTGCAACTCAGTGAAACGACAGTAGCCATCGGAAAGAATGATCTTACTGCCGACTGCCGGTTCGAGAACTATATGGGCTATGCTCTTAAAGGGGGCACACTGAAAGGTGTCCTGAATGTCCGGTCGAACCATCTGAATCTAAACGATTTTATGACGGCAACAACTGACAGTACCGCCCAAACATCACAAGCATCTTCGACCGAAGAAACCGCCAGTATGATCGAGGTTCCGCAGAATATCGACTTCCAGATGGATGCCGGCCTGAAAGAAGTGTTATTTGACAAGATGACTTTTACAAACATGAATGGCAAACTTATTGTGAAAAACGGAAAAGTCGATATGACAAATCTGTCAATGAACACCATGGGAGGAAGTGTCGTTATGAACGGATACTATTCGACCGCCGATCCGAAGAAGCCGGAAATGAACGCAGGATTCCGTATGGAAAATATCGGTTTTTCACAGGCTTACAAAGAACTGGATATGGTGCAGCAAATGGCTCCTATCTTTGAAAACCTGAAAGGCAACTTTTCGGGTAATATGCATATCCGGACTTTACTCGACAACCAGATGAGCCCTGTCATGGATACGATGCAAGGAAACGGAAGCCTTTCGACCCAAGATCTTAGCCTCAGCGGCGTAAAAGTAATCGACCAGATAGCCGAAGCCGTAAAGAAGCCTGAACTCAAAGAGATGAAGGTGAAAGATATGGCACTGGATTTCACCATCAAAGACGGAAGAGTATCTACCAAGCCGTTCGATATCAAACTGGGTGACTATGTCATGAATCTTTCCGGAAGCACAGGACTCGACCAAACCATCGACTATTCGGGAAAGATCAAATTACCGGCATCGGCAGGTGATATCGCCAAACTGACTACCCTCGACCTGAAAATAGGAGGTACCTTCTCCTCACCCAAAGTATCACTGGATACGAAAAGCATGACCAATCAGGCAGTAGAAGCGGTGACAGACAAGGCAATCAGCGAAATAGGGAAAAAGCTCGGGCTGGATTCGGCTACAACGGCCAACAAAGACTCCGTGAAGGAGAAGGTAAAAGAGAAAGCCGTAGAAAAGGCACTTGATTTTCTTAAAAAGAAAATAAAATAACGTGAATCAGGAGTGAGAGAAGTGATTCGCATAAATAACAGACAATTATGATACTCAAACTTTACGAAAAAAATAATAATCCTCAGGACCTGCAACGGATTGTAGACCTACTGAACGACGGGGGATTGATTATCTATCCCACAGACACCATGTATGCCATCGGTTGCCATGGCCTGAAGGAACGTGCCATCGAACGCATCTGCCGGATCAAAGAGATTGACCCGAAGAAAAACAATCTCTCTATTATTTGCTATGACCTGAGCAGCATCAGTGAATATGCCAAAGTGGACAACAACATTTTCAAGTTGATGAAACGTAACCTGCCCGGACCTTTCACTTTTATCCTGAACGGAACTAACCGGTTGCCCAAAATCTTTCGAAACCGGAAAGAAGTAGGTATCCGTATGCCGGATAACAGTATCATCCGTGAAATTGCCCGTCTGCTGGATGCTCCGATCATGACCACCACGTTGCCTTATGACGAGCACGAAGACATAGAGTACGTCACTGACCCGGAACTGATCGACGAAAAACTCGGTGACGTAGTGGACCTCGTGATCGACGGAGGTATCGGAGGGATTGAACCTTCGACAGTTGTGAACTGCACTGAAGGAGAAGCCGTCATCGTCCGGCAGGGAAAAGGGGAACTGGAAGAGGCCTGACCCATCAAACATTTTTCAGATGCAGGGTGTTAGTATATAAAACCCAAACAATAGCATTTGATTATGAAAAAAGTATTATTCTTTGCATTGGTGCTGACCATTGCCACAGCATGCAGCCAAACAAAAGATTCGTATCTGGAGGGCTTTAAGCTTTTTGTCGAAAGCGTACAGAAAAACGCTCAAGACTATACAAAAGCCGACTGGGAAAAGGCTGACGAACAATTTACGAAACTGAAAGACAGTTATAATAACTTCAGTAAACAAATGACTTCGGACGAAAAAGGAGAAGTGATAAAACTGGAATCCACTTATGCTGCCCTAAAGTTAAAGAAAATAGGAGATGACCTGAAAGAAAGCACCAAAGATGCATTTGAGAAAGTCAAAGATACAGCCAAAGATGCAGCCAAAGACGTAAAAGAAGGTGCGCAAAAGGCTGCTAAAAAAGGTGAGAAAGCAATGGAAGGGATCAAAGACGGTCTGAAAGATTAGTTCCTCAACAGACTTTCGTGTCAGACTGATAAAGAGAAGAGGATAAGCCAAAAGTTCTTCCGGCCTATCCTCTTCTTTATTTTTATGCCTATATTACTTCAGCAATGACTGCGGATCGAGGTGATCTGCTTCGATATCCTTGAAATAACGATAAGTACCAACTTTCAGTTCGGCAGTAGCAGCATCATCGCAAACGATGATACCTTTTTCGTGCATCTGCAATGCACTGATCGTCCACATCTGTGTAATGGCACCCTCTACGGCATGATACAATGCACGTGCTTTGTTGTGTCCGTTTACGATAATCATCACCTCACGGGCAGAAAGCACAGTACCCACTCCCACAGTCAACGAAGTCTTGGGAACCTTGTTAATATCATTGTCGAAGAAGCGAGAGTTCGCAATGATCGTATCTGTTGTCAGTGTTTTCTGACGGGTACGAGAACTCAGCGAAGAGCCCGGCTCGTTGAAAGCAATGTGACCGTCAGGACCAATACCTCCCATAAACAGGTCGATACCGCCATACGATTTGATCTTTTCTTCATAACGTGCACATTCAGCATCCAGATCGGCAGCATTTCCATTTAAAATGTTCGTGTTCTCCGGTTTGATGTCGATATGGCTGAAGAAGTTGTTCCACATAAAAGAATAGTAGCTTTCCGGATGTTCTTTCGGCAGTCCTACGTATTCGTCCATGTTGAAAGTAACAACATTCTGGAACGATACGATTCCTTTTTTATTCAGGTCGATCAGTGCCTTATACATACCCAGTGGAGATGATCCTGTGGGGCATCCCAGAACGAAAGGTTTTTCCGGAGTGGGATTGGCAGCTTTGATCTTAGCAGCAACATAATGTGCCGCCCATTGAGAAACGGACTGATAGTCCGGCTGAATGATTAGTCTCATGTTCGATTGTTTTTATCAGGTTAATAAATTAGGGGTAACTTATACTCTGTCTTTTTTTAAACGGCCGGCCATAGCACGTGCCAGGTTCTCACACTGTTGATATGTGATCTCCTTCATGGCCTGTTTCATTTCTACAGGATCACCGACCAATTCAAATTTACTTCTCTCTGCAAACTCGGCCATACGTTTCACGGCGGCACCTGCCCACGTGAACGAACCGAAATACCCCAGATAACGTCCTTTCAATTCACGAACCAATATCTTGGACAGAAGCGACTCCACTTCCGGGAAAATCTGGTTACTGTAAGTAGGGCTACCGATAATCAATCCTTTATAACGGAATATATCGGCAAGGATATAAGAGGGATTACTTTTGCTGACATTGTGCATCACAATGTTTTTGATGCCCTGTGCTGAAAGCTCAGCTGCAATGGCTTCTGCCATTTGTTCGGTATTACCGTACATACTGCCGTATGCAATTACCACACCTTCATCTGCGTCATAACGGCTAAGTTTATCATAAATGCCTACCACTTTCGTGATATTCTCAGTCCATACCGGACCGTGCGTAGAACAAATAGCCGAGATAGGAAGTCCACCCAACTTTTGCAAAGCTTTCTGTACCGGTGAACCGTATTTGCCGACGATGTTCGAATAATAACGAACCATTTCGCCCCAATAATGGTCGATATTCATGCGTGTATCCACGAAGCCGCCATCCAGCGTACCAAAACACCCGAAACCATCACCGGAGAAGAGTATGCCATCTGTTTCGTCAAATGTCATCATCGTTTCCGGCCAGTGTACCATCGGAGTCAGGTAAAAGCGCAGTTTATGACGTCCAAGAGCGAGAAAATCACCATCCTTAATCAGATATTGCTCGCCGGTCACACCATAAAAACCTTCGATCATACCGAAAGTCTGTTTATTGCCAACGATCACAATGTCGGGATAGTGTTGCTTAATCAATCGGATAGAACCTGAATGGTCCGGTTCCATGTGATTTATAATCAAATAGTTGATAGGACGGTCGCCTATGATATTTCTGATTTTTCGAAGATATACTTCGAAATAGCAAATATCCACTGTATCGATCAGTGCCACCATTTCATCATCAATCAGATAAGAGTTATACGAAACTCCATAGGGCAAAGGCCACATTCCCTCAAAGAGGTGCTTGTTACGGTCGTTAACTCCCACATAATGAACGTTTCCTTTAATTCTTGTTTTCTGTTCCATTCTTTTTTTTAGTTTAATTTAGCTACAGGGTACGAGTAACAACAATACCCAACGGTACCTTTCAGCTTGCAACTCGTAACTCGCAACTCATTCGCTTCGCAAAAATAGTTCTTTTTTTCTAAACCAGGTATGCCTTTCCCTGATAAGCACCCCTTTCTTTCATTCTTTTTTGCACGCGGGCAGTAAATTCATAATTCTTCAGCCCCCAATCGGGTGCAATCAGAAGTTCTTTCGGTGATTGTGAAACAAATCGCTCAAGTATCAGATCGGGGCGCAGGTGTTCCACATAGTCGATTACCAGATCGATATACTCGTCCACACTAAAGAGATGAAAATCCTCGGGGCGGCACTCAAACTCACGTGCCATTTTCGTACCACGTATCAACTGCAACTGATGCATTTTAAGAGTGGTCAATGGCAAACGGGACAATTCGGCCGCCTGAGCGATAATTTCGTCATGGGTCTCTCCCGGAAGACCGAGGATGACGTGTCCTCCGGTCAGAATCCCGCAAGCAGCCGTCCGGTTGACAGTTTCTACCGTATCGGCATAGGTATGCCCACGGTTGATACGTTTCAAAGTAACATCCCGGGTGGTTTCAATACCATATTCTACCAAAAGGAAAGTGTGCTTATTCAGTTCTTCCAGATATCGCAACAGGGGATCAGGCATGCAGTCCGGACGTGTGCCGATGACCAGTCCCACCACCCCGTCCACACTCAAAGCCTCTTCATATTTCCCTTTCAGTCCTTCAAGCTCGGCATAGGTATTGGTATAAGCCTGAAAATAAGCCAGATATTTCATATCCGGATATTTATGGGCAAAGAATTGCTTTCCTTCCTCAAGTTGCCGGGTGACGGATTTCTCCGTTTTACAATACTCGGGATTGAATGTTTGGTTATTACAGTACGTACAGCCTCCCAATCCCTTCGTTCCGTCCCGGTTAGGACATGTAAAACCCGCATTAAGAGATATCTTCTGTACCTTATAGGGAAAGTATTTTTTCAGAAAGAAAGTAAATTCGTTATATAAAGGCGTCGGAGCCGGTTTAGTCATAGAATATCATGCTTTTGTAAACAGTACAAATATACATAAAAAGTTATAGAAAAGAGCCGTTAGCTATTTTTTTCTGTATCTTCGCTCTTATACTGCTCTTTAAATTTATATGAAAGCACGTAACATCTGTAGATTGACGTTAACTTAGAAGATCTGAGAAAGTGTCTGAAAAGATTATATAAATAAAGAAAATGTGAGCAATGTCCACATGAAGCATCTTCTCCAACCGAGGGTGTAGCCATCCGGAGGAAAGGGTGTAGCCCTAGGCATAAAAGGGTGTAGTCATCCGCATCGTATGGCTACACCCTTTCACCTGTTCATAGATAGCGGTTATTAAAGTTCCAACCGCTCCTTCAGTAATTTATATCCGGAATTACTCACTTTTAGCCTTACGCCGTTTTTTAACGAGAGCTGATAATTTTCTTTTCCAAAGAGTTCAACCCGTGATATTTGCGTCACGTTCACTATTGTAGAACGATGCACACGCACAAATCCTGCTGATGGCAGATGGGCATCAAAATACTTCATAGTCTGCTCCTTGACATATTGTCCCGAAGGGGTCACCAATGTGACATAATCGCCACATGCCTGTATGTAAAGCAACTCGTCGGTACGGATCAGATGAATGTGTGTACCATCTTTCACCGTGATGCGGTCAATACATTCCGCCTCTTCCGGCAACGCTTTATCTTCGCGGCATTCAATCTGCCTCAATTCTTCACGAAGGGCTTCCTCTCTCGAAACAGCCTCTTCTAATATCTCTTCCTGAACGGTATTCAGCGACTGCAAGCGATACCACAACATCATCACTCCCCAGGCCAATGCTCCAAACAATATACGGAAAGGAAGCGTCTCACCAAAAGGAGCATATACTTGTCCCATATTCTGTTCCAGCACATATTGCACGGCAAAGCCTCCCGCCAACCAGAAAAGCAGAGCCAAAGCAGCTATCAGCAAGTCAGTCTGCAATATAGAGACAAGGCCAATGACATACCATGCCAGATAGGCCAGGAGGCAAAGCAATCCGACAGATAAAATCCCGTCTATTGCAGCCGGAAGCGTGTCGGCTCCGGCATAGCCCCAAAGTAGAGTTGTTTGTATCCCTGCTGCTACAACGGCCAATATCAATGCCGTCATCCACCGCCGGGAAGATTCTTGTATAGGATGTATATCCATGTTTTATTTTCAACTTTTTATATCAATACCTCCGAATGTCAAATCACCCCGGATCACCAATATCCGGTTCTGATCGATCATACCCCCGCCAAAACGTTTGTCCTGACAACCGCCCAGACAGGTAGTACACCGAAACACTACTTTCCAATCGGAAGGCACATAAATTTCTATTCCACCAAATGTACAATCAATATCGAGAAACGTTTCTCCTTCGGGAAGAGTCGTACGCCGCAAGTCGATAACCGTCCCGCCAAAAGAGTTTTGTATAGTTCCGCCTTTAAACACTTCATCGAGCACTACCTGCCTGATGCCGCTAAATGTGTTTTCGGAGTGCAGCACTCCATCTGTTGAGTTATATTGGCTACTGGCAAAGTTCCCTCGGTGCGAACGCTCGTGCCGGGCACGTTTCGGCCTGAACAGAAAAGCAAGTCCGATAACAATCAGGACAATCGGGAAAAGAGTGACATGAATTCCTGCAGGCATCCATCCCAAATACGGACTGATCAGATAGGCACCGATAGCAAGCAGTATCCCGCCCCGCAAAATCTGACGCCGCAACATCAAGTAAATTCCTAAAAGAATCAGTAACATTTGCCAGGAAACCAAAATACCAAACAAGGTATAAGAAATCCATCCCAGATTGCGAGCCAGCAAAAGCACTCCTGCCGTTATAAAAATAAAGGCGATAAAAAACTTACCGTATCTCCGAGCAGGAGATGAAAACTCTTTCTTTTCCATATATTATTTCATTGTTAATTATTTCTTTTAATCTTTGTGGGCAAAGATACGCCATTTACCACCTCCCGGAAATACTTTTTCGTCAATAACAGTACGCCAACCGATGAAAGGGGGATAATTCCCGATAAAACCGGACCTGTTTTTCACCGATTGCGTACAAGTTTGAACCGATATAGTCATATCTCTTTATCGGGAGACACTCCGGATTCTCTCCCCCTTGTCTCTATACACAAACAAAGCCGGGTAGAACCTCCGTTTCATAGGGACAAAACCTCCGTTTGTGTCCCGTACAGCCTCTGTCCGTATCAAACAGAGACTCTGTTTTTTCGTTAACCAACGCTATTTCACAGATATTTTACCCCTCCTGTTTTGAAGGCTCACCGTTTATCGTTACCTTTGCGGACACATAGAAACAACCTATAAAATCATCTAAGCCAATGAAAAGAAAATTCATTTTTCTGTTTTTCTGTCTGTGCTGCCTTGCCGGCTTTGCACAAGGAGGCAAAGCGCTCGACCTGAAAGAAATTAACTCGGGCAAGTTCAGCCCCGAAAACATTTATGGTGTGGTTCCCATGCCTGACGGCGAACACTACACACAAAGAAATGCCGAAGGTACACAGATCGTGAAATATTCCTTCCGCACGGGTGAACCGGTGGAAGTGGTATTCGATGTGACAAAAGCCCGCGAATGCCCCTTTAAGAAATTCGACAGTTACCAATTTTCACCGGACGGATCAAAAATACTGATTGCAACCGAAACCAAGCCCATCTATCGTCATTCTTATACAGCAGTCCACTACCTGTATCCGGTGAAACGGAACGACAAAGGAGTGACTACCAACAATATTGTTGAAAAGCTATCGGACGGTGGCCCGCAGCAAGCCCCGGTATTCTCTCCGGACGGAAACCTGGTGGCGTTTGTCCGTGATAATAACATCTTCCTGGTAAAGCTTTTGTATGGCAACAGCGAATCGCAAGTGACTGAAGACGGCAAGTTGAACAGTGTACTGAACGGTATTCCCGACTGGGTATACGAAGAAGAGTTCGGTTTCAACCGTGCCCTGGAATTCAATGCCGATAATACCATGCTGGCCTATGTTCGTTTCGACGAATCGGAGGTTCCATCATACACTTTCCCCCTGTTTGCAGGTGAAGCACCGCGTTATGATGCACTGCAGGATTATCCGGGAGAATACACTTACAAATATCCCAAAGCAGGTTACCCCAACTCTAAGGTGTCAGTACATACGTTCGACATCAAATCGAAAGTGACCCGTCAGGTGAAGCTGCCGATAGACGCCGACGGATATATCCCGCGCATCCGTTTCACTCAGGATCCCAACAAACTGGCCATCATGACACTGAACCGTCACCAGAACCGCTTCGACATGTATTTTGCCGATCCTCGCAGCACAGTGTGCAAACTGGCCCTACGCGACGAATCTCCTTATTACATCAACGAAAATGTATTCGATAACATTCAGTTCTATCCCGAATATTTCAGCTTTGTTAGCGATAAGAGCGGATATCCTCACTTGTACTGGTATAGCATGAACGGTAACTTGATCAAACAAGTGACCAGCGGCAACTATGAAGTAAAAAACTTTATCGGATGGAATCCGGATACCAACGAGTTTTATTACACCAGCAATGAAGAAAGCCCAATGCGTCAGGCGGTATACAAGATAGACCGTAAGGGCAAGAAGATGAAACTGAGCAATCAGCCGGGAACCAACAGTCCCATCTTCAGCAGCTCGATGAAATATTTCATGAACAAGTTTACCAGCCTCGATACTCCGATGCTGATTACCTTGAATGACAACACAGGTAAGGTCTTGAAGACTCTCGTAACAAATGATAAACTGAAACAGAAACTGGCCGAATATGCCATACCGCAAAAAGAATTCTTCACGTTCAAAACAACAGAAGGAGTCGATCTGAACGGCTGGATGATGAAACCGGTCAATTTCGATCCTGCCAAACGTTATCCGGTACTGATGTTCCAGTATAGCGGTCCAGGTTCGCAACAGGTTCTGGACAAATGGGGAATCAGTTGGGAAACCTACATGGCAAGCCTCGGCTACGTGGTAGCTTGTGTAGATGGTCGCGGCACAGGTGGCCGTGGCAGTGAATTCCAGAAATGCACCTATCTGAACCTAGGCGTAAAAGAAGCTAAAGACCAGGTGGAAGCTGCCAAATATCTGGGTGGACTGCCTTATGTGGACAAAGGACGTATTGGTATCTGGGGATGGAGTTTCGGCGGATATATGACCATCATGAGTATGAGCGAAGGTACACCCGTGTTTAAAGCCGGAGTTGCTGTGGCCGCACCTACAGACTGGAAATATTACGATACAGTATATACCGAACGCTTTATGCGCACACCGAAAGAAAATGCCGAAGGCTATAAAGCAGCTTCAGCATTCAGCCGTGCAGACAACCTGCATGGTAACCTGCTCCTTGTGCACGGTATGGCAGATGATAATGTTCACTTCCAGAACTGTACAGAATATGCAGAGCACCTGGTACAACTCGGAAAACAGTTCGATATGCAGGTATACACCAACCGGAATCATAGCATCTATGGTGGAAATACCCGTAACCACTTGTATACGAAGCTGACGAACTTCTTCCGGAATAATTTATAAGAAACAGTTCTCGCCACAGAAAGGACACGGAGTACACTGAGGATTATTTTAATGATTGAATTTTAAAATAAAACTCTGTGTACTCCGTGTCTTCTGTGGAGAATCATAGAATAAAAACAGTACTATATGGGAAACGATAAACGGGTGCGCAAACCCGAATGGCTTAAAATCAGCATTGGAGCCAATGAACGCTATACCGAGACCAAACGCATTGTCGAATCGCACTGCCTGCACACCATCTGTAGCAGTGGGCGTTGCCCCAACATGGGCGAATGCTGGGGAAAAGGGACAGCTACGTTCATGATTGCCGGTGACATCTGTACCCGCAGTTGTAAATTCTGTAATACCCAGACTGGACGACCTCTGCCTTTGGATCCCGACGAACCGACCCACGTTGCAGAATCAATTGCCCTGATGAAACTCTCACACGCAGTTATCACATCTGTAGACCGCGACGATCTGCCTGATTTGGGTGCAGCCCATTGGGCACAAACAATTCATGAAATCAAACGACTAAATCCGGAAACAACTACCGAAGTACTGATTCCCGATTTCCAGGGACGCAAAGAGCTTATTGACCAAGTGATAAAAGCCTGTCCCGAAATCATCTCCCATAACATGGAGACTGTGAAACGCATCAGTCCACAGGTGCGTAGTGCCGCCAACTATCACACCAGCCTGGAAGTGATCCGCCAAATAGCCGAAAGCGGTATTACGGCAAAATCGGGTATTATGGTTGGTCTGGGTGAAACTCCTGCTGAAGTAGAAGAGTTAATGGACGACCTGATTTCCGTCGGTTGCAAAATCCTCACCATCGGGCAATATCTGCAGCCAACCCACAAACACTTCCCGGTTGCAGCATACATTACTCCGGAACAGTTTGCTGTTTATAAAGAAACAGGACTGAAGAAAGGGTTCGAACAAGTGGAAAGCGCACCGTTGGTACGCTCCTCGTATCATGCAGAAAAACATATCCGATTTAATAATAAGTAGTAAGAACATAACAGGCTCCTTGTTTGTTTTACAAGTAAACGGCAAAATAATACAATAAAAACATATGGGTAACAAAGGAGTACTTTCTTCTGCATTTAATATGTCATTGGGCTTTATCCCTGTTATTGTTTCCATCCTCTTATGCGAATTTATAACACAGGACATATCAATCTATATCGGTACAGGTATCGGGCTTATCTATTCGTATAGGTCTCTGTCTCGTAAAGGGGCCCGCATACCCAATTTTATCCTCTATATCTCTACGGGAATCTTGACATTACTGACTCTGGCAAGCTTTATTCCCGGAGATTTCGTTCCGGAAGGAGCATTGCCGCTTACACTTGAAGTCAGCATACTGATTCCGATGGTTATTCTATTCCTGCACAGGAGGAAGTTCATCAGCCACTACCTGCGTCAAAATGCCCAATGCAACCGGCGGTTGTTTGCTCAGGGAGCAGAATCTGCCATTGTATCCGCACGGGTCGTACTGATTTTAGGTATTCTCCATTTTGCTGTCATCAGCCTGACGGTTTTGGTAGCACATCCCCTCACCCGGACTTCCATACTTGTACTTTATCACGTATTGCCGCCTACTATATTTATTCTCAGCATCCTGCTCAATCAAATAGGTATCCGTTACTTTAATCATGTAATGGCGCATACGGAATATGTCCCCATCGTCAATACCCGTGGTGATGTAATCGGAAAAAGTCTGGCTGTGGAAGCTATCAACTATAAGAATGCCTACATTAATCCGGTGATACGCATTGCTGTTTCCACCCACGGCATGTTGTTCCTCTGTAATCGTCCGCAAAGCTGCATCCTCGATAAAGGCAAAGTGGATATACCGATGGAGTGTTATCTCCGATACGGGGAGACACTGACGGCGGGAGCCAACCGCTTATTGAGCAATGCTTTTCCGAAGGCCTCTGATCTGAAACCGACATTTACCATCTCCTATCATTTTGAAAACGAACAGACCAATCGTTTGGTCTATCTGTTCATTGTCGATATGGAAGACGACTCCATTCTCTGCGATCCACGATTCAAAGGAGGAAAGTTATGGACTTTCCAACAAATAGAGCACAACTTAGGTACTCACTTCTTCAGCGAGTGTTTCGAGTTGGAATACGAGCACCTGAAACAGGTTATTGGTATAAGAGAAAAATACAAGGTATCTTAGTCAGGTCGGGTACTTTTCCTTGCCACTCTTTTATGGTTTTAGTACGGATATATTCTCCCTCACAAGTGATATTCGCTGCAATACACAAGCGGGTCTGCGGACGACAATTGTGCAGAATATCCTCCACCATCTTATTGTTACGATAAGGTGTTTCTATAAATAGCTGTGTCTGATGCTCGGCATATACCCGTTGCTCAAGAGCTTTTATTTTTTTTGCACGCTCACCCGGCTCTATAGGCAGATAGCCGTGAAAGGCAAAACTCTGCCCGTTAAATCCCGAACCCATCACAGAAAGAATGATAGACGAAGGTCCTACCAACGGAACTACTTTCAGGTTTTTACGTTGTGCAATAGCCACCACGTCAGCTCCCGGATCGGCTACAGCAGGACAACCGGCTTCGGAAATCACTCCCATGGACAAACCGCCTGCCAGCGGTTTCAGATAACCGGAAATATCTTCAGGAGAAGTATGTTTATTCAGCGGGTAAAAAGTGAGTGAGTCAATATCAATCTCACGGTCTACCTTTTTCAGGAAGCGGCGGGCCGAGCGAACATCTTCGACAATGAAGTGCTTGATGCCCTGAATAATTTCTTTATTATAAGAAGGTAATACAGACTCGATCGGAGTGTCGCCCAAAGTGACGGGCAAAAGATAAAGAGCGGTATCCATGAATAGGGTATTTAATAGTTGAAATTTTACGGATTAAAACGCGATTCCGTGAACATACGTTCATAGTCGCTCATTTCAAGCAATTGCCGTAAAGTTGTTTTCTTATGATGTTTCATATATGAGGTGATGATTTTCGTACCGATCCAGGTACCTACCATCGAAGGCGCATTCTCGCCTAAAGTGTTAGTGAAAGGAGCCGGACGGGTATATTGACGTACCACCATCGGATCCGTAGCATGCAAATGATCTTGCTCAAGAATATATCTCCACATCTGCTGTTGGTTCTCTTTACACCATTCCCTTTCTAAATCCGAATATCCCAACGCTTCTTCCGATGAGGAATAGTCCAACAGATGTTGTACCACATAATTGATTTTACCATAATGCATCATTACATCGAGTAATGTACGGGAGTAATCCATCGGAAAAGGATACTGGCTCATCAGATAGAACACCAAACAATCGGGGACGATCCGGTCAGGACGCATAGTACGCCGCTGATAGTTGTAATAGAAACGCTTGTAAAGCGGATAGTCTTCACCCATATACTTGTCAAGGCTAATACCCAACACGCTGTCAGACAGAACAATGGATTCATTGAATGCCGAGATCTGCGTATATATCATAGGAATCATGATATCCGGAATCTCCTTTTGTAATTTCCCAAACCCTTTGGTCAGATTTTTTTCAACCGATTCCAATTCCGGGTATTTGGCCTCCACATCTTCTATAAGACGGACCAAGGTTGTATCCGAATAGAAAGTTTTCAATCGCTGGAAAATATGGTCATCGCTCACCTGGCCAATAGCCAATACATCTTCAATCAACAATTTGGTGGGCAAGGCATACTCCAGGTTCATTTTTTGTAAAGCAGAAAAGCTGTTGAAACGAACATATTCGTCCAACAGCTTATCATATCTGACTACGGAAATTCCCTCTTCTTCCATAGGGTCCGCCACAGGTTCCGCTTTCCCCACCCGGCAGGATGCGAAAAGCAGACTCAGCAAAATAAGAAGAATATCGTCTTTCCGTATTTTCATTACCTTAACCGTAAATGATATTACCGTTTTCGTCTTTATATTCGTCCAGCCCCTTTTCGTAAGTAGCCATTGCACGCAGACTCATACCAACACTTGAAAAACCTCCATCGTGGAACAGGTTCTGCATAGTTACCTTACGGGTAAGATCGGAGAACATTACGATACAGTAATCAGCACATTCGTCGGCTGAAGCATTACCGAGCGGAGACATACGATTAGCAAAGTCATACAGTTTATCCATACCCTTCACACCAGAACCGGCAGTTGTAAAGGTAGGCGACTGGGAAATAGTATTCACACGCACGTTGTGCTCACGACCATAGATATAACCAAAACTGCGAGCAATAGATTCAAGTAATGCTTTTGCATCCGCCATATCGTTATATCCGTAGAAAGTACGCTGTGCAGCTACATAACTCAATGCCACGATAGAACCGTATTCTGCAATTGCATTTTGCTTCTTGGCAGCCTGAATCATTTTATGGAACGAAACAGCTGAAACATCCAGCGTAGTATTCAACATATTATAATCGAGATCATCATAAGTACGTTTCTTACGAACATTCGGTGACATACCGATAGAGTGCAATACAAAATCAATTTGTCCGCCCAAAACTTCCATCGAGCGTTTGAATACGTTCTCCAAATCTTCTACGTTGGTGGCATCAGCAGCAATCACTTCGCAATTCAGCTTTTCTGATAAAGCAGAAACCTGTCCCATGCGAACAGCAACAGGAGTATTTGATAATGTAATAACAGCACCTTCTTCAACGGCTCTTTCGGCTACTTTCCAGGCAATAGACTGCTCGTTTAATGCACCGAAAATAATACCTCTTTTTCCTTTCAACAAATTGTAACTCATACCTTTTAATGTTAAATTAGGTTGCAAAGATATAGATTTTCTGCATAAAAGCACGAAAAGTGTGCTAAGAAAAGAGGAAAACCACAAAAAATACAGTGAATTTGATTATTTATTAATAGATAATAGAGTCTCCTACAACAAAATGACAATTCTTACTCCCGAAATATAAAGCAATTGTCTATCATCTCAATGACAACAGTATTCCTTATTTATATCAAGCGTACTTTGAATCACTATATAAATAGCCAGAGAGAGTCGACAGGTTGCCGCAATCGTTTGTCGGAATACATATAAAAAAGATCAGTCTAAACAAAAAGAAAAAAGTAGTAATTCAAAAATAGAAAAGGCAAAGTTCTGTTGGTACTTTACTTCAATAAATTTGCATCAAAATACATTTACTAATATTAAGTTAATAATCACATCATATTTATAATGCAAAAGAAGATAACGGGACAAAGATAATAATATCTTTTAATAAATCATAAATTCAAGGTTTATTTTTTCATGTATATTATGAAATACATTTTAGCTTAAAAACAGGAATATACTTCTTTGGCAAATATAGTAGACTATAAGTAATACTCAATAATATTGGAACCTAATCCCTCTACCGGTCAGTCAATATCTACTATAACCAACTAATAAACAACAGATAACATTATTGAGGTCCATGGTATATCTGTACGCCTATTACAACATATCAGACTGTCATAATCAATTAAGTACCAACAGAACTAAGCCTGAAGCAACAATGTAAAGATAGATCATAAAACACAATAAATAGAATAACCCTAATTTAAAAAGCTTATGAGATAAAAAACAGAGAAATGACCTCACACAAACTCCGGAAAACCATTTTTCCGGGAAACCTAAGAAACAAACTATTCAAAATGAAGTTTAACCGAACAATTTAGTGTATGACAAAAAAAATCAACCTGTTTCCAAGCCTTATACGGTTTCGGGAAACCAATCGCCTAAAAATGGCAATTGCTGCATCTATCATGCTATGGTGTATGGCACCCCAACAAGCAGTTGCAGATACGTATGAAAAACACGAAGTTGCCAGTATTCAGCAGCAAAAGCTAAAAGCGAACGGTACTGTAGTAGATCAGACCGGCGAACCTCTAATCGGCGTTTCTGTAAAAGTAAAAGACGCGCCTAATGGAACAATCACCAATTTAGATGGTAAATTCTCCATCGATGTAGCCAAAGGTGCTACACTTGAAATATCCTATGTGGGATATAAAACCGTCATTGTAAAAGCCGAATCAACCCCAATGCACATTGTCTTAAAAGAAGATAGTGAAATGATAGATGAGGTAGTGGTAGTTGGTTATGGCTCACAGAAAAAGGTTAATGTCACCGGTGCCGTAGGCATGGTCAATTCCGAAGTACTTGAAGCTCGTCCGGTACAAAATGTATCGCAAGCTTTACAAGGTGTGGTACCGGGTTTGAACCTCTCCGTCAACAACGGTGGTGGTTCACTGGATAGTGAGATGAGTATTAATATTCGTGGTACAGGTACCATCGGCGACGGCTCCGGATCGTCTCCATTGGTATTGATCGATGGCATCGAGGGCAGCCTGAATACAGTAAACCCCAATGATATTGAATCGGTATCGGTACTGAAAGATGCTGCATCAGCTTCTATTTATGGTGCACGTGCCGCATTCGGTGTGGTTTTGGTAAAAACCAAAAGCGGACAATCGGGAAAACCCAGAGTGACCTATTCGGGTAATGTGCGCTTCTCTGATGCGACTAATATTCCTGAAATGCTGGATTCTTATACTTTCGCACAATACTTTAACCGTGCAGCGGCAAATGATAATGGTGGTACTGTTTTCAGTAAAGAGCAACTGGAACGCATCAAAGCATACCAGGATGGTACCTTAAAATCATCAGCTACCTTTAACGAACAATCACGCCGATGGAACTACTATACGGGATCGAATGCAAATACCGACTGGTTTAAGGAAGTGTATGAAGATTGGGTTCCTTCCATGGATCACAATCTTAGCATCAGTGGTGGCACAGATAAAACTCAATATATTGTCAGTGGAAGCTTTCTCGATCAGAAAGGTTTGATCCGCCATGGCAAAGATACCTTCCAGCGCTACACTTTAAATGGTCGAATCACAAGTAACATCACAGACTGGTTTACATTGGGATATTCAACCAAATGGACACGTGAAGATTATGATCGTCCAAGTTACCTGACGGGATTGTTCTTCCACAATGTGGCACGCCGCTGGCCGACTGTACCTGTCTATGACGATAACGGATACCTGACTGAACCATCCGAACTGATCCAGCTGGAAGACGGAGGCAGACAAATCAACCAGAAGGACCTCTTCACACAACAGCTGCAACTGACCTTCGAACCAATCAAGAACTGGAAAATTTATGTAGAAGGAAGTTTGCGTGTGACCGCCAATAACCAACATTGGGAAGTACTGCCTGTTTATCAGCACGATGTAGACGGTAACCCGGTAGGTATGACATGGGATGCAGGTGTAGGCAGCTATCCGGTAGGCGGTTCAAAAGTGTCTGAATATGCTTATAAAGAGAATTACTATTCTACCAATATCTATTCGGATTACTTCAAGCAACTGGATAACGGGCACTATTTCAAGGCAATGGTAGGTTTCAACGCCGAGCTGTACAAGGACCGCAGTGTAAGTGCGGACAAATCAACCTTGATTACTCCATCCGTACCGACAATTAATACCGCAGTAGGTGAACCCAGTGTAGCAGGTGGATACAGACATACCTCAGTGGCCGGTTTCTTTGCCCGTTTAAACTGGAACTACAAAGACCGCTACATGCTGGAAGCCAACGGACGCTACGATGGTTCTTCACGCTTTATCGGCGACAAACGTTGGGGATTCTTCCCGTCATTCTCAGGTGGTTGGAACATCGCCCGTGAAGCATTTTTCGAAGAAACCGCCAACAAGTTGAAAATTGGTACACTGAAACTGAGAGCATCGTGGGGACAGTTGGGTAACACCAACACCAATGAAGCCTGGTATCCTTTCTATCAGACTTTACCGCAAGGACAGAACTACGGATGGTTAGTAAACGGTGTACGCCAGAATTATGCCAGCAATCCGGGTATCGTCAGTAGCGAAAAGACCTGGGAAACCATCGAAACATGGGATGCCGGTCTGGACTGGGGATTATTCAACAACCGTCTGACCGGTTCATTCGACTATTTCGTACGTTACACATACGACATGATTGCCACCGCTCCGGAACTCCCCTCTATTCTGGGTACAGGTGTTCCTAAAATCAATAATGCCGACATGAAATCGTATGGTTTCGAGTTGGAAATCGGCTGGAGAGACAGAATCAAAAACTTCTTTTATGGAGTGAAATTTGTCCTCTCGGATGCACAACAAAAGATTCTGAAATACAACAATCCCGACAAGAGTCTTAGTAATCCTTATTATGAAGGACAGAAGCTAGGAGAGATATGGGGATACAAAACAATTGGAATCGCACAAAGCGATGAAGAAATGAACCAACATCTTGCCAATGCCAAGCAGCCGATGGGGCAGAAATGGGCAGCAGGTGACATCATGTATGCCGATCTCGACAATAGCGGCTCAGTGGACCAAGGTAACTACAAAGTAGGTGATTCGGGCGACTGGCAGATTATCGGAAACAACACCCCTCGCTTCAACTATGGTATCACGATAGATGCTGCTTGGAAAGGTTTAGACTTCCGTGCCTTTGTACAAGGTATCGGCAAACGTGATTATTGGCTGAACGGCCCGTACTTCTGGGGATTCTCCGGAGGTGGCGAATGGGCTTCCGCCGGATTTAAAGAACATTGGGATTTCTGGCGTCCGGAAGGTGATCCCTTGGGAGCTAACACCAATTCGTACTTCGCACGTGTCATCCGCGGTACATCGAAAAACCAGCAACGTCAGACACGTTACTTGCAAGATGCTTCGTATTGGCGCTTGAAAAACATCCAGATCGGATATACATTACCCAAAGTATGGACAAAGAAAGCAGGAATGGAATCAGTACGTGTTTATGTATCGGGCGACAACCTGCTGACTGTATCAGACATCACCGGAGTATTCGACCCCGAAAACCTGGGAACCCAATGGACCGATCCGGGTAAAGTATATCCGTTACAGAAAGTAATTGCAATTGGTTTAACCGTAAATTTCTAAAAAACGAATCATTATGAAACTAAAAAATAGAATCATACAATTATGTGTACTGACAGGGGGAGTATTACTTTTCCCATCATGTAACGACTTCCTAGACAGGGAGCCGCTGGATCAGGTAACACCGGAATCGTATTTCCAGAATGCAGATCACTTGGCAGCTTATAGTATTTCAAAATATCAGAATCTGTTCTCTACTCATAGCGGATTTAGTGCGGGTACTGTAAACAATGACGGTGCTACCGACAATATGGTTTCAGGCGGCAGCAGCGGTAGCGGACTCCAGAATTACTACACCAAGGATGTTTGGAAGACAGAAGCAGCCAATGACAACTGGGACTTCTCCTTTTTTCGTTATTGCAATTACTTCTTTGAAAAAGTACTCCCCAAATATGAGGCAGGAGAGATATCAGGTAACGCTGACGATGTGAAGCATTATATCGGTGAAATGTACTTTATCCGTGCCTGGAAATATTTCCAGAAGCTGAGGATGTATGGAGACTATCCGATTATCACAGAAGTATTACCGGATAATGCGGAAATATTGATAGAAAAAGGTGTACGACAACCACGTAACAAGGTGGCGCGTTTCATTCTTGAAGATCTTGACAAGGCCGCCGAGTACATGCACGACCATGGTTTTGCCGGCAACAACCGCTTGAACAAGCAATGTGCTTTGTTAATCAAATCACGTGTAGCACTCTACGAAGCTACTTTCGAGAAATATCATCAGGGTACGGGACGTGTACCGGGTGATGCCAACTGGCCGGGTAAGCGAGTGCATCCTGATTATAAGTATGATGCCAATACCGAAATAAACTTCTTTCTGGACCAGGCGATGTCCGCAGCAGAACAAGTAGCCGATGTCATTAAGTTGACACCTAACAGCGGTGTGTTCAATCCGGCAAATGACAACGACATTTCGGGATGGAATGATTATTTCGATATGTTTTCAGCCGAAGACATGAGTGGATTTGAAGAAGTGCTCTTCTGGCGTGATTATTACTCCGGTGACTTTACCATCGCACACGGCGCTACAGCTTATGTAGCTTCGGGAGGCAACAACGGTATGTTGCACAACTATGTACAATCTTTCCTGATGAAAGACGGTATGCCTTGGTATGCAGCCACAGCCGCATATCCTTTTAAAGGTGACGAACGGGTAATGGATGAAAAAGCCAACCGCGACGAACGTCTGCAACTCTTCTTATTTGGTGAGGAAGATATGATACCGGCCGTATCCAACGCTACAACCAATGCCATGAAAACATATCAGGACGCAAATTACCCCAATATAATCGTAGCCGAATCGGAAATCAAAGACTTAACAGGATATCGTATTCGTAAATGTCTCTCTTACGACCAGAAACAATATGTTTCGGGACAGGCTCAGTCTACAACCGGTTGTGTGATTTTCCGTGCAGTAGAAGCTTATCTAAACTATATGGAAGCTGCCTGCATGAAGAATAACGGGAATGTTACGGGAAAAGCTGCCGAATATTGGAGAGCTGTACGCATACGTGCAGGAGTTGATCCGGACTTCACTAAAACCATTGCCGCAACAGACTTGAGCAAAGAAAACGATTTGGCTAAATACAAAGGCGAGAATGAAATGATCGATGTGACACTTTTCAATATCCGCCGCGAACGTCGTTGCGAATTCATTGGCGAAGGCATGCGTATGGATGACCTGATTCGTTGGAGATCATTAGACAGACTGTTGGTCGAACGATTTATTCCCGAAGGATTTAACTTCTGGGGAAGTGACGCTTACAAACGTTATGAAGGAGAAGATGCCAAGTTCGAATATATCGAAGGCCCGGACAACGCTATGGCAAATGTTTCATCCAGAAAATTATCCAACTATTTACGTCCTTATTCTGTTGTACAAAAGAATAATGAAATCTATGACGGTTATACTTGGGCTAAAGCGCATTATCTCTATCCCGTACCTATCCGACAGATCGAATTATTATCACCGTCAGGCGAAATAGCTTCATCGGTTATCTATCAGAACCCATACTGGCCTGAAGAAAGAAACACAGCAGCTATAGAATAATTATATCAAATATATAAATATTGATTTTTAGTATAATAATAAGGAGGTTGTGGTAAGAGATTTATAGCAACTACATAAGGTTTAAAAAAGGAAAATTGAAAAGGGTGTCCGTGAGGATACCTTTTTTTTGCGTTCATTATCGCTATTGAAATGATATGGAAAGTCTTGCCCTTTCATACTTTTCCGGTATACATACCTTTGCAGTAGACACTTATCGATATCTTAAAGTCAATCAAGACGAAAACATCACCAATTATCAAGCCAATCGGCAACGTAGGTATAATAAGAAAAAGGGAGAAATGATGTTATAGGGAAATACATAAAAAGGCAAAGTTCTCCAGGTACTTATTCTGAAATAATCAAAGCAACTTTTTATTTACTAATATTAAGTTAACTTAAGCAGTATAGTCATAATTCATCAGCTATACTTACGGCAAAGGTAAACATTCATTTTAATAAACCATAAAATTAAGTGATTTTTTTTGCATAAATACTAAAATATGTTCCATCATCCATAGCTATTCTTGCCTTTTCGTTAAATCCAAGTAGACTTCAAGTAGAACACAAAAGGCCATTTCCAGTCATAAACATACAATATAAGGGGGAGATCTGATACACATATTTCCTACATAAAGGGTAGGTAGTAAAAGCATTACTACCTTTATCTCTCTTTTCCCCTTATATAGCTATTCTCATATATCTACTCAAAAATAAGTACCTGGAGTACTTTATAATAGTCATAATTCCGTACCATCAGCACATCTCAGACAAGACAAAAACGATATTATAAGATAACCCTAATCAGACAAGCTTATGGAGTAGAAACAAAAAAGACACTTAAACATCACTTCCGGCAAGATAGATCTTTACCGGAAAAATCTCAAAAAACAAACTATTCAAATTTATGTTTAACCGAACAATTTAGTGTATGAAAGAAAAAACCAACCTGTTTCCAAGCCTGATACGACTTCGGGAAACAAGTCGCCTAAAAATGGCAATTGCCGCTTCTATCATGCTTTGGTGTGCAACACCTCAGCAAGCCACGGCTGATACTAACGAAGAACACGCGATTGAAGCTGTACAACAAGCTAAAGTAAAAGTAAAAGGTACTGTAGTAGATGAAACCGGAGAACCGATGATCGGTGTAGCCGTAAAAGTTCTCGCAAACAACACAGGTACCATTACCGACCTGGAAGGAAAATTTTCGGTCGAAGCCCCTCTAGGAGGCGCCATCCAAATTTCATTTATCGGATACAAAACCGTTACGGTGAAAGCAAGTAGCGAGCCTATCAGTGTGACGTTGAAAGAGGATTCTCAACAGTTGGACGAAGTCGTAGTAGTAGGTTACGGCTCACAGAAAAAGGTGAATGTAACCGGTTCTGTCAGCATGGTGGACTCAAAAGTAATCGAATCTCGTCCGGTACAAAACGTATCACAAGCCCTTCAAGGTGTGGTTCCGGGATTGAATATGTCAGTAGGTAATAGCGGTGGCGCACTGGACAGTAGTCTCAGTATCAATATCCGCGGTGCCGGTACCATCGGCGAAGGTTCGAGCGGAAGCCCATTGGTATTGATCGACGGCATCGAAGGTGACATGAACACAGTGAACCCGAATGACATCGAAAACATTTCAGTATTAAAAGATGCCGCCTCTTCTTCTATTTACGGTGCACGTGCTTCTTTCGGTGTAATCATGATTACAACCAAGAGCGGTAAATCCGGTAAGACTCGTGTGAATTACTCGGGCAATGTACGTTTCTCCGATGCAATTCAGATTCCGGATATGGTGGATTCTTATACCTTCGCACAATACTTCAACCGTGCTAACACAAACGATGGAGGAGGTTTGGTATTTGACGAAGCGGCCTTGGAGCGTATTAAAAACTATCAGACAGGGAAATACACCGATCCGAACACTCCTGAATACTATGGAGCGAAGGCCGGTAATGACGGAAAATGGCAAAACTATACAGGTTCCTTCGCCAACACAGACTGGTTTAAAGAGTTCTATAAAAATTGGGTACCCTCAACAGAGCACAATCTGAATATCAGCGGCGGTACAGACAAACTCACTTATATGATCAGTGGCAGTTTTCTTGACCAGAAAGGTCTGCTAAGACACGGTGAAGATCAGTTCAACCGTTACACCATGAACGCAAAAATTTCTGCAAAGTTAACCGACTGGGTTACTTTGAACTACACCAGCAAGTGGACACGCGAAGATTACGACCGTCCGACTTACATGACCGGTCTGTTCTTCCATAATATCGCCCGCCGTTGGCCGACTTGTCCGGTAAGAGATCCGAACGGACATTATCAGCAGAAAATGGAAATAATCGAAATGGAAGACGGTGGTAAACAAACCAGCCAGAAAAACTGGTATACCCAACAATTGCAGGCCATCTTCGAACCCATAAAAGACTGGCGTATCGTAGCAGAAGGTAGTATGCGTACCTATACACGCAAACAATCATGGGCTGTACTTCCTATTTACGCTTATGATGCCGACAATCAACCCTATTTATTAGGATGGGGCGATAATGCAGCCGGTTATTCCGAAGTACAAGACTCACGTGAAAGTGAAGACTACTTTTCTACCAATATTTATACGGACTTCGCCAAGACCTTCGGTGATCACAACTTTAAGATAATGGTCGGTTTCAATGGTGAGCTTTACCGCCCAAGCGGGCTGACTGGGTTCGGTACAGATCTGATCAGTCCTGAAGTACCGTCTTTGGGATTGACACAAGACAATAAAAAAGCCAGTTCATGGGCCAGTGAAAAAGCAATCGCCGGTTTCTTCGGACGTTTAAATTATAACTATAAAGAACGCTACATGCTTGAGGCCAACCTTCGCTACGACGGTTCTTCCCGATTTATCGGTGACAAACGCTGGGGGCTTTTCCCATCATTCTCCGCAGGATGGAACATCTCACGCGAAGCATTCTTTGAACCACTGACTCAAGTGGTAGGAACTTTAAAACTGAGAGGTTCGTGGGGACAGCTCGGTAATAACAATACCAGTGAAACGAACGCTTGGTATCCATTCTACCAAAACATGCCTACAGGCAGTGCTTCCTCGGGATGGTTGATCAACGGCAAAAAACAGAATGTAGCCGGTCTGCCCGGTATCGTCAGCAGTTTGATGACCTGGGAAACCATCGAATCATGGAACGTGGGTATCGACTGGGGATTGTTTGACAACCGTCTGACAGGTTCATTCGATTACTACAACCGCTATACATACGACATGATCGGTCCGGCTCCTACACTGCCCTCCGTATTGGGTGCCAGCGCTCCACAAATCAACAACTGCGATATGAAATCGTATGGTTGGGAATTAGAGCTTTCATGGAGAGACCGCATTCAGCAGTTCAATTACGGTGTCCGCCTCGTCATGTCTGACAATATGCAGAAAATATTGGAATACCCGAATAAAACCTTGTCTTTGGGCGAAAAGTACTATACAGGAAAAACCATAGGTGAGATTTGGGGATATAAAACCATCGGAATTGCACAAACCCAAGAAGAGATGGACAAGCACTTAGCCAACGGAGGAAAACCGAACTGGGGATCAGCCTGGGGTGCCGGTGATATCATGTATGCCAATATTGACGGAAAAGACGGTGTGAACAGCGGTGCCAATACAGTAAACGACCATGGCGATTTAAAGATTATCGGTAACAGCACTCCGCGTTACAACTTCGGTCTGACACTGGATGGTTCCTGGAAAGGACTCGACTTCTCACTCTTCATTCAGGGAGTGATGAAAAGGGATTACATGTTGGACGGTCCGTATTTCTGGGGAGCCAACGGAGGTATGTGGCAATCATGCGTATTCAAGGAACACCTCGACTATTGGCGTCCTGAAGGCGACCCATTGGGAGCAAACACCAATGCCTACTATCCGAAACCATACTTCAGCAGCAATAAAAACCAAAAAACGCAAAGCGGTTACTTGCAAAATGCAGCCTACTGCCGCCTGAAGAATGCACAAATAGGTTACACTCTTCCCAAAGCATGGACCAAGAAAGCCGCCATGGAATCGGTACGTGTTTATGTATCAGGAGACAACTTGCTGACAATCTCAGGCATCAGTGATATATTCGACCCGGAAACACTGGGTGGAGACTGGGGACCGGGTAAACTATATCCGTTGCAGAGAACTATTTCAATCGGCTTAAACGTTAACTTCTAATTCATTGAATGAACTATGAGACTAAAATTAAAACATATATACTTCTGCTCATTGATAGCAATGGGCGGATTGGCGATAACTTCGTGCGAGGATTTTCTCGACCGGTCACCTATCAGCCAGGTAACTCCTGAGAAGTACTTCAGTACAGTAGACCAGGTAGCAAACTACCTCAATAACTACTACAACGACTATCTGGACGACTCCAGAAATTATAAGCTATATCACCAACAAGCTTGGAACTCAGGCATGCAACGCAACGATGCCAACACAGACAACCTGTTGGCAGACGACAGTAGCCTGGATTATTTTGCCGGTAACTGGCAGGTAGGAAGCGGGAAATCGATTCAAGCTCCATTAAACCGGATCCGTACATGGAATTACCTGCTTGAACAAGTACTTCCCAAAGAAAAAGAAGGATCGATTCAAGGATCGGTTGAGGACCTGAAACACTACATCGGCGAAGCTTACTTCTTCCGTGCCATGGCCTACTATAAAGCATTGGTGAAATATGGCGACTATCCTATCGTAGATAAAGTTCTCCCCGATCAGGAAGAGATTTTATTGGAGTATAGTACACGTGCTCCGCGCAATGAAGTAGCCCGCCAGATTCTGAAAGATTTGGATGAAGCTATCAACCGTATGCACGACCAGGGTTTCCAAAACAACCAGCGTATCAACAAGCAGGTGGCTCAACTCTATAAATCAAGAGTAGCCCTGTTCGAAGCTACTTTCGAGAAATATCATCGGGGAACCGGACGTGTGCCGGGAGATGAAAGTTGGCCGGGTGCTAAAATGTCTTACAACAGCGGCAAAACGTTCAACATTGACGGTGAGATAGACTTCTTCCTGACCGAAGCCATGAATGCAGCAGCAGCCGTAGCCGACCACTGCACGCTGACCGAAAACTCACACGTGCTAAATCCGGAGTATGGACAAATCTATAATTGGAACCCGTATTACGAAATGTTCAGCACACCGGATGCTTCCGGTTATAGCGAGGTGTTGTTGTGGAAACAGTATGACAAATCATTAAATGTTTCACATTGTGCGCCTGCACGTCTGCAGAACGGTGACCGTACCGGATTGACTCGCGGATTTATTACTACTTTCTTGATGAAAAGCGGTTTGCCTATTTATGCTGCAGGCAACGAATATCACGGCGATGTATCTATCTCGGATGAAAAAGAAAATCGCGACGAACGTCTGCAACTGTTTGTATGGGGTGAAAAAGATGTATTGCACAGTGATACCAAAAACCCGGCTGTAGCAGCAGCCGGCACAACACTGCTTTTCGGAGTTCCGAATATCATCTCCGAACAGAAACAGACTCAAGACCTTACAGGATACCGCCCACGTAAAGCTCACACTTACGATTACGCACAGACTAAGGGTGACGAACTGCTGGGGACCAATGCTTGTGTTGTCTTCCGTTCTGCAGAAGCTAACCTCAATTACATGGAAGCCTGCTACGAGAAAACCGGTTCACTGGATGCCAAGGCACAAAAGTATTGGAAAGCACTCCGCACACGCGCCGGTGTTGACGACGATTATGCCAAGACTATTGCAGCAACCGACTTGAGCAAAGAAAATGACTTAGCCGTTTATTCGGGCAGCAAAATGGTGGATGTTACCCTCTATAATATCCGCCGCGAACGCCGTTGCGAATTCATCGGTGAAGGTATGCGCTGGGACGACCTGAAGAGATGGCGTTCCTGGGATCAATTGCTGACCAAACCCTATATCATTGAAGGTATCAACTTCTGGGATGCCGCTTATAAAGATCACAAGGACATTAAGGACGATGGTACCCTTGATGCAAACGTTTCGCCCAAAAGCGACAGCAAATACTTACGCCCACTTCGCAGAACCTCAATCAATAATGAATTGTATGACGGTCTGACTTGGCGTAAAGCATTTTATCTGGATCCGATCGGCATAGAAGATATGTCTTTGACCGCTACCAATCCGGAAGATATCAACACAACTCAGTTGTATCAGAATCCTTACTGGCCGATGACTGCCGGTAAAGCATTGGAATAGTGTTTTCGATAGGAACTAAATACAAAAACAATATAATTTTTTACTAAGTATTGATTTTTAGTATAATAGGGTGTTGTGGTAAGAGATTTATAGCAACTACATAAGGTTTAAAAAAGGAAAAGGGAAGGGAAGTCCGTGAGGATCTCCCTTTTCTATTTTACTCAAAAACGGAAGGTTATCCTTTGCACATGGTCCTCAACCGGACACTTCTCTTTATTAACATTGTTAACACTATCTGTGAAACCTTCCTTTATCTCCTGATAAGGAACAAGTTTTTTACATCGAAAGGGCTTGTTATTTAAATACAGAACACTTGCTTTAACATAGAATTAAAACAAGCATTTCCCGAAGGAAGAAGGAAAGGCCACAATATCTTGGTTTCTAACGAGATATCAAAGGAAAGTTCCAGTTTCTCCCCCCATAATACATATACGGTAATGAAAGAGATATTTGCTATTTCAACAACTAAATTTTCTATCGTAAATCGGAATAAATGACTTCAACCGATATCATAAAAAGAAATCAGCAGATTAAGCAATCATTTACTTAAAATGCTGATTTCAAATATCAATATTATCGCTAAAAGTCAATCACAGGATTTTATTCCCACTCGATAGTTGCAGGTGGCTTCGAACTGATATCATAGGTCACACGGTTCACACCTTTTACCTTATTTATAATATCATTCGACACTTTACCAAGGAATTCATAAGGCAAATGCGCCCAGTCAGCTGTCATAGCATCCGTTGAAGTCACGGCACGCAAAGCAACGGCACGTTCGTAAGTACGTTCGTCTCCCATTACGCCTACCGATTGAACAGGAAGCAAGATAACACCTGCCTGCCACACCTGATCGTACAATCCCCAATCGCGCAAACCCTGAATAAAGATATCATCGGCATCTTGCAAGATACGAACCTTCTCAGGAGTAATATCACCTAAGATACGAACAGCAAGTCCCGGCCCGGGGAAAGGATGACGGGTAATCAAGTGCTCGGGCATACCTAACTCTCTACCTACACGACGAACCTCGTCCTTAAACAACAGGCGAAGCGGTTCACAAAGTTTTAGATTCATCTTTTCAGGAAGTCCTCCCACATTGTGGTGACTCTTGATAACAGTACCGGTGATAGAAAGCGACTCGATACAGTCCGGATAAATCGTACCCTGAGCCAGCCATTTCACATCTTTCAGTTTATGTGCTTCTTCATCGAATACGTCAATAAATCCTTTACCTATAATTTTACGTTTACGTTCAGGTTCGGTGACGCCTTCCAGTTCAGAGAAGAACTTCTCACTGGCATCCACACCAATCACGTTCAAGCCAAGGCATTCGTAATCGTGCATCACGTTCTTAAACTCGTTCTTGCGAAGCATACCGTGGTCAACGAAAATACAAGTCAGATTCTTGCCAATAGCCCTGTTCAGCAAAACGGCGGCTACAGAAGAGTCAACTCCTCCGCTTAATCCCAGTACAACCTTGTCATCACCCAGCTGAGCTTTCAATTCGGCAACCGTGCTCTCGATGAATGACGCCGGACTCCAGTCCTGTTTACAGCCACATACATCGACAACGAAATTGCGAAGCATCTGCGTACCGTCTTCACTGTGGAAAACTTCCGGATGGAACTGTACTCCCCATACCTGTTCGCCCTCTACCTGATAGGCGGCAATAGCCACTTTGTCTGTCGATGCAATGGTTTTAAAATTCTCAGGGATAGCAGTAATGGTATCACCGTGGCTCATCCATACCTGCGTACCCTCTCTCACACCTTTGAACAAAACATTGTCCTTGCAGAAAGAAGTCAGGTGAGCACGTCCATACTCACGGGTACCTGCCGGTTCTACTTTGCCACCATTGGTATACGCCATAAACTGTGCACCATAGCAGATGCCCAAGATGGGGTATTTACCTCTGATTTCGCTCAAATCGACCTTGAACGCACTTTCGTCATATACGGAGAAGGGGCTTCCCGACAGAATCACTCCCTTGACGGTTTCATCGCCTTTGGGAAACTTGTTATAGGGGACAATCTCGCAATACGTATCCAACTCGCGCACCCGGCGACCGATAAGCTGCGTGGTCTGTGAACCGAAATCAAGTATTATAATTTTCTCTTGCATATATAGATATGTTATGAATTTGGCGCAAAATTACTGCTTTTCTTTCAATAAATCACGTATTTCAGTCAACAATATCTCTTCTTTTGTAGGTGCAGGAGGTGCGGGCGGCGCAGCAGGTGCCTCAGCTTTCTTCTGAGTCAACTTTGTAATCAGTTTAATAAATAAGAATATAGAAAAAGCAATGATAAGAAAATCGAAAGTCGCCTGCAGAAAGTTGCCGTAATTCAATGTCACAGCAGCGGCCGTCTCTTTTCCGTCAGCCCCATATTCCGCAGCTTTCATTACCCATTTCAAGTCCGTAAAGTTCACTCCCCCAATGAGTAACCCCAAAGGTGGCATAATGATATCGGCTACAACCGACGAAACGATTTTGCCAAAGGCACCACCAATAATCACACCGACAGCCATATCTACCACGTTTCCTTTCATGGCGAAAGCTTTAAAGTCTTGTAAAAAAGTACTTTTTCCCATCTTTTTTTATATTTAATATGAATTTAATATGCGAATATAAAAACATTTTCTTACTTTTGCACCGCATTCTAATGAAACAAATGCGAATTTAGAAAAGTATTTGAACAAATATTATAAAACCCTTAAAAGTTTAAACAAAATGATTAAAGTAGGTATTAACGGTTTTGGCCGTATCGGACGTATGGTATTCCGTGCAGCAGTTAAGAACTTTGGTAACGACATTCAGATCGTAGGTATTAACGACTTGTTGGATGCTGAATACTTGGCATACATGCTGAAATATGATTCAGTACACGGTCGTTTCGAAGGCGAAGTTGCTGTAGAAGACGGTGCTCTGATTGTAAACGGAAATAAAATCCGTCTGACTGCAGAGATGGATCCTGCTAACTTGAAATGGAACGAAGTTGATGCTGACGTTGTAGTTGAATCAACAGGTTTCTTCTTGACTGACGAAACAGCTCGCAAACATATCCAGGCTGGTGCTAAGAAAGTTATCATGTCTGCTCCTTCTAAAGACTCTACTCCTATGTTCGTATATGGTGTTAACCACACTTCATACGCAGGACAGGACATCATTTCTAACGCTTCTTGTACTACTAACTGCTTGGCTCCTATCGCTAAAGTATTGAACGACAAGTTCGGTATCGTTAAAGGTTTGATGACTACAGTTCACGCTGCTACTGCTACTCAGAAAACAGTAGACGGTCCTTCTAAGAAAGACTGGAGAGGTGGTCGTGGTATCTTGGAAAACATCATCCCGTCTTCTACAGGTGCTGCTAAAGCTGTAGGTAAAGTATTGCCGGTATTGAACGGTAAACTGACTGGTATGGCATTCCGCGTTCCGACTTCTGACGTTTCTGTAGTTGACCTGACAGTTGTTCTGGAAAAAGCTGCTACAATGGCTGAAATCAACGCTGCTATGAAGGAAGCTTCAGAAGGCGAATTGAAAGGTATCCTGGGCTACACTGAAGATGCAGTTGTTTCAACTGACTTCCGTGGTTGCGCTAACACTTCAATCTACGACTCTAAAGCAGGTATTTCTTTGGATTCTAACTTCGCTAAAGTTGTTTCTTGGTATGACAACGAATGGGGTTACTCAAACAAAGTTTGTGAAATGGCTCGCGTTATCGCTGCTAAATAATCAAGCTAAGATACAATATACGAAAAGCTGTTCCGGTTTCCCCGGAACAGCTTTTTTTATTTTCCTCTCCCAAGCCCTATAGTCCCGAATCACAACAGAATCAAATAAATGGTAGTAAAAACAGTAGTGAGACACGTTAAATAAGAAGAAAACTGTACGGAAGTCTGTGATACTCTGTGGTGAAATTTGTAATTTTGTAAATGTAACATTGATATTACTGAATATGACAAATATAGCAAATGCACAAAATCCATTTTTTGAGAAATATACAACTCCGTATGGCACTGTTCCTTTTGACAAAATAAAAAATGAACATTACGAACCCGCCATTCGTGAAGGTATCAGTCGCCAGGCAGCAGAAATAGATGCCATCGTCAACAACCCGGAGGCTCCCACATTCGCTAACACAATTCTTGCTTATGAAAAATCAGGAGAGTTACTCGATCGGGTTACCACCGTATTCGGCAATTTGCGCAGTGCTGAAACCAATGATGACCTGCAGAAGATTGCCCAGGAGATGATTCCTTTGTTAAGCGAACACAGCAATAACATCAGCTTGAATCAGGAACTCTTCGAACGTATCAAAGTTGTATACGGTCAAAAGGATTCCATAGAGCTGACTCCGGAACAAACCAAGCTTCTGGAAAACGCTTATAACGGATTTATTCGTCGCGGAGCCAACCTGCAGGGAGAAGCCAAGGAGAAATATCGCGAGCTGACAAAGAATCTTAGTAAACTGACATTGGATTTCAGTGAAAATAACCTGAAAGAAACCAATAACTATCAGTTGACTCTGACCGATGAAGCCCAGTTGGCCGGTCTGCCGGAAAGCGCCATCGAAGCCGCTGCAGAAACAGCCCGGGAAAAAGGAGTGAATGGCTGGGTGTTCACATTGCATGCCCCCAGTTATATTCCTTTTATGACGTATGCTGATAACCGGGATTTACGTCGTGAACTTTACATGGCTTACAATACAAAATGTACCCACGACAACGAATATAACAACCTGGAAATTGTGAAAAAGATAGCCAATATCCACATGGAAATCGCACAATTACTGGGTTATGACAATTATGCGGAATATACACTGAAAGAACGTATGGCCGAAACCGGTGATGCCGTATATAAACTGCTCAACCAATTGCTGGATGCATATACCCCCACCGCCCATAAAGAGTACGAAGCTGTACAAGAATTAGCCCGTACAGAACAAGGAGATGCTTTTGAAGTGATGCCTTGGGATTGGAGCTACTACTCCAACAAACTGAAAGACCGGCAGTTCAATATTAACGAAGAGATGCTCCGCCCCTACTTCGAACTGAGCAAAGTGAAAGCGGGAGTCTTCGGACTGGCTACCAAATTGTATGGCATCACGTTTCATAAGAACCCGGATATCCCGGTATATCACAAAGATGTGGATGCTTACGAAGTGCTGGATAAAGACGGAAGTTTCCTCGCCGTACTGTATACGGATTTCCATCCGCGCGAAGGTAAACGTTCCGGTGCCTGGATGACAGAATTCAAAGGACAATGGATAGAAGATACCGGTGAAAACAGCCGTCCACATGTATCGGTAGTCATGAATTTCACCAAACCGACAGAAAGCAAGCCGGCACTGCTGACTTATGACGAGGTGGAAACCTTCCTCCACGAATTCGGGCATGCCTTGCATGGGATGTTTGCCAACTCAACTTATCAGAGCTTGAGCGGAACGAATGTATACTGGGACTTTGTAGAGCTCCCGTCCCAGATCATGGAGAACTTCGGGATTGAAAAAGAATTCCTGCATACCTTTGCCAATCATTATCAGACCGGCGAACCGTTGCCTGACGAATTGATCAGCCGGCTGGTAGATGCATCAAACTTCAATGTTGCGTACGCCTGTCTTCGCCAGGTCAGTTTCGGGCTGTTGGATATGGCCTGGTATACCCGCAATACCCCCTTCGAAGGGGACGTAAAGGCATACGAACGTCAGGCATGGGCTCAAGCACAGATATTGCCCACAGTTTTGGAAACCTGTATGAGTACCCAGTTCTCACACATCTTTGCCGGAGGATATTCGGCAGGTTACTATAGCTACAAGTGGGCGGAAGTTCTGGATGCGGATGCATTCTCACTGTTCAAGCAAAAAGGAATCTTCAATGAAGAGGTAGCCAATTCCTTCCGTAACAACATCTTGTCGAAAGGCGGAACAGAGCACCCGATGATACTTTACAAACGTTTCAGAGGACAAGAACCTACGATTGACGCATTACTAATCAGAAACGGAATAAAAAAATAGAAAAAAATGAAATATAAATACTTATTATTATTACTTTTGATGCTCCCTTTTGTAAGCGGATGCAACGATTCGGATGATGTGAACGGTATCTTTACCGGAAAAGTATGGAAACTGACGTATATTACCAAAAAGAACGAACATAAACCCTATGATTTCTGGGGTGATAAAGACAAATATGAACAATCCATCAAGAATTACATCAATAAAGAAGGTGCATACACAATCAAATTCGAAGGGGAGACTACAGACAATGTCATCAGCGGAAAGTTTAGCGGAACGCTTTTGTCACATTCTTATACCGGAACCTGGAGTGCCAATGGCGAAAGCAATGCTTTCTCAGCTTCCGTAAAAGGGTCTGAAAATGATCCGTTAGGATTTAGTAACAAATTTGTCGAAGGACTCAACAGGGCTACTTCGTACAAAGGGAATTACGACAACCTCTTTATCTATTACAAGGATGAGGGAGGAAGAGAGTTATGCCTGGTATTTCATGTTGATAAGGACAACAATAAATAATATAGCAGCGTATGGACACAGCAAACAGCAAACAATCAGATTTGGACAAGCGTTATATCCGCATGGCTTCCATCTGGTCGGAAAACTCTTATTGCCAACGCCGTAAAGTAGGAGCACTGATTGTCAAAGACAAAATGATTATCTCAGACGGATATAACGGAACACCATCCGGCTTTGAGAACGTTTGTGAAGATGATAACAACGTCACCAAGCCCTATGTTCTGCATGCTGAAGCCAATGCCATCACCAAGATAGCACGTTCCAACAACAGTAGTGACGGTGCTACGATGTATGTCACTGCTTCACCTTGCATCGAATGTGCCAAACTGATCATACAGGCAGGCATCAAGCGAGTGGTGTACTCTGAACACTATCGCCTGGAAGACGGAATAGAATTACTGAAACGTGCAGGTATCGAAGTCGTTTTTGTCGATACGAGTGAAAAATGAAACAACATACATAAACAACTGACTACAACGCAGCTCTCCGGTAGTTTGTCGTCCGTAGCCAATAACTATAAAAAGATATGAGTACAAAGAACTCTTCACGGTTTACCCCTGTCATCATCGCTATCAGTGTGGTAATCGGAATTCTGATAGGTACATTTTATGCCAAACACTTTGCCGGCAACCGACTCGGCATTATCAACGGCTCTTCGAACAAGTTGAATGCTTTGCTGCGCATTGTCGATGACCAGTATGTGGACACCGTCAACATGGCCGACCTTGTGGAAAAGGCAATGCCACAGATTCTGGCAGAACTGGATCCCCACTCTACTTACATTCCGGCACAAAACCTGGAAGAAGTGACATCGGAACTGGAAGGCAGCTTCAGCGGTATCGGTATCCAGTTCACCATCCAGGACGACACTATCCATGTGAACAGTGTCATTCAGGGAGGACCTTCCGAAAAGGTAGGATTAATGGCCGGTGACCGTATCGTGATGGTAGACGACAGTTTGTTTGTAGGGAAAAAAGTGACTAACGAACGTGCCATGCGCACTCTGAAAGGGCCGAAGGGTACTCAAGTAAAACTGGGCGTGAAGCGCGCTACGGAGAAAGATCTTTTGAACTTCACTATCACACGCGGTGACATTCCGCAAAACACCATCGACGCAGCTTATATGTTGACAGATGACTTTGGCTATATACAGGTTAGTAAATTCGGACGTACTACACATGTGGAGTTGCTGAATGCCATTGCTTTACTGAATCATAAGAACTGCAAAGGGCTGATCATCGACTTACGTGGCAACACAGGAGGATATATGGAAGCTGCAGTGCGCATGGTCAACGAATTCTTGCCCGAAGGTAAACTGATAGTCTATACGGAAGGACGCAAATATCCCCGTGCCGACGAATTTGCCAATGGAACAGGCAGTTGCCAGAAAATGCCCGTTATCGTGCTGATTGACGAAGGTTCGGCTTCGGCCAGTGAAATTTTCACCGGTGCTATTCAGGATAATGACCGAGGTATGGTAGTGGGTCGCCGTTCGTTCGGTAAAGGCCTGGTACAACAGCCTATCGACTTCAGTGACGGATCAGCCATCCGGCTGACCATTGCCCGCTATTATACTCCATCCGGACGCTGCATTCAACGCCCTTATCAGAATGGTAAAGACCGCAACTACGAAATGGATTGGCTGACACGATATGAACATGGAGAGTACTTCTCAAAAGATAGTATCAAACTCGATGAAAACCTGCGTTATTCTACCGCCCTCGGACGTCCGGTGTACGGAGGAGGAGGTATCATGCCGGATGTATTCGTCCCACAAGACACCACGGGAGTGACTTCATATCTGACCGAGGTGCTGAGCAAAGGACTTACCATCCAATTCACCTTCCATTACACGGATAATAACCGCGATAAGTTGAAGAAGTACGAAGACGAAGAATCACTCTTAAACTATCTGCGTCGTCAGGGACTGGTCGAACAGTTCATACGCTACGCTGACAGCAAAGGGGTGAAACGAAGGAACATCCTGATTCAGAAATCATATAAATTACTGGAAAAGAGCATTTACGGAAATATCATCTATAATATGCTGGGAAAAGAAGCCTATATTCAATATCTCAACCAAAGCGATCAGACTGTGAAGAAGGCCGTCGAGTTGCTCGAAAGTGGAGAAGCATTCCCTAAGGCTCCCGTCAGCGTAGAACCTCAAAAGGAGGAAAAGAAAGATGGAAAGAAAAAAACAACTGCGCAAGTGGATAGCACAGGAGAAGAAGAAATACTCCGACTCTACGCTTAAATCGTTGTCGGAAAAGGTATTGATAACTCTTGAGGCATGCCCCGAATTTCAAAAAGGGCATACTATATTGCTCTATCACTCAATGAAGGATGAAGTGCAGACGCACGCCTTCATTGAGAAGTGGAGCCGGTCGAAAAGAATCATATTGCCTGTAGTAACAGGCGACGAGTTAGAACTTCGCGTTTACACAGGCCCCCAAGATCTCGCCATAGGTTCGTATGGCATTGCCGAACCAACCGGAGCGCCATTCACCGATTACGAAACAATAGATCTGGCTGTGATTCCGGGTGTTGCTTTCGATCGGTACGGACATCGTTTAGGCCGCGGCAAAGGATATTACGACCGTTTATTACCTCAAATTCCGGCTCCCAAAGTCGGCATTTGTTTCCCGTTTCAATTGATAGAAGAAGTACCCGCAGAAGCATTCGACTTCCGTATGGATACTATTATAGCACAATGAAAACAAATTATCACACACATACCACTCGCTGCATGCACGCCGTGGGAGACGATGAAGACTATGTACGCAGTGCCATCAAAGGTGGCTTTCAGGAATTGGGCTTTTCTGATCATGGCCCATGGAAGTATCACACAGATTTTGTATCGGACATACGTATGCTCCCAGAGGACTTACCGGAATATATAGAAAGCATCCGTGCCTTGAAAGAAAAATACCGGAATCAAATCAGCATCAAAATCGGATTGGAGTATGAATACTTTCCCGAATACATCCACTGGCTGAAAGAAATCATCAAAGAGTACCGGTTGGATTATATCCTCTTTGGAAACCACCATTACCATACTGACGAAAAGTTTCCCTACTTCGGGCATCATACCACTAATCGGGATATGCTCGACCTTTATGAAGAAAGCACTATCGAAGGAATGGAAAGCGGACTGTTCGCCTACCTGGCACATCCGGATCTTTTTATGCGTTCCTACCCTGAATTTGACAAACATTGTATCAGTGTCAGCCGCCATATCTGTCGGGCAGCAGCCCGATTGCACATCCCTTTGGAATATAATATCGGCTATGTAGCCATCAATGAAGCACGGGGAATAACGACTTATCCTTGCCCGCAATTCTGGCATATCGCAGCCAATGAAGGATGCACGGCTATTATCGGACTGGACGCACACAATAACCTTGATTTAGAAAATCCGACTTACTACGATCGTGCCTGTCAGGAACTGAATGCGCTGAAGATGCCCGTCATAGATACAATCCCATTCTTGAAATACTGAGAGCACCACATTTTAGTTGTAGATAGAATCTCCGTTCTCTTCGAACAGAGACTCTGTTCATAAAGAATGAAGGCTCCGTTTGATACAAACAAAGCCTTCATTTATTATAAAAGAATAGTCGTTTAGCGGAAAATAATATTGGTAATCACCGTAGCCCCAACCTTCTGATTCAAATTACGGACCAAAAGTTCCCGCCCCATCATCAACTCCTGACGGAGGGCAGCAGAGGTCAAGTGTACATACAACACCTGATTACGAATATACAAATCCCTTGTGTACGACATAATAGTAGGTCCCAGCACCGTCTCCCACGAATCAAGTAAGCGTTGCTCATTCAGTGGAGACTCCAAGCTCTCCTGACGCAGATATTTCTGAATCAGTTTTCCAATCGGTTCCGCATCGTTTCGTTTCATCTCTCTTTTTCCTCCATTTCATTGATAGCTCCGCTCTCCACACGAAACATTTTATAGTCACTCCCCACCTTATATAATATACGGTCCAAATGTTCACGATTCGTATCCGTTATGAAAATCTGCCCGAAATTGTCACCCGCCACCAACTTTACAATCTGTTCTACGCGCGAAGCATCCAATTTGTCAAAGATATCATCCAACAGCAACAGAGGTACCGTACTTCCCGTACGCTTCAAAAAATCAAACTGCGCAAGCTTCAGTGCAACCAGGTACGTCTTGTTCTGTCCTTGTGAACCTTCTCTCTTAATAGGAAAGTCACCCAACAACATGTTGAGTTCATCTTTATGTATCCCCCGGAGCGAATAACCCATAATCTTATCCCGTACCCGGCTTTCTTTCAGAACTTCAAGCAGAGATGCATTTCTTGCGTGTGACTCATAAGTCAGTCCCACTTGCTCCTTATCCTGCGAAATGTACGAGTAGAACGATTGAAATATAGGAATAAACTCACTGATAAATGCTTCCCGTTTCCGGAAAACCACCTCACCGGCCTGTGCCATCATCTCTTCCCAAACGAGAAAAAGCTCTTCTTCTATCGGATGTTCGCTCTTCAACAATGTATTTCGTTGTACCAATGCCTTATTGTAGCGAATCAAAGCATCCAAATACTCCTTATCATACTGCGAAATGACTACATCCATAAAGCGGCGACGTTCGTCACTGCCCCCCGCTATCAATTCTGAGTCGGCAGGCGACACCATCACCAAAGGAATAAATCCGATGTGATCCGACAGGCGCGAATATTCTTTCTTATTACGTTTGAATTGTTTTTTCGACCTACGCTTCATTCCGCAATAAATCTCTTCGGGTGTTCCGTCCATCGCCTCATAGAACCCTTGAATAACAAAAAAGTCCTGTTCATGACGAATATTCTGCGAATCGATCGGATTTCCTGCACTTTTACAAAAAGACAGAAAGTAGACCGCATCGAGCAGATTGGTTTTTCCCATCCCGTTCTGCCCGAAAAAGCAATTCAGTTTAGCCGAAAAATTCAGTTCTACCTGCTCCAGGTTCTTATAGTTCAGTATAGATATACGCTTCAGTATCATGTGTGCACATTGAGTTTGGTTACAAAAGTAGAAAGATTTTCGGGGTTTTAGGTCGCAAAACAAAAAAAGATGCCTCTAAATTTCGTTTATATATATAAAAAAACTACTTTTGCTGACCAAAATATCCAGTTGAAAAAATAACAAAAAGAATCATATAAAAATGGCAGAACAAAAGAACCACAACAACGAACTGAATGTGGAAGATGCACTGACACAGTCGGAAGCATTTCTTGTTAAAAACAAAAAAGCAATCATTGGCGCCGTTGTAGCCGTAATCGTAATCGTAGCAGGTGCAATCCTCTACAAGAATTTCTACGCAGAACCTCGTGAAGAAAAAGCACAGGCTGCTCTTTTCAAAAGCGAACAGTACTTTGAGCAAAGTGCATACGAACAAGCACTGAACGGTGATAGCATCGGTTCTATCGGTTTCCTGAAAGTAGCCGATCAGTTTAGCGGTACTAAAGCAGCCAATCTGGCAAAGGCATACGCCGGTATCTGCTACCAGAATTTAGGTAAATATGAAGAAGCCATCAAAGCACTTGACGGTTTCAGTGGAGACGACCAGATGGTAGCTCCTGCCATTCAAGGTGCCATTGGTAACTGCTACGCTCAGTTAGGCCAACTCGATAAAGCAACTTCTGCTCTTCTGAAAGCGGCAGATCATGCAGACAACAGCACCCTGAGCCCTATCTTCCTGCTCCAAGCCGGAGAAATCCTGATGAAGCAAGGCAAGAACGAAGAAGCAGTAAAAGCCTTCACCAAGATTAAGGATAAATACTTCCAGTCTTATCAGGCAATGGATATCGATAAATACATCGAGCAAGCTAAACTATTGAAAAAATAATAACGGGGTATATACCTTATTATATAGAAAGCTACCCAAACCAATCTGGGTAGCTTTTTTTCAACCAACCAAAAACATATAGATTATGGCAACAGCATATCATAACTTATCAGATTACGATTTTAATTCAGTTCCGAATGCAGAAGAAATGAAATTCGGTATCGTTGTTTCCGAATGGAACGCTAACATCACCGGTGCCCTGCTGGACGGAGCAGTGAAAACTTTGAAGAAACATGGAGCCAAAGAAGAAAATATCCTGGTAAAGACAGTACCCGGAAGTTTTGAACTTACCTTCGGCGCTAATCAGATGATGGAAAATAGCGATATAGATGCAATTATTATCATTGGTTGCGTAATTAAAGGAGATACTCCACATTTTGATTATGTTTGCATGGGAGTGACACAAGGCGTAGCACAACTGAACGCAACTGGCGATATACCAGTTATTTACGGATTAATTACCACCAACACTATGGAGCAGGCAGAAGACAGAGCCGGCGGCAAACTGGGTAATAAAGGAGACGAATGTGCAATTACTGCAATAAAAATGATCGATTTTGTTTGGAGTTTAAATAAATAGTTGTATCTTTGCATCGCAATTGAGAAACAAACCTACTTAAGAGAAAGCAAAGGGACTCAAAAGCAAACAAAAGGGCAAATACCAGAGTGGCCAAATGGGGCAGACTGTAAATCTGCTGTCTTTCGACTTCGGTGGTTCGAATCCATCTTTGCCCACAAAAATTGCGGAAGTAGCTCAGTTGATAGAGCATTAGCCTTCCAAGCTGAGGGTCGCGGGTTTGAGCCCCGTCTTCCGCTCTAAAGAGAATCTGAGAAATTAGATTCTCTTTTTTTATATACAACCCTAACATCCTAACTACACATGAAAACTCCTTCGCAAACACATGTGCTCGGACTGGCACATCCCCCACTTCCGATGGTACGCCTTGCTTTCATAGGGCTTGGCAATAGAGGTGTATTGACTCTGCAACGTTATCTGCAAATCGAAGGTGTCGAAATCAAAGCACTTTGTGAAATCAGGGAAGGCAATCTGGTTAAAGCCCAAAAGATACTTCGGGAAGCCGGTTATCCGCAACCGGACGGCTATACCGGACCGGATGGATGGAAACGAATGTGCGAACGGGATGACATTGACCTCGTGTTCATCTGTACCGACTGGCTGACCCACACTCCCATGGCAGTATACTCCATGGAGCATGGCAAGCATGTAGCCATTGAAGTTCCTGCAGCCATGACTGTAGAAGAGTGTTGGAAGTTGGTAGATACGGCTGAAAAGACAAGACAGCACTGCATGATGCTCGAAAATTGTTGCTATGACCCGTTTGCACTGACTACGCTTAACATGGCACAACAAGGTGTATTCGGCGAAATAACCCATGTAGAGGGAGCATACATACATGACCTGCGTTCTATCTACTTCGCCGACGAAAGTAAAGGAGGATTTCACAATCACTGGGGAAAGAAATATAGTATAGAACATACCGGTAATCCTTATCCGACCCACGGTCTTGGTCCGGTTTGCCAGATACTGAATATCCATCGGGGAGACCGCATGAACTACTTGGTCTCTCTGTCCAGTCTTCAGGCAGGTATGACCGAATATGCCCGTAAAAACTTCGGAGCAGACTCTCCGGAAGCCCGCCAGAAATACTTATTGGGTGACATGAATACTACCTTGATACAAACAGTGAAGGGCAAAAGTATCATGATTCAGTATAACGTAGTAACTCCACGTCCTTACAGCCGCCTGCATACAGTTTGTGGAACAAAAGGATTCGCGCAGAAATATCCCGTTCCCAGCATTGCTCTCGAACCCGACGCCGGCTCTCCTCTTGAGGGGAAAGCACTCGAGGAAATAATGGAGCGTTACAAACATCCTTTCACAGCCACTTTCGGTACAGAGGCTCATCGCAGAAATCTGCCCAATGAAATGAACTATGTAATGGACTGCCGGCTAATTTATTGTTTGCGCAACGGATTACCATTGGATATGGATGTATATGATGCTGCCGAATGGTCGTGCATCACAGAACTGAGCGAACAATCGGTATTAAACGGCAGTATACCGGTAGAGATTCCGGACTTTACGAGAGGAGCATGGAAGAAATGCCATATAAGCAGAACATCAGATCTCTACTAACCCCAATCTCTTCTTATTGAATTATCAATAACCACTTTATCATATAAGGCGGACTATTAATTTATCACTGGTCCGCCTTTATATTCACCTTACAAATTATTCAAATTGGGGATAGTTATTCACAATTACCACTTTTTTAGTTCCGGCAGTACCAAGTATTTTTACATCTGTAGCAGGATCATGCACATATTGGACCTTATAATTCCGGGATATAGAGACATTGTGTACTTTGCCCTTATAGTTATAAGCTATATTAACTGTAACCACAGCTACTTCATCACCCTTTATATTAGTTCCCCAATCAAAAAAATACATATTTTGATTTCCTCCATCCCCTATATTATAATCTGAAATAGATATCGATTGATTACAAATCTCACCTCCCGATCCAGAAAAAGCAGACTTACGAATTGCCAAATCTTTATCTTCATATATGGGGTCTTCCGACATAAAATCTGAAATGGCATAACCATTGAAATATTTCTCGCCATTTAACTTCGCGCAAGACACCACATCTACCATAGTTTGCATAGAAGTAACGTATTGACTCAAATAAGGATTCAAAATAACAGAAGCCTTTTTATTTACATTCGAATCTAAGTAAGGTAACAATACAGAGGCAACAGTAAATACTCCACCAGATATATTATAATTCAATACACGTCCATAACGGGTCATTCGGATGACAGGAGACTCTTTCAAAGTCCAAACTCCTGCATAGCGTTCTCCTCCCGACCGTGTAGTAACATCTACAGGCAATACAAGAGAATTAAAAGAAGGAGACTTTTTTAATGCAGCTAAATTACCATTCATCAAATCATACAAATTAATTGAAAATAGTGGTTCCACATTATCATGCGAACCAGATTGCGAAGTTCCCCCCATCGTTACAACCCCTGTCGTAGTCAAACTCACTTTAGATACTTCAGGTCGGGTAGTAGTAGATCCAAAAATAAACTTCAGCCCTTTCGCTATTGCTGAAAAATAGTTTCCAGAAGTTAATGCATCAACGATCTTCTTACCCAACTTCACATCACCTGCTATATTAGAGGGTTGTCCATTCGCTTTTTTCTTCAACTCATCCATATACTTCTTTGCTCCCGAACTGGCCAAAGTAGCAGCCGTTTTTGTCGTACCTCCTCCGTTAGCTACATTTTTTGTAATAGTACCTTCCGTTTTCAGCTCGGTTGTACCTGAAAAATTGAAATCAGTTATCACCTGATTATAACTGTTTATTGATAAACTGATATTGCGGTAATCCGTAGTATAAGGAACTTCAAACTCAAATCCATTCCATCCCGGTGTCAATCCATTAATTGGTGTTTGTGCAAAAGTAGACAGATTCATACAATTGGGTTTGTCAGAACTGTTATCCAAAGGAGAAATATAACTGTTCAAAGCCAATAAACTACTCCCTACCCCATTGGCAGTGCTGATTCTCCACTGAAATCCGTTATTTCCCTGAGCATTTTTTATATAATAAAACACCTTAATAACTCCTGTCAATTCATTATAGAAGCAGAGATAATTGCTGTTGGGAGACTCATTTAATGCCTTAAAAGTATGAAAAAGCATAGTCCATCCATCTTCTTTTTTGATATCCGATACAGTTTCTTCTGACATAGAGTGAGATGCACCGGGCGTCCATGGAGTATTAATCCGTTCACCAGTAGAAAGGGTAAGCAAAGATTGATGTTCCCAATCACTAATCAGATCCGGATTTGAAGTAGAAACTCCTTCCGGAGATACAATTGTACGTGTCTGTACAGATAAATCAGACGAATCGGCAATATGGTCTGAACATGACCAACCGCACATAGCCCCAATAAGGCAAACTACGTAAATTAAAGCTCTCATAATAAAAGATTTTAGTATTAAACAATGAGTAAATATAAACTTTAAAAACGACATTAATCCCAAAATATTCTACAAATAAACAGATGTATGCTATTAAACATAGATTCTACAATATAAACTAAGATTATCAAAAATCCAACCAAGTATTTTCTACTCAAAAGCTTATACTTTCCCTGGAATTGACCTCCTGCCACCCAAAGCTTTCCTTTTTAAACATACAATTTAAGCTTTACTATCAGGCTCAACTGAATATTGTTCTATTTATGCTCAGAGAAAGATACCTGAAAATCATTCCATACAACGACTATATAATAGTATTAATAATCTGTATATAAATACTTTAATCGCTATTTATAAAAGATGATAGCTTTTCATTATAAACCATGTACGCTTCCGAAAGTCGTACCTTATATCTACACGAAAGATTTATACTCTTGTGACACTTTAGTAGATATAGGCTAATATAGAATATACTGATAGCAGCAAGATTAAATCGACAAGAAATAGAAATAAAAAGAACAGACGTATAAAAAGACACACATTCAAGCAAATAGATTGATAGAGATAATGATAAAAGAAAGATTTACAGAAAAGGGGGTGTCGGTCTGATAACCGACACCCCCTTTTTCAACCTTTAATTAAGAGATATCTGTGTTAAATTAATATCCCGGATTCTGATCACCAGCCAATAACGGATTTAAGTCAATAGCTGTTTGCGGAATTGGTTTCAGACGCATACGAGAGCTCCATTTCATTGTAAGTTCCGTATCACCGTCAGGAGTCATGATAGGTACATTGTTCATGTGCTCTTTCCAGTAATCATCGCTATAACGAGTCATATCGTCACCACGGAAACCTTCACCGGCCAATTCAATACGACGTTCGTTCTGAATCAGTTTCAGACCTTCTTCTTTGCTCAAGCCAGAAGGAACATCCGGCATACCGCAACGATCACGTAACTGATTCAAAGCAGCTTCAGTTGCAGCATCATAACCAGTAGTCTGTGTATGCGCTTCAGCATAAATCAATAAAATTTCAGCATAACGGATACAAGGATAATCACCGGTCGCCTGTCCGTCGCCATTAGCATCATTTTCCAATGAAAGCATCTTACGGAAGTTAAATCCGGTCTTTGATTCGTTATTACCATTCTTTATCCATTCATACACAAACTTATCACCATAATTAGATTCATACCAACTCTTGAATGGCATCAAGATAGAAACATACATACGGCTATCACGGTTACGGAACTCTTGAATATATTTATAATCTTTCAATGTTCCATTCTTTATCTTTTCCTGGCAGAAAGCAATAAACTTAGCTTCTCCTTCAGGCTTTTGATAAGCATCCAAGTCAGCCTTTATCTGGTTATACGCTTTAGCACGTTCTTCCGGAGTAGGCAATTGCGGTACACTGTGGCCATCAACTCCCCAATAAGCATCTACCAGATTCTGTGTCGGAGTTACAGAAGACCAGCCACCCAACTGATTCGGGCGCATACTTGTATAACGAGTCATATCTTGATAATCCCAACTGGAAGCAGCATATTGACGAGTCATAATGTATTCGGGATTATCCGGATTAGCATTTTCTGTATGCCACAAAGCTTCATAATTAAACATACCCTTAACGAATTCGTCTTTATCGATTCCTTTTTCTGCAAAATCAATATACAAACTCATTTCTTCTGCCTCTTTCTTCTGTGCATCCGACAAAGAAGATATTTTAAACAAAGAGAAGCCTCCCTTATCCATCACTTCCTTCGCAGTAGATTCTGCTAAAGCATAGTCCCCAAAATACAGGGCCGCTCTTGCTTTCAATGACAAACAAGCATATTTTGTGATACGTCCCTTTTCATTTGGATAACCACCAGCGTATTTCTCGGGCAATATTGCAGCAGCCTCAGTAAGTTCTTTCATAATAAAATCACGAATCACACTTACCTCGTCACGCGGAATATTAGGAGAGTTATAATCCAGTACTTCAGTAATCAAAGGCACTTTACCGAACGTCATAGTCATGCCCAAATAAGTCCAGGCACGCATTGCACGAACTTCTGCCTTGAACCTTTCTCTTAAAGATTCATCCATCTCACAATTTCCAACTTTCTGCAAAAACAAGTTTTCCTTACGAATTGTCTCAAAGTTCCAACCTTCATCATAAAGAGGGCTAAAACCATCTTGCTGGAATATTTTTGCGTTAGATTCATGTGCATATTGGCAATATACATCATCCGAATAAGCATCTCCGTAAATTCCAATACCCGGAATCGCAGCAGAATAAATTGAATTCAGATTATACCAGGCATCTTTTTCAGATGTCCAATATGTTTCGGCCGCAATATTAGCAGGCGGCTCCACTTCCAAGTCGCAACTACTAACACTTACACTAACTAAAGTGCAAAAGAATATACCCTTGAATAATTTATTTATAGTTTTCATCTTTTATAATCAATAATGTTAGAATGTTAGATTTACACCAAAAGCAATCGAAGACGTACCACGAGTATTAACGCCGCGTCCTGAAGCCGTTTCAGGGTCGAAATCTTCCATACGGTGATCAGCACGAATAGTAAACGGATTTTCAGCCGCAACATAGAGTTTCAATGCCTCCAGACTCAACTTCTGTAATACCGGCTTTTGGAAAGAATATCCAAAAGTTATATTCTTGATGCGGAAATAATCGGCATTAAACAACCAGTAATCAGAGAAATATTGGTTATAAGTTGAATGTTTACTTGTACGAGGATAAATGCGAGGATAAGCTGCATTCGGGTTAGGATTATCTACCGTCCATCTCTTCAAGTGATATTTACGCGGACTTGCATAATCCGAGAATGCCCAGGCATTTTCCATACTGAAGTTTACCTTTGTACCGGTAACTCCCTGACCGAACATACTTAATTCAAATCCTTTATAGCGAAGATTCAGGTTCACACCATAAGTAATGTCAGGAACATCACAACCTATATAAGTTCTATCTTTATCGGTAAGTTTACCATCACCATCTAAATCTACATATTTGATATCACCCGCTTGAGGCACCAAACCATCGGTGATGTAATTACCGGTATCAATATCCTCCTGAGTCAACAGACCATCAGAGCGATATCCATAGAAAGTACCGATTGCATAACCAACCTTTTTAATCCATGGGCTTTCAATAATCGGGTCATTCGCTCCCAGGTTGGTTACTTTATTCCAGTTCTTACTCATGTTAAACCCAACTGTATATGCAAAGTCACCCAGAGTTTTATTATGTGTAATACTCAGTTCTAAACCCTTATTACTTACTGTACCAATATTTTGTGAAACCTTGAAATCAGAGCCAATACCGATTTCTTTCGGACTCGGATATGCCAACAGGATATCATCTGTTTTTTTGTTATAATAATCGGCTGTAAAATTCAACAGTCCATTGAAAATGTCAAAATCCACACCGATATCAGTGATAGTAACAGTTTCCCATCCTAAAGTCGGATTGGCAGGTTTAGATTCTACGATACCCGAAACAATAGCATCTTCAAAGTTGTAGTTACCTCCTTGTTGATATGAAGAGAAATAATCATATTGGCCTACGTTATTGATATTACCCAACTGTCCCCAAGATGCACGCAACTTCAGGTTATTAATCCAGTTGATATCTTGCATAAATCCCTCCTGACTAATACGCCAGCCTGCAGAGAATGACGGGAAAACACCCCAACGATTATCCTTATGAAAGCGAGAAGAAGCATCAGCACGGATATTGGCCTCTAATAAATAACGATCCATAAAGGAGTAATTTACACGACCAAAGTAAGACATCAGTTTGTCTTCGTTACTTCCACCTTCAGCATAAGTATCATCTGGCGCACTCGAGCCACCATTCATGTCCGTCATACCATTAGTCGGGAATTTCAGACGATATGATTTTTGTTTCTGATACTTATAATGTTCATAAGATACACCAGCCAATACATTCACATTATGTTTTTCATTACTCCAAACGTAATTAGCCAATGCATTATAAGTAAGGCGACTGTTTTCTTCCCAACTGTACTCCATCTTAGAATTAGTTACATCTGTACCATTCAACTCAGTACCGGTCTGGAAATCCTTAATCTTACTTTTATTTGCAGTATAAGTCTTAGATTTATAATCCCAAGCTTTATAAATCATTTCGCCTGTCAATACCAGTCCTTTTACAGGCTTAATATCTAAAGCCAGATTTATCAAAGTATTCTGAGTCTTACTGTTCGACCATCCTCCTTCTTCCAAACGGCGTAAAGGGTTACGCTCCATATTTACTGTTGCAGCCGGCTTTCCACCTTCATAGCTACCCCATTCACCATTACTTTGACGAGCAACATAAGTTGACGGAATTGTCAACAAGTGTGTATAAACAACTCCTCCTTTATCATTATCGGAAGTGCTTTGAATATAATTGATATTAGAACGCATTGTCAACCAAGACTTAATATCTGAAGAAATATTGGTAGTCAAGTTATAACGTTCACTCTTTGCACCAGGAGTAAATTTATCATCATACATATATCCTAATGAAGTGAAATATTTCACTTTATTACCACCGCTAAAGCTTACAGAGTGCTTTGTCATAACAGCTTCATCCTTCAAGACTAAATCATACCAATTTGTATTTGGATACATATCCGGATTAGAGCCATCGCGGAACATTTGTATTTCTTTATCTGTATAAGGAAGCGTACTGGTATTCGGGTTTTCATTCAAAGCAGCCTCATTACTCAAACGTGCATACCATTCAGAGCCCAATACATCAGGTGTATAAGTCGCCATTTTCACTGCGACCGAACCATCATAACTGATCTTCAAATCACCTTCTTTACCACCTTTAGTTTTTACCAATACAACACCATAAGCTGCACGAGAACCGTAAATAGCAGAAGATGCCGCATCTTTCAAGAATGAAATGCTCTCTATCGAATTCGGATCAAGACTTGAAAAGAAAGAAGCATCAGCAATTGCACCGTCAATAACAAACAGAGGAGAAGATGTTCCCAAGTTACCGCGACCACGCATATTAATTGATGGAGTAGATCCCGGACGTGATATAATAGTTACTCCCGGAACCTGTCCTTGTACTGATGCCAATACATCTGTATTCACACGTTCTTTCAATTCGTCCGCTCCAACAGAAGACACAGCACCTGTCAAATTTACCTTCTTCTGAGTACCATAACCTACTACCACCACTTCGTCCAGAGTTTTAGTATCCTCTTTCATGGTAACTGTATAACTATTAACTCCCGGTTTAAGAACAATCGCTTGAGGTATATAACCAATATAAGTCACCTGAAGTTCCTTACCAGCAGTGTTAAGAGTAAACTCACCATCAATATTAGTGATAGTACCGTTAGTCGGATTTCCTTTTTCTATAACCGATGCTCCGATGATGGCTTCTC